>WNFY01002209.1_pt1 | contig 19479 bp, 10 predicted proteins | sample 5400091 | NCBI WGS metagenome assembly WNFY01 (sample SAMN13153364, study PRJNA577476) | soil metagenome | isolation source: 60 cm soil or saprolite under grassland replicate 1 | place: USA:California | collected 2016-06-15
ACAAATCTCTAGCCCGGTGGGTTCAGTCACGATGGCAGCATCCGCGTGCCAGCGCTTAACAATAGAAGCAGTACCAATGCTGGCATATTCCTCGTCTGAAACAGCGGTGAGAATTACATCGCCACGTAATTGCTGTCTCTTCGCCGCGGCGGCAGCGAATATGATGGCAGCGAGACCGCCCTTCATGTCGAAGGCTCCACGGCCATACAGGCGGTTGTCTTGCACGACAGGATCGTGGGGTCGTTCCATCCCGGCAACACCGACTGTATCCATGTGAGCATTGAGCATAAGGGAACGTCCCCCACCGGTGCCGCGAGCTATGGCGACTACGCTGGGGCGTCCTGGCACTGGTTCGTCGATCTCGACATCGAGCCCCGCCTGCTCTAGCCAGTTAGCAATGAAGCGAGCAATCTCGGCTTCACCCGCGCCGCCCGGCACCAGGTCGGGATTAATGGAGTTGATTGCAACAAGTTCTCCTAAAAGCGTGGCAATCTCATTCAATTCGGGACCTCCCTGATGCACTGCAACTTACAGGCACGATAATGCAGATTAACTTTTCACGCGGACATCATAGCATCCACCCAGGCCGATCAATCGGCTGTGGGCGCGATACATCGGCCCCTACGACTGGGTCGGAGTATTTCGTCAATGTGCATAATCGGCCCCTACGAACCCTGCATTTCAATTGGTTCGCGCTTGTTCTTCTGGAAGCGAGTTCTTAGCTGGCCGCAGGCAGCGGCAATATCGTCACCACGCTCAGCACGGACGCTGTTGCTCACGCCATGCCCGAAGAGGATGTCTCGAAAGGCACGAATTGCCTCGGGGCCGGGAGGCTTGTAGCCGGCAGAGGTGGCATTGACAGGAATACAATTGACATGCGCGAGCTGCTGTAACGGAGCAAGAAGCTCTCCCAACTGGTGGGCATGTTGCGGGGTATCGTTTACTCCGGCAAGCAGCACGTATTCAAATGTGACCTGTCGCCGGGTACTGGCAATATAATCTTTGCAGGCCGCGAGTAGTTCTCCAAGGGGATATTTACGATTGATAGGCATGGTCTGGCCGCGCAGATCATCGGTCGGCGCGTGCTATGGAGGGGTTCGCCCATACCCATCAGGACGATGTTAGTGACGTGATTGATGGGTTTACTGCCGGGGAGGCCTGCCGCGGTCCAGGGGTCGGCACGTAGTTCACGAGCAAAGTACAGCACCTGGGCCACGATCTCGCCAGCGCTCAAGTGACGATCAAAGCCCATTTGCCCGGTAGCGCAGAAGGTACAGCCGAAGGCGCAGCCTGCCTGCGTGGAGACGCAGACGGTAGCACGCGGTGCGCTCTCGCTGCCGGGGGGATAGAGCATCAGCACGGACTCGATCAGTTTGCCATCGGCGAGTTCCAGCAGTATCTTACGCGTGCGGTCATCTTTGGAATGCAGCTCGCTGCGTACAACCATTGGGCCGATGCAAGCTTCTCCCGCGAGCTGAGCGCGCAGCGCCTGAGGCAGGTTGGTCATTTCTGTAAAATCGGTGCTGAGGCGCTGGTATAGCCAGCCAAAGACCTGTTTGGCGCGAAACGCCGGCTCACCACGCTCGACGAACCACTGTTGTAGTTCTGGCAATGTGAGCGCGAGCAGGTCAGTTTTATTTCTGGTGCTGGTTGATGTTATTGGTATTATGGTCATGGATTTCATTATAGCACGAAGCGTTGCATTGAGATGGCGGTTAGCTCTCCTGTGTCTCGTCCAACGCGAGCATGTATTGCCTGGCTTCTTCTAGTGTTTGCGCAAGACTGAGCTTGACAATGAGGTCTTCCAAGTCTGCTGTATTGTGAACTTCAGCGGTTCGTTTCGTTGCAAACTGTACGATTCCGGGGAAACGTGCCTGAACAACTGTAAGTAACGCCCGATGTAATGCTTGCAATTCTCCCTCTTTACGCCCTTCTTGCTTAATTTTTTGATAGGCCCTGGATTCCTGGAGCACATCGTATAGCATAGCAAACCTCCTATCTAGCCAAAGAAGATCCTCGTCCTACATTCAGGGAGATCATTCCTCCAGCGGATACATTTTCACTACAGAACCATACATCATTTCAGCAGTCTGGACATAAGCAGAACCGATAGAGAGTTGCTCAATACGTTCAGGAAGATCCTGCCCTTGACGCCCACGGATGTAGCCTGAAACCTTACGCGACTCGGGATAATTCACGCGGAAGATGATTTTGGTACCCGCATTACTGAGCACATCAGAGTGAAAATCTCCCATTCCCTGGCTTGCGACAATGACCGAAATGCCAAATTTGCGCCCTTCTTTCATTAACTTAGGCAGTGTAATATCTTTAGCAAGACGATGAGCTTCATCCAGCACAATCGCTAACCGAAGCTGTTTTGCGTATCCCCAACGGAACATATCCTTATAGAGTTTGCGTAATACAAAAGCTCCAGCAGCCATCTGTAGTGTCTCTGCAAACAGGTTGTGTAGGTCGATAACTAACCCACTCCGTACAAGAGGTAGTAAATCTGTGGGTTGTTCTGTTGGACGGAAGAGGTCCATTTCCAGCAGTGGACGACAACGAGCAGCAACATTGGCCACATGGCGCGTTTGCTCACGTTGCTCAATCCGCTTCAAGACATCTTTAAGCGTGGGATAATCCAACATTTGTGCGATAGCCCCATCACCATCATCAAATCCTCGTGCTCTATAAGCATCGCGAACTGAGGTATAGACAATATCTTTCTGCATCTCGCCTAGCCCAGCTGCATATTCAAATATCTCTGCTACCGCTAATGCATTTGCCTTCCAGCCTCCCTGACCAACTTCTTGTGTACATTCAAAAGGCGAAAACGGAAGACCTTTTGCAGCATCTAGCACGCTCGGCTGGACCGCTTTTATAAAAGTGCTCTGTGGCTCGGCAAACTGTCCGTGAAAATCTAAAACAAGTGCAGGTACATTCTGCCGCCCTAGTTCAGATAATATACGCGTCACTGTCCATGATTTCCCCTGACCAGGGATACCAAGGATGAAAAGATGCGGACTGCCTTGCACCCCAGGCTTCCAGTCTACAGGCTCCCCTAAAGTCTCGCCCAGCGGAATAACAACCTCACTGTTATTGACTGGATTTTGAACGTCTAGAGGTGAATCTGGGTAAATATTGGAAGATGCAGAATACTCAACATGCTGAAGAGGTTTTACGGCTGTTCTATCCTCCACTATTTCTATTTTAGCTATATTAGGCTGCGTAATATCTGGATCATCTTGTTGTTCCTCAAAATCAGTGATCTCTGTCCAGCTTTCCCCGCTCGTTGATTGAGCCAGGGCAGGAAAGTTTTCTGTATCGCTCTCGAAATCTCTGGCAGTAAGTACAATAACTTTTGAGTTGTCAAGCAGTAACGGCTTCCGTCGTTCGCTATCCAGACTGACGATGTACCCTTCATAGCTTGGTCTGAAGTCTAGTCCTGTTTTCTCTAATCTTGTTGCATGCTCCAAGAAAGAGTTTTCGACATCAGGATCAAATAATTTGTAGCGGCGAGAACGTTCAAAGTAAAATCGGAGTACATTTGCCAGGTAGGAACGTTGCAGCGCACCGTCAACACGTTTTTCGTTAAAGAAGCGATTTTTCATTGCTCGCGCTGATCCCTCCATCTGCAGTACCATATTTTGTGCTAACTCCTCAAGTGGTGCGTGCCCTCTACGCCACTTTACCTCTATAAAGGTCGCATCCACGATATTTCGTTTCAGTGAGACGAGTACAAGATCACAGCGCCTTTCTCCTCGTGTTGGTTTGCCTGAGCCGTCCTGTGAGAAAATGCGGGGATAGATATCTACTGGCACAAGGACAGCCTGTCGCAGCTTTTTGTTCTTTTGTAGCCAGGCAGTGACTACACCGAGCCCCACTGCTGCCGCTGCACTAGTCGGGGATTCGAGGGCTTCCAGTGCAAGACGCCCGGAGATCGTTTTCAGGTGATGGAGCAAGCGGCTCACACTTTGATCAATGTTCGCAAAGCCAAGCTCACCCATTGCCTGGCTTAGCAAAGAGCCGATCTCCTCATGCCATGCTGTCGTGACCATCATACGATGCCCAAGTCCCTCGGTAAATTCAGGCGAGTAATCAAGGACATATTTACGAGCAACTTCATCAAGCCCTGGCTGATTGGGAGAGTCGTAATAGTCAAGGGTGAAGAAACGATCCAGGGTAATAACCCAATTCGTATTTGCGTGAAGGCGTTCCAGCAAATCACGCCGTTTTGCCTCGAGACGTACTTCCAGCACAGGCCGGGTTTCAGCAGGACCGCCAAGTAGATACCCACCAGCGTCAAGTAAAGTGGTGTGCAATTCCATCAGTGTCTCACTGTACTTGGGGCCAGCAGGATGCGGCTCTGGTTTTCTTACCCCTTCCGTAACTATACGATGTCGCCAGAGCAGCCCCTGACTATCTGACGTGAACTGTGATACAAAGCGATTGATCAGCCCATACAGCGAGAAGCTGCTGGTATCGCTGCCTGCCATATCTGACAATGGAGACGAGGCAACAATGGTGGGTCGAGTAAAATCCGTTACCGCCGCAATATGCGCTTCTGGTGGTGCAGCTCTCTCTAGTTGACTCATTGACCGTACCGTCATCGTCAGTCCAGGTTGAAAGTGATCAGAGTTTCTTCCGTAGTGTTGATCAATTTGTTGCTGCCGTACCTGCTCTAGTGCTTGAAAAGTACTTTTATGTTCATCCTCTGCATATGAGATAATCTGAAACGCGGGGAGATAGTGCATCTGCTCAGACTCATTAACAGGAGTTCTCATAGCAAGGAATTTCTTTAGAGCTTCAGCAAAGAAATCACCCCGGTCAGGGTTGATAAGAGTTGTTACAAGCGTCCCTGCGTAGGGATGTAACTGATGAAATTTCGCGAGGTGTTCAGCTAGTTGATCTGGTTGAATATCACCAACGCCCACCTGATCTACACCAGTATCCAGAATCACCGCAATATCTCCATAGCGGCGATGCGGATCAGGAACGCCTGCTGGGAGGGCTACTCCATGAAAGAAGCGCAGATTTTGGAAAAAGGCAAAGGCCATCGTAGATGCTGCTGCGTGGTATGCGAATGCGGGCACATTTGTTGGCACTAATAAGCGCAATGCTTGCAGGTCAATACTCAGTTTGCGCTCACGTGGCTGATAGTCGAGCAGTTGCTTCTCCCATTCACGTAGCAGTTGTGTATAACTGGCAAACCATGCAGCACGCAACGGATGTGTTGGCAAAACAACGACAGCCTCCTCAACCTGCTCTTTGCCTCCTGTATTTCTAATGAGTAAGGTATCAATCGAGAGAACCTCGCGTAACTCTGATACATCAGCGCCGCGAGATACCAGATCATCTATGAGTTCGCGATATGCCTGGGCATAACGTAACGCAGCCGCAGCAAGATCAGGAGTCCAATCGGCAGCCTCGATTACAGCACGCACATCAGTTTGCTTTAGACGCTTAAAGAACACCTCCCTCGCGCGCCAGAATACTGACCAGGACTCAGCATTTCCTGCCAGCAGGGGGTAGACAGAAAAACGTTGCTTGTCTACAGGTTGCACCTCATCAACATCCAGGATAAAGCAGCCACCTTCGCGTGGCTCAACAAGAATCTGCTTTTCCAATGCTAGTAGAAGGCTGCTAAGACCAATGTTGAGAACGCGACGCTCGTTTAATCGTAGTCTGAAATACTCAAGGTCTTTATTAATCCATTCTGGCTCTGTTTCGACGAGTGTGTTCTCCCGCATATCTATTGCAACTTCGAGACGACCAAAGGCAAGTGTTGGGACAGTTCGTAAACTCTTCCGGGGCGGCTCAGGAAGTGTGGCAGCAACATCTTTGACCAGGAAAAATTCATGGCTGTCAGCAAAAAAAGCTTCGCCTGTTTCCTGATTGATAATCTCGTTACCATCTGCCCCGACCGGTGCAATCCTGATACACACGGCGTAGTCAGGTGGCTCGTCAAAATCCATATCCAATTTGATCGTGACAGTTCGTCGATCTCCGACGACGCTACGCTCATCAACACACTCTTCAAACCCATTCTCACTGCCGGACGGCACAATACCAACACGCCAGCGGCTCAGATCCTTTGGTAACTCTGGATCTGTTTTCCAGCGCACAGTAATACTTTCTCTCGCGCCATACCGTGCCAGCAAACTGCCCTTTGCGCCGTCTGGCTGACTAAGATGACAGTAGCGTTCCACCTCGCCTCTCGCGTTGACAAAAGGCGCTATGCTGACAGAGCGCATATCACTGGGATCTGTTTTGGGAAACACCCAGCGATCAAATGTCAGCATTTGCTTTTTTGCTAATTCACGAGACCATGTACGTACATCATTCATTGCACGTCCATGAAAAAACTGACTCAGGTCAGTTGCTGTTGTAGCATCTACTTTTATGCTCTGAATACGTTCCCGCGTCGTAGCACCAAGTTTGTTTGGACGCGATAAGCTCAGCACACAATCACGGTTGTTATCAAGCCTTAATATAAATGTGTCACTGCTATCCGCAATGAGTCCAACACGCCAGAGTTCCAGGCCAATCTGCGTTGTTTCCCCTGACTGCATGCGTCTGAACAATGAGAGTACAAAATCAAGACGCTGTTCATCGCTCACACCAGGCAGACCACGCAATCTAGCAAATACAGTTCGGACAGCAGACGAGAGTTCGGGGGAAAGTTGAGCAAGAACATGCTTTAATACGAGCGAATGTAATTCTCTCCCATCGATAAGGGCAAAGGAATTGGCGATTGAACTGTAGGCGGCATCTACAAGATCAGAAGGGACAAACAGGCAAAGACGCTCTTGCTTACGATTCCGTATTTCAATCGCCTTATCCGTCGTAATGAAAATAACATTACTTTTCGTTTGCGCTTCATGTGAAGCGAGGATATGAAAAACTACTCCATGTGCCAGTTGCTGGTGCATAATATATTGACAAACGCTCACTGACACAGAACGATTAAGAAAATCTACCCTGGCACAGTGCCCTGGCTCAGTATCTTTCAGGCACGCTACGACTTCGTGTGCCAGCAGTTCTACTTGCAGAGCATCTGTTTGCAGTGTATCTAGCATTGCTTATACCTCCACCCTCATCATCTCTTTACCTGCATAGGGAGGATGCAGGCGTTGCACCGTAAAATCGTCTGAAAGGTCACGGAAAATTCCCATTTGGCGTAGACGGCGTAGCATGGCGCGGAGATTCTCACGCGCTGCCGCTGTATATTCTGCTCCTTCAAATGGAGCGGGTGGTCGGTCTACCAGTATGCCAAATCGCTCCTCAAGAAACTTCAGAAACTCCTGCAAATGAATTGGCTGCACTCCCTCATCTTTACCCTCTTTATTGTCTGGCGTAGAAGGTCGTGCCGCAGCTAGTTGCACAAACACAGCCAGCAAGTCATTTGTTGGAGCGTATCGCCATGATTTCCGGCTAAGAACGCTGCCACGTAACACTCCTTGCGACTTCTTCATCCCTCCAACACCCCAATACCACTGAATAAAGTGTTGAATTGCATTCTCGCGCTGACTTTCGACAAGAAGGTTGACGACACGCTCAACATTACCTTCAGCAGTATCTACAATGGCGTCTAACCAGTGCAATGCTTCCGGATCATCTTCTTCGCCTTCACTAGTATTCTCTTTCCGAATCCTATCTTCATCAAAACTAGCAGCCGCATCAATACTGAGACCAATCACAGAATCGTTTTTTAACCGGAGCAACCCCTGCAAGTATTCTGCACCGGAAATCCCAGGCTGCAACACCTGCTCTACAGCAGTCTTGTAGCGTGTATTGTGCCTGAGTTTCTCCATGTAGAGGTCTAGTTGACGGAGCAGCAAGTTAGACGACAAGAATTGTTGATAGGTTTCTATATCACGGCGTACACAGGCTTTTGCCATCTCCTGGCTATATCCAATTGGGGATTCCGTAAAGTCCAGGTAGAGTTGCGGAGGAGAGATTTTAGGGTTATCGTGCATTGCTGCAGGCAAGCTATCGGGATTCTGTACCAGTTCATTCACTGCATGGACCAATTTGAGCGTATAATTGAACAGCTCAAAATTAATCAAAATAAGTAAATGATGAGTAAACGCCTGTACTGGCATCGTTTTGTAATGTTCAAAGAGGTACCGTAGGAGGTCGGTTGCAAGCTCTTTAGCAAGAGCGGGACAAGGGCTAAGAAAATGCTTTTCCCGACTGATCCCTGGTCTGGTATTTTCAAAACCATCTAAGAAAGCGATGGAGAGACGTGTGAGTGTATCTAATTTGTCATCTCCATCATACGTACCGCCTAATTCGGGAATGTTGCCAATTTTCACCCCACGTCCAAAAACCATTTTCGCAAAGTCCCGTAACGTATCTTCCGCTCCCAACCGTTCTCGAAGCACTTGATAAATAAATGTGTCAGCATTTCTTTGACGCCCTTTAGTAGGAAAACCGGGTTTATGTGCTAGTAGTGAATATGGGATAATTGACGTAATTTGTTCATCAGATCGAGAACGACCTACACCTCCTGTTGTAATCAGTGCTGATCGAACGAGGCGTTCAAGCACTTTTCGTCCTTCTGAATCGCTAAATCCCTCGAGTGCAGGATGTTGAGCTAAAGTATCAATAAATTGGGTAATAGCTTTCGGGTCATTTGCACGCCTTGCCATTCCCCGGCCTTGAGCAAGAATGGTAAAGAAGAGAGAGGGCAGGAACAAGTCGATATCAAAACTATTCATCTCTATCGTACAAACACGCGGGAATTTTACACCAACTATATCTTTGGGTAGCCTGATCTTCATGTGATTACCTCACTCCTGTTATAGCCTCGTGCGTACAATTTTACTATCACGTTGGGTAACGAGATGAACATGATACTGATTTTCAATCAAGATAAGGTCGCGAGTCTCGCGCAGCAGCAAAATGTCTTTGAAGAGTTTCAGGTCTTCAAGCAGTGGCCGAAACTCTGGAGCAGTGGGCTGCAATCCCGCGGCCATTCTCATAAGTAACTCGAACAGGTCCAGCGCAATCTCCAGTCGAGGAGTACCTGAATAATGCTTTAATACGACGATTTCAGGCAATCTCTCAACCATATCAGAACCATGCGGATACTCTACTATTAGCTCAAATTCCTCCAGGGGAAGTTGTTTGAGGACAACCAGTTGCTGCTCCGCTGATGAGCTGACTTTCACGCTAAGCTTTCTTGCTGGTACGTCTTCCATGACGCCGTCCGAACGCAGAATGCCAAGTGCTAGTTTTTCGCGTAGTTCATGTATCTTCTCGTCATCCAAGCGCCCATCAAGTAACGTCACGAAGAGTTTGGAGTACTCATATGGCAGCAGTTTCAACCAACGTACCCTCGGTACCATAGAATCAGAACCATTCTGTGCAGACGACGCAGACTTACCAGCATCAAAGTACAAACGTCGCTTGAAAGCTGCAATCCATTCGGTCTCGTCCTTGAAGCGTTGCGGTGGTAAATCTCTTTTATCTGCAAAGAGGAAGCTGCGTAGTTCAGCCTCTCGCGCAGTTTGATGGAAATGCAGAAAACGATCGAGGTGAGGATGCGGGAAACGTGCAGGATCCAACGGCATCAGATCAACCAGCGATTCATCATTCTGCTCAATGGGAGAAAACACTGATTGCCAGTAGGCAAAATTCGCAAGCGATGCACCTGCGTCTGCTCCATGCCGCGCGGCGTGCACCTGCTCACAGCTTTTGTTACCAGTGATCAGGTAAGCCAGAGCTGAGCGCAGATCGCGCATCGTGGTATGCCGTTGTCGCCGTAAGTGGGAGAGCAAGAAGAGGTACTCAAGACGTTGTAGCACTCTTGGCTTACGCAAGGCGAGAGCATTGTTTCTCAAAGGACAGATTGCTTGTGCGGCACAAACCTCACAAATCTCCCATTTGTCTGCTGCAACCAGACGTTGTAACACCTGCCGGAAAACAGAATCCTCCTCTACATCTGGTAAGTTCACAAAGGCCCGTTTCTTCAGATCGATGACCCAGACATCTAGCCCCTCCATCTCGTCTTCTTCTCTCGCATTCTCTAACTGTTTTGCCAGCCAGCGAAAACGATCTTGATGACGTATAAAATAGTCAGCGAGACGCCCATCGTTGATAGCGACCACTACGGTTAAGTCGGTTGCTGGCTTGTTGCTCCCTTCCAGTCCTTGCAGTTTCTCGGTCAATTGTTGATCTGCATTCAGATGTTCGTATGATTCTGATGCGTCGTAGCAACTACGATAGATGTGTTCATTCCATTCCCACTCCCACCCGCTTGGATCTTGCCTGATGACCCTTGCATGCCGCTTCAGTAACTCTTGCTGCACCTTTTCCAGAAAGGCTGTTTTTCCGTCACCCGGGTTGCCGCACAGGAATACCACTTTTGGCGTTATATCGAATATGGCAGGCAACAGCCATTCATCTAGTGCAGTTGGTACATAGGTTTCCCGCACAAATTCTGTATCCAACCCCCGGTTGTTCTTATTTCCTATACTGCTATTGCGGTAGAGGCTACGAATATCATTGGCCCAGGAATTGATATGCTCTTGCAATACACCTATCTGTACTGGTTCCTCGACCGCCAGAAGAGCCGTTTGTAGTTCTTGCCGCATCTGGGCAATGGTAGCAGGACGTTCGGCAGGATCATTTGAGACAGCTCTTAATAATATTGCTGCTATTCTACTTACTTTCACATCGATGATCTGCTCTAGCGGCACAAGGTGTCGTTGAACACCCTCCGTAATGTTGAAGGGCATATACCCAAGCAGCGCTTTAAATAGGATAACACTAACAGCATAACGGTCACATGTTTCAGGAAAGGCAGCAGATACGGAGGTCGAAAATGTTTCAGGAGGAAGGTAGAGCGGAGTCCCGGCAGCTTGACCAGGAGTACCTTGCTGGATAGCAAAGCCAAAATCGATCAGCACTGGTCGGTTATCAACCTCGTGGAGAATAATATTGGCCGGTTTAATATCACGGTGAAGCAATCGTTTTTGTTCGAGTGCTTCTACCGCGTTTAATAGGTCCTGAGCAAATGACCACCAGCGTTCTAATGGCCAGGGAAACTCCACCTCAACTTGCTGCAATGTGGGACCAGGAATATACTCCATTTTAACATGGACGTCATTTTGCGGCGGATAGATATCAAAAATGCGCGGCAAATATCTACTAGTGATGTTTCTCATGGTATCGAACTCAGTGGCGGCCTGGTGTAACACTTCTGAAGGACTAATGTATTGCTTCAAGGCAAACAAACCGAGAGATTCAAAGTCATTATCGCTGGCAAGATATGTATTTGCCATTGTTCCACGTCCAAGCAAGCGATGCACTTTGTAACGCTTATCCAGCATTCTTCCTTCGACTGTATCACCTTGTATTTCCGCTCGCAAACGATGAGCAAGATCGTTGAGGCGTGCGGCTATCTCCTTTGCTGGAAGAGGCGTTGTGCCCTCCTTTTGAATGACGGCTTGCTTGAAAAGTGTAGATAATTCGCTCGATAATTCGGCAGAGAGAAACGAAACCCAACGTTGTTGTTGGGGAAAGATCACATCGCTCTCCACATTAGCGCGAATACTGGAAAGCGAAAGACCGGACAGACGTTCCAGAAATACCAGTGCCAGGCTAAAAGTATCTGTTTCAGTCGTAGCATAGCCATAGCCAATAGCAAGATCTAAGGCAGCATATGGATCTTCGATAGTGAGCGCGTCGAGTGATGGAGCAATAGAGTTTGTGCCGACACGAGCAGCATAAAAATTTGTTAAAACTACCTTAGGCGGCTGAATACCCTGAATGTAAATTATGTCTGGCCCAATAGCCCGATGTAAGACATTGTGTGCGTGGATTTGATCCAGAGTCTTAAAACAGGCGGCAGCCAGTAAAAGTTCTTGTACAAACTCCTCGCGCGTCTCTGGCAGCGGATAGACACTTAATGGTTTTCCCGATGGAGGCATAATCGGTAAGACCAAAAAATCATCAGACCATCTGAAAGGAATATTGACCATCGGTACGAGGCCAGTCGGAGATAATTTTTGTAAGGCCAGACATTCCTGCATATAAAAGTCATAGAGCGCCTTTGAGTCGAGCGGGTCCTTCGTTAGATCGTACACCATCAATTGGAGCGTCTTGTCCGAGTTTCCATCGATCTTTGCATTGAAGAGACGAACACCTGGACGAATAGCAACTGCATCATTAATGATTAAGGACTCAATTCTATCAGGTACTTGCGGTCGATTCGAGAGATCAACAAGGGCCTTACTGATCTGAGAATGCCACTGGCCAACGAGCGGATTTCCCCCTTGGCTATCAACTAATTGCAGGCGTTCACATACATTTCCAACCAAAAAAATACCATTGCTGGCGCGGGAGTCGTGAATTTGCGGAAGTTGTTCTGTGGCAGAGAGTAGGACGCCACCACGAACAAAATATCCAGACTCTTTGAGCGTTGTCACCTTCCAGCCAATGTGACCAGCCAGCACTTTGGCTATGTAGTCAGCTTTTGCAAGAGGACTACGCATGGAGAAGCCATCTGCCCTAATCCATAGTTGATCATTCCCCAGAATCTTCCCACTCCATGATTTCTCGTCTAGTAGAAAAACCCAGCGATTCCCAATGACGATAAAGTCAATCTCATACGAGCGGTCACCTTTAGGTAACATCTTATTACAGATCACAATCCAATTTTCAGGTAGTTGTTGTAGAGCTTTTGCAGCTCTGCGCTCTCCTTCAGTAGCAAATGGCCCAGCGCTTATTAAATGAGCCATGAAACTTCTCCTTCTTGTAGAGGCCAAAGATGTATAGAAACCTGCATATACCAAATTGCATTATTTTATTTCAAAATACATCATAATTCATGGTTTGAGTGCCCATTGCTTTATTTTTAACCTGATGAAATGACATCCATAATCATAGGTAGCTTGATAAATTTTCATAAAGGAATATAGTTTTTCGTCGGGTAGAACTGTATCATACTCAACCTTTTCATACAAGAGTATCATGAAAGGCATTTGATGTCCGATTCCAGAGAGTTAATTTCAGCGTGAAACATAGTTTGCTAGGGGATATCTTCTAGATGATCATAAATGGGACAAATACAATATTCCACCTTGTTGGATGCAAATAAATGTCTAATCACTCGAGAGGAGATTGGAATAAGTATGAGACCAACTGGAAAGCAAATCCGAGGTATTATACAAATACAGGGCTGCTCAAAGAAAACGGAAATTTTGCAGCATTCAGGGCGCATATGTGATGGTATGTTCCCCGTTGGGAGCAAGATTTGCGTTGCCCGCCTGATCATATACATCAAAACTGACGCGTAGTGGACCGACAACTGTACCCAGTAAGCTGAGGTCCGCATTACAGGAGAAGAGAACAACCTTGCCGACTACCTGCCTTGTGAGCCATCTAACATTCTCATCGTTACATCCAATTGTTTAATAACGTCTTTGCATATGAGATAATAGGCTCATCTATCAATAAGCTTGCCTGTTCGCTCTCCAGGGGTAGGTTGTGGACAGTGTCTAGGAGGTAAGTAAAGCAGAGCGGAACAAGAGATACACGGAGGTACAAAAAAATGCCTGCTTTCAATTGGGTCGACATTCTTTTCATCGCTACTGTTATTCTTCTCGCTTTTAATGGTTTACGTAATGGCGCTGTTGTCAGTCTTATCAACCTGCTCACGATCCCGATCGGTTTCGCGGTAGCGTATGTGTTTGGTCCGCCATTCACACGGTACCTTGCCCGGAATGGCCTCCCTGGTACGCCGCTTATCTCGTATATCGTGCTGTTCTTTGCTACCGTTCTCATCATACACATTATTGCAACTATGGTACGCGGAGTCTTACGTAAGGTGCCAGTGATTGGCTTCGGGGACGAGTTGCTTGGAGCGGTGCTTGGGTTTGCAGAAGCGTGGCTATTGTGGGTGGTTTTGCTGGCGGTTCTGGGCTCTTTTTTAGGCGGTATCCAGGATACTATTACGAAGACAACGCACATTATTCCGGGCGTCGGCATCAACGTGCCGCAGTTTAAGCAATGGCACGATTTCTACAATGAAGCGGTGACAAATAGCCTTTTTGCGCGAGTGAATAGCTTCATTATCAAAACCTTGCCGGCGCTAAAGACGATTGTTCCAGGATCTACTCACTGAGAGCCCAGGCATTGAAAACTGCCAGGGCTTGCATTCTCTTATTCTGATGCTACAATGCCTATAGCAGCAAAACATGAGCGGAGGTACATACGGCAAAGCGAGATCGTCTAATCGAAACGGGCGTCCATGGCGAGCATGAGCGCGCCTATCTTGTGGCTGTTGAAAGCGAGGAAGACGAGGGGTTATGGAGCGCTGAAGACTCATTGAGTGAATTAGGCACGCTGGCAAGCACTGCAGGCGCCGAGGTTGTGGGAACGATGATACAGCGACTGCGCCATCCCGATGTCGCGACCTACCTGGGCAAGGGGCGCACACAAGAACTCAGTGACTTGAAGAAACAACTGGGGTTCGACCTGGTGATTTTTGACGATGAACTCTCGCCTTCGCAGCAGCGAAACCTGGAGAAGTTACTGGATGGGCGCGTAGTAGACCGCACAGCGCTCATTCTCGATATCTTTGCACAGCATGCTCACACCCGTGAAGGGAAACTGCAGGTTGAGCTGGCCCAGCTAGAGTATCGCCTGCCTCGACTAAGCGGGCGGGGTATAGAACTCTCACGGTTGGGTGGCGGCTCGCGCAGTGCAGGGGCGGGAGGTGTCGGGGGAGCCATCGGTGTACGCGGTACAGGTGAAACGAAGCTGGAGATTGACCGCCGCCGCGTCCGCGGCCGTACTGCCGAGCTACACGAAGAAATCGAGGGGGTACGCGAGCAACGTATGCTGCACCGTGAGCAGCGTGCCTCGCAGTCCATTGCGGTGGTGGCGGTCGTTGGCTATACCAATGCTGGCAAATCGACCCTCTTCAATGCACTTACCCGGGCGGAGGTACTGGTGGAGGATAAGCTTTTCGCCACACTTGATCCGACTACACGCCATCTGCTCTTACCGGGGAATCAAGAAGTACTGCTTACAGATACGGTGGGTTTCATTCAGAAGCTGCCAACGAGGCTGATTGCAGCTTTTCGGGCGACGCTTGAAGAGGTGACTGATGCCGACCTGCTGCTGGAGGTAGTGGATGTTAGTCATGAAAACGCTATTGAGCAGAGCGAGACGGTCAACGAGATCCTGCAAGAGCTGGGTGTGAATGAGAAGCCACGAGTTACAGCACTCAACAAGATTGATCTCCTCGATGACCTGGCAGAGATTGATACTTCGCTATATCCAAATGCAGTGGCAGTATCCGCCCTCAAGGAATCTGGGCTGGACGCTTTGCGAGAGAAAATTGCCCAGGTACTGGCGGATAGCATGGAGAGGGTACAGGTTACTATTCCCTATACCAAGGGCGAACTGGTTGAACTCTTTCACCGGCGGGGGTACGTGGAGCAGGAGGAGCACCAGCCACAAGGAACGTACCTCGCTGGTCGCATTCCGCGCACGCTATGTGGATATTACACGCAATATCGAGTTTGAGGAAGAAGCTCATGTCAGAACAAAAGTCGCAAAGCCAGTCTGTTCCTCTGCGCGTCCGTTTTCGCCCTGCCGCCGAGCGGTCGCAAGGCGGACTATCCCCGGCTATAGATGGCCAGGCATTGCAGTTATCGACCCTGGAGCTGACTGCAGCAGTCGAACACGAGTCACGCCGGAGAGCCCGGCAGATCAAAGAACTGATCCACATGGGCAATCTCTTGCGGACCGATATGGGCCTGAATGAAGTACTCCAGCAGATTGTCATCTCCATCAGCGCTTGTACCGGTTTTCGTATCCTGGTGATCAATTTAGTTGAGGAGGGAAGCGATTACGTCGTGCCGGTCGCTTTTGTAGGAGCCTCTACAGAAGGAGAGCGCATAGTACGAGAATCGTGGATGACAGTTAAGCAGTTGCTGGGACTTATACGCCCAGAATTTCGTATCAGCCAGAGTTATTTTATTTCACATGAACACACTTATGTCTATGGAGACATTGTGAGAGCTACAGACAAGACCATTGACGACTACGCGCCGGGAGGCTGGCATCCAGAAGATTCGCTGCTCGTGCCATTATTCAGTCCGCGTGACAGGAAAAAACTACTGGGCTTTCTCTCCCTGGATGATCCGGAGGATGGCAAAGCACCGACACTGGAGAGCATTGAGGTGGTGGAACTTTTCGCAAACCAGGCTGAGATTGCTATAGACAATGCGCGTTTCTTTCAAGAGCGAGAAACCGAGCGGCTGGGGCTGGAAGAAGCGATTATTGTACTGAGGCGAGACCTGGAACGAATACAACAGGGAGATCTGCGCGTGCGTGTACGTTCCTCGCACGAGAAGTTACAGCCGGTCGCGTATGCCATCAATGCGATGGTGAGTGAAATCAGCGAGATCATCGGAGATGTGCAGATGGTGACGCTGGCAGCTGATGAGCATGCCACCGAGGTGCAGCAGAGTTCCAATGTACTGGTGCAAGATGCCAGCCAGCAAGAAGAGCAGATACGGGGTATTTCGCAGGTGATCGACGAGATGGCAGCCACGATGCACTCTATATCAGAGCGGGCCGGGATGATTTCGCAGGTGGCTGTGGAAGCAATGGATGTGACACTCGAAGGCCAGAGTGCGGTGGACCGCGCTGTTGACGGCATGGGACAGGTACGCGAGGTGACGATGCAATCTGCCCGCGTGATGAAGCGGCTGGGCGAAAGTGGGCAAGAAATCAACGATACCATCCTCACCATTAGCGACTTGACAGCACGTATGAATTTACTGGCCTTGAACGCGGCAATCGAGGCAGCACGGGCAGGTGAACAAGGTCAAGGCTTTGCGCTGATAGCGCAGGAGATTCGTACGCTGGCAGTACACAGCGCAGATGCTGCACGCAAAGTAGCAGCCCGCATACGCACTATCCAGCAGGAGACCGCTACTGTCGCACTGAGTGTGGAACAAAACACGCGACAGGTGGTGATGCAGACGGAGCTAGTTACTCAAACGGGTGTCGCACTGGAGGCGATCAGCGTTGTAACAGAACAGATGGCGAATCTTGTGCAGGACATCTGCACGGCCGCCGAGAGCCAGGCACAAGGCTCCCAACTGACTGCGAGGTCAGTTGAGGATATTTTACGCATGACCAGTGAAATTACACGACATATGCGTCAGATGCAGCAATCGCTGTCCTCGCTCGTAGAGCTAACTAATTCGCTGCGCTCACGAGTGTCGGTTTTTCGCATTAGCGCGTCAGATCTCCACCCTTCCGATTTCCGTGCCAAGCCATTATAACAGAGTCGAGAGCATAGTGTCGAATGCCGGGACGTATCTGCATGCTTGCTCCTAAAAATCAGTTTATCCAATTCCTTCTCTACATACCGCCATCGGCAAGGCGAACTAAAGATGCGATAGAAGAAATAGATTTAGGAATATCAATACAGACATGTTACAAGAGCAAAAATGTAACGTTTGAATACATGCATGGCCTTAAAAGCACAGAAACATCAATCCGAAAAACTGCATGAACAACCATTGCCGATCCAGGAGCAATCACCCGTGGAGGGGTCGGCAAATGCTACTCCTTTCGATAAACACCAGTCCACAACAGAGAGTGAAAAACGCTTCATACCCATAAACTTCTGGATACCGTGGTTTAGTGCGCTCAAAGACGTCTTTCCTATCTATCTCGCGACACACCTGGCATTCTTTGTCATTTCCTGTTTCTCCGTCCTGTTCATTCTCAAAGATTTTTCGTGGCATGCTCTTCGCTTCAGTACAGTGTGGAACTCCTGGGATCGCTGGGATAGCACCATCTACGCAACTATTGCAAGATATGGTTATACCAACTACAGTAGAACAGCTTTTTTCCCGTTGTATTCCTTGCTCGAGAGAGGATTGATGTATGCTACGCACAATAACCCTTTCCTGGCTGGTCTTATTATCTCGAATCTTGCCGGTCTAGGGGTACTTGTCGTATTGTACCGGCTGATCCGCGAAGATTTCAATGCTGACCAGGCTGAGCGAGCAGTCTTGTATCTTGCACTCTTTCCTACTGCCTTTTATCTCGCCTCGGGCTATAATGAATCGCTCTTTATCTTCTTCACCATCCTCCATTTCTATCAATTGCGCCATGGGCACTGGTGGTGGGCGGGTTTCTTTGGCCTGCTTGCCAGCCTGACACGCGCTGCAGGCATTCTACTGGTAGTGGCCTTTTCTTATGAATACCTGTGCCAGCACCAGTTCCAATGGAAAGCTCTGCGCTTGAATGCGTTAGCGGGCGCGCTTATTCCAGGAGGTGTGGCGCTTTTCGCCCTCTGGTGCACCATCCAGTATCACGACCCGCTGGCGTTTTCTCACGCGCAGGCTAGCTGGAATCGCTATCTAGCCTTCCCCGGCTATAGCATTATCCTCTCCATGCAGCAGATTCACGCCAGCACAGGTCTGCTCAGCTTTCAGGCTCTGCGCAACATGACCGACTTGCTGCCAGACCTGCTGGTCCTATTGTTCATCATGCTCAGCTTCGTCGGTCCCTGGCGATTACCCCGGAAGTTATGGGTATATGGTATCTATGCCTTTGTGCTGTATATCTTCCTCCAATTGTTCCCCAATGGGGGGACCGGGTTGTTTCCTCTGGAATCGGTAGGGCGATTTATGCTGGAAGTGTTCCCGGCCTTCATCGTGATGGCGGCAGCAGGGAAAAATAAAGCCTTCCACATGAGTTATCTCCTGGTATCAGGAGCTCTCCTCTTTTTCCTGTTGACCCAGTTTTTGACGGGCCACTGGGTATTATAGAAGGGCCGAACCGCCAAGATGTTCAGCGTTGTTCGCGCCAATGTGGCTATCTGGTTTAGTCCTTTCTCACGAGATTCATTAACATGTTCCGAACTACAACACCCAGCGCCCCAGCAGAAACTGGGTCAGCAAAAAGCAGAGCACAGCGCCCGAGACCATGACGTAACTCATATGCAAGGTTCGATACTTGCCAAAGCCGGCCAGGATGATGTAGGCGGGGAAGACTTCTAACATAAAGCGGCCAGTGGATAATAAAGGAAAGATGCCTGCCGCTGGGAAGAGCTGTAAAAAGAGATACAAGGTGGCAGCATAGAGATTATAAGCCCAGAGGTTTTTGGGCAGCTTCCACGGGCCAATGAAACCCAGGACAATCACGGTGAAGATGAGCAGATCGGGCGCCAGGTCGAGTATGTTATGGAGCGCTTGAAAATTGAGCATACCACCGCTTTGCATGATTTCGCGGACAGATTTGTACATACCATAACCGGGTACCCGTGGGACGCGGCCCCAGAACGCCTGCGCGTGCGAAAAAGCCAGGGGGTCATGGAACTGGAACGTGCAGTAGAGGCTAAATAGCCCCAGGCCGGCAGGAATAGCCAGGCCACTGAGGATATCGAAGCGAACTGCTCGCAGGTCGAAGTGACGCTGGCGCAGGTACTCAAAA
>WNFY01001984.1_pt1 | contig 19475 bp, 16 predicted proteins | sample 5400091 | NCBI WGS metagenome assembly WNFY01 (sample SAMN13153364, study PRJNA577476) | soil metagenome | isolation source: 60 cm soil or saprolite under grassland replicate 1 | place: USA:California | collected 2016-06-15
GGCAGCCTTCACCGTGTTAACCGGCCCGCCGAGGTGCACCCGCCAATAGTGATCGAAATCGTCAAGGGTGGCGTCCTCGAATAGCTGGCTTCCGCAGATACCAGCGTTGTTCACGAGGAGGTCTATTCTCCCGAAATGCTCGATGGTCGTCGCGATCAGGTCACTGCCACCTTCAGGGGTGGAAACATTGCTGTCATTCGCGATTGCCTCGCCTCCACGGGATCGAATGCAATCGGCCACCTGTTCCGCGATCGTGGAATCCTTCCCGAATCCCGATACCTCGGTCCCCAGGTCGTTCACAACGACCCGGGCGCCGCGTTCGGCGAGAAGTTCGACGTATGCCCGCCCAAGCCCGCGACCTGCGCCAGTCACAACCGCGACCTTTCCCTCCAACGAAATTCCTTCTGTCATCTCGCTATCCTCCTTCCGGCAAGATTGAATGCGTCTGCGCCCAACCGTGACACCAACTGTCGGGGCGCTATGTCCCTTTGGCAAAGCCAGATTCACGTCCCCCGCAATCGACAATGCGTCCGCTTTCGGGAAGTTCGCTGATGTCCGCTTATGGCACAAACTGTGACATCGCACCGTACCCCTTGGAATTCCGCTTGCGGCGCATAAGCGGACGTGGAGCGGAGGCTCCCAGAGCAGCGGGCTTGGTTCGACACCAGACCTCAGGGGGCGGATCAAAGTGCGGAATTTCTCAGCTACACGCCCGCGTAATCAGATCGTACGCACAAATAATGAGCAACGCGCATGCCCGACGGCAGTTACTTTCTGATCATGGCCCTGGGGGGTTGCATGGAAGCCGACCGCGGCCGGGTTCCCAACAAAGGCCGGATGACCTTGGGGAATATTCGGCGTAGCCAGCCCGGTATGGGCCACCATAGTAGCTGTAGCCCTGACGATAGCCGTTCGGGTAGGAGCCACCGTAGGGCTCCGGGTCGGGTTCGGAATAGTCGGGATCAGAGGAATACGAGTTGTCTGGATAATAGGAGTCGTTGGGGTAAGGGGAATAATAGTAAACCTGCCGTGCACACCCCGACACTACTGTCAGAAGTGCAGCTGTGACAGCTACGACAACAAGGTTACGCATCACGCACCAGATTGAGCGCGAATAGGCGAGACTTCAAGCCAACTTGTGAGAAAAATCTTGATTAGGTTAATCGCACCTTTACTCGAGTCACGCCTCTGAACGTGGCAACGACGCCTATGCTCGCTTCACCGTTCGCTTCGTTTCGCCGCCGCATTTCCGGCAGACGTAGGTGACAGCCATATCCAGTTCCCCTGGTGACTGGCGCGATAACATTCGCCTCCATTGGTTCGCCACAACCGGGATAGAGGACCACGGGTCAGGTTCTGGTGTTTTAGAAGACCGATGCCTCATTCGATCACCTCGTCGTGCGCGCTCAAGGTCGGCGTTGGGGCTCCTTATCAGTGATGGTTGAACGTCGATATGCCGGTCGACCAGGCGAGACCATCGCTGAGAGGTGGGCCTCCTTGATCTTCCCCAACCCGATTGGGGCGGCCGGCATTCACAATTCCTGGGAATTATTGGATTGTGGGGTTGGAATATCACAGCCATAAGCAGCGCATAGGGCTATGTTGCGAGTGTCGGCATGGTGAAGCGAGGCGCGGCGCGGGCAACCGCCATGGCCGGCCGAGTGTTTCCTCCCAAATACGAACTCGGCCCCGGCGGATCTCCACCGGGGCCGTTTTCTTTGATGTCAACGCCGCGCGCAGCGATTCGCCGGGCCGGATCAGCTCATTTGGGCGCCTTGGCTGCCAAAAGCGCTCGTGAGCGGCCGTGCCGTGTCGGTGGCGATCTTCTGTGCGCTAGCGGCAAGCTCCCTGGCCTGTTCCGCCATCATCTCCATTTGCCGTCGCGAATGCGTAGTCGATATCTCAACGAGGTCTGAGATCGATTGCGCATGCAAGGCATCCTGGGCGTACTCAAATAGAGCATTCGTGTTGGCCTGGGCGGCCGAGATGAGTTTCAGCTGGTATTCTCGGAAGCCCTCAGCCGCCCTTGAGGAACTCTCTTGAGCACGGCCAGTGGCTTCGCGAGCGTTCTCGCCCAGGTCACGGATGGTCTCGCTTGGCCTTCTCTCAGCTTTTTTGTCCTGCATGGCTTCTTCTCCCGGTTAGCGTGATTGGGACCTAACGCAGACCCGTGGGCCTTGTTCTGCGAACCTTCCGAAAATTGTTTCCCAGCCGGTCGGTATCGCCGTCCGGTTCTTTTTGCCATGCACGCCGTAAGAAGGTTCGGGTGTGCAATTGCCGAGGCGTTCATGACTGCAGAAAGCGAAAGCAGCGAGGTCCCGTTGCAGCTCTGCCCCAAAGGGCCGATGAGCGTCCAGATATGATCCCACCATGTCCCCGACAGGGCTCGATCAAGACGAGCCGGTATATTGATGCCATCGTTGCGTTGCGGAGGTGAAGCGGGTAAGAGCAGCATCGGCCGGGATAGCTTTCGGGCACGAAGCGCCGCGTTAACCGCGATGAAAACCGTCAAATTTTCTTCACGTCACGTTCACGAACCTTTCGGACAACGAGGGGCAGAACAGGGAGGACTACATGCTCGATACTGGTTTCCGTGCGAAAACTCGTGCGCTCGGTGAACTAACCCCTTGCGCACAATGCGGCGAGGCCATCGTAGCACCCACATGGTCCGAGCACGTGAACGAACGCTGTGTTCGGCATCTTTGGGAATGCGATGCTTGCGGCTACGCCTTTGAGACGGCCGTCTATTTCCAAGCGAGAGCAGCCTAATGCCGGGCATGAAAAGCTCTGATCCATGCTAACAGTCGCTGTCGTGACGCCATCAAGGGGCAGCACACTGGCGCTTGTCGGCTAGAAATTGCTAATTGCCCGGCCGGTTGGTTCGGTCAGGAGTACTGCCATTCTGCGACTAGGATCGTCCGCACCCAAGTCCAGGGAAACAAGAGCCCGGCCGATCGCCGGGCATTTTGTTTTCTTTGCCGGCAGTGCCACATGAAGGCCAGAAGCGGGAGTGCTCCCCGCAAATTCTGGGGATAAAATTTCGCATTGCACACTTGTGAATTGACTCGACTTTATCCTGTCGCGAGCGCAAACTATTTTCTTCGATTATCCGCCATAAAAACTGGAGCCCCTGGCTGAGCGACGGCCGGGGAACGAGAGAACTATAGGCGGGTCGGGGAGGCGGCTATGGGCTCGCGAGAGCGGGCGTTTGCAGTACTGATCGTCGAAGATCAGGCTTTAATCGCCTTGAACATCGAGGACGTGGTCCGGCGCATTGGCGGCGGTGTAATCGGCTGCGCCGCTCGACTTTCCGACGCACTGACTCTGGTCGAAACGGCGTCCTGGGACGCGGCACTGCTAAATATCCGGCTGGCGCAAGGCGAAACCGCGTACCCGGTCGCCGAGCAGCTCCAGGCCAAGACTGTACCCTTCGCCTTTGTCACGGGATGGGAGGCGGATATCGATCCCCGGTACTCGGATGTTCGAGTACTCCAAAAGCCTTTCACAGAGGCCGAGCTTGAAAACTGTTTGCGGACTTTAATCGGAACAATGCCTCATTCTTCCAGTGAACAAGAGGCCGCTTGATACCATTTCCAGGTCGGGGGCAATTCAAGTTCGAGCCGCGCCGCGATAGCCAATGCCAGTGACGAATGTCACAGGCCGCCCAGCCGAGAATCATCTAATGATTTTGACGTGGCCGAGCAGTCCTCCGACCGTCGCCCTCTTTGCCCAGGTTGTGGGGATAGGATGAATTTGGTCCGTGTCCTTCCTACGGGTATCTACGTGTCGGAACAGCTGGTTTTCCAGTGCCATTGCTGTGAGATCGCTATGACCCGGGCCGGTAACGAGCGACGGGTTTATTAAATTTTCGCAGCCGGCCCGCCCGGATAAGCGAACTGTCTCACACGGAACTAGCCCGTCGTTGGGGTATTCCGATCCTACCGCTTGGCTCGCCGGAGCCCCCTAGCGGGAGAGGTGCGGGCCGCTTTCACTATCTTCCGGTCCGTGTCTCGGGGCAGACCTATGCCTTTGCCGGCCGGGGCTGCCTTCCCGCCTTCCCGCAGCTAGGTGAAGCGAGCGGCGGGTACGAGCGGGGCTGTCGTCCCGCGATCTATCCATCCCGAGTTTTCGTCGCTGAGCGCATGCTAGCGCCTGATGTCGGCTCGTGGCAGCACTTCTCGGGCTTGGCGCGATGCCTAACTTGAGTCCGTAATGTGCTCAAACCGAACGTTGACCAGCCGCTGCCGACCAACCTCCGCTTATGCCCCGGCGGGTCCGATCAGTTCAGCCGGAACAGCGTTGCCGGTTCGGTGCTCGCATGAAGGGCCACCGGCTCGACGAGGCTCGGATCGTTGCCGTTTCCCGGCTTGCTCACGCGTCGCGACACCGGCCACATCCGCAGCGCGCGGCAGATCAGGACACGAGGGCGATCGGCAGCCTCGTCAGGGCGCGGAGGTTGATGCCTGGGCGCCACTCGGGACGCTCCGCAAACGTGAGCTGCCGCGTGCACGAAACGAGTCGCTCGAACGCGGTCTTGGCCTCGATGCGCGCGAGCGATGCCCCAATGCAGTAGTGAATCCCGCCCCCAAACGAAAGCGGTTTCACGTCGCGACGCCGAACGTCGAGCGTGTCTGCGGCGTCGTACCGGCGCTCGTCGTGGTTCGCCGCGCCGAGAGCGAGCATGATGGGGCGCTCGGCCTCGACCTCGACCCCCTCGACCTGCGTCGTCTCGACGGCGACGCGGGCCGTGAACTGCACAGGCGAGTCGAACCGTAAGAGCTCTTCGATCGCGCCCTCGACAAGCCCCGCGTCCGCTCGCAGCGCGGCGAGCTGGTCCGGGTGCCTCATCAGGCCGAACAGACCGTTGCCGATCAGGTTGGTCGTCGTCTCGTGGCCGGCGAGAAAGAGGAATGTCGCGTTCGCGGCGATTTCGTCGGACGCCAGGCGCGTCCCATCTTCCTCCACGGCGAGCATATCGTCGAGCAACGCGTGGGCCGGCTTCCATCGCCGCTCGGCCATCAGCTCTCTCGTGTACGCGTCCCATTCTCGCATTGCCGCCTCGGCGGCAGCGATCTGCTCATCCGTCGAGAAGGGATCGAGCGTCGGCGCAACGGCCGCCGCCCAGGCCCGGTTCTGCTCACGATCCACCTCGGGCACGCCGAGGAGCTCGCAAATGATGGTCGCCGGAAGCGGATTGGCGAACTCGCCTATAACCTCCATCGCTCCTCGCTCGAGCGCCGGCGCGAGCAGCGCGTCGACGAGACCCTCGATCCGAGGCACCAGCGCCCGCACAGCGCGCGGCGTGAACACCTTCGCGACGAGCTTACGCAGGCGAGCGTGGACGTCCCCCGACTGGAACAAGAGCCAGTGGCGGCGATGCAAGCCTAGTGGCCCCGCCGGATCGAAACGCGGCAGTCCCGCCGGATCGTTCTCGTCACGATAGCCTCGGGGCGTGCGGAACACAGAGCTCCGCAAGATCCGATCTACGGAGTCATATCGCGTCACCATCAGCGATCCAAAGGGGGTCCGGATCACGGGGCCCGCGTCGCGCAGCGTACGGTACGACGGATAGGGATCGTCCCGAAACTCGGGCGAGAACGGGTTGAAGACGGCGGTCGGCGCCTCGGCACTCATCAATCGACGGTCGCGTCCCGGCCATGCGCTTGGAACTGAAGAATGCACTCCCGCCACCTCATTCTATTATCTCGTCGGCGCGGGCGAGAAGGGAGGCTGGAACCGTTACAACAAGTCCTTTTGCCGTTCTAAGATTGATTACCAATTCGAATGTCGTTGTTTGTTCGAATGGCAGGTCAGAGGGCTTTTCTCCTCTCAAAATCTTGTCTACGTAGGCAGCGGCACGTCGAAATTGCCCCCGTAGATCAACGCCGTAACTCATCAGCCCCCCGTCTTCAGCGTGTTCCCGAAAAGCGTACACAGTCGGTAATTTCACCGACAACTCGAGCTCAGCAATTCGTCGTCGCTCACTGAGGAACATAGCATCCGCAGGCACAATGAGAAAATCCACACGTCTGCTCGCGAGTTCATGAATTGCGGAATCGAGATCAGCCGGTCTCGATGCTGTGACCAAAGTAAGATCGGCACCCTTCGCTTGAGCCGTGGCCTCCGCATCCTGTTGGTGAGGCCCGCTGATTACGTTGCTATTATTGACCAGCATTCCAGCCTGTCTCTTTCCAGGAAACAATTGCAGGCCAAGTTCCAGCTGTTTGCCGGCCAGCCCGTCGAATCCGGCCAGCATCCCGGTGACATTGCCTCCTGGTCGGGCATGGTCCTTGGCAAGACCAAAGCGGACGGGGTTGGTGGCTGCCGCGACGACAATCGGGATGCTTGGCGCGGCTCTTTTTGCCGCCAGCGCAGCCGCCGTACTGGCGACTACGATTACGTCTGGATTGAGGGAAGCCAATTCGGCCGCGAGCCTTGGCAGTCGGCCCAGATCGCCATCAGCATAACGGTACTCGGCGTCATAATCGCGGTGTTCAACGTAACCCAACGATTGCAATCCGTCCGGGAGGCCGCCCAGCCAGCCCTGGACCGTCGTCTGTGAGCCGCCAAGGAGCACGGCAATGAGAGGCCGACGGGTCGCGGCCTGGGCAAGCCCCCTGACCGAGCCTGAAGCCAGCACGGCCGCAGCGAGAGCAATGAAATCCCGCCGCCTGATGGCGCCAACGCTTGGTTCGATGCGGTTCTGCTCCGGACCGGCCATTGCCCTACCCTCTTATGGCACTCTACGCCAGGGTCGGTGCCTCGGGCGTGATCGGCATCACAAATGAGCGTCACGGAGAGAGTATTTGTCATCCGGGAAGTCCTGATACCGCCGTCTGAAGGCTGCCGCCTCCGGTGGGCATGACGACGTCTCCAGGTGTCGCGCTCCAGGGTCACCGGTAATCTCTCGCGACGCTAGCGGAGCAACCGTGCACCCTGGCGCCGCCGCCCCTGCGCCGCCTCCGCCGTGCGACCCGCTGATCAGCAGCGCCACAGATCTGGCAGAGCTAATCTGTGGGCATGCCGCGCCGGACCGGCATCGCCCCGACTCCCGCGCTCGCGCCAATAGCTTTGCGGCGGCCAAACTAAGGCTCGTGCAGAGAGGAATTTGCGGCCCAGGGCGCTTGCGCATTCGGCAGTCGGACTGGGATCGCACGGCTACGTCGCGCCGGAGAATTCAGCGCCTTCCGGCCCATGGTCGTGAGGTGCCAAGCCCTCTTGCAAGGAACATCATCCAGACATCTCCACTCGACCCAACCGCGGACTTGGCAGGCACGCTTCGTGGATTTCCGGATCGCCGCGGTCTGCGCGTTGTCTCGCGGCCCGAGATCTCGCAGCGTCTCCAGAAATTTGCGCTGATCCTCCGACGGAGGTCCTCGCAGCTTGTGCCGCATCGGGTATCCGACCATTCGCGCTACCTTTGACGCAACCGCAACCCTCTCTAACCGTCGCGACGCCGACGCCAATCTGCGACCGGGACCAGTCAGGTCGGGGAGCAAGCTGGCACGAGCTGACGCGACCACAGTACCCTTGCGAAACTTTGTGGCCGCACGGAGCCGTGATCAAGTGTCTTTGTGGCGGTGGTCCATGAGATCCTTTTTGCTCAGTGAGTTGCAAAAGCGCCGCATTACTGAGGTTCAACGTCCACTGAGAAGCGATACCATTGACCGGTATCGATTGCGATTTTTCGTCAGTAGACAGAAATGCGATGCATCACCTTGAAACTTGAGATGTCTGATAGGTGGCCTTCTTACGTTTCTTCGCCGGGTGCGACTGCGGGGCGGGTTCCGCCGCTATGATGGACTGAGTGAAGTCGGTCTGTGCCGCCGAGAGCGTTGGCGTGCAGGCGAAAATGCTGTCGCACCCGCCTGTGAACGCGATCGTATATTCGCCGGGACCCATTGCTATTTTCGTGATCTTATAGCTTGGTGAGGGATCGGTCTCGAATGTGCTTGGACCGGAAGTCTGGATCAACGTTTCCGAGCTCGTTTCAACCTTATTTTTGGAATGCTCCGTTACCCAGGTATTGGCACGCGACCACTTTGCATCGCAGTCGGCCCCTGCATGACAGGTGACTGGCTTCGGCGGTTCTGCCACAGACGCCTGCTGCTCTGCCGTTATGCAGCCGCACAAAGCAATTGCGAACGCCGCTGCTATCGAAAACCGAAGAAACATGACGCCTTCCCCCATTTCCCGATCGTGACCATGGTGCCCCGTCACTCTTCGCGGCGAATGTGTAGGGATCTGGGCTTGTAAACACCTGGCCGCCGATTTTGGTTAGCTGTGGCAATTAGGCCACGCACTGGCCGAGATCCGTTCCGCGAGCCTATTGGGTGGTCTGCCCGAAATGGCCGCCAATGAGCAGGGATTCCCGGGCACATCGTAGGTCCAGTTTCGGGGGCAAACCGGAAGCGTCTGGTCACCTCGAGATTTTCCGGCTTTGGACCCGTCGCGAACTTCGGGTGTCAGTGCCCCAGCGGCGTACCCTCTGGCTGACCGCCGCGAATGGATATTCTGCGTATCCTTCGCAGGCTGGCGGGTAACCGCAGTTTGTTCGGCTGAAACTCCACTCATGCTGTGGCGTGCACAGCACACTCGCCGCCAATCTTAACCGTTCCTGACCATCGCGCTTGCTCGGCTGAAATCGCGCGTGCACTTTGTTACTGTTTACGGCGCCGATGTTGGGAGAATTTTGAACCCGGCGCCGCCTTCAAGGGGCGAGCAGAACAGATAGGAACGATTCAGTCATGCAGGTTTTACGATGGCTGACAGCCCCGTCGGTCGCATTTGTACTTGCTGCGGTCACGGCGATACCGCAGTCCGCGCAAGCCCGCGAGATCGTCGGTTTCTCTGGCAATTATTCGGCCGGCACCGTGGTGGTCCGCACCAATGAGCGATCGTTGTATTACGTGCTCGGCGGGGGTAAGGCCATGCGCTATCCAGTTGGCGTCGGGCGGGCCGGCAGGCAGTGGAGTGGTACCACCTTCATCAACGGCAAGGGTCTGCGGCTCGCGTGGGTGCCACCGCCCGTCGTAAGGCGCGATAAACCGAACTTGCCATCTCTGATCCCCGGCGGCGCGCCGAACAACCCGTTGGGTGAGGCGGTAATTTTCTTGGCTGGCCGCGAAGCCGCCATCCACGGCACGAACAATCCAGGATCGATCGGCGGGGCTGTGTCCTATGGCTGCATTCGCATGTTCAACGCGGACGTGCTCGATCTCTATGGCCGTGTCGCCTTTGGAACCACAGTGATTGTGACGCGGTAAGCCCGGGCGCTTTATGTTCTGTTCCAAGGCGATTCACCACGATCGGTCGAGCAACCGCCCCAATTCGATTTGATCGTCAATCTCAAGACGTTCGCGGGCGTTGTTGAGCGTATCCCCAAGTCAAGAGACTGAAGCGGCCTACCCAGGCAACCGCATCATCGATTAGCCGAGGTCTCTTGTTGGCACATCTCGTCGATTCGCTGCGACGCATGGTTTGACCGTGGTCGGAGCCTAAGCGGACGTGGAGCGCAGGCGCTCGGAAGACTGATTTTGGACCCATTTCGGACCTTTCGGCACCCGCCGCACGGGTTGCCAGACCGCGGTCTATTCGATCACCTCGTCGGCGCGGGCGAGCGCGTTGATCACTCCGGCAGTCCGGCTTTTTGGAGGCCCTCTTCATATTTGGCGAGGTCTCCCGGGCGGTACGGTCCTAGCACGTGCCTGAGGTTGGAGACCCGCCGCGAGGGATCAAGGCGGCGCATGCGCGCTACTGCCTTTCCAGCTGCTTCCAATCGTCCGTCCATTGCACAGCCTGCCGCAAAAATGCGCATTGCATTCGCGTAATTCGGCTGTTCCCGTAATGCTTTCTCCGCCCATGAGACCGCATCCTTATAGCGACCGACCAAGAAATGAGCATGTGCAATCCCACTTTGCGCTCTCATTATTATGAATGCATCAAGCGGGTTCAGACGCATAGCTCGCGCAAAGTGCTCAATCGCCAGATCCGCTTGGCCAAGCCATACACCCGTCCAACCGCTGGCGAACAATGCCATCGCCAAGTTCGGATTGAGCGTAAGTGCCCGATCAGTAAGGGCAGCCCCCGCGTCAATGTCACCGACCACATAGGCAAGTGCGAACCCGGTGAAAGAGATCGCGACGGCATCATCCTTACCTAGTTCCGCCGCCCGCTCCGCCAGCCGCATCGTCTCGGCAGTTTCTTGGACCGGATCAGTCGTCCAGCCGTTGCTCTTGCGCCAGACGTAGCCCCATGCTGCCCTGCCATATGCCGACGCGAAATCAGGATCGAGATCGATAGCTCGGTAGAACAACCGCAGCGCCTCTTCATTTGCCTCTCTAGTAACCAGATGTTGGGTCGCAATTCCGCGCAGAAAATAGTCGTACGCATCAAGGTTCTCGGTCGGCTTGCGCTTAGCCCGCTCGATCTCGGCTTGGTCGATCTTCGGCGCGATTGCGCCCACAACGCTCGCAGTGACCTGATCTTGGAGATCGAAGATGTCCTCAAGCGTGCCCTCGAAGCGATCCGCCCAGAGATGGGCTCCATTTGTTGCATCAACAAGCTGACCAGTGATGCGCAACCGGTTTCCGCCCTTGCGCACGCTGCCTTCGAGCACATAGCGCACCCCAAGCTCGCGACCGACCTGCTTCACGTCCACCGCTCGGCCCTTGTAAGTGAAGCTGGAATTGCGCGCGATCACGAATAGCTGTCGGAAGCGCGACAGGGCGGTGATGATCTCTTCTACAATTCCGTCTGCGAAATACTCCTGTTCTGGATCACCGCTCATGTTTAGGAAAGGGAGGACGGCAATCGAGGGTTTATCGGGGAGCGGTAGACTTGGGCGTGTGCTGGTTGCTCCTCCGGCCGGGCGTACACGATAGACGCGCACCGCTTGGGCGATATTCTTGAGCTTATGTTCGCCGATGTCCTCGGTGGCCAGCTCAAGCTTACCCCGAACCTGTCGGTGGGCATCCTCCGAAAGGCAAATGCCACCGGGCTCCGCAATGCCCTCCAGTCTTGCCGCCACATTCACGCCATCGCCGAAGATGTCGCTACGGTCGATGATGATGTCGCCGACATTGATCCCGATGCGGAACTCGATCCGCCTTTCCTGCGGCACGTCGGTATTGCGCTGGGCCATTCCGCGTTGAACATCGAGGGCACAGCGCACCGCGTCTACCACGCTGCTGAACTGTGCCAGGAGTCCATCCCCGGTGTTCTTGACAACTCGCCCGCGGTGTTCGGCGATCTGGGGATCGATGAGCGAGCGCAGGTGATCCTGGAGCTGGGCGTGCGTCCCCTCCTCATCCAGGCCGGTCAGGCGGCTGTAGCCAGCCACATCGGCTGCCAGGATGGCTGTGAGCCGTCGCTCCACCCGCTCGTTGGCCAAGGCTGCCCTCCCGGATAGGTCGAAGGCAGTCTACGCCTCCGGTTGCCATGGCCAAAGGGCGACGGACGGTACTTGGCCCCTACATGAAGCCAGCGTCACGAGGCCCCATGCGCGGCCGGTCAGTCCGGTTTGGTGCACTTTCCAGCCCCATACAGAGCCTGCGTGTCGAGGCGGTGAGGTGATCGAAGACCGCTGTTGGCAGATACTGTTGTAAAAAGATTTTGCGCGTCCGAGCCGACAATATTGATTCAAGATCAAGCGCCTGACGAGAATTTTGCTGCGGTGCATGAGTCCGTTAGTGGCACCTTTCAGACGAGTCGTACCGCATCAAGAATGTCCGCTCATTTGCCGTGGAGCTGACACGCTGACTGTCTTTGGGAAAAGACTATCATTCACGCGTAACATCCTTGAGCGAGCATCGTGACCGAACTAAGCAAGACGGTTGCGTCCCAGCGCGGTTATGAGAACCGCACGGCATAAACTGGCGGCAGCGTGTGCGTCACGCAGGTCCAGCTGTCGCCTTGGTCCTCACTCACCCAAAGGCCCCCTGTCGTAGAGCCGAGGGCGAGCCGGTCGCCCGACTCGCTGAGCGCGAGGGCGTGGCGGTAGACGACATCGTAGGCGTGCGATTGCGGCAGCCCTTTGGTCAGGACGTCGAAGCTCTTGCCGCCATCGCGCGTGCGCGTGACCACCAGCTTGCCGTCGCGGGGAATACGCTTCTCATCCTTGATTTCAGGGACAAACCACGCGGTATCGGGCTCGCGTGGATGGACGACGACCGGAAAGCCGAAAGTCGATGGCTGGACACCGTTGATCTCGGAAAAAGTCCTTCCTTCATCGGAGGAGACGAAGATTCCGTTGTGGTGCTGCACCCACATGCGGTGCGGCGCAGCCGGGCATTGCACCAGGCAATGGACATCCTGGGCGATCGGGTCATGCGTCAGCTCCGGTGGCACGTGCTCGGCGCGCATTCCCTCCCCACGCTGTGCCCAGCTCGCACCGGCATCCTCGGTGAACCAGATGCCTCCCGTTGAGACCGCGACCCACACGCACCTTGAATTGCGCGAGTCGACGCAGATCGAATGGATGCCCGGCAGATCGGCGCCACCACCCATCCATTGCTTGCGCTTGGGATGATCCCAGAGGGCGCGGATCATCTCCCAACTCTGACCATAGTCTGTAGAACGGAACAGCCCGCCCGGGAGCGTTCCGCACCAGATGACGCCGGGCTCTTCGCGACCGCCGGCCTCGAGCGCCCATATACGGGCCGTGTTCCATTTCAGCGGTCGACCCCACATATCGTGCTCTTCGTAGCCGTCCGGCTGGGGCGGATACGTAGGAGCAGCGATCTCCTCCCAGCCCGTCCCAGTCGAGCGGTGGAGCTTGACGCCAAAATGACCGTGGTCGAGAGCCGCATAACATCGTCCGTCGCGCGGGTCGGACAGAGTGACGGAAACATTGTCTCCGAGGAAATCGACGGCCGCGATCTCCCAATGTCCCGTGTTGCGGCAGACCGTGAAAAGCCCTTTGCGGGTCGAAATGAAAAACTTGTCGCTCATTATCAGCCTCCGGACAGGGCTTGGAACAGGTAGACCGTGCTGCTGTCGCTCACCCCGTCGGCGAGCCGCGCGCGATCGCGGATCATCTGCCCATCGACGAAGATCGTCATGTGCTTCCGCAGCCCCGACTGATCATCGAGCACGTAGGCACGCGCCTGCGGGTTCTGCGCGAACACGTTCTCCAGAACCTCACGCACAGTGCGGCCGGCGACTTCGGTGTCGGGGCAAACGACGTGGCGCTGAATATTGGGCGTGAAGATTACCTTGGCCATTGCTACGCTCCGTGTGAGCGGATCAATTCGAGATTGGGACTAGGTGACCTTGGCCGCAAAAGAACCCCCGGGAAATCGGATATCGGGGGCAAGACCGTCGGCCGGCATATGGGAGGAAAACCGGCTGACTTTGTATTCTGTCGAAAACTATGGCGACATTCAGCCAGCCCCTTGAGGATCCCTGGGGCTGCAAACTCGGTGCAATCGCGCTCTGCGCAGTGCCCGTGGCGACCGGAGAGCTCGATCCTTTCGATGGCCCTTGCCAGCAATCCAGGAACGCCACGCCGAGCAGCTGGGCGCTGTGGTACAACGGGACTGATGATGACCCGCATCAGTCGTCGCGACTTTGCCGCGCTCGCGGCCCGCTGCCGAGCCGGTTGATCCGGTTCTTCCACGAGGCCCGAGCGAATGACCGCTACTGGCAGATATTGTTGCAAAAGCGGCGGGGGGCGTCTTGGGCGCAACAATCGAATCACAGCGCACCAATTCTTGAATCGGCATTGCGCATCGGGGCTTGATCCTGAATCAATATTGCTCGCTCGGATGCGCAAAATCTTTTTGCAACCGTATGGGCACGACTGCGACGTGGTGCTGTGCCGCTTGGAATCCCGCTTGCGGCGCCTAAGCGGACGTGGAGCGGAAGCACCCGGGGAGCCAATTCAGGTCCTATTCTTTCAGCGGGTTGATCCATCGGCGGGGTTCCTCCATCGGCGACGGCGTTTCGATCCCCGTTTTCCACAGCCCGGTTCACCGAATTGCCACGATTGCGGTTGCCCCGAAACTCGGTACGGGACACCCTCATTCCCGGGTCGAATCTGATTCGTTCGGCTCGCGTCCGCTTGTTCCGCGTAAAATTCGTCGAATCGCGTTATCCTCCATCGCGTATTCGTTGCGGCGGTCATGTCCAACAAAGTCGAAGTTTGGAATCCGGGCGAGATCGCCCGGCGGTGGCGCGAGTTGGCCGAGCGCCGACGTGCGCATTTCGTCGAGCTCTACAGCAGCGGGCGTTGGCGCCGCTATTACACCGAGCAGGAATTCCTGACTTGCGTGCGCAACGCCACGGCCGACATCGAATCCTGGGGTGCATTGGCCGGTCCGGAACTGCCCGTGCTAAGAAAAGCCAGCTGAAGCCGCGATTGGGCCGGTCGGCATCGCATGGCGGATTTGACCCCGCAGGAACGCAGCATCATGGATTGGCTCGCCGCGCAGCGGCCGGCCATGCTGGCCTTGCTCGAAGCGCTGGTGAACACCGACAGCGGCAGCTACGACAAGCCCGGGGTTGACGCGGTCGGCGAGCGTTTGCGTGGTTTTCTGGAAAACCAGGGCATTGCCCCCGATGTGATCCGCGACGATCGCTTCGGCGATGCCCTGCGCGCGAGCGTCGGCAGCGGTCCCAACACCACGATCCTGCTGATGGGGCATCGCGATACGGTGTTCCCCAAGGGCGAAACGTCGCGCCGGCCGTTTCGGATCGAGGGCGAACGGGCCTATGGGCCGGGGGTGGCCGACATGAAGCCGGGCCTGGTCATGAACGCGTTCGTGCTCGCCGCATTCGCAAAATTCGGCGGCGCACCGGCGCCGCTGGTCGGTCTCTTCACCGGCGACGAGGAGATCGGGTCGCCGTTCTCCCGCGCGGTGATCGAGGCAGAGGCGCGCCGCGCCCGCGCGGTGTTCAACGCCGAGCCCGGCCGGCCGAGCGGCGCCGTCGTCACTGCCCGCAAGGGCGGGGTGTTCATGCAGCTTGCCGTGACCGGCAAGGCTGCGCATTCCGGCGCCAATTTCGAGCAGGGGATCAGCGCGATCGAGGAGCTCGCGCGAAAGATCGTCGCGCTGCATGCGCTCACCGACGTTGCGCGCGGGATCACCGTGAACGTCGGCATTGTGCGCGGGGGCCAGACCGTCAACACCGTTGCGCCGTCGGCACAAGCCGAGGTCGACCTGCGATTCCTCACGCGCGCCGATCGCGACGTGACCATGACGAGAATCCGATCCATCGTGGACACGAGTTACGTGCCGGGCACCAGTGCCAAGCTCGAGATTTTCGGCGAATTCCTGCCGCTCGTCGAAACGCCGGACGGCAAGCGCCTCTACCGCCATTATGCCGAATGCGCCGAGGCGTTGGGCGTGAATGTTCCGGCCGAGTTCACCGGCGGCTGCGCCGATTCCGGCTTTGCGGCGAGCGCCGGCGCGCCGACGCTTTGCGCGACCGGGCCGGTCGGCGGCAAGGCGCACACCCCGGAGGAATATCTGGAGCTCGATTCGATCGTGCCGCGCGCGCAGGCGCTGGCGATGGCGATCCTGCGGCTCGGGCAGGGATGAGGGTCTACCATCACGTTGCATCTGAAAGGCGTATTTTGACGAATTGAATGGACTTAAGCTCTTGAATTGCCTTCGCGTCCTCAAATGATACCGCTCGAAATCCGAGCGCTTTTGGGCGCCGGGCCAGCCCTAAGCGCGGGCATCCTCCGGCCGACCCCCTACGGCGTACGGCGCGGCAAGAGGTCGCCCAGCCCGGCTCGCCGCAGACGGTCCAAATCTTCCGGCACGTCCACGTCCCACAGCGGTGCCAGCTCGCACACCGCAAGCCGGAGCTCGGCGGCACGGCGGCGCGTCTCCGCCATGACGGCTTCCGTGCCCCATGGCATATCTGCGAACAAGTCCGGCCGTGGTTGCCGCAGCCCGATCAGCACGTAGCCGCCGTCCTCGGCCGGAATGATCACCGCGTCCGCTCCATCCCGCAGGGCGGCCGCGGCGCTTTGCAAGTGGTGGGGTCCGAGCGCCGGACAATCGCTGCCGATCACGAGCGCGGGGCACGCCGATTCGAGCGCGGCCAGCATGCGCGCGCCGAGATCGCCGCCGACCTGGCGTACAAGCTTGATCGGAAATTGTTTTGCGAGCGCGTGAAAATGCGATTCCTCCGGCGCAGCCCATAGAATCACCGGCCCGGTGGCGGCGGCGCATGCGGTCGCGAGCGTTCGCGCGATCAGCCGCGCCTGCAACAGCGCCGCGCCCTCGCGGCCGAGCGCGGGAATGAGCCGCGTTTTCGCCAGGCCCGGCAGCGGCGCCTTGGCCAGGATCGCGACCGCGACCGGCTCAATGGTCGACATAGCCGTAGCGTCTGGCGAGCGCCGCGGGATCCGCGCCCAGGAAGAATGCCATGCGCAGCCGCCACATCATCAGCATCGTGCGCACCACACCATGGCGCTCCCAGCGCCGGCCGGAGGTTGCGACCCGCGCAGTCAGGCAGATCGGCCGGGCCATCCGCTTGAGCCTTTGCGAGAACGCGATGTCCTCCATCAGCAGGATTTCCGGAAAGCCGCCGGCCTCGGCAAAAGCTTCCCGGGTCACGAACATCGCCTGGTCCCCGGTGGCGATGCCCGTCAGCCGCGAGCGCCAATTCATCAGCGCGGCCACCAATGCAAGGAGCGGGCTCCGTCCCTCGATACGCACGTCGAAACGCCCCCAGATGTCCGTCGAGCCGAGCGCTCGCGACACCATTTGGTCGGCATCCGGCGGCAGTTTGGTGTCGGCATGGAGGAACAGCAGCACTTCCCCGCGGGCGATGTGAGCGCCCGCGTTCATCTGCACGCCGCGTCCGCGCTTGGTCATGATCACGCGGTCGGCATGCGGGCGGGCGAGCTCGGCGGTCCCATCCCGGCTGCCGCCGTCGACCACGATCACTTCGGCGCCGCGCTGCCGGAACGGCGCAAGGGCCTGCAAGGCGTCGGCGATGATCGCCGCCTCGTCGAGCGCGGGAACGATGATGGAAAGCGAAGCCACGTCCTTGTCCCTGAGCTGCGCCTCGACAGCGTATGGCATAAGAGGCTTGCGTGTGTTCATTTGCGCGTGGGCAATAGCTTATGACCAATCCCGTGCTGGTCGAAGTCATCCGCGGCTCGCTCCTCGAGAGCGAGCACCGCGGCAGCGCGGCCGTGATCGACGCCGACGGCAAGCCGGTGCTCCTGTTGGGCGACGTGGCGCGTCCGGTGTTTCCGCGTTCGGCGGTCAAGCCGCTCCAGGCGCTGGCGCTGGTCGAATCCGGTGCCGCGGACCGGTTCGGCTTCGGCAATGACGAGCTGGCTCTCGCCTCGGCTTCGCACTCGGGCGAGCCGGCGCATGTCGCGTCGGTCGAACGCATGCTGGCGCGCGCCGGACTCGATGCGGGCGCGCTTGCCTGCGGCGCGCACCCGCCGATCCATGCTCCCTCCGCGCAGGCGCTGGCGCGGTCGGGGCGAGACCCCTCCGCGCTCCACAACAATTGCTCCGGCAAGCATGCCGGATTTCTCTGCGCAGCCTGCGCGATGGGCGCGGATCGAGCTGGTTACGCCGATCCGGCGCATCCGGTGCAGCGCGAGGTCAAGGCGGCGCTCGAAGGGATCGCCGGCGTCGCCTTGGACGATCGCAGCTGCGCGATCGACGGCTGCTCGGTCCCGACCTGGCCCTTGCCGCTGGAAAAGCTCGCGTACGCCTTCGCGCGGTTCGGCACCGGCCGGGGTCTCGAGCCACGCCGTGCCGGAGCCGCGGGCCGGATTCGCGCCGCCTGCGCGGCAAGGCCGCATCTCGTCGCCGGCACCGGCCGGTTCTGCACCCGTACCATGGAGCATTTCGGCGAGCGGGTCCTGCTCAAGGGCGGCGCCGAAGGCGTTTTCTGCGGCGCGCTGCCGCAATCCGGCATCGGCATCGCCATCAAATGCGAGGACGGCGCGGCACGCGCCGCCGAAGTTGTCATGGCCGCGCTCATTTCCCGATTGCTGGTCCTCGATGATGCAGATCGCGCCGCTTTGGCTCCGCTCGTGCGGCCGGCGCTGCGCAATTGGAACGGCATCGAGGTGGGCGGGCTGCGGCCAAGCGAATTGCTGGCTCAGCGCGCCTGATTGGCGCCGATGGTGAGCCGGGCGAAACGTTCGGCGCCGCTGCGAGCGAGATCTCCGGTGACCCGCCTGCCGTGCTCCATGCCGACGATCGCCCCATGGGCGGCCTCCGCGATCAGATTGTCCGCGATCAGCGCCGCGCCGGCCCCGGTCGAGACCGAGACCGCAATGCCAACCCCGGCGACGCGCACGACGTTTCCGGTGACCGTGATGTCGCGCAAATAAGCGCCGGCCCCGATGCCGATGCCGGCCACCGGCGCGTTCTCGATGACATTGCCGGTGACGGCACTGTCCGCCTCGACCGCGATGCCGATCCCGGCGCCGTCATCCGGGTCGGTCCCGGCGGGCCCGGCCAAGAGGAGGTTGCGGATCAGGTTGCCCTGCACCACCGCCAGCCGTCCGCCGCGGTTGAAATTCGTTATCGACACGCCGATCGCGGCCCCATCCACCACGTTGTTGGCGATCACGGCCCCTTCGAATTCGAATTCGGCATACAGCGCCACTTCCTTGAGGCCGCTGCAGGAATTGCCGATCACCTGGATATTCGAGGCGGCATTGCCGCGCACGGCGGAAAAGGCGGCGTTTCTGATGCGGTTGCCGCGCACGATGACGTTGGCGGCGCGGAATACGTTGATGGCATTGCCGTTCTGGCCCGAGCCGCCGCTGCGCGCGGCGATATCCTCGATGCGATTGTCGATCACGAGCGTGCCGTCGTCGCCTGCCTTCGTCCGCCAGACCAGGATGCCGTTGTTGCCGGCCTTCCGGATGCTGTTGCCGCCGATCGTCAAGCCCCGCGCGTCGAGTGAGAAGATGGCAGCGCCTGCGACGCCGGTGACGGTGTTGCGGGTGATCTCGCCTTCGACCCCCTCGAGCGCGACGCCATCGCCCCCCGAGGCGACGATCTCGCAGTGCTCGATCCGGATGCCGCGCCCGCCGGCGAAATGCACGAGGCCGCGGCCCGCGAGCGGCCGCGTCCCCCCGTCGAGGATGAGGCCGGTGAGCGTCACATGATCGGCATCCTTGGCCGAGAGCAGCGAGGCGCCTTCGGTGAAGAGCAGCCGGGTCGCGCCCGGGCAGCCGATGAGCCGGGTGCCAGTCGGGAGCGTAAGGTCGCCGGCGCGGTAGACCCCGGGCGGGAGCATCAACGGCACCCGGGCCGCCGCCGTTTGCTCGATGGCGCGCTGCAATGTCCGGCTTTGGTCGTCCGGACTGTCGGGCTCGACCCGCAGGTCGACGGCGCTGACCCCGCGCGCCCATAGCGAGGGAGCGGGCGAGGGCGACGCAACCGCTTCGGTCGCAGCCAGGCCGAGAGCGGAAACGGCGAGAAGACGGCGGCGGTCGATGGCCATGGCATGTCCCGGATCGGAATGAGAACCACGGA
>WNFY01016059.1_pt1 | contig 19468 bp, 26 predicted proteins | sample 5400091 | NCBI WGS metagenome assembly WNFY01 (sample SAMN13153364, study PRJNA577476) | soil metagenome | isolation source: 60 cm soil or saprolite under grassland replicate 1 | place: USA:California | collected 2016-06-15
TGAAGGACTGGGAGTGTCATTGCGGGAAGTACAAGCGGATCCGCTATCGCGGCGTGATCTGCGACCGCTGCGGCGTCGAGGTGACGCTGTCGAAGGTGCGGCGCGAGCGCATGGGCCACATCGAGCTCGCGGTGCCGGTGGCGCACATCTGGTTCTTCAAGACGCTGCCGTCGCCGATGGGCAACCTGCTCGACATGACGCTCCGCGACCTGGAGCGCGTGATCTACTACACGAACTACGTCGTGATCGAGCCGGGCGAGCAGGAAGTGCAGGAGCGCGAGCTGCTGGATGAGGATCGCTACCTCGAGCTGCGGACGAAGGCCAAGAACGAAGGCGACACGGCGTTCCGGGCCGACATCGGGTCGCCCGCGATCCGCTCGCTGCTCGAGCGCATCAACGTCGACAAGCTGGCCGACGAGCTGCGCGATACGGTGGCGAACGAGACGAGCCAGCACCGCAAGAAGCAGATGCTCAAGCGGCTCAAGATCGTGGACGCGATGCGCAACTCCGGCAACGCCGGCGAGCAGCGCAACGATCCGCGCTGGCTGATTCTCGATGTCGTGCCGGTGATCCCGCCCGACCTGCGGCCGCTGGTGCCGCTCGACGGCGGGCGCTTCGCCACGTCCGACTTGAACGATCTGTACCGGCGGGTGATCAACCGCAACAACCGGCTGCAGAAGCTGATCCTGCACCGCGCGCCCGAGGTCATTCTCCGCAACGAGAAGCGCATGCTGCAGGAGGCGGTGGACGCGCTGTTCGACAACGGCCGCCGTTCCAAGGCGATTCGCGGTCGCGGCAAGCGGCCCCTGAAGTCGCTGTCCGACATGCTCAAGGGCAAGCAGGGCCGGTTCCGGCAGAACCTGCTCGGCAAGCGCGTCGACTATTCGGGCCGTTCGGTGATCGTGGTCGGCCCCGAGCTGCGGCTGCACCAGTGCGGGCTGCCGAAGGCGATGGCGGTCGAATTGTTCAAGCCCTTCATCATCCACAAGCTGGTGGAGAAGGGCATCGCCGAGACGGTGAAGCGGGCGAAGAAGATCGTGGAGAAGGAATCGCCGGAAGTGTACGAGATCCTCGAGGAGATCATCGAGGACCATCCCGTATTGCTGAACCGCGCGCCCACCCTCCACCGTCTGGGCATCCAGGCGTTCGAGCCCGTGCTGGTCGAGGGCAAGGCGATCCGGATTCACCCGCTCGTCTGCGCGGCGTTCAACGCCGACTTCGACGGCGACCAGATGGCCGTGCACGTGCCGCTCTCGTTCGAGGCGCAGCTCGAAGCGCGGCTATTGATGATTTCGTCGAACAACATCCTCAAGCCGTCCGACGGCCGGCCGGTGGCGGAGCCCAGCCAGGACATGGTGCTGGGATGTCACTTCCTGACCAAGGAGCCGGCGGATTTCGAGGCCGCGCTGAAGACCGCGCCGCGCATCGGCTCGATGGCGGAGCTGGAGATGGGCCTCGCGGTGAAGCGGTTCGACTTCCACTCGCCGGTGCAGATGTGGCACGAGCGCCCGGATCTGGCCGGCCGCTGGGTCGCCACGACGGCGGGACGCGTGATCTTCAACAGCATCGTCCCGGTGGGATTGCTGCGCGAGCTGGGGTTCCAGAACAAGGTGATGCGGAAGAAGGACCTGTCCGAGCTCGTGTTCGAGAGCTATCGCCGCGCGGGGCTCGCCCCGACGGTGCAGTTCCTCGATCAGCTGAAGGAGTTCGGCTTCCGCTATGCGACCATGGGCGGCGTCTCGATCGGCGTGGCCGACCTCGAGATTCCGACCGAGAAGTCGCCGCTGCTGCACGACGCCGAAGCGCGCGTCGAGCGGTTCCAGCGCGCGTACGCGACGGGCCAGATCACCTTCGGTGAGCGCTACAACAAGGTGATCGACGCCTGGACGCACGCGAACAACGACATCGCCGAGGCGATGGTCGGCACGATGAAGAAGTCCAAGGGCGGCTTCAACCCGGTGTTCATGATGTTCGACTCGGGCAGCCGCGGCTCGCGCGACCAGATCCGGCAGCTCGCCGGCATGCGCGGGCTGATGGCGAAGCCGCAGAAGAAGCTCACGGGCGGCATCGGCGAAATCATCGAGAGCCCGATCAAATCGAACTTCCGCGAAGGGCTGTCGGTGCTCGAGTACTTCATCTCGACGCACGGCGCGCGCAAGGGTCTTGCCGACACCGCGCTCAAGACGGCGGACGCCGGCTATCTGACGCGCCGGTTGGTCGACGTCGCTCAGGATGTGACCATTACAGAAGAAGACTGCGGCACGATCCTGGGGCTCGAAATGTCGGCGCTGAAGGAAGGCGAGGACATCATCGAGCCGCTGCGCGAGCGCATCGTCGGTTGCGTGGCGCTCGAAGAGGTGATGGATCCGCACGAGCTCGATGAGGACGGCCGGCCCAAGGTGCTGGTCGAAGCGGGCAAGCTGGTCATCGAGGAGACGTCGCAGGCCATCGAGGATGCGGGCATCGAGACGGTAAAGATCCGCTCCGTGCTGACGTGCGAGGCGAAGCGGGGCGTGTGCCGGATGTGCTACGGCCGCAACCTCGCGACGATGGATATGGTGGACCTCGGCGAAGCGGTCGGCATTCTGGCCGCGCAGTCGATCGGCGAGCCGGGCACGCAGCTGACGCTGCGGACCTTCCACATCGGCGGCACGGCGGCACGCATCGCCGAGCAGACGGTGCGGAAGACCAAAGTCGAAGGCGTGATCGAGCACGGCGACCGGCTGACGTTCGTCGAGACGCCGGAAGGCCAGAGGGTGGTCACGAGCTACGAGGGCGAGCTGATCCTCAAGGCCGCGGCCCATGGTGGGAGCGGGGGACGCGTCACGGCGGCGCAGAAGCTGGCGGTGCACTCGCGCTTCCAGGTGCCGCTCGGCGCGACGCTGATGGTCGACGACGGCCAGCAGGTGGCGAAAGACGGCATCCTGTTCACGTGGGACCCGTACACGACCCCGATCATGACGGACGTGGCGGGTCTGGTGCGGTTCGTGGACATCGTCGACGACGAGACGGTGCGCGAGGAGCTGGACGAAATCACCGGCCGGCGCCAGCGCGTGATCATCGAAGACCGGGAGAAGAAGCTCCATCCGCACATCGAGGTCGTCCAGAAGAAGGGCGACAAGGAGAAGCGGCTCCGCGACTTCGTCATTCCGGAAGGCGCGCAGCTCACGGTCGAGGATGGCCAGGAAGTCTACGCCGGGCAGGTGCTCGCCAAGGTGTCGCGCGAGGCGTACAAGACGCGTGACATCACGGGCGGCCTGCCGCGCGTCGCCGAGCTGTTCGAGGCGCGCCGGCCGAAGGATCCCGCCACGATTTCCGAAGTGGACGGCGTCGTGCGGTTCGGCGAGATCAAGCGGGGCAAGCGCGAGATCTGGGTGCATCCGGAGGAGGGCGAAGCGCAGCTGTACGAGGTGCCCGCCGGCAAGCACTTGCGCGTGCACGAGGGCGACCGCGTGCGGGCGGGCGACCGTCTCACCGAGGGTCCGGTGAATCCGCACGACATTCTGCGGATCAAGGGCCCGCGCGCCGTGCAGGAGTATCTGCTGAACGAGGTGCAGGAGGTGTACCGGCTGCAGGGCGTGAAGATCAACGACAAGCACATCGGCGTGATCGTGCGCCAGATGCTGCAGAAGGTCAAAGTCGTGGAGCCGGGCGACACCGAGTTCCTGGAAGGCGAGAACGTGGACAAGCTCGTGTTCAGCGAGATCAACGAGCGCGCGGTGAAGAAGGGCGGCAAACCTTCCACCCGCGAGCCGCTGTTGCTCGGCATCACGAAGGCGAGCCTGACGACGCAGTCGTTTATTTCAGCGGCGTCGTTCCAGGAGACCACGCGCGTCCTGACCGATGCGGCGATCCGCGGGGCCAAGGATGATCTGCTCGGGTTAAAGGAGAACATCATCATCGGGCACTTGATCCCGGCGGGGACCGGCATCTACCGGTATCACGACATCGAGATCGAGCCGCCGGAGGGCTTCACGCCGCCGACGCCGCCGCTCGAAGCGGCCTTGCCTGGGACGGCGCCTGCGCCGAGTCCGTTCCCGGAGGGAGTGGAGGCGGAATAACGGACGGTCGGACGGCCTGACGGCCGGAGGGTCTGGTGTACGGCGCCCGGATTAACCTCCGGGCGCCGTTTTGTCGGCGGCCCGTACGGCCAGCACTTGACCTAACTCTGTTTACTGGCTTGATTTCCCGGGCTTATTCGGGACTTTTTGAGCAACTCGAGCGAGGGGTATTTTGCCGACTATTAACCAGCTCGTCCGGCGCGGCCGCCGCGACGTGGAGAAGAAAGAAAAGGCGCCGCACCTGCGTGGCAACCCGCAAAAGCGGGGCGTGTGCACGCGCGTCTATACGACGACGCCGAAAAAGCCGAACTCCGCATTGCGGAAAGTCGCCCGCGTTCGCCTGACGAATGGTTTCGAAGTGACGGCCTACATCCCCGGTGAAGGGCATAACCTGCAGGAGCACTCGATCGTGATGATTCGCGGCGGCCGCGTGAAGGATCTGCCGGGCGTCCGCTATCACATCATCCGCGGCACGCTGGACGCCGCGGGCGTGAACGAGCGCAAGCAGTCGCGCTCCAAGTATGGCGCGAAGCGTCCCAAGGAGGCCGCGAAGTGAGTCGTCGGAAATCCGCTGTGCGGCGTCCGGTACCCGCGGACCCGCGGTACGATAGCCAGACGGTGTCGAAGTTCTTGAACAACCTGATGGAGCGCGGCAAGAAGTCGTTGTCGGAGCGGATTTTCTATCAGGCGATGGACATGATCGAGCAGCGCACCGGGCAGCCGGGCGTCAACGTATTCAAGCAGGCGCTCTCGAACGTGAAGCCGGCACTCGAAGTGAAGTCGCGGCGCGTCGGCGGCGCCACCTATCAGGTGCCGGTCGAAGTGCGGCCCGAGCGCCGCACCGCGCTGGCGATGCGTTGGCTGATTCAGTACAGCCGCGCGCGCAAAGAAAAGAACATGGCCGAGCGCCTCGCCGCCGAGCTGATTCTGGCGTCGAAGGGCGAAGGCGAGACCATAAAGAAGAAGGAAGACACGCACCGGATGGCGGAGGCGAACCGCGCCTTCGCGCATTACCGGTGGTAAACGCCTAAACAAACAATCTCGGAAGACTCAGGACTCGTATGGCACGTCAAACGCCGCTCGACAAGATTCGGAATATCGGCATCATGGCCCACATCGATGCCGGGAAAACGACTACGACCGAGCGCATCCTCTATTACACGGGCCGCACCTACAAGCTGGGTGAGGTGCACGAAGGTACGGCCACGATGGACTGGATGGAGCAGGAGCAGGAGCGCGGCATCACGATCACGTCCGCCGCGACGACCGCATTCTGGACCCGCCTCAATCAGCAGTACCGCATCAACATCATCGACACCCCGGGACACGTGGACTTCACCGTCGAAGTGGAGCGCAGCCTGCGCGTGCTCGACGGCGCCGTCACGGTGCTCGACGCGGTCGGCGGCGTCGAGCCGCAGACCGAGACGGTGTGGCGCCAGGCGGACCGCTACGGCGTGCCGCGGATCATCTTCGTCAACAAGATGGACCGCGTCGGCGCCGACTTCGACATGTGCCTCAAGATGGTGCGCGATCGGCTCGGCACGAAGGCGGTGCCGATCCAGCTGCCGCTGGGCTCGGGCGAGTTGTTCACGGGGCTCATCGACCTCGTGCGCGAGATCGAGATCGTCTATGACGACGAGACGATGGGCAAGAAGTACGTCGAAGGCCCGATCCCCGAGGCGCTGAAGAGCCGAGTCGCGCAGCTGCGACACGAAATGATCGAAGCCTGCGTCGAATCGGACGACGCCATTCTGCACAAGTATCTCGAAGACCACACGTTGACGCAGGAAGAGATCCGCACCGTCATCCGCAAAGCCACCGTCGCCGGCACCATCGTCCCCGTGATCTGTGGCGCCGCGTTCAAGAACAAGGGCGTCCAGGCGCTGCTCGACGCGGTCGTGGATTACCTGCCGTCGCCGGTCGACATCCCGCCGATCAAGGGCCACCTGCCGCATCACGACGCGACGCATGCCGAGCGGCCGGCGACGGACGACGCGCCGTTCGCCGCGCTCGCGTTCAAGATCATGACGGATCCGTACGTCGGGAAACTGACGTTCTTCCGTGTGTACAGCGGCGTGCTGGGCGCGGGCTCGTACGTCTACAACAGCACCAAGGACCGCAAAGAGCGCATCGGCCGGCTGCTGCAGATGCACGCCAACAAGCGCGAAGAGATCGAAGAGGTGCGCGCCGGCGACATCGCCGCCGCGATCGGGCTGAAGGACACGCGCACCGGCGATACGCTGTGCGACGAGGCGCACCCGATCATTCTCGAGGCGATGCGCTTCCCGAACCCCGTCATCTCCGTCGCCATCGAGCCGAAGACCAAGGCGGACCAGGACAAGCTGGGCGTCGCGCTGGCGAAGCTGTCCGAGGAAGATCCGACGTTCCGCGTGCACACCGATGCCGAGACCGCCCAGACGATCATCAGCGGCATGGGCGAGCTGCACCTCGAGATCATCGTCGAGCGCATGCGGCGGGAATTCAAGGTCGATGCGAACGTGGGCCGCCCGCAGGTGGCCTACCGCGAAACGGTGCGCAAGCGCGTCGAGTACATCGAGGGCAAGTTCATACGCCAGTCCGGCGGCCGCGGCCAGTACGGGCACGTCGTGATTCATCTGGAGCCGGGGGAAGCCGGCACCGGGTTCGTGTTCGAGGACAACATCGTCGGGGGCACGATCCCGAAGGAATACATCGGCCCGGTCGAGCAGGGCGTCAAAGAGGCACTGGAGAACGGCGTCCTCGCCGGCTATCCGATGGTGGATGTGAAGGTGGAGCTGGTGGACGGCTCGTTCCACGACGTCGACTCGAGTGAAATGGCCTTCAAGATCGCGGGCTCGATGGCGGTGAAGGAAGCCGCGCGCCGGGCGCATCCGATTCTGCTCGAGCCGATCATGGACGTCGAAGTCGTGACGCCCTCGGACTACATGGGCGACGTCATCGGCGACCTGTCCGCGCGGCGCGGCAAGATCGGCGGCATGACGCAGCGCGCCGACGCGCACATCGTCGCGGCCAGTGTCCCGCTGTCCGAGATGTTCGGCTATTCCACGACGCTGCGGTCCATGAGCCAGGGGCGTGCGATTTACAGCATGGAGTTCAGCCACTATCAGGAAGTACCGAAAGCCAAGGCCGAAGAAATCGTTTCGAAAGTGAAAGGCTAAAGCAATGGCAAAGGCAAAATTCGAGCGCACCAAGCCCCACGTGAACGTCGGCACGATCGGCCACGTGGACCACGGCAAGACGACGCTGACGGCGGCGCTGACGAAGGTCTCGGCCGACAAGGGGCTGGGGACGTACGTGAGCTACGATCAGGTGGCGAAGGCGTCGGAGTCGCAGGGACGGCGCGACGCGACCAAGATCCTCACGATCGCGACGAGCCACGTCGAGTACTCCACGGCGCAACGTCACTACGCGCACGTCGACTGCCCGGGCCACGCCGACTACGTGAAGAACATGATCACGGGCGCGGCCCAGATGGACGGGGCGATCCTGGTGGTGTCGGCGGTGGACGGGCCGATGCCGCAGACGCGCGAGCACATCCTGCTGGCGCGGCAGGTGAACGTGCCGGCGATCGTGGTCTTCCTCAATAAATGCGATCTCGTGGACGACTCCGAGCTGCTCGATCTGGTGGAGCTCGAGGTGCGCGAGCTGCTGTCCAAGTACCAGTTGGCCGGATCGATCGCGGCAAGATCAAGGTGGGTGAGGAAGTCGAGATGGTGGGCTTCGGAACGGACAAGAAGACGGTCGTGACGGGCGTCGAGATGTTCCGGAAGTTGCTGGACGATGGACAGGCGGGCGACAACGTCGGACTGTTGCTGCGCGGCGTGGAGAAGCACGAGGTGGAACGGGGCATGGTGCTCGCGAAGCCGGGGTCGATCAAGCCGCACACGCAGTTCGAGGCCGAAGTCTACGTCCTCACAAAAGAGGAAGGCGGGCGGCACACGCCGTTCTTCAAGGGCTACCGTCCCCAGTTCTACTTCCGCACGACGGACGTGACCGGGAGCGTCGAGCTGCCGGCCGGCGTGGAGATGGTGATGCCGGGCGACAACACGAAGATGACGATCGAGCTGATCACGCCGATCGCGATGGAAGAGCAGCTCCGCTTCGCCATTCGTGAGGGCGGTCGTACTGTGGGTGCCGGTGTCGTCACGAAGATTCTGAAATAGTCATCGGTTGTCTGTCATCAGTCGTCTGACTGATGACCGATGACTGATAACAGAGGACAAATATGGCGAGCAAGATCCGAATTCGTCTCAAAGCCTTCGACCACGCCCTGATCGATCAGGCCGCGGCCGACATCGTCCGGACGGCCGAAAAGACCGGTGCGCAGGTTTCGGGGCCGATCCCGCTGCCCACCAAGCGGCAGCTGTGGACGGTGCTGCGCAGCCCGCACATCGACAAGAAGAGCCGCGAGCAGTTCGAGCTCAAGACGCACAAGCGGCTGATCGACATCCTCGATTCACGGTCGCAGACGGTGGACGCGCTGACGAAGCTCGATCTGCCGGCCGGTGTCGACGTGGAAATCAAAGTCGAGTAGGGACATGAACGGACTGATTGGTCGTAAACTCGGCATGACGCGAATCTTCAACGCCGAAGGCACGCATGTGCCCGTCACGGTGATCGAGGCCGGGCCGTGTCCCGTGGTCGCTGTGCTCGATGGCCGTGTGGAGCTCGGCTTCGGCGCGCAGAAGCCCAAGAACGCCCCCAAGGCGCTCGCGGGCCACGCGAAGAAGGGCGGCGTCGAGACGACGCCGCGCGTGATCCGGCGCTTCGACGTGACCGGCGACGCGCCGGCCGCCGGCAGCGCGGTCACCGTCGCCATCTTCGCCGAAGGCGATCGCGTGAAAGTCAGCGGCGTCTCGAAGGGCCGCGGCTTCCAGGGCGTCGTGCACCGCCATCACTTCCACGGCGGTCCCGAGACGCACGGCAACACGCGTCACCGCAAGCCGGGATCGATCGCGCCGGGTACCGACCCGTCGCGCATCATCAAGGGCAAGCGCATGCCCGGGCACATGGGCGCCCGCAACACCACCGAGCTCGGCCTGCGGGTCGTAAGGATCGACGCCGAGCGCAATCTCTTGTTCGTGCGCGGCTCCGTGCCGGGCCCGATGAACGGCCTGGTCACCGTCCGCAAGCAGGGAGGCCCGAGCCGCCATGATTGAGGCTCCTCATTATTCGGCGGCGGGCGCCAGCAAGAAGGCGGTCGCGCTGCCCGCGGCGCTGTTCGACGGCACGGTGAACGAGGACGTGCTGCATCGCGCGGTGATCACGTTCCTGTCGAATCAGCGGCAGGGGACGAGCGACACGCTGACCCGCAGCGAGGTCTCGGGCGGCAATCAGAAGCCGTGGCGCCAGAAGGGCACCGGCCGCGCCCGGCAGGGCTCGACGCGTGCCCCGCATTGGCGGCACGGCGGCATCGCGCACGGGCCGCATCCGCGCAGCTATCGTCTGGCGATTCCCAAGAAGATGCGCCAGCTGGCAAAGAAGTCGGCGCTGAACGCGCGCGCGCGGGAAGGCTCGCTCGTCATCGTGGACGCGCTCGAGTACCAAAAACCGAAGACCAAGGACCTCGCGGCCCTGCTCAAGAAACTCGATGCAACCGGCAAAAAGGTTCTCCTCCTCACCGCGAGCGATTCGCACAACGTCTATCTGTCGGGCCGCAACCTGCCCGACGTGCACGTGATGCGCTTCGCCGATGCGTCGGCGTACGAGATCCTGTGGTCGCAGACGGTGGTCGTAGAGATCGGCGCGCTGGACGAGGGCCAGGCCAAGCAGGAGGCGAGCGATGCCTGAGCTGCACGACACCATCGTTCGGCCGGTCGTCACGGAGAAGTCGTCGGCGGCCTACGGCGCGCGCAAGGAGTACGCATTCCGCGTGCATTCGGAAGCGACGAAGCCGCAGATCAAGGCGGCGATCGAGGCGCTGTTCAAGGTGTCGGTCACCGGCGTCCGCACGATGGTCATGCGGGCCAAGCGGCGCACGTATGGCCGCTATGCCGGCCGCCGGCCGTCCTGGAAAAAGGCGATCGTCACCCTCAAAGAGGGCGACGCTATCGAGGTGTTCGAGGGCTAAATGGGCATCCGCAATTTTCGGCCGATGACGCCGGCGACGCGCTTTCGCTCGGTCTCCGACTTCTCCGAAGTCACCAAGTCGGAGCCGGAGAAGTCGCTGCTCGAGCCGTTGCAGCGGACGGGCGGGCGCAACAACAAGGGCCACATCACGAGCCGGTATCAGGGCGGCGGGCACAAGCGGCAGTACCGGCGCATCGATTTCCGGCGCGACAAGTTCGCGATTCCGGCGCGGGTCGCGAGCATCGAGTACGACCCCAACCAGCTGAAGATCGGCCGCGGCGGCCAGCTGTGCCGCGGCGCCGGCACCAGCGCCCAGGTCGTGGCGAAAGAGGGCAATTACGTCACGCTGCGCCTGCGCTCGACGGAGATGCGCATGGTGCACGGCGAGTGCCTCGCCACGATCGGTGAAGTCGGCAATGCCGAGCACGAGCTGCTGTCGATCGGCAAAGCGGGCAAGACCCGCTGGCTGGGCCGCAGCCCGCGCGTCCGCGGCGTGGCGATGAACCCGGTCGATCACCCGCTCGGCGGCGGCGAAGGCAAGTCGTCCGGCGGCCGGCCTCCGACGAACCCGTGGGGCAAGGTCGAGGGCAAAAAGACGCGGCACAAGAAGAAACACTCCACGAAACTCATCGTGCGCGGGCGTAAACGCGGGAAAGCGACGCAGTAATGGGACGCAGTGTCAAGAAGGGTCCGTACGTCGAGGAGTCGCTGATGGTGAAGATCCGCGCCCTCAACGAGCGGAACGAGAAGAAGGTGTTCAAGACCTGGTCGCGGCGCAGCACCATCACGCCCGATTTCGTGGGCCATACGCTCGCGGTGCACAACGGGAACAAGTTCATCCCCGTCTACATCACTGAGAACATGGTGGGCCACAAGCTCGGCGAATTCGCCGCGACGCGGCTGTTCCGCGGCCACGGCGCCAAGGGCTCGGCGGCGGAGCGCGAAGCCGAGGCGGCGGCGGCCGAGGCCGGCGAAGCGCCGCCGCCCAAGGGCAAGGAGTAGCCGATGGAGGCTCGAGCGATCCAACGCGGCGTGCGGCAATCGGCGCGCAAGATGCGCCTGGTGATCGATCTGATCCGCGACTGCGCCGTGCCGGAGGCGGACGCGATCCTGCGCTTCTCCAAAAAGCGGGCGGCGCGCCAGATCCATAAGGTCCTGAAGTCCGCGGTAGCGAACGCGCAGCAGGCGGCGCAGCGGCAGAACACGCCGTTCGACGCCGACGGCCTGCGCGTCACCTACGCGGTCGTGAACGAGGGCCAGACGCTGAAGCGGTTCACGGCGGCGGCGATGGGCCGCGGCACGCCGATTCTCAAGCGCACGAGCCACGTCGAGATTCGCGTCGCCGGCGTCGCGGCGCCGGTTGCACCGGCGCCCAGCGCCAAGCCCGCCGAGGTGAAAGCCGAAGCGAAGGCGAAGGCAAAGCCGCGTGCCAAGAAGGCGCCGGCGGCGAAGGCCAGGAAGAAAAAGACGACCAAGAAAGCGAGCAAGTAAGTGGGACAGAAAACACATCCCTACGGTTTCCGGCTGGGCATCGTCAAGCAGTGGCGCTCGCGCTATTTCGCGCGCCACAACTTCCCGGAGCTGCTCAAGGAAGACGAGCTGATCCGGAAGTACCTCAAGACGCGTCTCAGCCACGCCGCGATCGCCGACGTGCACATCGAGCGCAAGCCGGGCAAGGTGACCGTCACGGTGCACACGGGGCGGCCCGGCGTCGTAATCGGCAAGCGCGGCGCCGAAGTCGACAAGCTGCGCGATGAGCTGGCGCAGCTGACGGGGAAGGAAGTCGGCATCAACGTCGAGGAGATCAAGCGTCCCGAGCTCGACGCGCAGCTGGTGGGCGACAGCGTGGCGCATCAGCTCACGCAGCGCATCTCGTTCCGCCGCGCCATGAAGCGCGCGGTGCAGAGCGCGATGCGGATGGGCGCGCAGGGAATCAAGATCAAGACGGCGGGCCGGCTGGGCGGCGCGGAAATCGCGCGCACCGAAGGTTATCACGAAGGACGCGTGCCGCTGCACACGCTGCGCGCGGACATCGATTACGCGACCTCCACCGCCAAGACGACGTTCGGTACGATCGGCGTGAAGGTCTGGATCTTCAAAGGCGAGCGGACCGAGGACCTCCACGGCCGCACCTATTCGACGGGCGTCTAGACCATGCTGGCACCCAAGCGCGTCAAGTTTCGCAAGCGGTTCAAGGGCCGCACGTCGGGCATGGCCACGCGCGGCAACACCGTCGCGTTCGGCCACTACGGGCTGATGTCGCTCGACCCCGGCTGGGTCTCCAACCGGCAGATCGAGGCCGCGCGCGTCGCGCTGACGCGCGAGATGAAGCGCGGCGGCAAGGTGTGGATCCGCTTGTTTCCCGACAAGCCGATCACCAAGAAGCCGGCGGAAACCCGGATGGGCAAAGGCAAAGGCAACCCGGAGGGGTGGGTAGCGGTCGTGAAGCCCGGCCGGATCATGTTCGAGCTGGAAGGCATCGATGAAGCGTCGGCGCGCGCGGCACTGGCGCTCGCGTCCGCGAAGCTGCCGATCCGGTCGAAGTTCGTGAAGCGGGAGGAGCGCTAGGATGCCGGCGAAACGCGAGAACCGGGCGGAGGGGCTGCGCGAGCTCAAGACCGACGAGCTGTCGCAGAAGCTGGCGGTGCTGACGGAAGAGAAGTTCCGGCTCGAGTTCCGCCGGGCGACGGAGTCGCTCACGAACCCGCTGCAGCTGCGCACGATTCGCCGCGACATCGCGCGGATCAAGACTATCCTGAAGGAGCGAGCATCAGCATGAACGAGCGGGCACGTCGCAAGATCCGTACAGGCGTCGTGGTGAGCGACAAGATGCAGAAGACCGTGACGGTGTCGATGGTCCGTCGCTTCGCGCACGGCTTTTACGGCAAGCAGATCACGCGCACCAAGACGGTCGCTGGGCGCCAAGATGGGTGATATGGTGCGGATCGTGGAGACTCGGCCGTTGTCGAAACGGAAACGTTGGCGGGTAGTCGAGATAATTGAGAAGGCGAAATAGCCATGGTGCAGCAAGAATCGCAGGTCAAGATCGCGGACAACTCGGGCGCCCGGCGCGCGCTCGTGATCCGCGTGCTCGGTGGGTCCAAGCGCCGCTACGCCGGGCTCGGCGACGTCGTCGTGGTCACGATCAAAGACGCGATCCCCACCGGGCAGGTGAAAAAGGGCGAGGTCGCCAAGGCGGTGATCGTGCGGACGGCGAAGGAGACGAAGCGGAAGGACGGCTCCTACATCCGCTTCGACGAGAACGCCGCCGTGCTGATCAACGACGAGGGCGAGCGAGGGCGAGCCCCGCGCCACCCGCATCTTCGGCCCGGTGGGCCGCGAGCTGCGCGAGAAGAAGTTCATGAAGATCGTGTCGCTCGCGCCGGAGGTCATCTGACATGAAGCCGCTCGTCTACAAGAAGTCCCGGCGGGTGCGCGGGATGGAGCCCACGCGTCACAAGCTGCACATCGCCAAAGGCGACACGGTGCGCGTCATCAGCGGCGAGCACAAAGGGAAGGAAGGGCGCGTGCTCCACGTCCTGCCCAAGAAGTTCCGGGTGGTGGTGGAGGGCGTGAACATCGTCAAGAAGCACAAGCGCGCCACGACGCCGCAGGGCGAAAGCGGGATCATCGAGTTCCCGGCGAGTATCGCGGCATCCAACGTGATGCTGCTCGACCCGAAGTCGGGCGCGCCGACGCGCGTGCGGCGGCGTCATGACAAGGAAGGGAAGCTGGAGCGGATCGCGGTCAAATCCGGCCAGGCCATCCCGCGAGTGAGGTAGGTATGGCGGACGAGAAAGAAAAACAAGAGAAGCAGGAAAAACAGCCGAAGCAGCAGCAGCCGAAGCAGGAGAAGCAGGCCAAAAAGGGCAAGGCTCCCAAAGAGGAGCAGCCCAAGGCCGAGGCTGCGGTACCGGAAGAACCGGTGGAGCCCGCACCGCGCGCTCGGCTGTGGGACTTCTACGAGCAGCAGGTCCGCGCCAAGCTGCAGCAGCAGTTCGGGTTCGGGAATCCGCACGAGATTCCGAAGCTCAAGAAGATCGTGCTGAACGTCGGCATGGGCGATGCGCCGAAGAACCCCAAGGGGTTGGAGGCCGCGGTGGCCGAGCTGGCCGCCATCACCGGCCAGCATCCGGTGGTAACGCGCGCCAAGAAGGCGATCGCGAACTTCAACCTGCGCGAGGGCCAGGCGATCGGCTGTGCCGTGACGCTGCGCGGCGGCCGCATGTACGAGTTCCTCGACCGCTTCATTTCGGTCGCGGTGCCGCGGATGCGCGACTTCCGCGGGTTGCCGACGAAGAGCTTCGACGGGCGCGGCAATTACACGCTCGGCATCAAGGAGCAGATGATTTTCCCCGAGATCGACTACGACAAAGTCGAGCGCATTCACGGGATGGACATCACGTTCGTGACGAGCGCCGGGCGCGACGACACTGCGCTGGCCCTCCTGCGAGAGCTGGGCATGCCGTTCCGGGTCGAAACCGCCGGCGCGGCAGCTTAGGAGACCTCATGGCGAAGAAGGCGTGGTTGGAGAGGGTGAAGCGGGGTCCGAAGTTCAAGGTGCGGGGCTACTACCGCTGCCAGCGCTGCGGCCGGAGCCGCGGCACGCTGCGGAAGTTCAAGCTGTGCCGCATTTGTTTCCGTGAGCTTGCGCTGCGCGGGGAGATTCCCGGCGTGCGCAAAGCCAGCTGGTAGGTCGGGGGACACAAGATGAGCGTTATTGATCCCGTCGCCGATATGCTCACCCGGGTGCGCAACGCCTGTATGGCGGGCCACCGCCGGGTGGACATGCCGGTGTCGAAGCTGAAAGTCGCCATAGCGACGATTCTCCGCGACAACCACTACGTCCAGGACTTCAAGGTGCTGGACGATGGGCAGCACGGGTTGCTGCGGCTGTACTTGAAGTATCACAACGACGCCCCCGTCATCCGCGAGCTGCAGCGGGTGTCGTCGCCCGGGCTGCGGCGCTACGTCAAGGTGCGCGAGATCCCGCGCGTCAAGAACGGCCTCGGCATGGCGATCCTCAGCACGCCGCAGGGACTTATGACCGACCGCGAAGCGCGCACCGCCCGGGTGGGCGGTGAAGTGCTCGCGGTGGTCTGGTAGGGAGCCACAGATGTCACGGATCGGGAGAAAGCCGGTCGCGCTGCCCAAAGGGGTAACGGCGCAGATCGACGGACGCAAAATCACGGTGAAGGGGCCCAAGGGCGAGATCAGCCGCACGCTGCACGCGGACATGCAGCTGACGCTCGTGGACGGCACCGTGGTCGTGAAGCGTCCGTCCGACGAAGCGCAGCACAAGGCGCTGCACGGGCTCACGCGGACGCTCGTCGCCAACATGGTCGAGGGCGTCACGACGGGGTTCGTGAAGTCGCTCGAGATCCAGGGCGTCGGTTACAAGGCCGAGCCGAAGCCGTTCGGCGTGCAGCTCGTGGTGGGGTTCTCGCACCCCGTTCCCTATCACGCGCCCCAGGGGATCAAGATCTCGGTGACGAACAACGTCCTCGTGAAGATCGAGGGCATCGACAAGGAGCTCGTGGGTCAGGTGGCCGCGGAGCTGCGCAACGTCCGGCCGCCCGAGCCCTACAAGGGCAAAGGCATCCGCTACGCCGGCGAGCAGGTCCGGCGTAAGGCGGGCAAGACGGCCCAGGCGGCGAAATAAATCATGCGATCCATCCGGAAGATCAAAACCGCGGCGCACAGCCGCTATCGCCGGCACCTCCGCGTCCGCAAGAAGGTCGAGGGGACGCCGGAGCGCCCCCGGCTCGTCGTGTTCCGCTCCTCGAAGCACATCTATGCCCAGCTGGTGGACGATCAACGCGGCGTCACGCTCGCGGGCGCCACGGACACCTCCGAAGGCGTGCAGGTCGAAGGCAAGGGCAAGGTGGCGCGCAGCTTTGCGGTCGGCCGCCTCATCGCCGCGAAGGCCAAAGAGAAAGGTATCGCCAAGGTGGTGTTCGACCGCGGCGGTTATCAGTATCACGGGCGCGTGAAGGCCGTCGCGGACGGCGCCCGCAAAGGGGGATTGGAGTTCTAATGGCAATGGATCAAGAGAACCAGGAAGCCCCGAAGATCGAGAGCGCGCCAGCTGCTGAGGTCCCGGCCGCTCCGGCGGCGGCTCCTGAAGAGCAGCAGCACCGGCCGCCGCGCGGTCCCCGCGGCCAGGGTGGCCCCGGTGGCGGGCGCGGTGGACGGGGCAGAGGCCGCGGCGGTGAGCGGCGCGACGGCGGCGACCGGGGCGGGCGCGACAGCGACGGCATCGTCGAAAACGTCGTCGCGATCAATCGCGTCGCCAAAGTCGTGAAGGGCGGGCGGCGCTTCAGCTTCAACGCGCTCGTCGCGGTGGGGGACGGCAAGGGCAACGTCGGCATCGCGACCGGCAAGGCGAACGAGGTCAGCGAAGCGGTGCGCAAGGCGGTCGAAGCGGCGCGCCGCCGCATGTCGGAGGTGCCGCTCACGGGCGGCACGATTCCGCACGAGATCATCGGCAAGCACGGCGCCGGCCGCGTGCTGCTCAAGCCGGCCGCGTCGGGAACGGGCGTGATCGCCGGTGGACCGGTGCGCGCGGTGCTGGAATGCGCCGGGATCCGTGACATCCTCACGAAGAGTCTTGGCTCGACGAACCCGCACAACATGGTGCGTGCGACGATGGACGGCCTGAAGCGGCTCACCACCGCGCGCCGCGTCGCGCGGGAGCGCGGGGTCGAGCCCGACGCCATTCATTACCGTGCCCGGCAGGAAAGCGTGGTAACGCATGGGTAGGCTGCCCCCGACGCGGAAATACCGCAAACGCAAGACGGGCCGAGATCGTGTGCTCCCGGCGGCTGGGAAGGGGAAGCTGCGGATCAAGCAGGTGCGATCGGGCAGCGGCCATTCCTACCGCATGAAGCGGACGCTCGAGGCGTTGGGCCTGAAGCACCATCAGGACGTCGTCGTGCACGCGGATCATCCCGCGTTGCGAGGGATGCTCCAGCAAGTACGGCACCTGGTTGAAGTAACGTCGGAAAAGGAAGGCAAGAAGTGAGTCCAAGGGCGAAGGCAAAACCCACACGGAAAGCGAGATCGCGGACCAAGGCCAAAACTCCTGGCTCCGAGATCCCAATTCCACGGCTCGCGCTGCACGATCTGAAGCCGCCCAAGGGCTCGCATCGCGCGCGCATCCGCAAGGGCCGCGGTCCCGGCTCCGGGATCGGCAAAACGGCCGGCCGCGGCGGCAAGGGCCAGACGGCGCGGCAGGGCGGCAAGGTCCGTCCCGGATTTGAGGGCGGCCAGATGCCGCTCATCCGCCGCATCCCCAAGCGCGGCTTCACCAATCCGTTCAAGCAGCCGGCGCAGGTGGTGAACGTGCGCCATCTCGTGCTGCTCGCCGAGGGTGTCGAGGTGACGCCGGAGACGCTGTTCGGCGCCGGCCTGGTGCGCCGCCCTGACCACCGCATCAAGCTGCTTGGGACGGGCGAGCTGTCGGGACGGAAGTTCGTCGTGAAGGGCGTCGCGGTCTCGGCCAGCGCCAAGCAGAAGATCGAGCAGGCCGGCGGAACGATCGAGTGACGGCGCCGATTCCCAATCTGTTCAAGGTTCCGGAGCTCAAGGAAAAGCTCCTGTTCACCTTGCTGTGCCTCGTGATCTACCGGATCGGGGCGCACATCGCGACGCCGGGCGTCAACGTCGACGCCCTCGCCGACTTCATGAGCACGCGGGGGACGGGGACGCTGTTCGGGCTGTACGACCTCTTCTCGGGCGGTGGGCTCCGGCGGGCGACGGTGTTCGCCCTCGGCATCATGCCCTACATCTCGGCGAGCATCGTCTTCCAGCTGGCGGGGCCGGTGTTCCCGATCATCGAGAAGATGCAGCGCGACGAAGAGGGCAAGAAGACGTTGACGCAGTGGACGCGGTATCTCACCGTCGTGCTCTGCCTGTTCCAGGCCTACGGCTTCGCCATCTTCACCGAGCAGCTCGCCGGCGCGGTCACTCATCCGGGATGGGGATTCCGGATGACGACGGTGCTGACGCTGACGACGGGCGGCATCTTCGTCATGTGGCTGGGCGAGCAGATCACCGAGCGGGGCATCGGCAACGGCATGAGCCTGCTCATCTTCTTCTCGATCATCGAGCGGATCCTGCCGGAGACGGTCAACACCTTCGAAGCGCTGAAGTCCGGCACGTTGAGCTTCCCGATCCTGCTCGTCGTGCTGTTCATGATGATCCTGGTGGTGGCGGGCACGGTGGCGATCACGGTCGCGGCGCGGCGCATTCCCGTCCAGATCCCGCGCAAGGTGATGGGCCGCGGCCGGATTCGCGAAGGCCAGAAGACGTTCATCCCGCTGCGCATCAACAGCGCCGGCGTGATGCCGATCATCTTCGCGCAGTCGCTGATCATCGTACCGGGGACGCTGGCGACGTTCAGCGGCGTCCCGTGGCTCAAGAGCTTTGCCGAGTACTTCAACACGACGTCGGTGTGGTACATCGTCGCGAATGCCGTGCTGATCGTGTTCTTCGCGTACTTCTACACGTCGATCATCTTCAATCCGGTGGACCTGGCGGAAAACCTGAAGAAGCAGGGCGCGTTCATCCCCGGCGTGAAGCCCGGGGCGCCGACCGCCGACTACATCGACGAAGTGCTGACCCGCATCACGCTGCCGGGCGCGCTGTTCCTGACGTTCGTGGCCTTGCTCCCGATCGTGGTCTCCAACACGCTCAACATGCCGTTCGGCTTCGGCGGCACCGCGCTCCTCATCGTCGTGGGCGTGGCGCTCGATACGGTGCAGCAGGTGCAGCAGCATCTGTTGCTGCGGCAATACGACGGCTTCATGAAGGGTGGTGGCCCGGGCAGCGGGGGGGGCACCTCGCGAGTTCGCTTCCGCCGCTAGTGTTCATCCTCATCCTGGGGGCGCCGGGCTCGGGGAAGGGGACGCAAGGTAAAATCCTCGCCGAGCGCCTCGGGCTGCCCAAAATCACGACCGGCGATCTGCTCCGGAAGGCGATGCAGGACGGCACGCCGCTGGGACTCGAGGCCAGGAAGTACTACGACGAGGGCAAGCTGGTGCCCGACAGCATCATCCTGAACATGATCAAGGACGAGTTGGTGCGCCCGGACGCGAAGGACGGCGCGATCCTCGACGGTTTCCCCCGCACCGCGGCGCAGGCCGAGCTGGTGGACAGGACCCTGGGCGAGCGCGGCCAGCGCCTCAATCACATTCTCCTGCTCGACGTGACCGAGGAAGAGCTGGTGCGCCGCCTGCGGGCGCGCGCCCAGGTCGAGGGGCGCACCGACGATTCCCCGGAGGCCGTCGCGACGCGCCTCCAGGTCTACCAGCGCGACACCGCGCCCCTCATCGCGC
>WNFY01003422.1_pt1 | contig 19449 bp, 17 predicted proteins | sample 5400091 | NCBI WGS metagenome assembly WNFY01 (sample SAMN13153364, study PRJNA577476) | soil metagenome | isolation source: 60 cm soil or saprolite under grassland replicate 1 | place: USA:California | collected 2016-06-15
CCTCTTCCTTATCAGATCCCACGAGGAATTACGGCGATGTAATTCGGGACTGTCAAGACGAGTGGAGGATGATGAGAAACCCGCAGGTGGAAGCCACTGTGGACACCCGAGCAGACTCATGATTCATCACGGTTCTCCCGCGCCTCTCTCGATCTCTCCGACGGGCGGTTGCTGCCCGTCTGCTGCCCGCACACTTCACGACTGCTGCCCCAAGCGTCGCGCGCGCCTCAGCAAGGTCTCCCGGCTTGGGTGGTGGTTGGGTGGTCGGCGCTCAGGCGGGCCTCGTGGGATCGAAAGGATGCGGCAGTGCAGAGGTCGGGCGCCGTCGCGGTCGCTCTGCTCACCAAGGTGCATCCTGGTGCGCTGCTGTCCTTAGACGATTGCGGGTCGAGGTAGAGCGAGCGGCGAAGCGTCATCCGTTATGGCGAGGCAAGGAACCGTCAATGCTGGCGTAGAGGTGCGGTGCGTGGGAGATCTGGATCGTCGGTCGTGGAGTCGAAGGGTTGAGGGCAGGGTCGTTGCTCGGAGCGCCGCGGCAGGTCCGACAGGCATCAGTCGTGATGCTGGCTCGCCGCCGAGCAGTTCGCCAAGGGGGTCTCTTCAAGCACGGGAGCGTCAGCATGGAGCAGCAAGCACGCGAGCAGGCGTTCATCAGTGCCCTGACCACCCAGCGGTTCGTGCTGCAGGCCGCCCGCAGCGCCAACGTCGGTGAGATGACCGGGCGTGGCACCGTGTCCATGGGGCGGTGTCCAGCTCCCTGATCGCGTTTGGGTTCCTGGCCCAGGTCGTCACCCGCCTGGACCCATTTGGTGGCTGTGGTGCTGCCGGCCGTGTTTCTGCTGGGGGAGTCCAGCTTCGCTGCCTTGTGGCGCAACCCTCTGGAGAACCTGGTGTTGTTGCGGCGGATGCAGCGGATCCGCGGCTACTACCGCAGCTTGGTGCCCGAGGCCGACCAGTTCTTCGGCCCAGCTGCGGAGGATGAGCGGTACTCCGCCGCGATGGCCACGGTGGGGCTGCGGGCTCGGCCGGCGGGATGCTGTTCACCGGGCCAGCGTGATCGCCGCGATCAACAGCATCGTGGGCGGTGTCGGCCTGGCGCTGCTGGCCGCCAAGGTCGCGAGCTTGGCGACGGGCGCCGCGCTGGCGGTCGGCATCGCCGCCGCCGTGGCCCTGTTCGGCTGCACCTGCTGTACCAGCAGCAGCGAGCCGCGTCCCTGGTCCTGCGGCCAGCGGCCGAGGCAGCATCGGCCTAGTGGTGGAAGTCGACGCCCGCGGTGATCAGCACGACCAGGACCGCAGCCACGACCCAGTCGACGACCAGGCAGAACGGCGGCCACCAGCAAGTGTTGGCAACATACTGGCGGCGGTGCTGCCAAAGGTCCTTGAACCCATGGCCGGTGAGGCCGGCCACCAGTAGCCACGCCGGCCCGGTGACCCCGCCGCGGCAACGACCACAAACACGCCGGCGATCGCGGCCTCGACGGCGATCACGGTCGGTCGTCCGTCTGCCACGGCGAAGCCGATGTAGACCGCCGCGATCAGGGTCAGCGAGAGCGCGTAGACGGTCGCCGGGTCCAGCCACCAAAGCCCAGCGGTGATGCGGCCTGGATGGCGCCCAAGACGACGCCCCACAAAATGGGTGCGCGGAGCGACCGCCCCGTCACTGGGCTGGGCGTGGGTGGGTGCGGCATCGTCGGCTCCGTCACCTGCTTAGCTCGAGGGTTGCTGGGTGACGCCTGCGTTGGCCGACATGGCGGCTTGGTGGCGGGTGGCGATGCGGTCGGCCAGGTAGGTGGCGTCGTCGTTGACGAAGCCGAGCAGGGCCGACCCGCGGGTGTGCTGCCAGGACAGGCCCAGGAAGTACAGCCCGGGCACCTCGCCGACGCCGCGTCGGTGGACGACGTGGCCTTCCCGCACCACGCCCGGAATCTGGATCCAGGCGTGGTCGGAGCGGTAGCCGGTCGCCCAGACCACCACCCCAACCTCCTCCAGGGTGCTGTGGTCGGCGAACCCGGCGGTGCGCCCTGCGGCGTCGACCAGCCGCGGTCGGAACCGGACACCGGCCCCCTTGAGCTTGCGCCGGTTGGTGCCGATGATGAACTCCCGCTGGCTTGCCCGCCGGCCAAGCCGGGAATCGACCGACACCCGCATGACGCCGAGGTGGGTGAGCCACCAGAACGGGTCCCGGCCGGCCAGCCGCTGGGGCAGCATCGGGGCCTTGGCGCCAATCGACAGGTCGACCTGGCGGCTGGCGGCCAGCTCCTCGGCGATCTGGAACCCAGAGTTGCCGCCGCCCGCGTGGAGGCCCGTCACCTGCAGGTCACGACCGTCGCCGGCCTGGACTTCCCCCACGCCACCCAGGCGCTACGCGTCACCCGCTGGGTCCGATCCCTGCACAGCCGCCGCTGGCGCACCGTGACGGTCTACGCGGTCACCACAACCTCACCGCCGCCCAGGCCAGCCCCGCCCGCCTGGCCGACGACGTGCGCGGGCACTGGGCCATCGAGGCGCTGCACCACATCCGCGATGTCACCTTCGCCGAGGACGCCTCCCAAGTCCGCAGCGGCACCGCACCCCGCGCCATGGCCAGCCTGCGCAACCCCGCCATCGGCATCCTGCGCGCCCACGGCAACCGCAACATCGCGGCCGCGCTGCGCCGCCACGCCCGTGATCCCACCCGGGTCCTGCCCCTGCTGGGCATCACAAGCCCGTGAAACCGACACTCCGGCACTTTGCCGAGACCCTGGGGGGACCTCCACGTATCTGCGCCTCAAGCCGGCGATCTCATGACAGCGAAGTCCGAGATAGGCGGCGATGGTCGAGGTCGACGTCATCCGCCTTTGAGGAGCTTTCTTGGGTCACGTGTCAATCTGGGCGGGGCCCGTTCGTAGTTGGGTGAGCGGCGGGAAGTGCGCGCCCATCACCAGGAGGACCACCATGACGAAGTACCTGTTGTCAGTCCACAGCGTCGAGGGCGAGGTCGGCCCCCCGATGACCGACGAAGAGATGCAGCAGTCCTGGAAGGAGATCCAGGTCCTCAACGAGGAGATGAAGTCGGCCGGCGCCTGGGTCTTCACCGGCGCCCTGCACGAACCCGACACCGCCACGGTCGTGCGCATGTCCGGCGGTGAGGTGCTGACCACTGACGGCCCCTTCGTGGAGTCCAAGGAGCACCTCGGCGGCTTCTACGTCATCGAGGCCAAGGACCTCGATGCTGCGCTCGCCTGGGCGTCGAAGGCCGCCGCGGCCGTCAGGAAGCCGATCGAGGTCCGCCCGTTCCGCGTCTTCGAGGCTTGACAGCGTGTGCGACGGCGCCGCCGCAGCCAAGCTCGACCAGGCCGAGGTCGGCCGGATCTTCCGCGAGGAGTCCGGCCGATCGGTGGCCACCCTGATCCGCGTCCTCGGTGACATCGACGTCGCCGAGGATGCGGTACAAGAAGCGTTCGCTGTCGCCCTGCGCAAGTGGCCGCGCGATGGCGTGCCGCCCAACCCGGGCGGCTGGATCACCACGACCGCCCGCAACCATGCCCTGGACCGCCTGCGCCGCGAGTCGCGTGGACGGCAGCTGCTTAGCGACGTGGCGGTGCTGTTGCCCGGCCACGACGATCCCGGCCTGCCCGAGGAGGTGGGGCCTGTGCAGGACGACCGGCTTCGCCTGGTCTTCACCTGCTGCCACCCGGCACTGTCCACCCAAGCGCAGGTGGCGCTCACCCTGCGACTGCTCGGCGGCCTGTCGACCAAGCAGGTCGCAAGCTCCTTGCTGGTGGGCGAAGCGACGATGGCGCACCGGCTGGTGCGTGCCAAGCGCAAGATCAAGGCGGCGCGGATCCCCTACCGCGTGCCGGGGGCGCACGAGCTGCCCGAGCGCCTACGCTCCGTGCTGGCCGTCGTCTACCTCCTCTACAACGCCGGGCTGAGCGGCCCAGCCGGACCCGGTCTCTGCTCCGAGGCGATCCGGCTGGCACGGATCCTGGCCACCCTCATGCCTGACGAGCCAGAGGTGGCCGGCCTGCTGGCGCTGTTGCTGCTGACCGAGTCCCGTCGCGCGTCGCGAACCCGGCCCGACGGCTCCCTGGTGCTGCTCGGCGAGCAGGACCGCACCCGATGGGACCGGGCCTTGATCAGGGAGGGTCAGGCGATCGTCCGCCGGTGCCTTCGCCGCAACCAACCCGGCGCCTATCAGCTCCAGGCCGCCATCAACGCCGTGCACGCCGACGCCCCGACCCTCCAGGAGACCGACTGGTCGCAGATCGTCGCCCTATACGACCACTTGCTCGCGGTCGCCCCCACACCGGTCGTGGCCCTCAACCGCGCCATCGCCGTCGGCGAGGTCCAAGGCCCCGCTGCCGCACTGGCTCTGGTGGACGAGCTGGACCTGGACAACTACCACCCGTTCCACGCCACCCGAGCCGATCTGCTCCGGCGGCTGGGCCGCGACAGCGAGGCCGCGGCCGCCTACCAGCGTGCCGCCTCCATGGCGCCGACAGACGCCGAGCGGGACTTCCTCAGGCTCGGCGGCCGAGCTTCGCGCTGCGCGACCCGGTGACGTCGAGCACGTGGCCGGCGCAGGCTCCCACCTCGTCGCAGGAGCGCTCGATGGGGCCGCAGACGGAGATGACGCTCGCGACGGCGCCGTCGTGCCGCAGGATCGGGCGGCGACGGACCCGCCCGGTGCCCTGCTGTCGTTTACCGATCGCCGCCGGTGGCGAAGGGATCCTGGTCGCCACGTTGACGACAGCGTCGACGTCCCGGGCCGCGGCGATCGCAGCATCCCAGTCGAACAGGTCGAGTCGGATCGGCCGAGCGCCGGCGGCGACCCACGCAATACAGGTGGGTTGCTCGCGTCAAACGACCACCTTCATGATCTCGAACGGAGCGGGGTGGGGCCGAGACGCTCGACGAGCCGCATGGTCCTTCCGAGCACTGCTGGGGCTCTCGCACTTCCTGGGCACCACAAGCCCATGAAACCGACACTCCGGCACTTTGCCGGGGCCCTGACCAGGCACCGGCTGCACCCGCCGGCGAGCGCTTCGACGGCCCGGTGCTCGGCCTGTACCAGGTCGTCGATGGGAGGCTTGCCCGCGCGCGGATGTTCCACTTCGACACCGTCGCGCTGGCCGCCTTCCTCGCGAACGCCAGGTGAGCTCCCGAGCCACCCCGCAACGCATGACGGCGACGCCATGCGTAGCACAGGAACGCCGGGTCATCCGTGTCGCGCACGATCACGGTTCACCGTGTCTCGCAAAGGGAGTCTGCCTCTCTCCCTTGGTGGTGGTGGAGCGGTTGCGGTCGAGCAGCTGCATGAAGATCAGGAGACTGCTCACCAGCAATGCTGGCACATAGACGGTCACGATCACCCAGTTCACGCCAAGCGCGTACGTGAACACGCTGAAACGCACCGATTGGATGATCGCATTCACCGTGTCGAGCATGCCGACGATGACGCACAGCCAGACGAATGCGATGGCGCGTGGGAGGCGGGTGCGAAGGGCGATCAATGCCAGCAGGGCGAGGAGTGCCGTTATCAGGTCGCCATATCCGATCATCGTTCGGAATTCCATTGGCACACCGGGGCCGACCGCTCCCGGAGCCAGGATCGTCCCACCGACGATGCGAAATGCATGGACCCACAGCAGTGGCGCCAAGGCCAGCTCCCGTGGCAGTTCGGACAAGCGGGGCGCTACGTACCAGAATGCGATGAGCGAATACACCACCAAGCTCAACGTGAACTGAATCCCGAAGAGCACAATCGGCTTCATCGTCCGCCCCTCCTGGGTCACCAGAGAATCCAATTCGCGAACGTGCCAGTCCGCGGTGGGACGTCACACCGCGGGTGCCGGCTGCTCGCCGCGGAAGACGGCGGCGTGCCGCGCGGCGAACTCGTCGAAGCTGGTCGCCGGCCGCCCGAGGATCGTCTGGACGACGGGTGAGACCTGCGCCTCCTTGCCCTTGCGCCGCTCGGCGAACAGCTCGGCCAGCGCGGCGGCGGTGAACGGGGGCATGCCGGCGGCAAGCTGGGCGCTGGTTGCCTGCTCGGGAGCGACGTTGACGTACCGGACCGTCTTGCCGCTGGCGGCGGAGAGCTTCTCGGCGACGTCGGCCATGCCCAGCGCCTCGGGACCGGTGAGGGGGTAGATGGCCCCCTCGTGCCCAGAGCCGGTGAGGATGGCAGCGGCCACCTCGGCAATGTCGCCGACGTCGATCGACGCGATCCTGGCGTCCTCCATGGGAAGCAGCAGCCTCCCTGTGGCGACGATCGACGGCACCTGCCGGAAGTACGCGTGCATGAACTCTCCGGCGCGCAGGTGCGTGAACGCCATCCCCGAGCACTCCAGCCGCTGCTCGATCTCGCCGTGCATCCGGGCGTACCGGAAGGGGGAGTGGAGGTCCGGGATGATGCCGGAGAGCTTGACGACGTGCCCGACGCCCGCCTTCGCGGCGGCGTCGACGAAGTTCGACTGGACCTCGAGCATCGCGGGGTCCGCGGACGAGATCAGCATGGCACGGTCCACGTCGCGCAGCGCCTGGCTGAGCGTCGCAGGCCGCGCCATGTCACCTTCCACGACCTCGACCTGCGGCAGCGCGGAAAGCCCCTCGGCCCGGCTGCCGCTGCGCGCCAGCGCGCGCACGGGGACACCCGCTGCCGACAGTCGGCGGACCAGCGCGCCGCCGGTCAGCCCGGTGGCGCCTGTCACGAGGATCATCGTCAGCCGGCCACGCCGAGCTGGCGCATCATCGACGCCATGTCGACCAGGCCCCAGTGCTCGGCGATCAAGCCGTCGTCGGTGAAGCGGCAGAAGTCGGTGTTGCTGATCGTGAACGAGTTCCCCGTCGGCGGGATCCCCATGAACTCGCCGCGGTGGGTGCCCTGCACGCTGCTGAACGCGCCGACCATGTCACCCTCGGCGACCATGAGGTCGGTGGTGAACCGCAGGTCCGGGAAGGCCCCGATGAGCATGCGGAACAGCTTCTTGAACCCCTCACGGTCGCGGGTGAACTCGGGCGGGAAGGTCGGGTCGTGGTCGGGTCGGTCAGGGACGATGAGCCGGTCGGCCGCGTCGACCTCGTGCCCGTTCATGACCTCGTCGTAGAGGCGCTGCAGGTTGGCCTTGTTGCGTTCCGCGTCCGTCACTGGACCTCCTCGGTCTCGAACGTCGGGCCTCCTCCGGCGGTTGCCCACGGGTCAGGCCCCGGGTCGTGGCCTGCCGCGGCCAGCGCGAGCCGCGCCAGGTAGTGCGCCCATCCCGCGGCGCTGCCGCGTCGGATCTCCTGCGGCACGCCGCGGTGGACTAGGCGCAGCAGCGTGCCGTCGCCGTCCGGGGACAGCGTGACCTCGACCACGCTGCGGGCGGGCGGCGTCGCCGCGCCTTGGTCCTCCCATTCCCAGGTGAACACCACGCGGCGAGGTGGATCGATCTCGACGTACTGGCCGCGTGCGACGTCGCCTCGCCCGGTCACGTCCATCCGGAAGACGCCGCCGGGGCGCGCGTCGAGCTCGGCACGCACGGCCTTCCAAACCACGAGCTTGTCGGCGTCGGTGAAGTACGGGAACACCGCTTCGGGGCTGGCGGCGATGCGGACCTCGCGGACGATCTCCTCGGGCTCGGGCGCCATGGACGCCATCAGGCCCGCCGATCCCGCGCGTCATCCTCGGCGGAGCGCTTGATCGCCGCGAGGCCCTCGTCCCAGAAGCTCTCGAGGAACCTGCGGGCGTCGGCGAGCCGCTCCGGCCGGGCTCGGTAGAGGCGCTGGGTCCCCACGCGGCGCTCCGCCAGCAGCCCGGCCTCCCTCAGGATCCGCAGGTGCTTGGAGACTGCCGGCCGGCTGATGTCGAAGTGCGCGGCGATGTCGCCGGCTGCCCGCTCGCGCTGCCAGATCAGGCGGAGGATCTCCTGGCGCCGGGGTTCAGCGATCGCCTTCAGCACGGTCTCCACGAGCCGAGCGTATCCCATCGGTTACGTATCCGTCTAGTTACAGAGTAGGCCCGCCCGCCGCACGGCGTTGCTAGCGGCCCGTGGGCCGGGTGGCACCTTCGCCCCTGCATCCGAGTCCGGTCCAGTCGGGAGGTGGGCGGCACTCCCACGTGTGCGTACGCTGGTACGGCGCGCGAGCAGGGTATGCGCGCCCCGAGGAGGCAGCCGGATGCGCACCAGCAAGGCGACTTCCTCTCCGCGTCGTGTCCAGCTGCGACGGACCAGGGGATGGCGCAAGCCGCCCGGCGCGGTGGTCATCTCCCGCCCCGGCAAGTGGGGCAACCCCTACCGCGTCAGCGAGCACGGCCTCCCCGGGGCACTGGCGCTCTACCGTCGGCACCTCCGCGAGCACCCGGAGCTGGTCGAGGCCGCCCGCCGCGAGCTGGCCGGCAGGACGCTCGCCTGCTGGTGCCCGCCCGACCGGCCCTGCCACGGCGACATCCTGCTCGAGGTCATCGACGGCCGCGCTCCATGACCTTCGCCCTCAGTAAAGCCTGTGCACCAGTGCCTGAGCGGGCGACAGGCGCCGACCTTGCCGGGTCGTTCGATCAGCGGCATGGGTGGTCGTGACGGTGTACGCGGCCGCCAGCCCCACCGCCGCCCAGGCCAGCCCCACCCGCCTCGCCGACGCCATCCGGGCCACTGGGCCATCGAGGCCCTGCACCACCTCCGCGGCACCACCGTCGCCGAGCACGCCTCCAGGCCCGCAGCGGCACCGCCCCCGAGGCCATGGCCAGCCTGCGCGACCTCGCCGTCGCCATCCTCCGCGCACGGCTGGCGCGACGTCGCCGCCGCGCTGCGCCGCAACGCCCGCGACGCCACCCGACCCCGCACCCGCCCCGGCACCAGAAGCCCGTGGACCAGTCAATCCCGCACTATGCCGGGGCCCTGCACCCGTGGCTGGTCGGTACCTGCAACCGCCTCGCGTACCTGCAAGCCAGCAGCCGGCATAAAGGCGAAGGGTGATCCTCCATGCCCACCATGCCCGGCCCTGGCCGACCCGGCAGCCAGCGCCGCGACGCCGTCGTCTCCATGGCGATCAGCTGAACAGTCGGTGGGCGGATGTCACCGCCAGCAGCAGCGATCTCGCCGAGCCCGTAGAGGAACCCATGGCGGTGGGCGCCAGGGTTCTGCCTGTGCCACTGCCTTCCCCCAGAGAGCGGCTCTCCCATCTCTCGGGCAAGACGTCCGGCAACGCCGATTGCTGCCCGTTGCTGCCCGCTCCCGTGAACCGCATGGACAAACGCGGCCAGAGTACAGGTAAAGACCCGCTGACCTGCGGAAATCGAGTGGGCCTGCGAGGACTTGAACCTCGGACCTCTTCCTTATCAGCAAAATGCAGGGAACCGCTGTGCGGACCGTCGTTTCCCCAGGTCGCGCCCGACCGTAGGTGCCATAGTAAAATGTTCTATCGGCGTGCAGTTAAGCGTTCTCCCATTGCGTCTTGAACCCCGCTGACGCTACGCGGATCATTGCTTCGGGCTCTGCCCCACACCGGTCCTGCCCATACTTCGCCTCAACAGCTCGCTCGCCTGACTACCAGCAAAGATACCCCGCACGTCGCGCGCGTCACTAGGCGGCGCACGTGATCCTACCGCCGCTGGCATTCGCCTACGCGCCATGGACTTCTGAGTACCTCGAAATCAAGGGACGGAAGCAAGCCGCGCGGGGACTATGGGCCGTAGCGCCGGGACTGGGTTGACGGCGCATTGGTAGGGCCGCCAGGTGCGGCGACCCCCAGGGCCTCAGCATAGTGCGGGCTTGTCTGGCTGGTAATGGTCGGGCGGGTGGGCCGGGTGCCAGCAACCCGAATGACAGCGCGGGGAGCAGCGCCCACAGGATGGGGCCAACACGCAACCGCCTGCGGGTGGGTCCAGGCGGAACCACGGCACCCGAGCTCACCAGATCCCCCAGCCCGGGCTCCAGGGCTCCCCGGCAGGATGGAGTATACGGTCCCTTGTCTTGCTTGACGAGCAGGACCGGCAGCACACCGATGGGCAAACCAACGGTGCCGGTGGTAGCCAGAGCATCACAAGCCTGTGAAACCGACACTCCGGCACTTTGCCGAGGCCCTGGGCGAGCACGCCACCGCGGGTGTCGGTCGAGTGCTGGTTGGGCACGACTGTTCCTCGGGTCGGTAGTCGTGGCGCCGCGCGAGTGGTCCGGCATAAGCCGGCACTGGGCGCTAGCCGGGAGCGCGAAGGTCCAGCGGATGCGTCAGGGTGCGCGCTGTCGCTTCGTCATGGGGACTGCTTGGGGGCGGTCGCGGTACCGCGGCCGAGAGCCGCGGCGGGGGCACGGCCCCCGCCGCACCGGGTGTCGGGGCTGGCTGACCTACCAGGCTGGGGTGGCGTCCACCGCCGCGTCTTGGGTGAGGTTGCGGGGCGTGCCGCTGCCGTCGGCGTGATCAAGATTCCGCCGTTCGGTGGGGCAGCCGAGGTATAAGCGACCTAGCGCCGAACGTCAGATTGCTGGCGTGGCATCTGGAACGGCTTCGGCGGGATCGATCACGACGGTCGGCGCAGCAGGATCCGAGAGCGCCAACGTCAGGGGCCTCCCGAAGGAGGCCCCTATGCTTGCGAGCCGGGCGCCCGCGGGATCGGTGAGCGGCCTCCCGCTGGTGCTGGCTACTTGGTGAACTGGAAGTTCGCCGTCCTCATCGTGTTGTCGGCCGGCTTCACGACCAGCGCTCGGCAGCTCCCCGCCCATGCCTTGTCGGTCTTCCAGACGTAGGTGTACTGATCGGTGGTCGAGTCGTAGGACAGGCTGCTGTTGCTGGCCGTGACCGTCTGCTCGATCGCGTCGGTCGGTGCAGTGCCGCTGCAGGTGTAGGAAGCGCTTGCCGGGGAGCCGCTCTTGAAGATGTTCAGGCCTTGGTTGCCGCTGAGGCTGAACTTGACCGGGATCGCGCTGCCTGCCTTGACGGTGTTGACCGTGGTCAGGTTGTCCACCGGCTGGAAGAAGCCCGCCCAGCCGTAGACCACGCTCATCGTGAACGAGCCGGTGGCGGTGTTGCCGTGGGCGTCGGTCGCTGAGCAGGTCACCATCGTCGTGCCCGCCGGGAAGGAGCTGCCGGACGCGGGGCTGCAGCTGACGGGCACGGGGCCGTCCACCAGGTCGGTCGCGGTGGCGGTGTAGGTGACGATGGCCTGGGAGTTGCCGGTGGCCTGGGTGGTGATGTCGGCGGGAAGGTGCAGCGCCGGCGGGGTGGTGTCGACCACCGTGACGTCAAACGAGACGGCGTAGACGTTGGCGTCCGGGCCGTCTTGGGCGGTGTAGGCGACGCGCACCAGCCCGTCGGCGGCCAGCGAGACGTCGTTGAGCGTCTCGTCGACGGTCGAGCGGGTGAGGCGGTAGACGGTGTCGCTGGCCAGGTCGTAGAGCATGAGGTCCCAGGCGGACACCCCGTCGACGGTCTCGAAGCTCTCGAAGGCGACCATGTGGCCGCTGATGTTGGGGTTGTACTGCGCGCCGGGGAGGGCCAGCCGCTGCTCCGGGCCGCCGCCGACCGGCTGCCAGAAGATGTCCCGCTCGCCGTCGCGGATAGAGTCGTAGACGACGAGCTGGCCGTTGCTGTCGGGGTTTCCCTCCTCGCCCTCGGGGCCGGTCAGCCGCGTGCTCGTCCAGCCCGCCGCGCCGGCGGTGGCCTGCCAGATGTCACAGCTGCTACCTGCCGATTGGCATTTGGTCCAGGCGATCACCGAGCCGTCGGCGGCCACCGCGGGCTGGGTGTCGAAGAGCAGGTCGCTGGTCAGTCGCGTCGCGCTGCGGCTGGCCAGGTCGTAGGCGACGATCTCGGGGAAGCTGGTGCTGGCGTAGAAGCCGAGATCGACCCAGGCGACGGTGTGGCCGCCGACCGCCGACCCGCGGCGGTTGCTTGAGGGTTGGGGGTCCAGCTCGGTCGGTGGCCCGGCGGTGGCCGTGTCGTAGGAGACGATCGCTGACCCGGCGCTGGACAGGTGGGTGTAGACCGCGGTGCTGCCGGAGACGTCGGACAGGAAGTCCAGGCCGCCGTTGGTGGGGATGGCGGTGTCGGTGGCGTCGGCGAGGTCGTGGTAGCGGATCTCGCTGTCCCCTGACAGTGCGCTGGTGTAGGTGACCAGGCTGCCGCTGAGGTGCGGGTCGCTCTGGTCGCCGGGACCGTTGTTGACCGTGGTGGTGCTCAGCGGCGGGGTCGTCCCGGTGGTGGTCGCCAGGGCGGCGGGCGCCGCCAGGGCGGCTGCGGTCAGGCCCGCCAGCGCCAGCATCGCTCCCAAGGTGAGCAGCCGGCGACCGGCGCGCGGGATACGGGATGAAGAGAGGGTCATTGCAATTCCTTCCGGTTGGTGGGCTGGGAGGCGGCTGTGGGGCGGGCCAGCGCCCGGTGGCCGTCCAAGCGGCCGCCGACCGCCGCGGGCGGCCTCAGGATTGGCAGGTGGAGCCGGCCGGGAGGCCGAGCCACCGAACGCTCCGACCAGGGCACCACACGGTCCCGACTGCCCGACCGCTCCCTTTGCCGCCGTGGTGTCGGCCACGGGGTTGGCCGGGTCGGGCGCCGACCAGATCCACTGCCACCAGCGTGCGCTCCATTGCCCGTACGTCGCCTAGAACGCGCTGGACTGCACGGGCAGCACGCCCGAGTTGTGTACCGCGGCGGACGCAGCGCCGGACACTAGAACGACGGCCCCATGGCGCACGGGACCACCGCCGCCGTGGCCGGCTACTGCCTGAGGGGCGTCATCATCATCGCCTCCGAATTTGTGGATCACCTACCGAGCGCGACCAGCGCGGATAACGGCGTGGGCTGGGTCGGCACGCCTGTGGCTGTGGCGTCGGCGCACGGGGCCGACTGCCGGTGCATACCGTCGAGCCGGGCCCGGCGTCCGCCGACCGTTCTTTCTCTGCCTCTCCGGGGTGTCGCCCGGCTCGCCCGTCGGGCGACGGTCGCCGGCGCTGCGAATCGCTGGATTTCGGCCTCCGTCTCACAGCGCGAGACTAGGCGGCGTGGCGTCGGCAAACACCCGGAAGAACTTCGGGATTTGCGCTGGAATTACCGGCCCTTGCCGGGGTGCCAGCCTGCAGGGGCTCGCGCGGCCAGCTCGGTGCGCGAGCGGACGCCGAGCTTGCGGTAGACCTTGGAGAGGTTCCACGCGACCGTCTTGGCGCTCAGCGACAACGCCTGGGCGATCTGCTGGTTCGTCTGCCCAGCGCACACCAGCGCGACGATCCGCGCTTCCGTCTCCGACAGCTGCCCGCCGCTGGCGCCCCGGCCGCCGATGCGGCGAAGCTCACCGCGCGTCCGCTGCGCCCACAGGCGGGCGCCGAGGTGATCGAAGATCCACAGCGCCTGCTCGAGCGTCTCGCGTGCCGCCCGCTTTTGCTGTCTGCGTCGCTGGACGGTTCCAAGGGCCAGCAGGGTGCGCCCGCGCTCGAAGGGCTGGGGGAGGCGCTCGTGCGCTTCCAGCGCGCGTTGCAGGGCGGCGTGGGCGCCCGCAAGGTCGCCCTCGGTGGCCAGCAGCAGCGCGCGTGAGCGCGCCCCCGTCGCGAGGGCCCAGGCCCTGTCGAGCGCGCTGCCGCGCTCCTCGAGCGCGTCGACCAGCGCGCGTGCCTGCCCGAGCTGCCCAAGTTCGATCAGGGCCTCGATCTCATCGGGGAGGAAGCGCAGCACGCCCGGCTCTCCCAGGCCGAGCGAGGTCAGGCCCTGGGTGATCGGACCAAGACGGGCGTGGGCGGCGACCGGCTCGCCGAGCGACAGCTCAAGGAACCCCAGTGCCGACAGGCTCATCAGCGTGACGGTGGCGTTGCCGCTCGCCTTGGCGAGCGCCAGTGCCTGCTCGGCAGCGGCCCGCGCGGAGTCGGCCAGGCCGCGGTGGGCCTCGACCAGCGCCTTGGCGTACAGATTTGCGCTCACCATCGTGCCCTGCTCGGTGAGCGCGGCCAGCCGTTCTCCTTCCGCCGCATACCGCGCCGCCAGGTCCCAGTTCCCCGCCCAGCACTCCAGCTCGCTCATGTTGGACAACAGGAAGGCGAGCGAACCCTCGTCGCCGCGCTCCAGCATCCGCCGGTACAGCTCCTCAAAGCCAGCGCGGGCTGCCTGGAACTCATCGGCCCACTTCAGCATCGCCGCCCACACCAGCCCACGGCTCAGCAGCGGCGCCGGCCGCGCCGACCCTGCCGCAGCCGCCCACTCCTCGAGTGCGGCCGCGCGCTCCATCAGGTCACGGCGGATGCCCCGTCCGAGGAAGAACTCATACAGGCTGACCAGCACCAGCGACTCCGACAGCAGCCGAGGGTCCGCCGCCCGCTCGGCAAGCTCCAGCGCCGCGCGGGCGTGGGCTGCGGCGGCCGGAATGTCGCCCCGCACGTGCCGGGCGAAGCCAAGCCCCTGCTGGACCTCGCAGCAAAGCGAGGGGTTGTCCCCGGCCTCGGCCAGCGCCTGGGTGAGCAGGTCCTCCGCCGTCGCCCAGCTGTCCTCGTGGTAGTGGACCTGGCCCAGGCGCTGCAGCAGGCGCGCCCGCTGGTGGCCAGGCGGCTCGGAGGTGACGGCCTGCTCGAGGAGCATGCGGGCGCGGGAGGTGTTGCCGGCGAGCAGGTGGTAGCTGGCAGCCTCCGTGGTCCGCCGGCGCCGCTCGCCCGGCCGATCGGGCGGGGTCAGCGCGTACGCCTGCTCGCAGAGCGCGGCGGCCGCATCCGGGGCGCCACGCAGGTGCGCTTCCGCGGCCGCCTCCTCCAGCGCTGTCGCGACCGCGATGTCGGGGCCGTCGGCGGCCAGGGCCAGGTGGCGGGCGCGCTCCTCAGCATCGACGACCAGCTCGGCCAGGCGGTGGTGGAGCCGGCGCCGCTGCGATGGCGACGCCTCGGCATAGATGGTCGAGGCAAACAGCGAATGGGCGAACTGGATCCGGGGCCGTCGCAAGGCGACCGTCGGCCGGGAGCACGCGGCAACGGCCAGCAGCGACTCGCGGGCCGGCGCCGGCAGGCGGGCGAGCCTGGCGCGCACCAGCGCACGCAGGCCCGCAGGCACCGGCAAGGGTTCGTCGGGTGCGGGCTCGCGGCCCTGCGCCAACAGCGCCCGCCCAAGCTCCAGCGCGAAGAATGGGTTGCCGCCCGCGGCCTGATGGAGGCGGACCAGGGTCGGGCGCGAAGGCCGCATCCCCAGGCGCGTTCGGAGCAGCTCGTGGACGGCGGCCAGGCTGAGCGGCCCAAGGCACAGCCGCCCCGCCGGCACCCAAGGCTCAAACGCAACCGCGGGTGGTTCGCCACCGGCCAGGCGGACGGTCGCGAGCACGCCGACGGGCTCCGCCGCAAGACGGCGCAGCGCGAAGGCAAGCACCGCGGCCGAAGGCTGGTCCAGCCACTGGGCATCGTCGATCGCCACCAGCAGGGGGCCGGCCAAGGAGAGGGTGCGGAGCACATTTAGCAAGCCAAGCCCAATGGCGCGTTGATCGGGCGGCTCCGCCTCGGGGTCGGCGAGCAGCAGCGCCGCCTCCAGCCCCCGCCGCTGCGGCGCCGGAAGGGCGGGCAGCGCCTCCTGGAGTCCGCCGGCGAGCAGGTCGCCGAGCGCGGCGAAGGAGAGCTTGACCTCCGAGCCGGCAGGCCGACAGGCAAGCGTCCGCTGCCCGCGCGCGCGGGCCTGGGCAAGACCGGCCTGCCACAGCGCCGTCTTCCCGATCCCCGCCTCGCCCTCAACCAGCAGAGCGCGCGGGCCGGCCGCAAGGTCTGCCAGGAACCCCGTAAGCAGGGACAGCTCCTCCTGGCGGCCGATCAGCTCCTGCGCTGCATCCATGCCCCCACCCCGACGGTTGGCGCCGCGCAAAGGTAATCTTCTCCCCTTTGGGTGGAAAACACCAGTATCGATGACCGTACCGCTCCCGCGACGAGGACGGCCGCGATTGGAGCGGCGAAGGGCAAATCCCGAACTTCTTCCGGTTGTTTCCACCACCGCCGGCGCCCAAGCTCAGCGCACGCACGCCGCCAAGGAGAGCCGATGGGCACCTACATGGTCGAGCGCTACCTGCCTGGGGTAAGCGAGGAGGCGCTGCGCGCCGCCATCGCCAGGGTGCAGGCGGTGGCCGCACAGATGCAGGCCGAGGGCGTCGCCGTCGGCTACCTCGGCTCGACCTTCGCGCCCGAGGACCAGTGCTGCTTTTGCCTGTTCGCCGGCCCCTCCCAGGCAGCGGTGCGGGGAGGCAAACCAGCGGGCGGAGTTTCCGCACGCGCGCATCGTCCCGGCGGTGCGCATCTCACCTGAGGACTAGCGGCGCTTCCAGCCGACGAGAACACACTCCGCACCCGTGCAGGGGGTATCGATGCGCAGAAGGATCTCACCCGCCAGCCTCATCGTCGTGCTCGCCCTGCTCGGGTTGGCGTTGGCGGGGGCCGCAGCCCCCGCCGCTGCCCTCCCGGGGAACACGATCGTCGTCACCACCACCATCCAGGCGGCCGTCGACGCCGCACAGCCAGGCGACACGATCCTGGTGCCGCCGGGGACCTACCGCGAGAGCGTCCTGGTCACCAAGAGCCACCTCACCATCACCGGCAGCCGCGCCGCGATCATCGACGCGGCCGGGTTCCGGACCGGGATCAGGGTCGGCAGCGGCAGCATCTCGCGGGGCGGCCCGGTGCCGACCTGCCCACCGCCGGCGGTACAGGGGTTCACGCTGCAGGGGCTGACGGTCGAGCACGCCAGCTTCAGCGGCGTGTTCCTGGTCGGCGTGGACGGCTACCACCTCACCCGCACCAGCTACCTCGACAACCCGGTGTACGGGCCGTTCCCGGTGTGCTCCCACGACGGGCTGATCGACTTCAACCAGGTCGTGGGCGGCGGCTCGGCGGCCGGGCCGAGCACCGACACCGGCATCTACGTCGGCGACGACGACCAGGTGACGGTCCGGAACAACTCCGTCACCAACTACGTGATCGGTGTCGTGGTGGAGAACTCTATCAACGCGATCGTGCAGGACAATCTCCTGCAGGGAAACACGGCCGGCGTCTATGCGGCCGTCCTTCCCGACCACCCCAGGCCGTTCACCGATCAGGTCCTGGTCGAGGGAAACCAGATAATCAAGAACAACCTTCCCAACCCGGTGCCGCCCGACAGCGGCGACGAGATCGGGGGGGTTCCGACCGGGGTGGGGATCGTCAACTTCGGCGCCGACCACGTCGTCGTCCGTGACAATCGGGTGCTGGGCAACGATTCGCTCGGCGTGATCGTCTTGCAGAATTTCCTGGCGAGCGCCGATCCTCGCATCGAGCCCAACCCGGACTTCGGCCAGGTGCGCGGCAACGTCGTGCTGCAGAACGGCCGCAGCCCCGACCCGGTCCGCGCGGTCACTCCCGGCGCCGACCTGGTCTACGACGGGACCGGCACCGGGAACTGCTTCGCCGACAACGTCTTCGCCACCGAGTTCCCGGCCGGCATCACCGAACTGTTCCCCTGCGGCAACTAGGAGGTGCCCATGCCCGTGGAGGCGACATCGCACACCATGCGGTCCTACCTGGACGCCCTAGTCGCCCGGCAGGTCACAGCGGCTGGTCCGTGAGGAGTTTCTCGACACTCTCAAGCCGACTACGGCGATTGCACGATTCCCCTCCTGCTGGCAACCGGATAGGTTCCGGCGCGGCCGCCTGGCCAGGCGAGGGGGTGGTCGCCTTGGACCGCTGAACGCCACTGTCGGGTCCCGGCAGGGCCATGGAAGCTGGGCCCAGCTCCGCACCAGGCCCAGACGTCCGACGTTATCTGTGAAGGGGGAGCTGCATGCTGAGACGTCTTTGCGTGGCGCTTACCTTGGGAATCCTGATGCTGGCGGCCCTTGCCCAGGGCGCCGCCGCCGACCCGGTCAACGCCAAGAACAGCTTTACGTTCCCAGCAACCTGCGACAACGGGCTGACGGTCCAGGTCGTCCTCAACGGCAACGGGGAGTTCACGCCCGCCCACATCGTGGGCAGCACGGCGGTGTTCGTCCCGCAGGCCCTTGACACCACCTTCGAGTTCACCCCTCCCGGGGGGCCGACCGAGACAATGACGGACACCTCGTCCAAGCACAATGTGCACGGCGATCTGGTGACCTGTAGCTTCGATACCACCCAAACGTTCCCGTTCGGGACTATCCACGTCTTCGGATCGGCCACCGGCTTCTTCACGCCGGCGTCGTAACGATCCGCAGGTCGCGCACGCGTGCGTGGGAGGACAGGCGCCTCCGGCCCGCGGGCCGGAGGCGCCTCCCCGCCGATTGGCGCACCTTCATGCTGAACAGCACTCACCAAGGGAATGGTACGGATCGGGTCGCCGGTCCGCGCTGGGTCCGATGCTTGGCCAGCCTCGCGCCTCTTCCCCTCGCCAGTGCAGCTTGGCCAGCCACACCAGCCGCTGCAGCCCGACCTCGACGGGCAGGCTGGCCAGCCAGTCGGTGACCGGCTCGGGCTCGCCGTCGGGCCACTCGGCCAGCAGGTGGCGCACCGGCAGCTCGGTGCCGTGGGCAGCGCGGCGCAGCTTGATCCCAGCGGGGCGTACCCCCAGCGCGACAACCGCGAGGCCAGCTGGGCGTCAGCAGCGCCCTGCCGCCAGCCACCATGGTGGCGGCCTGCCCACCAGCGGCCTCCACCAACTGCTTGAGCGACGAGCGGCGCCGGCGGTAGCGGGGCACCGATGGCCGCCCCCGGCCCGCGTACGGCAGCGTCTCGGGCACCACGTCCTGGGGGTCGGCGCTGAGCGTGCCGGGGACCTGCACGACCTAGCCGAGCTCGCGCTGCTCCCGGCCGAGCCGGAACTGGCTGACCTCGCCGTAGGTGGCATCGGCCAGGATCACCGGCAGCACCAGCTCCCAGGCGGCCGGCTCGTCGAGCAGCTCCAGCGCGAGCTGCGAACTTCGGAAAAGGCGGTGTCGTCGATAACCCACGCGGCCGGGGTGATGGCCGCGGTCATGCGCTCGGCGAGCCGGCGGCGCACCGGCACCGGGGCCCAGGGGGACTGGTTGACGAACTGCTGCAGCGCCTGCTCCAACGCGTCGGCGTTGGCGGCGGGATCGCCGCGGCCAGTCACGCGGCCATCGGCTCGATTGACTTGCGCTTGCCGTCCAACAGCAGCCCGCGCAGGTCGCTCTGGCCCCAGCGGCGCTGGTCTTTACGAGGGATGGACGCGAAGGTGTCCTCGGCGAACGCGGTCAGGCGGGTTCGGAGACGTCGAAGTTGTGCGGGTGTCACGGTGGTGCCACCAGTGGTGGTGGCGGGCTCCTCTCGACTCGGGGATCTCACCTGAGAGGTACACCCACGAGCGGCACTCCCGCAAGAGCTAACGGAGTACTGCTAGTACGAGCGGGCTATTGGGAAGTGGCTCAAATTTCCCGATCAGTACTGAAGGACCCAGCCAACCGTGCTGCCCCGGGCCTTGGGCGGGGGTGGAGGGGGGACACGTATGAAGCGCACGGCATGCGCCGCCGTCGGCGCGGCTGCGCTCGCCGTCGTGCTGGCGGCGTGCGGCTCGAGCACTCCGGCCGGC
>WNFY01003464.1_pt1 | contig 19446 bp, 17 predicted proteins | sample 5400091 | NCBI WGS metagenome assembly WNFY01 (sample SAMN13153364, study PRJNA577476) | soil metagenome | isolation source: 60 cm soil or saprolite under grassland replicate 1 | place: USA:California | collected 2016-06-15
TGGCCGAGGCCAGGCAGGCTCAGGAACGGCTGATCGACGCCGAGCGGGACGCCGACGTGGCCCGGGCCGAATTCCACCGGGCGGTCCGCCGCCTGCATCTGCACGGCGCGTCCCTGCGCGAGCTCGCCTCCGGCCTTGGCCTCAGCCACCAGCGGGTGCACCAGATCGTCGAGTCGGCCGGCGGTTCCCGCCGCTGGCTGCGCCGCGACCGGCTCCGCCCCGACCCGGGGCTGCTCCACTGCACCTTCTGCGGCAGGGATCAGAAACGGGTCAAGAAGCTGATCGCGGGCCCCAGCGTGTACATCTGCGACCGCTGCGTCGACCTGGCCAAGGTCGTGATCAGCGATGGCCAGCCGGTGACCACCGAGATCGCCGAGCTAACCGCCGGGTCCGGGCAGGATCCCAGAACGCAGTGCAGCTTCTGCGGCAAGCGCCGCGACCAGACCGCCGGCCTGGTGGTGAGCTCGGCCCGGACCGGGCGCAACACCGCCGCCGCCATCTGCAACGAATGCCTCGACCTGTGCACCGAGATCATCACCGAGGAACTCGCCGAAGACGGCCCGTAACGTGAGCTCGCGGAGGTACTGGGGGAGCATCTGGCGCCAGGTGGGCCACTGATGCGCCCACTGCGGGCCCCAGTTGTCCACCCGGTTGGGGACGCCCTTGCCGCCCAGGGCCGCGGCCATCTGCCAGGACGAGCCGATATCCTCCCATTCGCCTTCGCCGGACGCCAGGATCACCCGCCGCTGCCGCAGCCGGTCCAGGTGCGCGCCCTCCAGGCCGGGCAGGAACTGCAGCGGCGCGGAATAGTACAGGTCCTGGCTCCAGGCCTCGTCGTAGAACCGCTCGATCCGGTAGCTGCCGCTCATCCCGATCGCCGCGCCGAACACGTCCGGATACCGGCACAGCACCGCCACCGCGTTGAACGCGCCGATCGAGGCGCCGGTGGTGATCACGTCGATGGCCTGGCCGCCCAGGTCGGCGTGGATGGCCGGCACGGCCTCCCACCTGGCGAACTCGTGGAACTGGCCGAGCAGCCACATCCGCTGCTCGACCGAGCCGGCCTTCGTCACCATCGCCTGCCCGGCCACGCTGTCCACCGAGTAGAGCTTGATCCGGCCCTCGGCCAGCAGCGGCCCGCAGGCGTTGACCAGGCCGTGCCGCTCGATCTCCTCGGCGTCGCCGCCCGCGGACGGGAACACCAGCACGGGCACGCCGAACACGCCCCAGCGCACCACGGTGACGTCCGTCTGCAGTCGCTCGGAAAACCACCGTTCCCTGACTCTCAGTTCGTTACTCATTACTCATAAAAGTACTTCTGCGGCCCCGGGAAAATCCAGGACAGCCCGTCACGCAGCCGGTCCCGCCAGTTCTCCCAGCTGTGCCCGTCGCGGGCCTCGACGTAGCGGACGGTCATCCCGGCGGCCTCGAACACCGGGACCATCGACCGGTTCCGCACGATCAGCGGCTCGTAGACGCCGCAGCTGACGAACATCCGGTCGGCGACCCGGCGCGGCGCGGCCCGGAACCGGTTGACGAACCGCACCACCGGCTCGAACACCGGCCCGCCGCCGTGGTCGCTGCCGATGTCGGTGAAGGCGAACGAGCCGGACTGCAGCAGCAGCGACCCGTAGACCTCCGGGTGCCGGTACGCCACCGACAGCGAGGCGACGGCGCCGAAGCTCGAACCCATCAGGCACCGCCCGGACGGCGTGCCGGCCAGCGGGAGCTCGGCCTCGAGGCGGGGCAGCAGTTCCGCGGTCAGGAAGCGGGCGTGCGCCGCCGAGTTGGCGTACTCGGCCAGCCGGTCGCCCGGGTAGACGAAGGCGGCGACGAGCTCGGCCACGTCGAGCCGGTGGATGAGGTTGTCCAGCACGGTCTGGGCGGCGGCGTACCGCAGGTAGTCCCCGCCGTCGTGCACGATCAGCAGCGGGTAGCGGGTGCCCGGGTCGGCGCGCCGGAACCGGGCCGGCAGGTAGAGCGTGACCGGGCAGTCGCGGCGCAGCGCCCGGCTCGGCACCACCATGTCGACCAGCGACCCCGGCCGCGCCTCGGGATCAAAAACCGTCCAGTCCGGTATCTCGTGGCCGTGCGCGTAGCAGACCGAGGAACTGCCGACCGGGCTGTGCGCGAGGCGGGGGTTCAGCGGGTCGTTGATCCGCTCGCGCTGACCGCCCCGGACCACCTCCAGCTGGTACTCGACCCGGGACCCCTCGGGCAGCTCGAGCACCACGTACCACAGGTCGGTGCCGCGCACCCGGCGCAGCGGCAGGTGATCGGGCAGGCCGAAGATCCGGTGGATGAGGAACACCTCGTCCGCCTCGCCGCGGTACAGGAACGTGCAGCGGGCGCCCTCGACCACCGGGACCTCGTGCCGGGCCAGGAACCGGTCGACCGCCCCCGCGTCCAGCGGCCGCCGCTCGCGCAGCCGGTTGATCGCGAGCTTCGGGAGGGTCCTCACGCCGCCTCGATCGTCCGGATCCCGGGCGGCCAGGCGCCGTCGGCCGAGACGTCGATCCGGGTGCCGGCCTCCAGTGGCACGCACCGGGCCGGGGCGAATCGCCGGGCCAGGACCGCCATCCGGGGCGTGTCGTCGAGCAGCAGCCGGGCCCGCGCGTGCGGCAGCAGCACCACGTCGCGGAGCAGGCTCAGCCCGCTGCCGTACACCTCGGCGTGCCCGGGCCCCCGCGGCGACCGGTCACCGAAGAGCACGATCCGGTCGGCCAGCGCCATCGCCCCCGCCGACCACGCGATCACCGGCGCCCCGTTCAGGGCCGCCGCGATGTTGAACAGGTGCAGGACCTCGGCCAGCACGCCCACGTGCCCGCCCGTGACGACCAGGGCGGCCGCCTCCGCCAGCACCGCCGACACCTCGGCCCGGTGCTCCGCGATCACCGGCCGCTCGTGCGGCACCAGCCGGGCGAAGAACTCGCCGCGCGCGCCGTTGACCCGGCTCAGGTGCGCCGCGTCCAGCTCCCGGACCGCCTCCACCGCCTCGACCAGCGCGTCAGGAGAAGAAGAACGCCGCTGCACCGCGTACACCGCCTGCATCGCGTAGTCCAGCCGCAGCAGGTAGACCTCCTGCAGCTCGGCGAGCACCCCAGCCAGCCGCCGCTCCCCGGCAGAGTACTCCGGGTCGCGGTCCCGCACGTCCAGCCACCGCCGGTACAGCGCCAGGTTCACCGCGCGGCCCCCGAGCAAGGCACCCAGCTCGCCGTCGTCCGGCTCGCGCTCCTGCCACCCGGCCGTCACCGTGGCGACCGGACCCGACAAGCCCAGTGACCTGGCCACCCCCTGGAGCGTCGGCCTGCGCTGCGGTCCGAGCAGGACGATCCTCACGAGGCGTAGACGTGCAGGCTGCGGCCCACCGCGTCGAGCATGCCGCGCAGCGTGTCGTAGTCCGGGTGCCTCATCCGCACGTAGGCGTTGGCCATGTACCCGGCCTCGACCCCCTGGGTGGGCGTGCCCGGCGGCGGCAGGTGCGCGTCGATGACCCACTCGCCGTACTGCTGCTGCAGCTCGTCCACCCCGCTGTAGCCGGAAATAGAACCGTCCTGCGACGGCCGCAAGGCCACGATCCCGCTGGCGAAGCGCCGGGAGGGCATCCCGCTGACCGCGCCGCGCACGATCGCGTCGGCCCACTGCCGGTACACGTCGAGATCGTTGCCCGCCGAGTACAGGTCCCAGGCGCCCACGCCGGGCGGCCGGCAGCCGATCTCGGAGAACCGCAGCCCCTTCGGCCCGAAGAACCACTCCATGTGCGTGGCCGAGGTGCCGATGCCCAGCGCGGTGATCACGCGGGCGCCCATCTCCCGCAGCTCGCCGTACTCCGGCGCGGTATCCACGCGGTTGGTGGAGACGAACTGCGGCGAGATCCACCGGGTGCGCATCGCCTCGAGCACGTTCGGGTAGTAGTGCGAGACGAAGTCCAGCGCCACCCGGCCGTCGACGGCGATCGTGTCGTAGAACCCCTCGTGCCCCTCGACGAACTCCTCCACCGCGATCGACTCCAACCCCTGCCCGCCGAACGCCCCGAGAGCAGCATCCAGCTCGGATACCGAGTCGACCCGCACCGTGCCCGACGCCCCGGCGCCGCTCCGCGGCTTCAGGATCAGCGGGAACCCGGCCCGTTCGGCAAAATCGCGGGCCGAAGCCGCAGATGACACCGCGGCCGAAGCCGCCGTCGGCACCCCCGCCTCCCGCAGCACCTCCTTCATCGACGGCTTGTCCCGGCACAGCCAGGCCGTCCGCACCGAGGTGCCCGGGATCGTGCAGGCCTCGCGGACCTGCGCGGCGGCCATGGTGTGCGCCTCGATCGTGGCCTCCAATCGGTCGACCCACAGCTTGTCCTGCACCCAGCGGACCGCCCGGGTCATCGCGTCGGCGTCGGTCACCGACGAGACCCGCTCGTAGTGGTGCAGCCAGCCCTTCAGGTCGTCGTCGAACGACTCGACCCCGTACTCGCCGATGCCGATCACGGTCGCGCCGGCCTCGGCCAGCGCCCGGGCGAACTGCCGCTGGTTGGACGGGAAGAACGGCTCGACGAACACAACGTTCATGACTCGCATGGTAACCGGAGGGTACGTTCATCCCATGGTGACCGCCGGGTTCGTCGCGCCTTATCTGCTCGACACGACGACGCGGTTCGCAGAAGCCGCGGCGCGCCTGCCGGACGTGCGGACGGCCCTGATCACCTGCGAGCCGGAGGACCGGCTGCCGCCCCAGCTCCGGCAGCACCTGGCCGGGCACTGGCGGATCGACGACCCGCTCGACCCGGGCCAGATCGCCGCCGCGGTGCAGGGCCTGTCCCGCCAGCTCGGCCCGGTGGAGCGGCTGCTGGCCGTGCTGGAGCAGCTGCAGGTCCCGCTGGCCCAGGTGCGGGAGCACCTCGGCATCCCCGGCATGGACCCGGTCACGGCGAACAACTTCAGGGACAAGGCACAGATGAAGACGGTGCTGCGGGCGGCCGGCGTCCCGTGCGCCCGGCACAAGCTGGCCGTCTCCGCCGCTGACGTCCTCGAATTTTCCGAACGGGTTGGCTTCCCCCTCGTCGTCAAGCCGCCTGCCGGGGCCGGGGCGAAGAGCACCTTCCGGCTCGACGACGCCGCCGACCTCAGCGCCTGGCTCGGTACCGTGCCGCCCACGCCGGACCGGCCCGCGCAGATGGAGGAGTTCCTCACCGGCGACGAGGGCTCCTACGACAGCGTGATGGTGGACGGGCAGGTCGTCTGGGACTCGGTCTCGAACTACCTGCCGACCCCGCTCGAGGTGCTGCGCAACCCGTGGATGCAGTGGGTGGTGCTGCTGCCGCGCGACATTAACGGTCCCGAGTACGCGGGAATCCGAGGGGTTGCGCCGCAGGCGCTGAAGGCGCTCGGGCTCACGACCGGGCTGACCCACATGGAGTGGTTCCGCCGTCCGGACGGCTCGGTGGCCGTGTCCGAGGTCGGCGCCCGCCCGCCCGGCGCCCAGATCACCTCGATGCTCTGCTATGCGCACGACTTCGACCTGTACACCGCCTGGGCCCGGCTCATGGTGGACGGCAGCTTCGACCCGCCCGAGCGGAAGCAGTCCGCGGGCACGGTCTACCTGCGCGGGCAGGGCGCCGGGCAGGTGCGGGCCACCCGCGGCCTGGACGTGCTGCCGCCCGGGGTGGCTTCCCTGGTCGTCGACTCGCGGCTGCCCCGGGCCGGCCAGCCGTCCTCGGGCAGCTACGAGGGCGACGGCTACATCACGATCAGGCACCCGGACACCGAGGTGGTCACCGCCGCGCTCAGGCAGATCGTCAGCACTGTCCGGGTGGAGCTGGGTTGACATCCTCCTCGCCTGAAGAAAAGGCAGGATTCCAGCCACTCGCGTCCTGTTAAGAGGAGGCAAGCAGTTGAGGTTCGCGGTTCACAGGCCGGGCTGCCCCGTCGCCTCCCCGCGCAGTCACGGCGTGCCCCGCCGCGATGTTCCGGGCCGCGTTCACATCAGCATTGCAGGCGTATCCGCAGGCAGTACACCGGAAGACGGCTTGGCTCTCGCGCGAGCTCCTGTGTACCTGCCCGCACACCGAGCAGCGCTGACTTGTGTAATGCGGTTTGATCTTCTCCACCCGGCCGACCGCCTTCTCCTCCAGGCGGCGCACCAGCAGTCCCCACCCGGATTGAAGGATGCTCCTGTTCAATCCGGCCTTGGCGTCGACGTTCCGGCCTGGGTTCTCGGGCGTTCCTCTGGCAGACCGTGTCATGTTCTTGATCTTCAGGTCTTCCACCCTGATCACGTCGAACCGGCGCGCCAGGTCGGTACTGGCTTTCTCGGCCCAGTCCTTCCGCCGGTCGGTTTCCCGGGCGCGCAACCGGGCGATCGCATGCTTCACTCGCACCCGCCGGTTCGAGCCGCGCCGGGCGCGGGGAAGCTTGCGTTGCAAGCGCTGCAACCTCTTGCGCTCCCGCGTGGTCAGAACGGCCACGTGCAGCAATTCCCCAGTGGACAGGGCCGCAGACACAGCGACGCCCCTGTCTATGCCCACGACCTGTCCATTGCGCGGTGCCGGGACCGGATCGGGGATGGCTGCGAAGGCGATATGCCAGCGCCCTCCTCGGTCCAGGGTCACTCGGTAGGACTTCGCGCCCGGCGGCACACTCCGGGACCAGCGAAACCGAACCCAACCGACCTTCGGCACCCAGACCTGGCCGACCTTACGGGACACACGGCGCACGTCCCATTGCGTGCCGCGCCGTCCAACGATCCGAAATCCCTCATCCCGCCCGGCTTTACGCCAAGTCGGCCGCCCCGCGGGGTTGCCAGGATCGAAGAATGCGGTCATCGCGTTGGCGGAGTCGCGAAGCGCCTGCTGCTGCACCGTCTGAGAGCCTTCCGCCAGCCAAGCGTTTTCCGCTCTTGCCTCAGTGAGCTGACGGCACTGCTCATGGTAGCCCGGGGCGCTCTTCCTTCCCGGGCGCCAGTGCTGGTGCTGCTCTACGGCGAGGTTCCATACGAATCGGGCTTGCGTACAGTGATCCCGCAGCATCACCTCCTGAGCGGGGGATGGGAGCAGCCGGTATCGGGACATGCGAACACACTAGCGACTACCACTGACATTTCTGAGGGAGGTGAAGCGGTGCTTCCTCTCGGCTCGAAGCCCGAGGTCTCCAAGCCGCGATCCGGATGACGGTGCTGATGATCTCGCCGGGCTACCCGGCGGAGATGGCGTTCTTCACCCGGGGCCTCGGCCAGGCCGGGGTCCGCGTCATCGGCCTGGGCGACCAGTCGCCGGACGCGCTCCCGGCCGAGGCCAGGCCGGCCCTGGACCACTACGTGCACACCGCCTCGCTGGCGGCCGAGGACCACGTGATCGGGCTGGTCCGCGAGATGGCCCGGCACATCCGCATCGACCAGGTCGAGTGCCTGTGGGAACCGTACATGGTGCTGGCCGCGCGGCTGCGCGAGGAGCTGGGCCTGCCCGGGCTCACGGTGGAGCAGACCGTGCCGTTCCGGGACAAGGAGCGGATGAAGCAGCTGCTCGACGCGGCTGGCCTGCGCACCCCCTGGCACGCCGCCACGCGGACGGTCGCGGAGGTCTGGGCGGCGGCCGAACGGGTCGGCTTTCCCCTCATCGTCAAGCCCATCGACGGGGCGGGCTCGGCCGACACCTACCGGGCCGACTCGGCCGTCGAGCTCGACGCCGTCCTCCCGATGATCAGGCACGTGCCGCAGGTCAGCGTGGAGGAGTTCGTCGAGGCCGAGGAGTTCACCTACGACACCATCTGCGCGGGCGGGAACGTCCTGGTCGAGAACATCTGCCAGTACCACCCGCGGCCCCTGGAGACCAAGATCCACGAGTGGGTCAGCCCGGTCACGATGGCCCTGCGCGACCTGGACGAGCCCGGGCTGCAGGGCGGCCGCGAGCTCGGCCACGCCGTGCTGCGGGCGCTCGGGTTCACCGACGGGTTCACCCACATGGAGTGGTACCGCAAGGCCGGCGGCGAGGTCGTGTTCGGCGAGATCGGCGCCCGGCCGCCCGGCGCCCGCACCGTCGACGTGATGAACTACGCCACCGACGCCGACCTGTTCGCCGGCTGGGCGCACGCGGTCACGCACGGGAGCATCCCGTTCCCGGTCGTTCGGCGCTACAACGCGGCCAGCATCTTCAAGCGGGCCCAGGGGGCGGGCCGGATCACCCATTACGAGGGCCTGGACCGGCTGCTGGCCGAGTACGGCGACCACGTCGCAACGGTCGACCTGCTCCCGGTGGGCGCGCCGCGCCGCGACTGGCGGGCCACCCTGATCGCGGACGGCATGGTGATCGTCCGCCACCCCGAGCTGCCCCAGGCCATGGAGATGGCCCACCGCTTCGCCGCCGGCCTGCACCTGTTCGCGAGCTGAGTCCAGGGCGTAACGTCCTGTCCATGACCGTGCGGCTCAGCGATGCCATCCGGGAGGTCCTGCCGTCCGCCCGTGCCGACCTGGAGCGGCTGGTGCGGATCCCGTCGGTGTCGGCGGATCCGGACGCGGCGCACCACGTCTGGACCAGCGCCGGCGAGGTCGCCATCCTGCTGCGTGAGGCCGGCCTGCCCGAGGTCGACGTGGTGACCGCCAGGGAGAGCCGCCCCGCCGTGCTCGGCCGCAGGCCGGGCCCGCCGGGCGCCCCCACCGTGCTGCTCTACGCGCACCATGACGTCCAGCCGCCGGGCGAGGCCGCGGACTGGGACAGCGACCCGTTCGAGCCGGCCGAACGGGACGGCCGGCTCTACGGGCGCGGCACCGCCGACGACAAGGCCGGGGTGGCGGTGCACCTGGCCGCGCTGCGCGCTCACGCGGACGGGCTCCCGGTGGGGGTTACCGTGCTGGTCGAGGGCGAGGAGGAGATCGGCTCGCCGGCCCTGCCCGGCTTCCTGGACGCCTTCTCCGGCGCGCTGCGCGCCGACGTGGTGGTGTTCGCCGACGCGGGCAACTGGACCGAGGACATCCCGGCGCTGACCACCTCGCTGCGCGGCGGGACCAGCGTCGTGGTGGAGGTGCGCACGCTGCGCCACGGCGTGCACAGCGGCATGTACGGCGGCCCGGCCCCGGACGCGCTGACCGCGCTGTGCCGGATGCTGGCCAGCCTGCACGACGAGCGCGGCGCCGTGGCGGTGCCCGGCCTGACCCGGGGTGAGGCCGACCCGCTGGACCTGACCGAGGAGCAGTTCCGCGCCGAGGCGGGCATGCTCGACGGGGTCCGGCTGACCGGCACCGGCGGCCTGACCGCCCGGCTCTGGGCCGGCCCGGCGATCGCCGTCATCGGCATCGACGCGCCGTCGGTGGCGGCGGCCTCCAACACGCTCATCCCGGTGGCGCGGGCCAAGGTCAGCATGCGGATCGCGCCCGGCGACGACGCGGCTTCGGCCTGCGACGCGCTGGCCGCGCACCTGACGGCGCACGCGCCCTGGGGCGCCCAGGTGAGCGTGCAGCCCGGTGCGCTCGCCGCCCCGTTCACCGCCCGGGCCGGCGGGCGGGCGTACAGGTGCGCCCGTTCGGCCCTCGGCGAGGCCTGGGGCCGGCCGGCCGTGGACGCCGGCGCGGGCGGGTCCATCCCGTTCGTCACCGCCTACGCCGGCCTGTTCCCGGACGCGGAGATCCTGATCACCGGGGTGGAAGACCCCGCCACGCGCGCGCACGGCAGCAACGAGAGCCTGCACCTGGCCACGTTCGGGCGGGCCTGCCTGGCCGAGGCCCTGCTGCTGCGCAACCTGGCCAGCCACGACGATTAACCGCGGTGGGTGTGTCGCGGCTGGCGGCTCACGCGAGCCGGCCGTCGCTAAGCTGACCGTCCGACCCTCGGCGATGGGCTGAAGTCGGCGAGCAGTGGTGCGCCCGGCTCCGGCGCCAGCCGGGTCGCCCGGGCGACGTACGAGATCGCGCGGTACCAGCCGCAGATCAGCAGGGCGTCGACGGCGCCCTCCTCGCCGACCGCGGCGACCAGGCTGGTCCAGTCGGCGTCGGACAGGTCACTGTCCCGGTCCAGCGCGTCGGCGGTGCGGAGCACGGCCCGGTCGGCCGGTTCGGTCCAGCACGGGTCGTCTGGCCCTCCGCTGGTCACCGAGCGGACCTGCCCGGCGGACAGGCCGGCCTTGGCCGCGAACACCTGCACATGCACGCCCCACTCGTATTCGGCGCCGCACCGCGCGGTGGTGCGCAGGATGAGCAGCTCCCGGTGGCGCAGGCTCAGGGCACACCGGCGGGACAGGTAGTACCGGCCCCAGCCCGCGATGCCGTGCGCCCGGTCCGGGCGGCGGGCGAACACCCGGAAAATCCCGATCGGCGGCCCGAGCACCTCGAGCGCGGCGGCGGTGTCCGCGTCGTACGGCGGCGTCACGAGCGCGATCCGGGCCTGTGTATCCTGCGCGATCGGGGCCTGTGTATCCTGGTTCGAATTCCGAAGCATGACTGTTACGGTAACATCGTTGCTTCGGAAATAGAAGTAAGGCGGGTCATCTACTGGGAGGCGCGGGTGCCGCAGTCGGAAACGCCGCTACCCGGCCGGCCGGTACGCGGGTCCGCCACCGGCCGGCCGATCATGGCTCTCCTCGACCTGCTGGGCCGGCGGTGGGCGCTCCGGGTGCTCTGGGAACTGCGGTCCGGGCCGGTTCCCAGCTTCCGGGAGCTGCAGAGCCGATGCGGCGGCGTCTCGTCCAGCGTGCTCACCGACCGGCTGACCGAGTTGCGCGAGGCCGGCATCGTCGAACGCGCCGACGACGGGTACCGGTTGTCCGCGCACGGAGCCGAACTGGCTGAGGTCATGCTGCTGATGGCCAAGTGGGCAGCGGACTGGCAGCCGCCGGCCTGACGAGGCCGGCTCAGCCTGCCACCACGGTGCTGGGCTCGTGGCGTACCGGGAAGTTCACCGAACGGGCGATGAAGCAGAGTTCGTCGACGCCGTCGTGCAATCGCTGGGCGAGGTCGGCGTCGGCGCCGGCCGCGATGGTGACCCGCGGCCGCAGGACGACCTCGGTGAAGTTGCCGGACCCGTCCGTCCAGTCCAGGCTCACCCGGTAGCTGTGGTTCGTGCCCATCTTGTCTTCCTTCCGTGCTTACCGGCCAGGCAAGCGAGCGGTAGGCGCACAGCAAGCGGGGGACGGCCCGGCGCCGGGCCGTCCCCCGCTCAGATCAGGTTCAGCCGCCGTGCGCGCCCAGCGCGACCAGCGCCTGGGCCACCGCGAAGTACTTGCTGCTGCCCAGGTCGCGCACGGTCTTGATGCCGAACGCCGCCGACAGGTGCTCGGCGTCCCCGTCGCTCACCCCGGCCAGCGCCTCCACCGGCGCGTCCAGGATCTCCGCCAGGCTCTTGTTCTCGTAGGCCTTGTCCAGCGCCTTGTCCAGGGTTACCGCAACCGCCATGGTCAGTTCCCTCCTCTTCGGGCCGGCTCCCGCGGAGCCAGCCGTCGCTAAGCTGACGGTCCGACCCTAGCGATGCGCCGGCGTCAGAAGGGCGGCGGGGGCGTGTCCGGCGGCGGCCAGCCGCGCCCCGGAGTAAACCAGGAACCAGGCATCCGCCTGTCGCGTCCAACTGACATGAAGCGGATGGCCGTCCTGGACCTTGTCCTTGCCGCGGCTGCCGTCGCCGGGTGCGCAAGCGCGGCGCCGCCCGCGCCGCTCGCGCCGTCGGCCGCCCGGCCCGCGATCCCGCCGGAGTTCCGCGCCGCCTGCGGGCACCCCGGCGCCCAGGTGGAGGTGCGCAAGGTGCCGGTGACCATCTCGCACGCCGCCTGCGACCTGACCGGCGTCGCGATCTCCTACCGGAACCGCGGCGGGGCGACGGTCCCGCACGGCGGCGGCGGCACCGGCATCGGCAACAGCGACGGCTTCGAGCTGACGGTCCATCCCGGCTCGCTGGACGTGACCATCACCGTGACCGGCCCCCACGGCAATATGTGACGCAGCGCTCACCGGACCTGACCGGTGCCTCCAGACAGGCGCCCCCAACAGGATTCGAACCTGCGCACCCGGCTCCGGAGGGCGCTGATCAGAAATCCTCTGACCTGCACAATCGCCTAGAGAGGTCAGAACTCGGGCGGGTAATGGGGGCAACGCCCCAGGCACAAGGAGGGTTATCCAAAACTCTCCTTGAAGAAGTAAAGCCCGATTGCGGCTCTGAACGATGACTTGAAGGTCTTCAGCGGCCGACGATAGTCGGTGAAGAGAATCCGCCAGGTCTTCAAGGTCGCGACAGCCCGCTCGACCGGCGCACGGAACGAGCTCACCTGATTATTCCACCCGTGTTCCCATTGCAATAGCTCACGGCATTCTGGCTTGCGGATAGGGGTGGTGAGGTAATCAGTCCCGATGAATCCCTTATCGCCAAACACGCCGCCCGCCTTCTTCAGGATCTCCTCGACATCTGATCCCTTCAGTTTCGCCATGTCATGCTGGTTGCCGGTAACGGGCTCAGAAACGAATGTTATGCGGCCCTGAAGATTCGTGACGATCAGCGAGCCATGTCCGGTGGTCTTGTATTTCCCGGACCACAGCTTGCTCTCGCCGTTCCAGGACCAGCATGGCCACAGCGTGCCGTCTACCAGCGCGATCGCGTTCCTCGTGGCCTCGGCTGCGTCCTCCGCCGCCGGCCGGTCCTCTTCTGTCGCCAGCTCGACGAATGGCGTGAGAAATGTGATGTACCGCGATATCGTCGACTGGGCAACGTCGAAGATATCGGCCCATACATCCTCGATGATGTTCTGCCGCATATACCCAATGCCATGGGCTTTAGGCATTTGGGTGTTAGTGCGAGTTTCCCGGTTTTGGTAACGGTGGGTAGTTTCTGGTTGCGGGCATGGCGAGGGCCGGCGTGTCGTGCCGGGTGACGGCCGGCTCCACGGGCCGGCAGGCTGATCGTGTTGGCCTGGTTTACGGCGTCTGTGCTGGTCAGGCGGGCGTGTTGGCGAGGGTGATGACGGCCGGGGCGATCCGGGTGGCGGTGCCGGCGCGGCCGGCGCGGGGGAAGGTGCTGGCGCATTTGGCCTTGCGGGGGCGGTGCCGGTTCCGGTCGATGACGGTCCGGTATTTCGCGAGTTCCCTGGTCAGTGCCGTGTAGCTGGTTCTCCCGGTGCGGATCGCGGCGGTCACGGCGCGGCGGGTGCGGCCGTGGGAGATCTCGCGGGCCTGGACCGGCATCCCGGCGCGGCGTCCCTTCTTCGCGGGGGATGCGGCGAGTGCGGCGGCGCGGGCGACGCCGCGGGTCATCTCGGTGGCGGCGGCCCAGGCGGCGAGCTCCTGCCTCACCAGGTCCGGGGACTGGGAGCAGAGCATCGGCCCGGCCGACGGCCCGGCGCCCCGCAGGCTGGCCTTGGCCTCGCGCAGCGCGGTCTCCGACCCGTCCCACCGCCGCTTATACAGTGCCGCGAGCTCGGCGGCGGGGTACTCCCTGATGTCCATGAGGTCGGTGACCAGGCAGAACATCTCCGGTACCTCCTGGCCTTCCACGGTGACCCAGTACTCGATGACGCGGACGGTCACGGTGACGCCGTCGCCGGACAGTTCCGCGAGATACGAGCCGTCGGCGAGGATCTCCGAGATCCTTTTCAGCGGGATGTCGCTTTTCAGCCGGATCAGCATGTGCGTGCGGGCCATGAGCCGGGCGATCCGGGCCGCGCCGTGGTAGTTGCGGTCCATCAGCCAGATCCGGTCCATGGTGAACAGGTGCGGGTACTCCCTCATCGCGGTGTCCAGGAGCTTCTGCTCGGCGGCGGCCTTGTCCGTGCCGGCCGGGCCGTGCGGCATCCCCAGCAGCGCGCGGGTCGAGGCGTCGGTCAGCGGCAGCGCCCGGAGCTGCGGGAACGGGGACGAGTCATCGCCGGTGCCGACGGAGCCGAACATGGCCCGGTTCGCCGGCGTGTCCGGCACCCGGATCAGCGTCCCGTCCAGCGACCCCGCCTTCAGCGGCCTGTTCCTGCCGATGATGACCGCCCGCCAGTCCCGGTCCTGGTGCTCCTGCCACGAGGCGCGCAGCACGATGTCCCGCAGGTCCTCCAGCGGCTCCGGGCCGAGCGCGTTCCGCCAGTCCCCGCACGCCCGCTCCGACGCCGGCGCCCAGGCCCGCGCCCACGGCACCCCCGCCAGGTCCCCGGCCAGCGCGATCACCGCGTCCCGGATGCCCGCGTCCGGCACCAGCGTCATCAGCACGACGGCACGGATCATGAACGCCCTGGCCAGCAGCCGCTCCCGCTCGCCCTTCACGTACTCCGGCCGCAGCACGGCCCGCTCCGCGACCTGATCGATCACGCCCGGCCCGGCCTTCTCCTCCAGCCATTCCTCCAGCGGCCCCAGCGTCGCGTGATGAACCGGGCTGCCCTGCGCCTGCACCCGCCCGTCCCGCCTGACCTGCGCCGGCGCGACCACTGTCACCTTGCAGAACACCACCGGCTCACTCGTCCGGAGCCGCCGCGTTCCCCCGATAACCAGCGCCGACCGGCACCCCCCGCCAGGCAGCCTGCCGTTCCGCAGCGGCGTCACCAGGTCAGCCAGCCGCACCGCCACCATCAGCCCGCCGTCCGGAACCCCCCCGCCCCCCGTAATGCTGCTGGCGGCATGCGGCAGAACAGGGTAGACATTCACAAGAGGCTCCTGCGGCGAAGAGTGACCTAGACAATCCCTCTTCTAGCAGGAGCCTCGCCCGTCCCGCCGGAAATCCGCACAAGCCCTCATCAATCACCCACCGTGACTACGAACCCGAACCACCACTCGCGCCGTTCGCCCTAAAGCCCATGGCATTGCGCATATACCCGCAGGTAACGACTAGCGCTTCCCGCAAGGTCAGTTCGCGCGCTTTCTATCGGTCGGAGAAGCCGTTGCCTCGTATCGAGGAGGCGTGTCGGGAAATTTTCGTAAAGTCTGGCAAAAGAACCCACGGATGGATTAACAGCCGGGGTTTTGCATAAGTCTCAAGGTGTTCAGGTCGCCCACTCGAATCGCGCTTTTTTCGGACGTCATCCCAGAGCGGCATCTGTAAACCCCTCCGGAAGTTCCCGCCGCAACAGCACCCGACGGGACGCACTGCGCCCGGCCCGTATCCGCCAGGTTTGAGCCGGTGTCAAAGTTGAAGGACGTAATAACGCCGGTTCCTCGCGTACTCCTCTCCGTCACGCTCGCCGGACCCGCCCCACCTGGCAGTACTGGCACGTCCCGGCTTTGTCAGGGCTGCTCCCGCCCTCCCCGGCACCACCCGGATCAGGCTGCCCTCAGCTCCACCGCCCCGCCGCGACAGGACGGAGGCGAAGGTCTCTCACCTCCACTCGAACCACAGCGCCTCACGGCGCAAACAGACGGTCTTGACGGGTTCTGCCCGGCCCCGGACAATCCCGGCGGCGGGAGCAGGGACGCCCACCGGCACGGATGAAACTTGCTGTACGTCAAGCAGCCCGGTTTCATGCTTTCGCGCCAGCCGCCCGGCGTTGGCGCCGCCGTAGCGGGAGCGCTAGGGGGAGCGGAGGCGTGCGCGCCGTGGCGGCGGCGCGAGCGGCCCGGCGGGGCCGCCTTGAAACCGTACAGAAAGTTCTCACACGGGGCGTCCGATCGGACTGCGTCCGATCGGACTCCGATCGGAGCATCGGAGCTCTGGGGCGGGACAGGCGACAGACACCTGTGCGGTCAGCCAGGAACCAGCTGTGTTGGCACTAGGCTTGTGCTGTCCCGCTTGATGCTTGACACGGCAAGGATCAAGCGGAGCCCGGCAGGTTGCTAGGCAAGGTGGAGCCACAGCAGGGTCCCAGGGTTCCCTGAGGGGCATCGGGGGCATCGCCGGAGGCACGGGCAGGTCAGGCAGACGGCATCTCGGGGCACTCGTGCGGCTCGCATTGGGAGCAATGGCTAATGCACTGGTCGATGCCAGCAATGCTGAAGGTCAATCAACACTTGGACCCGAGTTGGCTCATTTAGTGCGCAACGTACGCCGGACTGCGCGGCCGGGGGCTCATGTAGGGGTTCGCAGGCAGGTGCCGCGCGGTTTCCCGGTGTTCTGTTGTCGCGGGGGCCGCTGCGGGCCTGCTGTTAGCGGAGCGGTTCAGCCGCTGCTGCCCGCAGCCGGGCTACCGCTCCGGCCATGACCAGGGCCCACCCGGCGGCGATCCTCGGCCTGCGCCGCTGCACGGCCCGGGCCACCCAGGGGACATAGAACACGACGGTGTAGCCGTCGCTGGCGATCGCGAGCACCGTCAGCCGCCGCGGGTGGCGCATGCCCCACCACACGCCGATGACCATCCCCGCGACAGTGGAAGCAAGCCTGTACTGGGGGGTGTTCGTGGCCTTGAACAAGGGGGCGACCCGCGATAGGTGGCGCTCTAGGCGGCGGGCCGCGGGTGTCGGCGTCCCGGCGGCAGCCGGGGCCTTGGGGCCAGGCTTGCGCAACCGGCCCTCCCTTTGCAGCCGCTGGATGTTCTGTTCCATGTTCTGTCGCGCCTTCTGTCGCGCCTCGGCCGGGGTCGGCGCTTCCGTGCCCAGGCCCCACGCCACCAGCCCGTAGCCGGCAGCGCTCGTCCACGCGGCCAGGGCCCGCCGCCGGCGCCCGGCGGCCCAGTGCCCGGCCCCGACGGCGGCCTGGGTAACAACGGGGGCGACAATGGGCACCCATCCGAGCATCCCCGCGGGCCTGGCCCCGTCCAGAAGGGGCAAGGCCGCCCGCAGCACCTGGGCCCAGCTGTCATCACGAGCCATCCCGGCATTGTCGCCCAGGCGGCGCGTGCGTGCCAACCTCCCGGGCTGCCGCTACCCTGAGGTTGCCGCCCGGCGGGGGGGCAGGGCGGCGCCGACGCTCAGGTCCGGCCGCATCCGCGCTAGCACCCCGCCGCTCACCTGCTCAACCGGGATCTCCTGGCCGGACTGCGGGCCCGTGTCACCTCCTGCTCCCCCGTGCGGAAGTACCCCGCACCGGGGACTCAAGCTCGAACCCTGGTGATCCCATCCACTACGAGTCCAACCTGGTTACTTTAGTGCGCAGATCTCGTCAACTTGAGAAGTAAATCCGCAGGTCAGCGTATTAAGCCAGTCGAAAGTCCATGATCGTGAGCCAAGTCGGGTCGCATTGGGAGCAATGGCTAATGCACTGGTCGATGCCAGCAATGCTGAAGGTCAATCAACACTTGGAGTTATCCATCGGTCGATGTTCCTGGGGCCTTCAGTCGCTGGATAGCGTGCAGAGCGGCCAGGGTGCCAGGATGGTCTGGGCCAAGCACCCGTTCCATGTGGGGCAGCAGCTGCTGGAACAGTCGCAGTGCCTCGGCCGGATGCCCGCTTTGCCCGGTCAAGTCCGCGATGTTGTAGCGGGTGGCCAGTGTCTCTGGATGGTCTGGCCCGAGCACCCGTTCCTGATCGGGCAGCAGCTGCTGGAACAGCCCCAGTGCCTCCGCCGGATGCCCGCTCTGCCCGGTCCAGAAGGCGACGTCGCCGCGAGTGGTCAGGGTGCGGGGATGGTCTGGGCCGAGCACCCGTTCCATGTGGGGCAGCAGCTGCTGGAACAGTCGCAGTGCCTCGGCCGGATGCCCGCTTTGCCCGGTAAAGACCGCGATGTTGTGACGGATACTCAGGTTGCGGGGATGGTCTGGTCCAAGCACCCGTTCGTGGTCGGGCAGCAGCTGCTGGGATAGCTCCAGCGCCTCGGCCGGATGCCCGCTCCTCCCGGTCGTGGCCGCGATGTTGTTACGGGTGGCCAGTGTCTCTGGATGGTCTGGCCCAAGCACCCGTTCCTGGTCGGGCAGCAGCTGCTGGTACAGCTCCAGCGCCTCCGCCGGATGCCCGCTTTCCCCGGTGATAGCCGCGATGTTGTTACGGGTGGTAAGGGTCCCAAGATCGTCTCGCCCAAGCACCCGTTCCTGATCGGGCAGCAGCTGCCGGAACAGCTGCAGCGCCTCCGCCGGATGCCCGCTTTCTTTGGTCCAGAAGGCGATGTGGTGACGGCTTTTCAGGGTGTGCGGGTGATTTGACCCAAGTACCCGCTTGCGATCCGGTAGCAGCTGCTGGGACAGCCGCAGCGCCTCCGCCGGATGCCCGCTGTGTCCGGTCCAGAAGGCGACGTCGGAACGGGTTGTCAGGGTGCGGGGATGGTCTGGGCCAAGCACCCGTTCCATGTCGGGCAGCAGCTGCTGGGACAGCCGCAGCGCCTCTGCCGGATGCCCGCTTTCCCCGGTCCAGAAGGCGATGTCGTATCGGGTGATCAGGGTGTCGGGGCTATCTGGGCCTTGGATGCGGCGACGTAGCGGGAGTTCCTGCTGGCTGTGGTGAAGGGCGCGCTGGTAGTCGCCTAGGTCGCCGTAATCGGTTGCCAGGGCATGATGTATGCGTAGGCGGTCATCGTCAGCACCTGGCGGCAACACTGCCAGCTCTGCTTCAAGGCCGACAATTTGCAACCGAGTGTCCGCCCCTGGCCCGCCGACTGCATATAGCACCGCTTGCGCGGCATCTTTATCTTCGGCGGAGTCCTGCGCGTTGAGCATCGGGGTAAGAAGCTGCTGGGCGATGGCAGGATAGCCAGCTCGCCCGGCATGAAAGGCCAACAACAAACGCCATCGATGGCCGACCGTGCCTAGGTCGGTTCGCTGCTCCAGCTCGGCGGTGATCTGGTCGGTCAGCTCTAGCGCGTGTCCCCGCGGGTCGTTCTGGCCGAGCAGGTCAATGGCGGCCCAGACACGGGCTTCCAACCCAATCGTCGCACCGCCCGCCGCAGCAACAGCAATCGTCGCGTCGATCAGCGGGTCGGCGTTTCTCGGCTGCCGTATCCGTGCGAGCCGGAGCACGGCTGCCCTCAGTTCGTTCTGTTCTGGCGTTGGCTGTTCGCCGGGATGGCTGGAGAGGTAATCAGCTAAGCGGCATTCCAGAAGTTCTGCTCGTAACCCGGTGGCAGCCATGGGCTGGTCCAGGGCGCGGCGGTATCCAGCATCTCATCGGGTGAGCGGGCGCGGAAGAACGAGTGGATCTGCCGGAGCCGGCCGGGCCAGGTCACGGCGGTGTTGGCCACGTAGTTCTTCAGTGCTCCCCAGATCCGTTCGACCGGGTTATCGTGCGGGCTGTACCGGGCGCCGTACAGCAATTCCAGGCGGGGGTGCTTGTCTAGATAGCGAGTGACCTTGCGGGCGTGGTGGATGAGGTCGTTGTCGCAGATCACCGCGATCACCGGGGCGCCGGGGAACGCAGCGGGCAGCTGGTCCAGCAGCGCGATGAAGTCCGCCGCGCAGCGCCGGCCCAGCCGGTACGCCCACGCCCCGGTGGTCACCTCGAGCGCGCCGAACACGGTGACCTTGCGGTTCTTCCCCGGGGTGGGAACCTCCGGGCGCCTGCCGCGCAGCGTCCAGCTGGCCCGCACGTGCGGCAGCAGGTTCAGGTGCGTCTCGTCCCCGGCCAGCACGACCGCGCGGCGGGGCAGCGCCAGCAGCCGGGCCACGACGCCGGCCACCACGTGGTCATGGTCCGGGTCGCCGCGGGCGGTCAGCTTCGGCC
>WNFY01001990.1_pt1 | contig 19430 bp, 15 predicted proteins | sample 5400091 | NCBI WGS metagenome assembly WNFY01 (sample SAMN13153364, study PRJNA577476) | soil metagenome | isolation source: 60 cm soil or saprolite under grassland replicate 1 | place: USA:California | collected 2016-06-15
CGCCGGCGAGAGTCCGGACCGGCTTGCCGCCGCCTTCCGGGATCGCCAGGCGACGGTCGACTCGAGCATCTCGTATCTGGAGAACCTCGCGAGTAACTACGCGCGGCTCTACCCGCAACCCGCCCGCGAGTCCTGCGATGTGAACGCCGTGGTGCGCGAGACCATCAGCCGTGTAGGCGGCACCGGGCCGGCGGAGCTGCGACTGGAGCTCGCGGAGGACCTGCCCCCCGTCCGGACGGACCCCCTCGTCCTGCGCCGCATCCTCGACAACCTGATCGGGAACGCCCTCGAGAGCCTGGCGGCGCAAGCGGGCCGCGTCACCGTCACGACGCGGGCGAACGGAGCGGCCGGCGTCCGTGTTGTCGTCGCGGACACAGGCAAGGGGATGACCAAAGAGGAGCTGAATCGCGCCTTCGACGACTTCTACACCACGAAGCCCGGTGGTACCGGCCTCGGTCTGTCGATCGTGCGACGCCTCGTGCTCGACGCCAATGGCGCGTTGCGCGTGGAGACGCAACCCGGCGCGGGCAGCACGTTCATCGTCGAACTGCCGGGCGAGGGCGCATGAGCGCCGTTCTCGTGGTCGATGACGTACCCGCCATGGCGGAGCAGTACGCGTACGACCTGAAGCGCGTAGGCGGCTACGACGCACTCGTCGCGCACACCGGCCGCGCGGCGCTCGACCTGCTCGAGCGCGAGGCGGTGGACTGCGTCATCCTCGACCTGGAAATGCCGGGGATGGACGGCTTCGAAGTGCTGCGGACCATGGAACGCCGGGGGATCCGGATTCCGGTGCTCGTGTACACCGGGACGGGCAACTTCGACCGCTGCGCCGAGGCCATCCGGCTCGGCGCACGGAGCTTCATCGACAAGGCCGAGCCGATGGAGCGGGTGGTGCAGGAGGTCGAGCACGCCCTCGAGCAGCAGCGCCTCGCGGAGCAGCTCGCCGTCCTGCGGGGTCGCCTCGATTCCGAGGCACCCCTCGTGGGTGCGAGCCCCGCGATGCAGGAGCTCAAGGACGCGATCGGGCGCGTCGCGAAGATCCCGAGCCCGGTCCTGATCGTGGGTGAGAGCGGGGCGGGAAAGGAGCTCGTCGCCCGGGAGCTGCACCGCCTAAGCGCCAGCCCGGCGGGGCCGTTCATCGCGCTCAATGCCGCGGCCCTCCCGGAGAACCTCGTGGAAGACGAGCTGTTCGGCCACGAACGGGGCGCCTTCACGGGCGCCGCATCGCTCCGTAAGGGTGCGTTCGAAGCCGCGTCCGGCGGTACGTTGTTGCTCGACGAGATCGGTGAGCTCCCCCTCGCGGCGCAGGCGAAGCTGCTGCGCGTCATCGAACAGCGAGAGATTACCCGGCTCGGCGGTAACCGGACGGTCGCCGTGGCGGCGCGCGTCGTGGCCGCCACGAATCGCGACCTCGAGACCGAAGTGCGGGCCGGCCGGTTCCGCGAGGACGTCTATTTCCGACTCAACGTCCACGTGGTCTGCGTCCCCGCGCTCCGCGAGCGGCTATCGGACGTCCCGGCACTCGTCGAGCATCTCCTGGCGGCGACCTGCGCCCGCTTCGGCGTACGACCCAAGAGGGTCGACCCCGCGGCGCTCGACTGCCTGATGCGATACGACTGGAGGCGGAACAACGTGCGAGAGCTGCGGAATGTCGTCGAGCGGATGATCATCGCGACGGACGGGGAGGCGATCGGGGTAGACGACATCCCTGCCGACATCCGGGAAGGGGCGGGTCCCCAGGGCAGCGCCACCGGGGGCGGCGCGGCACCGACCACGTTCCATGCCCTCAAAGCGGAGGCCGAGCGCCAGATCATCGTCGCGGCCCTGGCGCGCAACGACTGGCACATCACGCGGACGGCGCAGGCGCTCGGCCTCGCCGATCACGCCAGCCTCTTGAAGATCATGCGGCGGCATGACATCACCCGGGAATAGCACTTCAGCCCAGAATAGCACTTCAGCTCTCGTCAACGGAGCATTGGCCGCCGCCGCTCGTGCGCGGGTAAACCCGCGGCTCGGCCGTTGCCCGTAAACGGGCGTACTCGATTCGAGCATCGCGCCGGTTTACCGGCAATGCCGAGTCGCGGCTCTCAGCCGCGGACTCATCGAATTATGCGACGGTCGGGCCCGCTCCATTGCTCTTCGCTCGCCGCCTCGTACTCCGGATCGTCGCCCTTCCACCCCACGATTGCCTCGGCTGGATGACGAGCCGGCTGCGTTCGCAAGTACTCCCTCGCTGCCATCAAGGCGCGTGCGCCTAAGGTCGTGATCGAATAGCCCTTTGCCCACTTCAGCCTCACGCCCGTGGTTGAGTAGTTCGCTCTTCCTGCGAGGGCCGAGCTGCCACCCTTGAGGCGTTGAACCAATCGCGTCAGATCAGTGGTGGGATGCGCTCGCAATAGAACGTGCACGTGAGTCGTCACCATGCCGATCTCGAGCGCGTGTGCCCGTTCCTGACGCGCGACACCCCGAAAGCAGGGGCATAGAAACGTGGCGAGACCCGCGTCGATGAGGCGGGAACGATCGCGGGTGGTCCACGTGACCAAGTAATACAGGCGGTGCCACATCGGGACGAAAGTGCGCTCCGAATGCCGTGCGATAGCATCGATCGACCGCACGAGGGATCGTTCCTACGCCGTTCGTGCGCGGGTAAACCCGCGGCTCGGCAGTGCCCGTAAACGGGCGCGCCCGAGTCGGACATCACGCCGGTTTACCGGCAATGCCGAGTCGCGGCTTCAGCCGCGGACTCGTGTCCGGACGAACACGGAGGGCCTCGTAATCCCGTGTCCGCCCGGACACGAAGGCCTTTTCCCGCAGACGCAACTCCTTGATCTGACGACTGATCACCGCAGACCAATCGCTGGCCTCCGTCCTGCCTTACAGCAGGCGTCCACTGCTGTTCGAACGGCGCTCGCCGAGCGCTCAACCAGGAGGAGGATCTCATGCGGAAAGTCACCATCATCCCGTACGTCATCGCCGCGTTGGTCGCCGGCGCGTGCGGGGACAAGCACTCTCAGGCGAGCGACGCCAACGCGGCCGAAGTGACCGTGTCGCCCGAGGCCTCGAGCGTTTCGACACCCACCGGTCCCGTCCCCGCGGGAACCGTGACGTTCGACGGCGCCCAGGCCGCCTATACCGAGAAGCGCTACGACGAAGCGGTCCGGCTGTTCACCAGCTACACGAGCGAGCACCCGGACAACGTTTGGGGCTTTTACATGCTCGGCCTCTCGGCCTGGAAGACGGGCGACCGCGACGCCGCGGTGCGGGCATTCACACAGGCGCTGGAGAAGGACTCGACCCACGTGAAGAGCCACCTGAACCTGAGCCGGGTGCTGATCGAGCAGGGCAAGGCGCAGGAAGCGCTGCCGTACGTCGAAGCGGCGCTCAAGATCGACTCGACGTCGAATGAGATCTACCGCGTGCTCGGACGGGTGAAAGGCGAATTGGGGGACTCGACCGGCGCGATCGAGGCGCTCAAGCGGGCGATCGTGCTGGACGAGCGTGACGCCCGATCGATGAACAACCTGGCCAGGGTGTACATCGGTCAGGGTCGGTTCGAGGACGCCCTCGGCCCGCTCGCCCGGGCGATCGAGATCGACTCGACGGTGGCGGCGTTCCATACCAATCTGGGACGAGCCCTGGAGCGCACGGCGGACCGCGGCAGTCTCGCGGAGGCTTTCGTGGAACAGGTGAAGGGCTGGCGCTGACGCGCAGGCGGCAGAACGGCAATGGGTAGGGGCGCGAGATGCTCGCGCCCCTACGACGTTTCAACTGCTACGACGTTTCGACCGCCCGCCCCAGGTCCACAATCTCTTCCCGGATCGCGTGGCGCTCGGCCAAGAGCCGCAGGAACGCCCACCGCCGGAACAGGAACAGACCGAGCGCCCGCGCCCCGCCGATGATGCGGTCGAGCCGCTCGAAGAACACCAGAGCTGCGTACGCGGCCAGCGGCGCGACGGCGAATGCCAGCACCCCCACCTCCATGCCCCGCCACAACCAGAACGCTGCCGCCACGCCGATCCACGTGAGCGGAAAGAGCAGCATCGCGGCGAGTACCTTGATGCTCGCGAGCGCATCCTCCGCACCCTTGGCCAACCCGGTCGCGACGAACCCAACCGCCCGGTAAGCCGGATAGTGCACGACGACGCCGACCAGCGCGGCCGGCAGGAGCAGCACCAATACGAGCGCCGCCCTGCCGACGTACCCGGTCACGCGGCCAAGCATGAAGCGGCCGGGCGTGAGCTGGTGCGGGTCGAGCCCCGCCGCGGAGAGCGCGGCTTCGTAACGATCGATCCGGGTCGTCAGAGCGGCGAATCGCTCGGGCCACTGGGCCCGCGCGACGTCGTAGCCTGCCAGCAGGCGGCGGCGCAGCGCGAACTCGTCCGCGAGGGACGGCGGACTCGCCGGCGCCTCGTCCTGCGCGCTCACGATGCGCTGCGCCCGGTCGACCAGCGCGTGCGCCTCCGCCTGCTCCGCCTGGAGCGTCACCGCGGCCAGCGCCTGCTCGATCCGGGCCGTCAGCTGGCGCACGGGCCCCGCGGGCGGCTCTTCACCCGGCCCGAGCGCGACCGGTTCGACCGCGAACGGCTCCCCGAAATACAGCAGCGCGGCGCTGCGGAACGTGCGCTTCGCCCGGTAGTACAGGCCCGCCGGCACGATCCGGATCGGGGACGACGCCGCGAGGCCTCCAGCGGCCCCCAAGGCGATCCGGGCCGCGCCCGTCTTCAACGGCCTGAGCTTGGGATCCGAGTGCGAGGCGCCTTCCGGGAAGATGGCGATCGCCCCCCCGCCGGTGAGCACGGCCCGCGCCGCGTCGAACGTCTCGCGGTTCTGCGCGGGGTCGGAGCCCGCGTCCTGACGCCGGTGGACCGGGATCGCCTCGAACGCGCGACAGAAGAATCCGATCACCGGCATCCGGAACAACGGGGCCTTGGCGAGGAGCGAGACGCGTCGCGGGGCGAGGCACAGAAGGAACGCGGGATCGATCAACCCGCTGGGGTGGTTCAGGACGAAGATCACCGGACCGTGTTGGGGCACGCGCTCGACGCCCGAGACTTCGATGCGGCGGAAGAAGATGCGCAGGATCAGCCCGAACAGCGCCCGGAAGAGCGGCCTCACGGCGACGGCTCGCCGCCGGCGCGTCCCCCCCGCCAGGCGGCGTAGGTCCAAACGATCCCTCCAACGAGCACGGCCAATGGAATGATCAGCACGGCCTCGCCCAGCGAGCGCGCGTCGGAGAGCACTCCGACGAGGGACGGAGAGGGGACGTCCCCCAGGAGGTGGATGGTGAAGATGCTCAGGGCCACCGCCGTGGCCCGCATGTGCGGGTCCACCACGTTGACTATCATCGAATTGATCGGGCCGGTGGAAGCGAACAGGCACAGCTCGGCCGCCACGATCGCCGTCCAATAGACGACGGGCTGTGGGGCGGCGAGCGCGACCAGCGTGAGCGGCGCTGCGACGAGCGTGACCGCCCCTGAGACCCAGAGGTACGCCTGCCGCGAGACACGAAGGAAATAGTCGCCGATCCAACCTCCGGCATACGTCCCGACGAATCCCGTGACCACCACGACCGCCCCGAACTGCACGGTCGCCTGCGCTTTCGGAATGCCGCGCGTGCGCTCGAGGAAGGCCGGCGTCCAGAAGGCCAACGCGCCGATCGCAAACGTGTAGGCGGCGTAGCCCAAAACCGTGAGGACATACGGGCGGTTGCGAACCAGTGCGGCATAGGCGGCACGGGCGGCGCTGCCGAGCGAGGATACGGCGTGGCGGCCGAAGGCGGGGCTATCAGCCGAGTCTTGGGCGCCCCGGGGCGGATCGTACAGCCGCAGCGCCAGCGCGGCGAGCACCAGTCCGGGCACGCCGGCGACGAAGAACGCCTGCCGCCACCCGAAGTACCGGTCGACCAGACCGCCCACGATGTATCCGAGCGCCGAGCCGATGGGGATCGCGGCGAAGAAGACTGCGAACACCCGGCCGCGCCGCGCGCGCGGGAAGTAGTCGGCCAGGAGCGCCGGCGAGATCGTGCCGTACGCCGCCTCACCCACGCCCACGGCGGCTCGGGCGGCGAACAGCGACGCGTAGCTCGTCGCCAGGCCCGCGAGCGCCGTCGCCACGCTCCAGATCGCTACGCCGAGGCCGAGGAGGCGCGTCCGGGACCGGGCGTCGCCCAGTGAGCCGAACAGCGGCGCGGCGATCATGTAGACGATGATGAAGCCGGTCATGAGCGACCCGAGCTGCGTGTCCGAGAGCTGCAGCTCCGAATGCTTCATGCTCTCGGCGAGCGCGGCGACGATCCACCGGTCCAGGTAGTTGAACAGGTTGATCAGCGTGAGGACGGCAAGCGCTCTCCTGCCGAGGCGAGCGAACTCCGGCCCTACAAGTGGGCCTTCAGCCACGCCGTGAACAAGCCGTACAGGTTTTCCCGCGTGTTACCGCCGGTGATCGCGTGGGTCTTGTTCGGGTAGATCCGCATGTCGAACTGCTTGTTCGCGGCCTCGAGGCGCTCCACCAGGCGCTCGCTGTTCTGGAAGTGCACGTTATCGTCGCCCGTGCCGTGCACCAGCAGGAAGCTGCTCCTGAGGCTGTCGGCATAGGTGAGCGAGGCGCTCTCATCGTAGCCGGTCGGGTTCTCCTGAGGCGTGCGCATGTAGCGCTCGGTGTAGATCGTGTCGTAGAAGCGCCAATCCGTGACGGGCGCGACGGCCAGCGCGGCTTTGAACACACCTCCGCCCAGAAACACCGTGCGCGACGTCATGTACCCCCCGTAGCTCCACCCCCAAATGCCGATCCGATCGGCACTAACGAAGGCCTGCCGGGCGAACCAGCGCGCCGCGGCGATCTGATCGGCCGACTCGTACCGGCCGAGGTGCAGGTAGGTCGCCTTCATGAACCTCGCGCCGCGGCCGCCGGTCCCGCGGTTGTCGACGCTCGCGACGAGATACCCGTCCTGCGCCAGCATCTGGTGCCAGAGGTACTGCGCGCCACCCCACGCGTCCGTGACGGTCTGAGAGCCCGGCCCCCCGTACACGAACATCAGCAACGGGTAGCGCTTGGCCGGGTCGAAATCCCGCGGTTTGATGATCCAGGCGTTGAGCTCCACGCCGTCGGACATCGGGACCTTGAGGAACTCCGGTGCGCGAAGCCGCAGTGCGTCCACCTTGCGCACCAGCGCCAGGTTGCCCGCCAAGGGCCGGACCAACGTCCCGTCGGCACGCCGCAGCGTTTGCACGGGGGGCACACCGGCCCGCGAATAGGTGTCGACGTACAGCTTGAACGTGGGATCGAACGCAACGCCGTGCGTGCCCGACTCCGTGGAAATCCGCGCCAGTCTGCTCCCGTCGAGACCGACGCGGAGCAGCGGCCGACCGAGCGGCCCGTCGATAGCAGCGGTGAAATACAGCACCTTGGACGGCTCGTCCACACCCAGCAGCTCGAACACGTCCCACCCACCCGGCGTGACCCGCCGGACCAACGAGCCGTCTCGATTGAAGAGATAGACCTGGTCGTAGCCCTCCCGCTCGGAGACGAACAGGAATTGCCTGCCACCCGCGATCCAGCGGGGCTGGTTGGCGTCGACCCATGCCGAGTCGCTGTCGCTCATAATCACACGCGCCGCACCGGTCGTCGCGTCCGCCAGCAGCAGGTCGAGCCGGTTCTGGTGACGGTTGAGGCGCGTGAGCCAGACCTCGGTGGGCGAATCGGCGAAGTCCATCGCCGCGACGTACACGTCTTTGTCCGAGCCGAGGTCAACCCACGACGTGCGACCGGTCGCCACCTCCGTCACGCCGATCTTCACCGTGGAGTTCGCCGCGCCCGCCTTGGGGTAGCGCACCGGCACCAGCGCCGGATAGAGCGAGTCATGGTCGATCAGGTAGAACGGTCGAATGGCCGACTGGTCGAGCCGCCAGAACGCGATACGGCGCCCGTCGGGACTCCAGCGGAAGGCGTCGCGCAGGTCGAGCTCCTCTTCGTACACCCAGTCGGAAGTGCCGTTGATGACGTTCTCGCCGCCGTCGGTGGTCAACGCCGTCTCGGCGCCCGTGGTGAGGTCGGTCACGTAGAGGTTGTTGTCGCGGACGAAGCCGACCTTGCGCCCGTCGGGCGAGAACTTGGCGAACTGCTGATAGCCGGGCCGGGCGCTCACCGGCACGAGGCGCTTCCCGACCAACTCCCACACGAAGAAGGTCCCCTTGGTGTTCTGACGCCAGACGCGGGCCGAGTTGGTGAAGACGAGGAGCTTCGAGCCATCTGTCGAGAAGCGGTATTGCTCGATCGCGATGGGCTTCCCGCCCCCGGGCGGCACCAAGTCGGCGCCGCGGACCAGCAGCTGCTTCGTTCCGGAGAGGGCATCGACCCGATACAGGTCGGTATTGCCCGTGGCGTCTTCCTCGATGGCCGTGTACGCTTTGCCGTCCTTCATCCAGGCGACCTCAACCAGGTCGCTCGCGTACTCGCGCGAGCCCCAGATGCCATGGACCGTGAGCGGCGGAGCCTGAACGCCCTGGGCGGCCAGGGACTCCGCAAGCTGGATAAGGACGCAAACGGCGACGAACCGGCGGATCGCGGCTGACACCATAGATGGCACTCGGCGGGAGGTTTGGGGTGCCCCAAAGCTACCCGCCGACGCCCAACGTGGAAGATTGGACGGACGCCCTGCTTGGGAGCACGTTTCCTGCACGAATGGCCACGTTGCGATATTCACTACTCCCGGCAGCCGAACCGGTGCTGCGCGGGTGCGACGCTGTTGTGACCGTGCAACGATTCGTTCGGAGCCCCGGGACGGTGCAGCCTAGCGGAGCCGACCTCCCTCGCCTGAGTGCTGCCCACTGGCCGGTCGGTGCCTACCGCCGGGAGCATCTCCCGGAGCGGGTGCTGCAGTTCGGCACGGGCATGCTGCTCCGCGCCCTGTGCGTGGCCTCGGTGGACACCGCGAACTCGGCCGGCGTCTTCTCGGGCCGCATCGCCGTCATCCAGAGCACGCCGCAGGGCCATGCACGCGCCATCAACACGCAGGACGGTCTGTTCACGTTGGTCGAGCGCGGGCTCGAGCGCGGAGCGCCGGTCGAGCGCACGCGCCTGATCGGCGCGATCTCGCGCGCCCTGGTGCCGGAGGCCGACTGGCCCGCGGTGCGCGACGTGGTCGCGCGACGGGAGCTGCAGGTGATCGTGAGCAACGTGACGGAGGCGGGGTTTCGAGCGGACGCGAGCTTCCCTGCCAGACTGACGGACCTGCTGCATACGCGGTTCGTGCGCCTGCCCGATGGCCCGCCCGTGTACGTCATCCCCACCGAGCTGGTAGACGACAACGGGCCGCGCCTCGCCGCGATGGTCGACCGCTTGGCCGACGGACTCGAGCGCGGGCCTGAGTTCCGCCTGTGGCTCGGGGCCCGGGTGCGGTTCTGCTCCTCGCTCGTGGACCGGATCACGACGGGCACGCCGGCCCGGGACATCCGCGCGGCTCTCGAGCGGCGTCTCGGATACGCCGACGCTCTCCTCACGGTAACGGAGCCGCACTCCCTCTGGGCGATCGAGGCCGATCCGGCGGCATTGCGGGCGGCGTTCGCAATCGACGTCCTCCCCGAGTCGGTGATCATCGCGCCGGACATCGGTTTCTACCAGGAGCGCAAGCTGCGGCTCTTGAACGGCGCGCACACGGCGACGGCACCGCTCGCACTCCTCGCGGGCGTGCGGACCGTGCGCGAGGCCGCCGAGCACCCGCGGCTCGGCGCTTTCCTGAGACACATCTTGTTCCAGGAGATCGTGCCCGCAACGAACCTCCCGGGCGACGCAGGCGTCGCGTTCGCGCAAACCGTGATCGATCGCTTTCGCAACCCGTGGCTCGATCACGAGTGGCGTGTGATCGCCGCGAATCAGACGGCGAAGCTGCGCCTCCGCGTGGTGCCGTCGTTCACAGGGTTCGCCCGGAAGCGAGGAGCGGGGGGGATCGCCCCGCAGGGCTTGGCGCTGGGTCTAGCGGCCTACTTGCGTTGGGTCCGCTCGCACCCCGCCGGCGATGCCGATCTGCCGCTGATCGAGCGGCACTGGCGGACGGCGACGACACCGCAGGAACTGGTCGCCAGTGCCCTGGCCGACGCGGACGTGTGGGGCGTCGATCTCGCCGCGCTACCGGGACTCCCCGAGGCTACGACCCGCTGGCTCGTCATGTTGGAGCGTGACGGCGTGGACGCGGCGCTCGATGCGCTGCCCGGCACGCCGGAGCACGCAGCCACGGGCCGTACCTGAATATGACCCTCACGGCCACGACCCTCCCCGGTCTCGATCCGCTGCTCCAGAGCGGCGTCATCGCGGTCGTCCGCGTGTCCGCGGCGGTCCGGTTGGGTCCCGCCGCGCGCGCGCTGGCCGCGGGGGGCGTGGGCGCCGTCGAGGTCACACTGACGACGCCTGGCGCGATCGACACGATCGCCGACCTCGCCTCCGATACCGGTCTCGCGGGGTGCGTCATCGGCGCCGGCACCGTGCTCGACGAGTCCGCGGCTCGTTACGTCATCGACGCCGGGGCGCGGTTCGTGGTGAGCCCCGTGCTCGATCCCGCCGTGATCCGCACGTGCCGCGACCGCGGCATCCCCTGCATGCCGGGAGCCCTGACCCCGACCGAGCTGCTCGAAGCGTGGCGCGCGGGCGCGCCGGTGATCAAGCTGTTCCCCGCTGCCGCGGTCGGTCCGAGTTACGTCCGCGACGTGCTCGCGCCGTTGCCGTTCCTGCGACTCGTCCCCTCGGGCGGCGTGTCGCTCGAGAACGCCGGCGAGTGGATCCGCGCCGGCGCCGCCGCAGTGAGCGTGGGAAGCGCGCTCGCGAGCGCTGCGCTCTTGACCGACGAATCGACGGCAGAGCTGACGGCGCGCGCCCGGTCATTCGTCGAGCGCGTCGCCCAGGCCCGGCGCCACCCGGGCCACGCGCAGTGACGCGGGCGGTTACGTTCGGCGAGCTGCTCTTGCGGCTCAGCCCACCAGGTGAGCAACGCCTGTTCGAGTCGAGCGACCTCGTGACCTGCTTCGGCGGCGCGGAAGCGAATGTCGCGGTCGCCCTGAGCCATTTCGGCGTGCCCTGCGCCTATGTCACGCGCGTGCCCGACAATCCCATCGGGGACGCCGGCGTCGCGGCGCTCGAGCGAGAAGGCGTCGGCACCGAATGGATCGTGCGCGGCGGCGAGCGCCTGGGCATCTACTTCGTGGAGCCGGGCGCCGATCTCCGCGCCATGCGCGTCGTGTACGATCGGGCGGGCTCGGCGTTCGCCCGGATCGAGCCGGGTGCCGTCGCCTGGCCTCGGGTACTCGCGGGCGCGGACTGGTTCCACACCTCGGGGATCACCCCCGCGCTGGGCGACGGCCCCGCCGCCACGCTCGCGGGCGCGATCGCCTGCGCGCGCGCCCAAGGCACGCGCGTCAGCTTCGACCTGAATTACCGCGAGGTGCTGTGGCGCGACCGCGATCCGCGCCCGATCGTCGAGCCCCTGGTGCGGCAGGCGCAGCTGCTCGTCGGCAATGCCGCCGCCCTGCGCGCCATGCTCGCGATCGACGCGGACGACGGGTCGCTGGCGACGCGGGAGCGCGCGCGCGACCTGGCGGAGCGTCTCGCCGGTCGCTTCGGGGTCGAGCGCGTCGCGCTCACGCGACGTGAGATCCTCGGACCCCGACGGCACGGCTGGAGCGCCGTGCTGTACGACGCGGCGACCGGCTCGTTCGCACAGAGCCGGCGGCACAGCGTGCAGGTCGTGGACCGCGTGGGCGGCGGCGACAGTTTTGCCGCGGCGCTCATCGCACGGCTCGTGGGCGGGGACCCACCGCCCCAGGCGCTCGAGTTCGCCGTGGCGGCGAGCGCGTTGAAGCTCACCGTCCCCGGTGACTTCAGCCGCGCCAGCGTGCGGGAAGTCGAAGCCCTGCTCCGCACATGATCCCGACCTTTCGCTGGTTCGGCGCCGCCGACCCGATCCCACTCGCGCACATCCGACAGATCCCCGGCGTCACGGGCGTGGTCAGCGCGTTGTACGACGTGCCGGTGGGCGACGCCTGGAGCCGGGCGCGGCTCGGCACGCTCAAGGCTCAGATCGAGGACGCCGGACTCTGCTTCGCCGTCGTCGAGAGCATCGCGGTGCACGAGGATATCAAGCTGGGGCGTCCCGGGCGCGATCGGCTCATCGATCACTATAGCGCCAGCATCGCAAGCATGGGCGAGCTCGGCATTCCCGTCCTGTGTTACAACTTCATGCCGGTCTTCGACTGGACGCGCACCGACCTCGCCATGCGGCTGCCCGACGGGTCGACGGCGCTCGCGTACGACGATCGGGCGCTCGCCGCCATCGACTTGTCGCGCGGCACCGGGGAGCTCCCGGGGTGGGCCGCGGCCTACCAGCCCGCCGAGCTGCAAGCGTTGCTCGCCGCCTACCGCGACGTGGACGGGGAGCGGCTGTGGGACAACCTCGGGTACTTCCTGGAGCGCGTCGTGCCGGTGGCCGAGCGGGCCGGCGTGCGCCTCGCGATCCATCCCGACGATCCTCCCTGGCCCATCTTCGGATTGCCGCGGATCATCACCAATGCCCGAGCCTTGGAGCGCCTCGTCGCGCTGGTGGACAGCCCGGCGAACGGGGTGACGTTCTGCACCGGCTCGCTCGGCGCGAGCCCCGAGAACGATCTGCCGGCCATGGTGCGGCGGCTGGGGGGGCTGGGGGGGCTGGGGGGGGGGCGCATTCACTTCGCCCATTGCCGCCACGTCCGCGTCACGGGCGAGCGGCGGTTTCACGAAACGGCCCATCCCTCCGCCTGCGGCAGCGTCGACCTGTTCGAAGTCCTCCGCGCCCTGAAGGAGGTCGGATTCACAGGCCCCATGCGCCCCGACCACGGCCGCATGATCTTCGGCGAGACGGGGCGCCCTGGATACGGGCTGTACGATCGAGCGCTCGGCGTGACGTACCTGCAGGGTCTGTGGGAGGCCCTCTCCCGGAGCGACGGGTGAGCGCGGCGGTCGCGCCCCGGCGAATTGGGTACCGATGGACGGTGTGCGCGCTGCTGTTCGCGGTCACCACCATCAACTATGTCGATCGTCAGGTGCTGGGCATTCTGGCGCCCACGCTGCAGCGCGAGCTCGGGTGGTCCGAGGCCGCGTACGGTGACGTGGTGTCGTGGTTCAGCCTGCCCTACGCCTTCGCCTTCCTCGCGGCGGGGCGGCTGTTCGACCGGATCGGCGTGCGACGCGGGTTCGCAGCAGCCGTGGTCGCGTGGAGCCTGGCGGCCATCGCGCACGCGTTCGCGCGCACGACGGCCCTGTTCTCCGCGGCGCGCGCCCTGCTGGGCGTGGCCGAGTCGGCAAACTTTCCCGGCGCCATCAAGGCTGTCGCCGAGTGGTTCCCCAAGAAGGAGCGGGCGCTCGCGACCGGCATCTTCAACGCGGGGACCAACACGGGTGCGATTATCACACCCCTCCTTGTCCCGTGGATCGCGCTCAGGTGGGGTTGGCAGTGGGCCTTCATCGCGACAGGCTCACTCGGGTTCGTGTGGCTGCTCCTCTGGCTCGCCATGTACCGCAGTCCCGACGCGAACCCACGCGTCTCGAGCGAGGAGCTGGCACACATCCGCAGCGACCCGCCCGACCCCGAAAACGCCCGCGTGCCCTGGATCCGCCTCCTCGGCTTCAGGCAGACCTGGGCGGTCGCGGCGGGGAAGCTCTTGGCCGATCCGATCTGGTGGTTCTACCTGTACTGGCTCCCGAAATTTCTGGACGCCCGGTACGGGATCAAGCTGGCACAAGTAGCGCTCCCGCTCATCGTCGTGTACGTGGTGGCCGATGTCGGCTCGGTGGGCGGAGGGTGGCTTTCGAGCACGCTGATCAAGCGCGGCTGGACGGTCAATCGGGCGCGCAAGACCGCGATGCTCACGATGGCGCTCTTGATCGTGCCCACGGCCTTCGCCCCCCTGGCGGGGAGCCTCTGGGCGGCGGTAGCCGTCGTGAGCGTGGCGGCCGCGGCGCACCAGGCCTGGTCCGCCAACGTGTATACGCTGGCGAGCGACATGTTTCCCCGGGCGGCGGTGGGATCGGTCGTGGGGATCGGCGCATTTGCCGGCGGCATCGGCGGCTGGGCGTTCCAGCGCGTCACGGGCCGGATTCTCGAGGCCAACGGCAACAACTACACGCCCATCTTCATCATCTGTGGGCTGGCCTACGTCTCGGGCTGGACCCTCATTCATGTCCTCGCCCCGCGGCTCGAGCCCGCGACCCTGGAAGAACCCGCCCGCGTGTGACCCTCCGCATCGGCATCCTCGGTGGCGGCAACATCAGCGGCACGCACGCGCGGGCGGTGCGGGAAACGCCGGGCGTGGAGCTCGTGGCGTGCTGGGGGCGCGACCCGGAGAAGACGGCCCAGATGGCTGCGCGCTATGGGGCGACGGCCTATCGCGATCTCGACCGCTTTCTCGGGCACCGGCCGATGGAGCTGGTGCTCGTGGGAACGCCCTCGGGGCTCCACGCCGAGCACGCTCGGGCGGCCGCGCGGCGGGGGTTGCACGTCCTGGTGGAGAAGCCGCTCGATGTCACGACACAGCGCATCGACACGCTGATCGAGGAGTGCGACCGGGCGGGCGTGAGACTGGGCGTGATCTTTCAGGACCGCGCCGCGCCCGACCTCGTCTGGCTGAAACAGCGCGTGGCGGGAGGGGCGCTGGGCACCGTGTTCCTGGCCTCGGCGCGGGTGAAGTGGCATCGCCCGCCGCAGTACTACGCCGGCTCGGACTGGCGCGGGACGTGGGCGTTGGACGGCGGCGGAGCGCTGGCGAATCAGGCGATTCATTCCCTCGATCTTCTCCTGTGGCTGCTGGGAGACGTGGAGCGCGTGTACGCGGCGACGCGCACCGCGGTGCACGCCATCGAGGTGGAAGACACGGCGGTGGCCACCCTCGAGTTCGTGGGCGGCGCCGTGGCGACGGTGGCGGCAGCGACGTCCGCCTTCCCGGGCCTCCCGCGACGCGTCGAAATCACCGGGTCCGAGGGCACCGTCATCGTGGAGCAAGACCGCGTCGTGTCCGTGCAGCTCCGGACGCCGGTGCCCGGCCCGCCACTACAAGAGGACGGGGACGCGAATGCGAGCGCGACCTCCCCGGTTGTGGCGGATGTTCGTGGGCACCGGCGGGTGCTGGAGGACTTTCTGTCCGCCGTCCGCACGGGCGCGCCCCCCTTGTGCGACGGGCGCGACGGCCGGCGCTCGGTGGAGCTCGTCGAAGCGATGTATCGCTCGGCGCGTCTGGGAGCACCGGTGGCGGTGCGCTCGCTCTCCGTGGCGCAACCGTGACGGCACGATCTCGCTCGCTCGGGGTCGATCGCTCGTTCGGGCGGCTCCTGCCACGGAGCGTCGCGCGGGGCGCGATCGCCCGTCTCGGTCCCGCCCTGGCCCTCGTCTTGGTAGTCGCGGCGTTCGCGCTCCTCGCCGAGGCGCCGTCGCGATATCTCTCGCCCACCAATCTCCGCATCGTACTTTCCCAAACGGTGATCGTGGCCCTGGGAGCGATCGGGATGACGATCATCATCATCAGCGGCGGCATCGATCTGTCGGTGGGTGCCACGATCGCGTTGAGCGGCGTAGTGGCGGCGCTCGGAATCGGCGCCGGCTGGCCCGTCCCGGCCGCGGCGACGGCCGCGGTGCTCGCCGGCGGATTGGTGGGGCTCACGAACGGCCTGCTCATCACGGGACTGCGCGTCGTGCCGTTCATCGCCACGCTGGGCATGCTCGGCGTCGCGCGCGGGGTCGCCAAGTGGCTGGCGCACGAGCAGACGGTCAACGTGCCCCCGACGTGGCTCAACGACCTGCTGGTCACGTTCCCGCGGGCCGCCTGGATGGTGCTCCCTCCGGGCGTCTGGATCACGCTGGCGCTGGCACTGCTCGCGGCGACCGTACTGCGCCGCACCGTGTTCGGGCGGCGGGTGTTCGCGGTCGGGTCCAACGAGCTGGCGGCACGTGCCTGCGGCATCGCCACGGACCGGCTCAAGATCATGATCTATGGCTCCGCCGGGCTCCTGTTCGGGTTGGCGGGCGTGATGCAGCTGTCTCGCCTCCGGCAAGGGGATCCCACCGTGGCGATCGGCACCGAGCTCGACGTCATTGCCGCCGTGGTGATCGGCGGCGGTAGCCTGCAGGGGGGCGAGGGGAGCGTGTTCGGCTCGGTGGTCGGAGCGCTGATCATGGCCTTCTTGCGCAACGGCTGCCAGCAGATGGGCTGGCCGAACTACATCCAGGAGATCATCATCGGCGCCATCATCGTGCTGGCCGTGGCACTGGATCGGGTCAGGGCGGGGTGGGCGACTGCATGAGTGCGGAATGGGGAGTGCGGAGTGCGGAGTGGCGCGCTGGGAGATCGTGCCGTCAACTCCGCACTCCGAATTCCGCACTCCGCACTCTGTGCGAGGGGCGGCGGTGCGGATAATCGACTCCCACGTGCACTTCTGGGACCCCGGCGGGATTCACTACCCATGGCTCAAAAGCGTGCCGGCGCTCGATCGGGCCTTCCTTCCGTCCGACTACGCGGCCGCGACGGACGGGACCGCGATCACTCAGCTCGTATTCGTGGAGGGCAACTGCCGACCCGAGGAGGCTCCGCGCGAGCTGGAGTGGGTTGAGCGGCTCGCGCAGGTCGAGCCGCGCATCGCCGGCATCGTGGCCTTCGCCGATCTCACCGAGGGGCTCGGGCCTCGGGGCTCGGGGCTGGAACGGACGCTGGATGAGCTGGCGAGCTCGCCCAGGGTCAAAGGCATTCGCCAGAACATCCAGGGGCAGCCGCGCGGGTTCGCCCTGCAGCCGGCGTTCGTGGAGGGAGTCCGAGCGGTCGGACGCCGGGGCCTCACGTTCGACCTCTGCGTGACGCACGAACAACTGCGGGAAGTCACGGACCTGGTCCGCCGCTGCGCCGACACCCGCTTCGTTCTCGACCACTGTGGCAAGCCCGCGATCCGACATGGGCGGCTCGAGCCGTGGCGATCGGACATCGCCTGCCTCGCCGCCCAGGAGAACGTGTGCTGTAAGCTCTCGGGACTCCTCACCGAGGCGGAGCCGCAGCGCCGGCGCGACGAGGACCTCACCCCCTATGCGGCGTCGGTCGTCGAGTGCTTCGGGACCGAGCGCGTGCTGTACGGGAGCGACTGGCCCGTCCTCACCCTGGCCGGGAGCTGCGGTGACTGGTACCGGTTCACCGAGCGCTTTACCGCCGCGTGGACGGCGGCGGAGCGGCGTCGTTTCTACGCCGACAACGCGATTCGCGTATACGCACTATGAACGAGATCGAGGGCAAGGTCGCGATCGTGACGGGCGGCGGCTCGGGGATCGGCCGGGCGATCGCCGTCCGCTTCGGGCAGGGGGGCGCTCGGGTCGCCGTCGTGGACATCGCGGCCACCGCGGCGGAGGAGACGGTACGCGGCATCGAGGCGCGCGGCGCAACCGCCATCGCCGTCGCCTGCGACGTGAGCCGGCCGGCCGACGTGGCGCGCGCGTTCCGGGCCGTCGCCGATCGGCTCGGACCGCCGGACATTTTGGTCAACAGCGCGGGCATCGCGCACGTAGGGAACGTGGAGCAGACGTCGGAGGAGGATTTGGACCGGCTGTACGCCGTGAACGTGAAGGGCGTCTTCAACTGTATGAAGGCCGTGGTGCCAGCGATGAAAGGACGCGGCGGCGTGATCCTCAACATCGCCTCGGTGGCCTCGACGGTCGGCATTGCGGACCGGTTCGCGTACTCGATGACCAAGGGTGCGGTGCTGACCATGACGTATTCGGTCGCCCGCGACTACGTCGCGCAGGGGATCCGCTGCAACGCGATCGCCCCGGGACGGGTCCACACCCCGTTCGTCGACGGCTACCTGGCGAAGAATTATCCGGGCCGCGAGCGGGAAACGTTCGAGCAACTGTCGCGGACGCAGCCGATCGGTCGCATGGGCCAGCCGGAGGAGATCGCCCAGCTCGCTCTGTTTCTTTGCTCCGACGCCGCAGCGTTCATCACGGGCTCGAACTACGCCATCGACGGCGGCTTCGTGACGCTGAAGATGTAAGCCATGAAACTCATCCGATTCGGCCCACCGGGCCGAGAGCGGCCCGGCCTGATCCTGTCCGACGGCAGGCGCATCGATGCCTCAGGCGTGGGTGCCGATTACGACGAGGCGTTCTTCGCCTCGGGCGGTCTCGAGCGGCTCGCCCGCTGGCTCGCCCAGGACAGCGCGGCCGCGCCGGTCGTCCCGGCGGACGTGCGACTGGGGCCTCCGATCTCGCGGCCGAGCAAGATCGTGTGCGTCGGCCTCAATTACCGCGACCACGCCCGCGAGTCCGGGATGGCGATCCCGGATGAGCCGGTCCTCTTCTTCAAGGCCACGACCGCGATCATCGGTCCGAACGATGACGTCGTCATCCCGAAGCACGCCGCGAAGGTGGACTGGGAGGTGGAGCTGGCCGTCGTCATCGGCCGCCGGGCGGCGTACGTCGAGCGGGAGCGGGCGCTGGCGCACGTGGCCGGATACCTGCTTCACAACGATTACTCGGAACGGGCCTTCCAGCTCGAGCGCGGCGGGCAGTGGGTGAAAGGCAAGAGCTGCGACAGCTTCGCGCCGCTCGGACCGTTCCTCGCCACCCCGGACGAGGTCAAGGACGTACACGATCTGCAGCTGTGGCTCAAGGTGAACGGCGAGACCAGGCAGTGCAGCTCGACCCGCGAGCTCATCTTCGACGTGCCGACGCTCGTGAGCTACATCAGTCAGTTCATGACGCTCCTGCCCGGCGACGTCATTTCCACCGGCACACCTCCGGGCGTGGGACTGGGCCAGAATCCGCCGCGCTACCTCGTCGCTGGCGACGAGGTGGAGCTCGGTATCGAGGGACTGGGCACCGCGCGCCAGCGACTCCGTGCCTACCGCTAGGAGGCCCCTCGAGGGCAAGGCGGCGATCATCACCGGCGCCGGGAGCGGCATCGGGCGGGCTAGCGCCCTGCGCTTCGCGCAGGAAGGCGCACGCCTGGTGCTGGCGGACGTGCACGATGCCGAGGGGGACGGCGTGGTGCGGGCAGTCGCGCAGGCGGGCGGCGCGGCGTGCTTCGTCCACACCGACGTGAGCCGCCGCGCCGACAACGAGCGCATGATCGACGTGTGTGTCGAGCGGTACGGCCGGCTCGACATCCTGTTCTGCAATGCCGGTGTCAACCTGCCCAAGCTGCTGCCGCACAGCTCCGACGAGGAGATCGACCACCTCCTGGCCGTGAACGTGAAGGGACCGCTCTACGCCGCCCGGCACGCCATTCCCATCATGCTCGGGCAGCCCGACGGCGGCGTGCTGCTTTTCACGGCGAGCAAGACGGGTCTCGTGGCGCAGACCGATTCGCCGGTGTACTGCGCGTCCAAGGGCGCCGTCGTGTTGTTGGCTAAAGCGCTGGCGCTCGACTATGCCGCCCCCG
>WNFY01001991.1_pt1 | contig 19427 bp, 15 predicted proteins | sample 5400091 | NCBI WGS metagenome assembly WNFY01 (sample SAMN13153364, study PRJNA577476) | soil metagenome | isolation source: 60 cm soil or saprolite under grassland replicate 1 | place: USA:California | collected 2016-06-15
CGCGGAGGATCGCTTCTGGATCCGGCATCCCACGCTGCATACCGTCGATCGCGGACCGCACCCGGTTTCGCTTTTCGCGGGTCAGGTCCTGTGCGATGCGGAGTTTCTCATAGCCGAGTACGCGAGACAGAAACTGGCCGCGCCGGGCGGGCGTCATTGCCGCCATTACGCTCAGCTCTTTCTGCCCCGTGAAATAGGTGTGAAAGAATTCAGAGAGCGACATTCCGAGCCGGCGCTGCATCAGCTCCGTAACAGCAGTGATCGAGTTGGCGACCGGAGAGTCGGCACCGTCGAGATAAACCTCAGCGCTCGTTAAGCCACGAACGACGCGATACCGATGAGAGCCCAGCTCGAAATCGAGCTCGACTTCGACTGGGGCACGCGCTCCCGCTCCCATGAAGCGGATGGACTCACGGTTTCCACGAATCGCTGGGTTCCCGTACAACGCCCAGGCGATCGCCTCGAGAATCGTGGTTTTGCCGGCGCCGTTGGGTCCGATGATTCCGGTCAGACCAGATCCGAACCTGATCTCCGTCTGCGCATGCTGACGGAAGTTGGTGAGCCTGACGCTATTGAGCTTCACGCGGCGCCCCCGACTTCCTCAGCGGCTGGTCCGGCCACCAGGTCCGCCTCGCGAAGATAATGCAAGCCTAATTCGACGAGAGCTTCGCGGTCGATGTTTTCAGTGAGCAAACGCGAGCGGAGTTTGTCGCGTACTGTATCCGCGAGGGAAGCGCGACGGCCTGGAGCTGCCTGACCTTTGTCGGGGCGAACGATCTCTGGACGACGCGTATCGAGATGGAAGTGAAGCGCTCGGCGCTTGTATTCGCGGAGCGCTCTGTGATCGAGCTCGCGCAGGATGTGTCGAGGCACATCCCGAACGACCAGTCGCACGATCTTCTCGTCGATCCCTCCCTCGCAATTATCGAGTGCGTCACGGATCGCTTCGTCGAGCGAAGCAGGCGACAGTCCAGCGCCGGAGAGCGGTGCCAGATCAACCCAGCGTCTCTCCGGCGGAATCGCATGAAACTTGTGCGTCTTGGTCGCGAGATCGTGCTCGATGATTCCCTTCCCGCCGTTTCCACTTTCACGTTCCTCGATCAGCTCGCCCCACGGATTCGTGCTGGTGTAGTCGAGTGAGCCCGAATAGAAGGCGTTCTCGGCTACTGGGCGATAGACGTGATAGTGGCCAAGCGCGACATAGTCCCACCGCTGTGCACCGAGCTCTTCGAGGGTGATCTCCATCGGCGACCGATCGAGCTCGCGACCGTACTTTGGCAGCACGCCTTCGATTTCGCCGTGCAGCAGCAGAACGTTGTATTTCGCAGTTGAATCCGGCTCGAGGCGTGGTCGCCCTTGCGCCATGTCGGGCACCGCGAGAATCGACAGATCGCGCTCGTGGAATGTCATTCTTTTCGCATCGCCTTCCACGACCGTGATCCCAAGTGGGCTGAACAAGCGAAGGATGCAGCCGGTCTCAGCAGTCCGCGGAGTGTCGTGATTACCCGCGACCATCACGACGGTTGTATCCGGCAGCATCTGCACGAGACGCGAGAACTGAAGAAACGCGTGCAGAATGGCGGGGTTGGTCGGTCGGACGGTGTGAAACACGTCGCCGGCGATCAGCACTAGATCAGGCCGCAGCTCGATGACGACATCGATTACGCGACGCAGCGAAGTCGCGACATCCGCCTCGCGCTGGTTGATCCCGGCGGGTGTCTGCCGTTGGTATTGTCTGAAGCCGAGGTGTATGTCCGAGAGGTGAACCAGTCTCATCGCGTGCGCATCGCCCGTATCCACTGCGTGATCTTCGTCCGCACCTGCATCGGCGCACCCTGTGCCGCCCCTTTTCGGGCCGGGTCTCCGATCGTGGACCTTACGATGATGCTGCTCTTCGAGTCAGTTATCCAGCCTAGCCTTCGGTCGATTTGAATCGTGCCGGATAGCACGCCTGAGGTTGCGTAGCCGGCGCCGGACGGAGGCGCGCCGGGAACGTTGATGCGCGACATCGTGCCGTGCATCGAGATGTAGGCGACATCGCCATTTCTGCCCAGAGAATCAAGACGGAACGTGGCGCGCACCGATCCCAGCGTGCCCGGATCGCCGCTCAATGGGATTTGCATCTCTCGGGTCCACTTTTCCCCCACGGCGACTGGCCCGCGCGCCAACATCGCCGGCATCTCTCCGAAAATGTGTCGCAGCTCGCTGTTGGGGTCGGCATCGTCCACTATCTCCATTGCACCGTCCGTGGATACGCGGACCCACACGCGCTTCGACTGCATCGTCCGCCGCCTCAGATCTTCAAGCGAAGCCAACGAGGCTGGGGTCATGGCAACCGAGTCGGTGATGGCCTGCATGAGCGTGCCCCCGGAAGTCCATTGCTGCGCGATGGCGCGGGTGAAGACCTCGATCGAAGTCGTCATCGAGGTCGTCGAATCGCGACCACCGCGCTTAGTGGTCCCCGTCATCTCTACCGACTGAGAGAGGTGCATCCGGAGGGTGTCGCCGATGTGTGGGCGGATCTGGAGCAGGACGGGCTGGGAGAGCGCGGTGTGCGCTAAGAAACCAACTGCGAGAAGAGCCTGGCAGAATGCGCGGAGTTGTTTTTTTCTCAAACCCATACGGACCCTTCTAAAACCCGTACGGATCATTTTCCGGAGCCGACTTGATGCTCCCGGCCATTGGCCGCGGCGCCGCCTGCGCGGGGATGATCTTCCGGAACTGCGCCGTGAAGTACGCCTTCACGTTATCAGGACGGGCGAGAAGTGTCGCGTTGCGCGCGCGAATTACCTCATCCTCAGTGTACAACGCGGTGATCTCCTGCACCCACGGCAGCGTGATCGTCGGATCGAGCGGCCTGAGCGCGCGCAGAATCGCCGCTTCCAGCGAAATCTCGCTTGCCTGCGGGTAGCGCTCCGCGCCTTCGCGTCCCTGCATCACCGCGGGACGCGGGAAGCGCACGAAGATCGGTTGCGTGAAATGTGGATGTCGAATCATCAACTGCCCTTTTTCCAACGTCGCGAGCTTGGTCCTCGTCGCGGGGCTCAGCACCGCGTACCCCGGAGTCGAGAGTTCGTCAGCATCCATTCTCCCGAAGAGTGCCGTTCCTGAATTCCCTACGACTCTGCGATGCACCTGCGATCGGAACTGCTGCGCGCTGAACAGAACGAGGCCGAGGTAACGGCCACGCTCCGCAATATCGAGCAGCATCTTCCTGACATAGGTGTCGGCACCATCGCCCGGCGCGTATTTGTTGAGCTCGTCGACGAAGACGACGAGATGCTTGACCCCCAGATCACGCCGCTCCAGATGCTCGCGGAGCTTGGAGACGATGCGAGCGAAGATGAGGTCCTGCGCATCTTCCTCGAGGTTGGCGACATCCACCACGTACACCGTCCGGTCGGTAAAGCTCCCGAAGGGGAGATCGCTCACCGCGCCCGAGTCGGTGACGAGTCCCGCACAGCGAGTGGAGATATTGGAGAGACGATTCCGAACTTTGCGGATCGTGGCAACGTGGTGGGTGCGCCAACTCTCTCCGTCCTTTTTCTCCATCCCTTGCAGCACATCACGGAACCACGCATCGAGATCAGCAAATGACTGTACTCGATGTGTCTTGGTCAAAACCGGATCCCGAAACTCCTTGTCGACTACGTTCTCTTTGATGAAGTCGATGAGCGCATCGGCTTTCGCGTCGACGTCATCCTTGTTCAACAGGACCTCCGCGAACTGTAGAACCTCGCGTAAACCCCAGGTCAGTGGCGTGACATTGTCGAGCAGCGCTTCGTTGTTTCGGAACGTGTTCAGAGCAAGACCTTTCGCAGTGTAGGGCGCGAAATACTCGACGCTCTCGAACGGCTTGGCCTCGACACCCAGCTTCTCGTAGAGAACCTCGTCCGTCTTCTCGACTTTCCCCGGCTTATCGAGGTAGCAGAGATCAGGACCCTTGACGTTGAAGCAGACCGCCGCAATCGATCCTTTGTCCTGCGGGAAATGCTTGAACAGCGATGCGAGAAGGAACTCGACAGCGCTGGTTTTGGTCGCGAGCCCCGAAACGCCGGTGATGTTGAGATGCGCCGCTTCGGGTCCGAGCAAAAAATCGGCGTCGAGGTAGATCACAGCGTCGGTTCCGCCGGCGCGATACACACCCACCGGGATTCCGGTGTTCGCTCCTTCGCGCAGATAGCTGTCCATCCGCAACGCCACCTGGACGTCGGCTTCTTCGGCGAGAAAGACCTGTCCCATCGGAACCGGCTGAAGCGGCTCCTCCGGGATTTGTCTCAGTACGGCGGCGGTGTAAAGCCGAATTTCTGCCCGCTCCGTCGATGCATAGCCCGCCATCGTCGGCAGGCCATCGTGGCCAAGCACGTCGTGCATCGGTGACTGCAGATCTGTGTAGCTGAAGCCCTCGACAACGATTCCGTAAATGTGCGGAATCTGTCCGTCCATCGGCTGTGCGCCATCGACGCGCACGATGGTTCCGATTCCCACCGGCGAATCGATCGCCGTCCAGAAATGAAACTCGTGCGGAGTATTGGGCTTCCGCTCCGTTGCGACTACTCGGCCAAGCGCTTCGCTCATGAAATAGCTCTCAGGAATTCCTCACAGTCGCGAACGCCGTAGGCCATCTTGTCCCAGCGTCCGTCGGGCAGAGACAGAGGTGTCGTCTCCGCCATCACCCACCTCGAGATCTCGTCCGCGCGCTCGGACGGTCGATCGCATTCAGCGACTTCGACACGCACCAGGCCCCACATCGCGTCGTGACCGTCGGGCGCTCGCAGGCGAAGATACCAGCTCAATACCGAGCTCCGGGAACGCGGGGCGACACGGAAAACCGATGAACGCTCTCCTTTCCTGAGACTCATTACGATCCCGAGCGCTTCTCCCTGCACGTAGAGAGTTCGATGGCTCTTGATCACCCCGATCGCGCACGTGGAAGACGCGACGCTCGTAGTTCGGCTGATTCCACCATCGATAAAAAGTGGCGCTTCGCCGCGCGCGCACCACGCCTCAGCGAGGCGATCTTCGAGCTCTTCGCGCTGCTGATCAACCGCGCGAATCGCACGATCGAGAAGAACTGCGGGGTGCTGACTTGGATACTCTCCGTGCTTGTCGGCGGTGGAAGTATCCACAATTCGCCACTCCGACTGGGCAGCAACAGTACTCACATCCACGGCGGTCAACGTCGGCAGATAACGAAGCGGTAGATAAATAGCGCGCTCGACGCGTGGGGCCTGGTGCCCCCACGTGATCATCCGCCTGTCGACGCGAACTCGAACGGCTGCCGAGACGGTTCCGATCACAATGGGCATGCCGTGGTCATGTGCAACGACCTGCACCTTCTGCGCGCCGTCGAGGAATGCGCCAAACCCTGACGTCGTCGCTCCGGAAGCGCCGGGAACTTTCACCGCGCGCACGGCACTTCCCTCGACGATCTGCGCCGACCGCAGCACCGGTGGGTCGGTCGGCGCGATCGGTTCTGCCGAAGCTCCCCCTTCTACTGGGCTCAGGCTCGGCAGCCGCTGCATCAGCAATCGAACGGCGGCTCGGCTTTCCGCGTCCGGGCCGGAGTTGCTCACCAGCATCCGGATTACTCCAGGCCTATGTCCCAGGCCTGCTCGAGGTCCTTTTTCGAGTACGCTCTGAACGCGGTGAGGGTGTGCGTCGACTTGATTCCGGGAACCACGGTTACTTCCTCGGTCACGATTCTGGCGATCGCATCGTGCTCCGCGACTTCCACCATTGCCACGAGATCCCACTCGCCGGACACCGAATAGACCTGCGAGACGCCCTCGATTCCCGCCAGCTTCGTCGCGCACTCGGCGATTCGCTTCGGCTCGGCCTTTATCAGTACGATGGCGGTAATCATGGGTGCCCCAATGCTGCTATCTTTGGTGAGCGGCGACGCCGCGCGGTGGGAAGACATATAACGATACCGGCGGGGCGGAAACTACGCCACGTCGCGAAAAATAGAGGTCGAGGATGCCGGAACTGGAGGAAGTTAGAGAGCGTGCCGCAGGACAGGTCGCGCACAGTCAGAATCTGGTCTACACTCTTCCGCATTCGACCGAGTCGATCGCGGAATTTCTGACTCCCGTCCTTGCCCGGGTCGATCTATCCGCCGGCGGCACCCAAGTCGTGGTGGTCACTCGCGATGCCGAAACCGCTCTCACGATTTCGGAGACGATACTTCGTCTCTCCGGCCCCGCGGGGATCGAGGTCGTCCCGATTACGAGCGCGTCACGAGCAGGTCGTATTTTCAAGAGCCGACCCGTTCTTGCCGTGGCGGGACCTCCCAAGGAGCTGGAAGCGCTGGTTCAGGCGTCACTCCTCAAGCTCGATAAAGTCCGCAATGTAGCGCTCGCCTGGGCGGACGACATTCTCGATGAAGGTCCCGATAGCGTTCGCGATCTGGAGGCGCTGCTCGGCGAAGTCACTCAAGCCGCACGGATCATCGTCACCCGCAAGATCACTCCGCCGGTCGAGAACCTCATCGAGCGCTACGCTCGCCGCGCTCGCCGTGTCGGAGCGGCCGACACCGAAGCCCCGCAACTGCCGTCGGATTACGAGCTACCGATAATCAAGTACATCACTGTGGCTGGAAGCGCTCGTGGCAGTGCCCTGCGCAAACTACTCGATGATCTGGATCCGCCATCGGCTGTCATCGTCGCACGCGACGCGCCCGCCGCGGCCGAAGCCACCGGCGTGCTGAGAACGCTCGGCTATCACGAGGACGACAAGTCCATCAACGTGACTCGCGGCGAAATCGGTAACCTCGCCGCACACACCGTGATTTTTTACCAGCCGCCAGTGACTCCCGCCGAACTGCAGCGGGTCTCGCAGGCGAAACCCGTTCAGGTTGTCGCGCTCGCTGCTCCCGGTGAGGTCGCCTGGCTCAGAGAGCTGGCGTGCGGAAGGCTCGCCCCGCTCAATCTTCATGGGCCCGAGCGACGAGCACACGATCGCGAAGAGGCAATTCGACAGGAACTGCGTGCTGTGCTGGCGCGGGGAGTCCCCTCGCGCGAGGTCATCTCGCTCGAGCCACTTCTGCGGGCGTTCGACGGAACGGAGCTCGCCGCCGCCGCTCTGCATCTGCTCGAGCGGGAGAGGGCGCAGCGACGCCTGGCCGAGGCGAATCAACCACCGGTGGCGCGGCCGCTTTCTACCGACGTGGACCGTTCGCGCGGTCCGAGGGGTGACCGTGGTCGTCCCCCTGGTCGCGGTGGGCCACCAGACAGACCACCTCGCGGAGGGGGGGCGGGGGGCTCACCCCGTAGAGATCGCGGCCGTCCGTGAGCGGGCCGAGCGGACCATTCCACCAGAGTGGTGGATGGATTGAAGTCATTGCTGGCGTAATGTTTAGCGGCAAGAGCGAGGAACTTATTCGCCGCGTCCGGCGCGCCGTCATCGCGCGCAAGAAGGTCCAGGTGTTCAAGTCGCATTTAGACGCGCGGTATGCGGGGATCTACTCCATTTCGAGTCACGACGGTCGCACCGTCGAGGCCATTCCGGCTGATTCCGCGGCCCAGATCGGCCAGCAAATCGATCCAATTGCGCACGTCATTGCGATCGACGAGGCGCAATTCATGGATGACGGGATCGTCCCGCTGGTTACTTCTCTGGCGAGTCGGGGCCGGCGGGTGATCGTGGCGGGAACGGATACCGACTTCCGTGGAGAGCCCTTTGGCCCGATGCCGGAACTAATGGCTATTGCCGAGGTGGTCGACAAGCTGCACGCGATTTGCGTTCTATGCGGAGGCCCCGCTAGCCGCAATCAAAGGCTGATCGGAGGCCGGCCTGCACCGTACAACTCGCCGCAGATCATGGTCGGCGGAACGGAGTCGTACGAGGCGCGCTGCAGAATGTGTCACACCGTTCCGGCGGGAGACGCGGCTCAAGTCCCGCTTCTTTAGCAGCGCACCGGCTGCTGAGGTAGTCGATTACAAGCAGCTGTTTATGCGTGACACGGATGGAAGAACCTTCTATCTTGGCGACGCACGGCGGCTGAATTCCACCTCAATCCATTGAAAGATGCTTCTCATCGGACTGACAGGAAACATCGCCAGCGGAAAATCAGAAGTCGCCAAAATGTTGGCCGATCACGGCGCCACCGTCATCGACGCCGACGTTCTCGCTCGTGAAGCGGTGCGCCCCGATACTCAGGCGCTGAGAGACATCGTCAAGCGCTGGGGCAAGGATGTTCTCAAGAAGGACGGCAGCCTCGATCGTACGGCGCTGCGCCAGATCGTGTTTGCCGATCAATACGAGCTCGACGCCCTCAACAGAATCGTGCACCCCGGGGTGACGCGCCTCCGCGACCGAGAGATTGCCAGAGCGCGCGAGCGCGGTGATCAGATTGTGGTCTGCGTAATTCCTCTGTTGTTCGAGAGGAACCTCGTCGGAGAATTCGATGCGATCGTTCTCGTCGATGCGCCTCGCCCGCTCAGACTCGAGCGAATGGTAGCGTCGCGCGGTCTTGAGGAAACCGACGCGATGAACATGATTGCCGCTCAGATGCCGGCAGAGCTAAAAAGAGCGCGCGCCGATTACTGCATCGACAACAACGGGTCACTCGACGATCTGGAGCGCGATGTCGATGCTCTCTGGAGCTCCCTTCAGCGAGCTACGTCCAAAATGGAGCGGAAGGGCGAGATCGGCATTATCGCGAGCGAGGTCCGCGGTATCGAGAGCGAAGTCAGCGTTTCTTGACTCTCTTTTGAGGCGCCGATAGACTTCGCGCCCGAGTATCCTCGCGCATCATTTAAGCGGAGCACCAGTGGCGAAGATTCCGACCGATCTCCAGTACACGGAGGAGCACGAGTACGTCCGTAAGGGTAGGGACGGCGTCGCGGAGATCGGCATCACCGACTACGCTCAGGGCGAGCTCGGCGACATCGTTTACATCGAGTTGCCGAAGATCGGGACGAAATTCGGCAAGCACGACGTGTTCGGGACCATCGAAGCGGTGAAGGCGGTGTCGGAACTGTTCGCGCCGATTGCCGGAGAAGTAGTCGCGATCAACGAGCGCCTCGACAAGGAGCCGGCGCTCGTGAACACCGACCCGTACGGCGCCGGCTGGATGATCAAAATCAAGCCCACCAATTCGTCAGAGATCGACGCGCTGCTGAAGTCCGACGCCTACACCAAGCACATCGGACAGTAGCGGCTAGGGCTCCGCCTCCACGTACGAATCAGTCGGCGGGCAGGAACAGATAAGATTCCGGTCTCCGTATGCGCTGTCGACGCGCGCCACCGCCGGCCAGAACTTGAAGTCCCGGGTCCATGGCGCCGGAAACGCCGCGCGCTCCCTCGTGTAGGGATGCGTCCAGGCTGACGACGTCACGCGGCCCATTGTATGTGGTGAGTTCTTGAGAACGTTGTCCTGCCTGTCCGCTGCGCCGCTCTCGATCTCCCTGATCTCGTCCCGGATCGAGATCATTGCGTCGCAAAACCTGTCGAGCTCTTCCTTCGGCTCACTCTCAGTCGGCTCGATCATCAGCGTTCCAGGCACGGGGAACGACACCGTCGGCGCATGAAAGCCGTAGTCCATCAGCCGCTTTGCGATGTCCTCGACGTCGACGCCGGTCGCCTGTTTGACCACTCGCGTGTCGACGATGCACTCGTGAGCGACAGTTCCGTGTGCGCCTTTGTACAGAACCGGGAAATGCGGCTCGACGCGCTTGGCGATGTAGTTCGCGTTGAGGATCGCGATCTTCGATGCGTACTCCAGTCCATCGCCGCCCATCAGCTTGATGTAACAGTGCGAGATTGGCAGAATGCTCGCGCTTCCCCACGGCGCCGCTGATACTGCCCCGACTTCATCGCGTCCATCGAGGCGGACCACCGGATGTCCCGGAAGGAAGCGAACGAGATGCTTCGCCACACCGATTGGTCCCATCCCCGGCCCACCACCACCGTGCGGAATGCAGAACGTCTTGTGAAGGTTCAAGTGGCAGACGTCGGCGCCAATATCCGCCGGCCGGCACAACCCGACCATCGCATTCATGTTCGCGCCGTCCATGTACACCTGGCCGCCGTACTTGTGGACGATCTGGCAGATCTCGACGATCGATTCCTCGAACACGCCATGAGTCGACGGATACGTGATCATCAGCGCGGCGAGGTGCAGGCCGTGCTCTTCCGCTTTCCTGCGCAGATCACCCACATCGATATTGCCACGCTCGTCGGTCCTCACGACCACGACTTGCATTCCGGCCATCACCGCGCTCGCGGGATTTGTCCCGTGCGCAGATTGCGGAATCAGGCAAATGTTGCGATGCCCCTCGTTGCGTGAAGTATGGTACGCATCGATCACGAGCAGTCCGGCAAATTCTCCTTGCGACCCCGCGTTCGGCTGAAGCGAGATGGCCGCGAATCCCGTGATCTCGGCCAGTGCGCTTTCCAGCTCGTCGAACAGCTGCCGGTACCCATCGGTCTGATCGAGTGGCGCGAATGGATGAATTTTTGCGAAACCCGGCCACGTAATCGGCATCATCTCAGCAGTCGCGTTCAACTTCATCGTGCACGAGCCGAGTGGAATCATGGAGTGTACGAGCGAGAGGTCCCGCGACTGAAGCTTGTTCATGTAGCGGAGCATTTCTGTCTCCGCGTGGTGCTTGTTGAATACCGGGTGCGTCAGAAAGGGCGTCGTCCGGTTGAAACGCTCGTCGTAACGCGTGTCCGCTCCCAGAACGAGATCGTCGATCCCAAAATCGGGGTCCTTTCCGAGATTGAAGGCAACCAGGAGGTTGGTGATGTCGTCGTTGGTGACGGTTTCATCGAGAGCAATGACGATGCTTCTGTCGTCCATGAACCGCACGTTGATCTGACGGCTCCGCGCTTCATCCACGATCGCCTGCCCGTTTCTCTTGCCAAGCGCGACTCGGATCGTGTCGAAGTAGTCGTCGTGCACGATGCTGTAACCGAGTCGCCGCAAACCCTCTGTCAGCGCACCCGCGAATGCGTGCACGCGTCGCGCAATCTGCGTGAGTCCTCTCGGCCCGTGATAGACGGCGTACATGCTCGCCATTACGGCAAGGAGCACCTGCGCCGTGCAGACGTTGCTCGTCGCCTTTTCGCGCCGGATATGCTGCTCTCGCGTCTGCAGCGCCATCCGCAATGCGGGCTTCCCGTCCGCGTCGCGCGAAACGCCGATTATGCGTCCGGGAATGTGCCGCTTGAATTCGTCCTTCGTCGCGAAGTACGCGGCATGTGGGCCGCCGTAGCCGAGCGGAACTCCGAACCGCTGGGTATTTCCGACGGCGATGTCGGCGCCCCATTCTCCGGGAGGCGTCAACAGTACGAGACTGAGAAGATCGGCGGCAACCGTTACCAGCGCATCAGCCGCGTGAAGTTGATCGACTGTCTTGGTGTAATCGATCACGGCGCCGTCAGTCGCCGGGTACTGAACGAGTCCGCCGAAGACTTCGGGGCCGATTTCGAAATCGGCGTAACTCGAGACGCGCACCTCGATGCCACGCACGCTGGCGCGGGTTTTCACCACGTCGATCGTTTGCGGATGGCACTCTGAAGCAACGAGGAAGACTTCCTTGCCCTGCCTGCCCTTGAGCGCGTAGCTCATCGTCATCGCTTCGGCGGCGGCCGTCGCTTCGTCGAGCAGTGAAGCGTTCGCGATCTCGAGTGCGGTGAGGTCGATCACCATCGTTTGGAAGTTGAGCAGCGCTTCGAGCCGTCCTTGCGCTATCTCCGCCTGGTAGGGCGTGTAAGCCGTATACCAGCCCGGATTCTCGAGGATGTTTCGCTGAATCACCGGCGGAGTCACGCAATCCGAGTATCCCATGCCGATGAAGGACCGAAAGACCTGATTCTTCGTCGCGAGAGCACGGAAATAAGCGAGAACCTCGGGCTCGGTCAGCCCCTTTGGCAAACTCAGACCCTCGCGTAGACGGATCTTTCGCGGAACGGTCGCGTCGATTAGCGCATCGAGCGAGGGCAATCCGAGAGTCTTCAGCATCTCGGCCACGTCTCGCTCGTCGGGTCCTACATGTCGGGGAACGAAGGATTCAGCGGTAGGAATAGCACCTTCAACGTGCTTGATTGTGGTACTCATAGGAGTGACAATTTAACACTCTATGCATCGCCAGCGAAGTTACAGTCATTGGCGCATTCTCATTGCTGCGCCTCGTTCAGGCGCCGAGAACATGGCGCGCGATACTGCGTTACAGACGCGCGCGGCGCAAACCGGCGAAACAGTCTTCAGCATCTACTCCTGGAGTCGGCCGACACTCTCGTTCGGACGCAATCAGCCGGCATCGGGATTCTATGACGCCGAGAAGATTCGCGCTGCCGGAATTGATGTTGTGCGACGACCCACTGGCGGGCGCGCAGTCCTGCACGATCACGAGGTGACGTACAGCGTGACGGCGCCCGTGAGTAATGCTAGTCTTCGCGAGACCTACTCGCGCATCAATCTCATTCTGCAGACTGGCCTCAGTCACTTAGGGGTTTTCGTGGAGACGGCCTCGCCCGCTCAGCGGCGTCCGCCCGGCGTCGGCAGCTGTTTCGAGATGCCTGGCGAGGGAGAGTTGATCGTTCAGGGATGCAAGTTGGTCGGCAGCGCGCAGTGGCGTGACCAGCGCGCCTTGTTGCAACATGGCTCGATTCTCGTCGATGATGACCAGTCATCGCTTCCGTTATTTGCCGCCAACATTGAGACGAAGAGCGGATCGTTTCCCGCACCGGCTACGCTGCACGCGCTGCTTGGGCGTGCGCCGGATACCACTGAGGTTGCAGCCACAATGTTCGCTGCGGTTCGATCACTCGAGGACGCGAACGCGACGGAGCTGGCTGAAGACGAGATGCGCGAGGAGACACTGAAACACGTTCCACACTTTCTCGATGAGGGTTGGACATGGCGGCGATGAGATATGCCGGGCTCCTCTGCGCACTCTTCGCGTGCGGCTGCGTTGGAACGGAGTCGTCGTCGGCTGGGAACGCTGGCGGCACACTCGCGATCTCCACCGGCGGCGATCCCGATGTCCTGATTCCATCACTGCTGCAAAGTGTTCAGGCGGCCCAGATCGCTGACATGGTTTACGATCGGCTGGCAGACATTGGCGACTCGCTCAATATCCTGAACGACAAAGGATTCACTCCGCGTCTCGCCGATCACTGGACCTGGAGCGCTGATTCTCTCAGCATCGCGTTCCACATCAATCCAAACGCGAAGTGGCATGACGGACTTCCAGTACGCTCCAACGACGTGCGGTTCACGATTGCAAGCACGAAGGATTCAGCGCTTGGATCACCGGCGGCTCCGCTTTTGACGAATATCGATTCTGTAACCACGCCGGATTCCGCGACAGCGACATACTGGTTCCACGCTCGGTCGCCGCAGCAGTTCTACGATGCCGTGTATCAGATGCCGATAATGCCGGAACACGTCTGGAAAGACATCGCGCTGACCGGCTGGCGCGCGTCCGAGGCGGCGAAGCATCCGATCGGCTCAGGCCAATACAGGTTCGTGCGTTGGATTCCGCGCGTCGCCGTCGAGCTCGCCGCCGACACGGCCAATTATCGCGGAGCACCAAGACTCAGTCGACTCATTTGGAGCATCGCTTCCGATTTCAACACCGCGCTGACGAGATTCCTTTCCGGTGAGACGGATTTCTTCGAGCAGCTGCGACCCGAGAACATAGCCGAAGTTCGGAAGCATCCAGAGCTTCGAACCAGGCAGTATCACGCCCTGCAGTATCTTTTCGCGCAATTCAACCTGCGCGATCCGGCGAATCGCGCTCGGCCTCATCCGATCTTTGGCAATCGCGAGCTACGCCGCGCGCTGACGATGGCGACTGATCGCGCGACCATTGTCCGCAGCGTTTACGACACGCTGGCACTGCCCGCTCTCGGGCCGACTGTGCGAGCCTATCCGACGACAGACCCGAATCTACCTCAGATACCTTTTGACCTTGCGGGCGCGCGCAAGCTCCTCGACACACTCGGATGGCGCGCCGCGGATACCAACGGCATCCGCTCTCGCAACGGACGTCCGCTCCAATTCACCCTCTCCGTTCCAAGCACGAGCAAGGTGCGCGTTAGGTTGGCCGTTGTCCTCCAGGAAGAGCTGCGAAAGGCCGGTGTCAAGGTCGACGTAGAACAGCTCGATTTCCCAGTGCTGGTTGAGAAAGAGCGAAAGCGCGCATTCGATGCCGCAATTGGACAGTGGAGCACGCAGCCGAGTCCGGGTGCCGTGCGTGGATCGTGGGGGACCGCGGGATCACGCACAACGAGCGGCAACAACTACGGATCATACGAGAATCCCGTATTCGATGCCTACGTCGACAGCGCGCTGTCGTCGTTCGACCCTGGCCAACGCAAGGCTTATTTCACCAGGGCTTACGAGACGATCATACAGGATGCGCCAGCGATCTGGCTGGCCGAACCAATCCCGACGGTCGGATATCATTCGCGCCTTCAGCTCTCGACACTGAGACCAGACGCGTGGTGGGCGCACATTCCCGAGTGGTGGATCCCAGCGGGGAAGCGGATTCCGCGCGACAACGCGCCCGCTTCGACGGCTGCGCCGCCCGCTCAGTCTCCGGGTCAGAAGACCCAGTAGCGGGTGCTCCGCTACATCGCGCGACGGCTGGCGCAGGCTGCAGTGATCGTCGTCATCGTCGCGACGATCACCTTCGTGTTGATTCATCTCGCGCCCGGCGATCCATTCAGCGCGGTGATGGACAATCCCAATGTGAGCGAGAAAGTGCGCGCGACTTTGCGCGCGCAATACGGTCTGGATCGCCCCGTTCCGGAGCAATTCGTCAAATACGTGAATTCCCTCGCGCATGGTGAGCTGGGTTGGTCATTTTCGCACGATCGGACAGTGCGCGAGGTTCTGGTGAGGGCGCTTCCGAACACGCTCCTTCTCATGGGCGTTGCACTCGTCGGAAGCTTTGGCCTCGGCATTCTGATCGCACTGATCCAGGTTGCGCGGCGGGGCTCGATCACCGATCACGCGCTGAGTGGCCTTACTCTCTTTTTTTTCTCGATGCCGGATTTCTGGCTCGCGATCCTCGCACTTCTCGCTTTCACCTACTGGATTCCAATCTTTCCCGTCGGCGGCGCCGTCGATCCCGTCATGCACGAATACATGGGATTCGGCGCGCGAATCCTCGATCGCTTGCGGCACCTCACTCTTCCGGCGATCACTCTCACTCTGCTCGCTTCTGCCGCGGTCGCGCGATACCAGCGAGCGGCATTGCTCGACGTCCTTCCCGCCGACTATATCCGCACCGCGCGTCTCAAGGGTCTCACTGAGCGGGAGATTCTGCGCCGTCACGCGTTGCGTAACGCGCTGCTGCCGATCATCAGCCTGATCGGACTCTCATTCCCGGCCCTCCTTACCGGCGCATTCTTCATCGAGAAGATCTTTGCCTGGCCAGGGATGGGTTATGCCGTCGTCAACGCCATCGCTACTCGCGATTATCCGCTCGTCGTCGGGGGGGTCATCATCGGCAGCATCATGGTCACGGTTGGAAGTCTTCTCGCCGACCTGCTCTATGCCTGGGCAGACCCAAGACTCCGCAGCCACTAGCGTCGCGCGGCCGCGCGAATCGCCGCTCGCGATCGGCTTGCGCCGGATCCTGCGCAAACCGTCCTCGCGAGTCGCGCTCTTCGTGCTGGGCATCATCGTGCTGGTCGGGATTCTCGCACCGCTCATCGCACCGTACGATCCAGCGGCGCAACCCGACATCGTCGCGCTCAAAGATCTTCCTCCCTCGCTCGCGCATCCGTTCGGGACGGATCCTTATAGCAGAGACGTGTTGAGCCGAGTGATCTACGGCGCGCGACTCTCACTCATGATTGGAGTCTTGGCGACCATCGTGAGCCTCACGCTCGGCGTGGCGTACGGTGCAATCTCCGGATACGCGGGCGGCGTGGTCGACGCGCTGATGATGCGACTGCTCGATGCATTTCTGTCGATTCCGCGATTGCTGCTCCTCCTCGGGGTGTTGGTGGCGTGGCCTAGACTATCGATCGGCGCGCTGGTCCTGTTTCTGGGACTTACTGGTTGGTTCGGTCTTAGCCGCATCGTCAGGGGTCAGGTTCTTGCGTTGAAGCACGCGGAATTCGTTACTGCCGCGCGGGCGCTCGGCGCGAGCCGGCGACGGATTCTGGGGAGGCATCTGCTTCCTAACCTGGTTTCTCCGATCGTCGTTGCCGCGACGCTCGGGGTCGCGCACGTGATCGTTCTCGAGGCTGGACTTTCGTACCTGGGCATCGGCGTTCCGCAACCTCTCGCGAGTTGGGGAAACATCATTCAGGACGGTTCCGATCAGATTGCAACGCTGTGGTGGATGGCGCTCTTTCCGGGTCTTTTCATGGTCCTCACGGTGATGACGCTGAACATTCTGGGCGAAGCGCTGCGCGACGCATACGAGCGCCGCTGATCAATCGATGACGACACCTCTGCTTTCGATTCGAGATCTCCGTACTTACTTCTATACAGAAGCAGGTGTAGCTCGCGCCGTGGATGGCGTTTCATTCGAAGTCGGTGTGGGTGAAACCGTTGGCATCGTCGGCGAATCGGGTTGCGGAAAATCGGTGACCGCGCTCTCCATCCTGCGACTGATCCAGCCGCCTGGGCGAATCGAGCCGGGCAGTCGCATCGAGTTTGAGGGCAAGGATCTCGTCACGCTCGGCGATGAAGAGATCCGGCACATCCGCGGCAACCGGATCTCGATGATTTTTCAGGAGCCGATGTCGGCGCTCAATCCGGTTTTCACCGTTGGAGACCAGGTCGCCGAGGTAGCGCGAATCCACGCTGGAGTGAGCAGAAGACAGGCCTGGGATCGCGCCGTCGAGACTCTCGCGCTTACCGGCATGCCGGCGCCGGAAGACCGCGCCAGACAATACCCGCACCAACTGTCGGGCGGGATGCGGCAGCGCGTACTGATAGCGATGGCTCTCATCATGAAGCCTGCGCTCGTGATTGCCGACGAACCGACGACAGCGCTCGACGTCACCATTCAGGCGCAGATTCTGGATTTGCTGGTCCATCTGCAAAAGGAATTCGGCACCTCGATTCTGATGATCACTCATGATCTCGGAGTGGTCGCCGAGACTACTTCGAGGGTCATCGTGATGTACGCGGGCGAAGTCGTCGAGGAGGCGTCCGTTGCCGAGCTATTCGCTCGGCCGCACCACCCCTACACCGAAGGCTTGATGCACTCGATGCCGCACATCGGCCACGATCAGGAGCGGCTCAATGTCATTCCAGGAACCGTTCCGGCACCAACAAAATGGCCGCACGGCTGTCGATTCCGCGAACGGTGTCCGTACTCGTGGGAGCGTCCGGAGCGCGAACATCCGCCGCTCTATGACGTCGGTGCCGCGCACGTATCCCGCTGTCATCTCGCCGTCGAGCCCGAGCGACGAAACAATCCGCACGCTCCCTTAGTGGTCGTGGAGGGTGTGGGAGCCGCATGACTATGAACGTTCCGGCTGCAAATGAGCGCACGCAGCTGCTCTCGGTGCGGAATCTCCGGAAAGAGTTTCCGATCCGAAAGGGAGTTCTCTCTCGACAGGTTGGCGCCGTGAAGGCAGTGAATGACGTCTCCTTCGATGTCGCGCGGGGCGAGACACTCGGAGTGGTCGGCGAATCCGGCTGTGGAAAGACCACCACTGGTCGAACAATTCTTCGTCTCATCGAGCCAACGTCCGGTGAGATCCGATTCGAGGGCCGCGATGTACGCTCGATGGGTACCTCGCAGCTCCGCAAACTGCGACGCGAGATGCAGATCATCTTCCAGGATCCGGTGTCTTCCCTCAACCCGCGCATGACCATTGGCGCGATCGTTCGCGAGGGACTGACGATCCACAAGCTGGCCGAGGGCGCCGCCGCCGACGCGCGGGTGAGCCAACTCTTACAGGAAGTAGGATTGCGACCCGAGTACGCCAACCGCTACCCACACGAATTCTCGGGTGGACAGCGTCAGCGTATCGGGATCGCGCGAGCGCTCTCGGTCGAGCCAAAGTTCATCGTCTGCGACGAGCCGGTATCCGCGCTCGATGTCTCGGTTCAGGCGCAGGTGATCAACCTTCTCGAGGATCTCCAACGCGAGCACAACCTCACCTACATGTTCATTGCGCACGATCTGTCGGTCGTAGAGCACATCGCGGATCGCGTCGCAGTGATGTATCTCGGGAAAGTCGTCGAGCTCGCGACCGCTGAAGATCTCTATCGCGAGCCGCTCATGCCTTACACCCAGGCATTGCTTTCCGCCGTACCGGTCGCCGATCCGAAAGCAAGAAAGGAGCGGATCATTCTGCAGGGCGACGTTCCCTCACCCGCGAATCCGCCGTCGGGATGCGTGTTCCATCCGCGCTGTCACCATCCTGCCAAGGACGCGGCGTGCGCCGCGATCGTTCCTCCACTCGAAGAAAAAACACCGGGACATTTCGCGGCGTGCATCAAGCAGCCGCCGACGACAGTGAGCTGGGAGCAACAAAAGAACGCCGGTGGCGTACAGCCACCTGAGAGATATCTTCCGCTCGCTGCTGTACACGCGTAACGACCCCCTCTTACCCTTCCGACAATGGCCAGAGAATCGAGAGACGTTTTTCAGCAGCCTTCGGCGGGAACAGTAACACACGACGAGCCGCCACCGGGAATTGCGCGCGGCGCGAGCCAGCGGACTTTCTTCGGACACCCCGTAGGTCTCTCCACTCTGTTCTTCACCGAGATGTGGGAGCGTTTCTCGTACTACGGGATTCGTCCGCTTCTGGTGTTGTTCATGACGGCCGCGCTGGCGCAGGGCGGATTTGGGTTCGAGCGAACGACGGCGTCTTCGATCGTCGGCATCTACGCCGCATGCGTGTACCTCGCTTCGTTGCCCGGTGGCTGGATCGCCGACCGATTGCTCGGACTGCGACGCGCAATCTGGTACGGCGGAATTCTGATCGCGCTCGGGCACCTCTCGATTGCGATGTCGATAATCTTCGCGCACTCGGCGTTCTTCATCGGTCTGATTTTCATCGTCCTCGGTACCGGTCTGCTTAAGCCGAACATCTCAGCGATTGTTGGCGATCTGTATCCGGAGGGTGGAGCGCGCCGCGACGCGGGATTTTCGATTTTTTACATGGGTATCAACATCGGTGCGCTCGTTGCGCCGCTGATCACGGGCTACCTCGGCGAGCGCATCGGCTGGCATCTGGGTTTCGGCGCAGCGGGAGTCGGAATGGTGATCGGTCTCATCACGTACCGTCTGCGCGCCGACAAAACTCTCGGTGACGTCGGCACTGTAGCCGCTTCGCGCGACGAACGAGAACATCGACGAGTCAGGATAGCGGTCGGCATCGGCGTTGCCGCCATTGTGCTGCTCGTTGCGCTGACGATGAGCGGCGTGATGCACATCAATCCTGTCTCGATGGCGCAGAAGATGAGCCTCGTCATGGCGGGGCTCGCGCTC
>WNFY01001992.1_pt1 | contig 19426 bp, 23 predicted proteins | sample 5400091 | NCBI WGS metagenome assembly WNFY01 (sample SAMN13153364, study PRJNA577476) | soil metagenome | isolation source: 60 cm soil or saprolite under grassland replicate 1 | place: USA:California | collected 2016-06-15
AGGAAATATGTGGCTGCGTTTCACGACGCGATTCCTTGGTGGTGTGGAAGGCGCGATAGAGAATCCTTACGCCGTCCTTGGAATATGATTCATCGCTATCAGGTCCGTACGGAACGAGAGTTGCGCTGACTTTCTCGATGTAGTCTGGAGCGGGGGTCTGGCCTTCGAAGTTCCATCTTCCAAACTGGACGCTCATGATTCGTTCTCTTTCTGGTCCTGCCCGGTTCTTAGCACCTGTCAAGGACTCCGTACATTTTCGCTGTATACGGTTTGTCGTTAACCACGCGGCCTTCGACTTCTACCCAGGCGTGGGCTTTGAACGGCATCTGTTGCGCACCAATGACCATCTGAGCAGGCACACCGTGTCGTTTCAGAAGGCACGCTGTGGCAGCGGATCGCTGCAGACAGAGCGCCTCTTTCCAATACCAGATGCAGGCCATGTCTACCGCGGAACAGATCTGCTTGACGGCATCCCGCGATGGAGTTTTGTTGGCGACAGGACAGCGGTGAACTTTGTCGTGGAGCGCGGCGAAGTCTTTTCGCGCTAGATAGAAATCGAAATGAATCAACTTCAGGTAAGCTTGCAGTACAAGAAAGGACATGAGAAAACTCTCCTGATAAACAGTTAGCTGCAACTTGTCATATAGAAGCTCCGCATGATGTCATTAGCTGCAAGCCTTCCCACTACGAAGGGATTGCCCAACTCGGTTGACTCCTTGAGCGACGCCTGCCTGTCTGCGCGTAATTTCGGCAGACCGCAACCACTCAGTAATCGCAGTCCGAGCGTCTCCATTGCATACAAGTCGCCGTCCCGAGCGGCGCTTCGAAGCCATCGTTCGCCCTCGCTTGCGGAGCTTTCCAGCCATCCACGGAAGCTCGAAGGCGAAACAATATTCTTGACGGAGGATTTCCCTTGTCTTTTTCAGAAGAACGATGGAGTTCGGACCGAAGTCTAACGTCGAAGCCTTCGTGTCAATTTCAGTATTCCTAGCGACTGTAGCAGCTGCATTTGTTACTGTCATCGAACTGAACCTTCAATGTCTCGGCTATTTCTCAGGTATCCTCGAACTTGCGATCGGTCAGCTCACTTTGTAGAGGGCTGGGCGGTTAGGTACGTTTTTCATCTCGTTCGTGATGGTGCGGAATGTCAACGATTCCGTCAACTACAAACAGTACGCATTTCCGGCCAAATGTACGCAGATCCGGCCATAGACTTGGCTGGAAGGACAGATCTCCACATCACGCGGTCTTCGTAGTTACGGAAGAGAAGTCTTGGGTTTGGGTCCCGATGTGACGTGCGCGTTGTCTGGCTAAGCGCATGGGTCGCTTGTACTGACTACCCCATTCGTGAATAACATTCGAGTCAGGACGACGGCGCGGCCAGCCCATTTAAGTCCCGATATACTATACGAAATGAAGACGATTTGTCTGATGGGGAATGCTCTATACTTTTCCTTTATTATTTTTTCGAGACAACTCTGCGATATCCTCTGGTTTGCCGTTGACCTCTCCCGTTAAACTGATCCACAATTTCGGCTCGGTCACCCCGGTGTGGACTGAGCATCGTCGACAAGCAGCAAATGTTGCGTGAGGAGTTTAATAAAGTTCGTTACATCACTCGCGGCTCGTTCTTCGGGAATATTAAATCGCCCAGCAAGGTGAGCAATGATCTCCTGAGTTGGAAGGCCAACTGCGAGGTTCTCCCAAATGAGGGCCGCCACGGGATTCAGTTCAAACATAGGTCGGCCGGCGACCTCTAACGTGGCCTTACCGCCTGGTTGTGACACCAGAAGCGCTACTCCCGATAACTTCATGCCTACCCTTCGCGGCCTTGGACCAAATCTACGAACCAACTCTGATTCAACGATTCGCCCCAGAAGTTTCCGTTGACGCTGTCGAGACTATCGTGCTGCTTCCGAAATCGCGTGTCACGGCTTGCAGAGCGCTGCCGTGGTCGTCGGTGATGCTACATTCCTCGGTGCTCGCCACCAGTCCGTACTTGAACAGTCGTCCAAGACTCCAGTGCGCATCAGCAGTCGAAACGTGGTCGACGTTCCTGCCGAATGTCTCGACCAGTTTGGTAGCGGGGATACCGGGACGAGCAGCGATTTCGCTCAGCATCTGATTGAATCTTTGCGGAGTCGGGGGATCGTACAAATGGCACAGGAAATAGAATCGAGCCGGCCGTTTCAACCATTCTCGTCCCTCGGCCGTTATGAAACACTTGCAATGCGGATTTCGCTTTCCGGTGGCAAAGTGACCAAAACTCTTCTCTAGGGACATGCGGAATACTGCACTCGTAAGAGCCTCCTCCGACGGGACAGTTTTTGCCGTCTGTATCGATTCTCCCCACAATTCTTCATAGCGTTTTACAATCACCGGCCAACTGTAATGCTTTTCTGCAGATTGCCTGGCTGCTCGTCCCATTTGCCTCCGAAGCGCCGGGTTATGTACAAGGGTTTGGATCTTCTCAGATAATGCGGGGATGTCGATGGTTGTCGATTGTGCTAAAGAATCTTCTTCTACCATTGATATCCGGCAGTCCCGTAGCTCGAGGGTTTCCACGCTTGAGGGGAACAAGGATGGAACCAGGAATCCAGTCTCACCGTCACTTACTAGGTCACGATATCCGTCCCAGTCCGAGACAACAGCCGGAAGGCCATAGGATAGTGCCTCTGCAACGGTCAATCCGAAGGTTTCCTGTATATTGTCGCTGGGCGATACGAAAATATCGGCGCCGGAATATAGCATGTGTTTGTCGTTTGCGGACGGATTTGGCCATATCGTCAGGTTCTGAATACAACCCAATTCGTTCGCCAGAGCTGTCAAGCGACGCGCTTCATTCGTTTGTGTATCGTCACCTGCAATTACTAGATGGGTGTGAGTTCCTCTGCGGGATAACAGTGATAATGCGATAAGCATAGGCCCTAAGTCGCCTTTGCTCATCTGTGAAAGACGACCAAAGAAAAGAGTTATGGTTTCCTCTGCTCCAGTGTTTAGTCTCTTGCGCAAGTTGATCCGATGCTCCGGCTCCAGGAGCGGAATCGTCACCCCGAGGGGGACAAGAACTCGGCGCGGCCGATATGTTGTGTTCGGTGGCAATAGCCGACCAACTTCCTCGATATATACCTCGATCGTTCTCATTCCGGCCCTACTGGAACAAAAGAGCAGATCGGCTTCGCAGAGTCCCGCAAAGTATTGCTGTAAGATGGCAAAAACAACGCGCTCCGAATTGATGGAGTGGATTAACCCACACACGGGTGCATCATATCGTTGGAGTTTTCGACGTATGGTTGCTAGCGTTCGTAATTGTGGATCGAACGTCGTCAGAACGACTTCGTCAGAATTCTTAAGCGGCAGCTTGCTTCCCATAGGAACAGCAACTAGTCTTTTGACGTAGTCCACGGTCAGGCCGTCTGCAATCAATTCCTCCTTCTTTTGGTCAGTAAGTCCTGGTACAAAGTAAGCGTCGTACGTTCCGTATTCAAGTAGGGCGCAGAGAGCGGTCCACCCAAACACCCTCGCTCCCATGACCGTCGTCTGATCCCATTGTTCCTGATGACGTTCGGGATTTCTGGGCAAACTAGAAAGGTACAAAGCTCTCATCTATTGAGTTCTCCGAGCTGTTTTGAGCGTCAACGAACTGAACCTCCAGAGTCTCAGCTATTTCCCAGGTATCCTCGAACTTGCGATTCGGCCAGGTCACTTCGTAGAGGGCCAAGTGGTTAGATATGTTTCCAATCTCTTTCGCGATGGTGCGGAATGTCAGCTATTCCGTCAATTCCAAACAGCACGCACATCCGGCCAAATGTACGCACATCCGGCCATCCTTGGGCCCTAAGCCACCGAAGACTGTGCCCTAAATGCCCTCGCTGGAGATGGGGGAGAACCCTTGTCCGCTAGCTGCGGCAGGCAAGTTATGAAGGAGAACGTATAGGCCGCCGTTGCGGATCAGTCGATCGTGCGTACCCTGCTCCTCAACGATACCGCCGTTCAGCACAACGATACGGTCGACCCATTTGAGCGCGGAGATTCGGTGCGACACAAAGACAATTGTTTTGTCGGCGAAGCGCTCCACCAGATTGGAGAATACTCTCCGTTCGGAGGGCGCATCCAGTGCTGACGTCGATTCGTCGAGCAGCAGCACGGAGGAATTTTGAAGCACCAAACGTGCTAGGGCTAGGCGCTGCCGCTCGCCACCCGACAGGAAATTACCTTTTGGGCCAATTGGAGTATCCCACCCTTGCGGCAGGCGGCCGACCAGTTCTCCGAGATCCGCGGTTTCGAGCGCCTCAATGAGTTCTTTGTTCGTTGCGGAAGGCTTCCCAAGTAGAAGATTCTCTCTCAGTGTTCGGTCGAAGAGGACGGCATCCTGCATGAGATAGCAGACCTTCGTCCGAAGACTCTCCAAGCGCACGGCTCGAACGTCGATTCCATCGATGTACACGGCTCCTTGATTCACGTCGTACAGCCTTGCAATCAGCTTTGTGATCGTGCTCTTGCCACTGCCACTGACGCCGACCAACGCAACCTTCTCGCCAGCCTCTAGCTTGAGTCCAAGTCCATCCACCACTGGGGTTCCCTTTCCGTAGGAGAAAGATACTCTTTGCAATTCGACGTACCCCCGAGAAGGGGAGGGGAGGAACACTGCGCCCGGCGATTCCGACACAGTCGGCGTTTTTTCAATAACCTCCACGATTCTCCGAATGCTCGCGCTCAGGCGGTTAAACCGAGAATAGATGTCTACGGCAGCATTCAGGGGATCAAACAATCGTGCCAGATAACTGTAGAACGCAACCAGCCCGCCGACAGTCAAAGCTCCGACGAACACCTCGTAACCGCCGTAACCAAGGGTCGCTATGGTGCCGAGTGCAATCACTGCCATGTAGCAGGTCCTGAACAATGTCTCGGTCAGGGTTCGTTGATTCAATGCCTTCATTCTGGCTGCGGCCCGCTCAAGGAACGCCTGGACTTGACTTTTCTCCCGGTTCAAGAGCTGGATTTGGATGACGGACGCCAGGTGTTCCTGCAGGAAGCTACTTTCTATACTGGATTGTTGCTGCGCGCTGTCGGATGCCTGCCGCAATCGGCTTTCGAAGTGCCTCCTGAAAACGAAGAAAAGGGGCATAAGCGGTAGAAGGAGAATGGTCAACCGAAAATCGAGGAAGAACATCGTTCCGATGACGAAAACAGCGTTGAACGTCGTTTGGAGAACATAGGGCACAAGGCTTGATCCCAGTTCCGCCACCTGATCCACATCCTGCTCCATTCGGTACAGCTTTTCACCAATTGGCGTCGATTCGTGGTAATCCGCAGAGAGGCGATTCATGTGCTCCAAAATGTCGAGCCGAATGCGGAAAACGAGATTCTGGACGGTCCGGAAACTCACCATGCTCGCAAGTGCGGAAAAGCCTAGCCGAGAGACATAGATTGCCAAGAACCCTCCCGCCGCAAGAAAGAGCAGGCGCATGTCTCTTTTCGGCAGGACCCTGTCAATGAGCCATTTGATGAGGAGAGGATCGAGCAGAAACATCAAGCTGCTCAGCACGATCAGAGACACACTCAGGAGATGCGCACGCAGGAGAGGCCGCAGCTTGCGGACAAACCATCGGAGCTGCGAGTTGGACTTCAGAACCAAAATTCTCCTCCAACCCTTCGGACAGTCATCTCGAAGTTCATGCAAGCGGCCGAGGCCGCAATTTGGAGGTCATGGATGTCCGTTATGCCGACGGACCTAGGACGCATCGCCTTTACCTTCGCGTATCCGGGGCCGGTCTAATCGGCCGTCTTTGCCGCTGTGTTCGAGGCAACCATCCCAAGGCCTCTAAGTAAGCACTTGTGGCTTTACGTCCCTCCTCGATCATTGTCAGCCAGAAGTCCGTGAATTCTTCGAGTTCGAAGGTTCTCATCTCTGAGCCGAGAGCTAGCTGAACAACACGCTTCCTATCATCGCGAAGCGTGAAAGTTACGATCATGTCGTGTTTTTTGAACTCGTAAACCAAGGGGTCTGATCCTTCTGTCCAGAATTGACGTCAGCAGCCAATCGCCGCGATGGTCTCGAAACATTTGCTAAGCCACGTTTGCATCTAACAGCTCCGAGCGATGCTCCATCGAACCAGGCCTTGGGCTCTACGCTACAAGTTTGTTTTTGCCCCAGACCGTCCTGAATTCCGTTGGACTTAGCAGAAAGAGTCTTTTAAAGCTTCTTCCGAATTCGGCAGTCCTTTCATACCCGGCATCCGCTGCAATTGCTTTGATCGGCACAGTAGTTGTCGCCTTTAACTGTTCTGCGGCGAAGCCGAGGCGGCTTTTTTTCAAATATTCTTTGAAACCGATTCTCATCGCACGTCGGAACACCCGGCGAGCTTGACGGCCAGACACAGGCAAGCCAAGCTGTTTACAAAGATCGTCGAGATTCCAACCAGCCTTTCCGGGATGACTGTCGACAAATTCTTTGATCTTTCTTGCCCGCCAGTCCATTTCGGTTGGTTCGTCCGATTGCATTGAAATGCGTTCGTCCCAAAAGGCATGTACGGTGCTCAGAATTCGAACGTCAGGTCGTTTGTAAGCCATGGTGGGTACCTCCGTGCCGTCATTTCGGGCTAGGTCTGATGTCTTCCTCACCAGTCGACATCGCGTTCGCTTATGGCTCGCCGCTACAACTTCGTTCTTCGAGCGGGAACCTGAGTTGGCTGTTTTTTAGAAAATGGGTTCGTCTATGTAACTTGAGAATTCGGGCATTTCCGTCCGAAGACGGACTCCTGATACCTCCAGTCTTCCGCTGACTACTCTGTCGTTGTTGAACACAGCCACCCGCATGCAGTGGCAGAAGAAAACTACTCCCTGGCTATGTTGTGCCAAGACTTCGCGCGCAGACTCGCACATAGAGGGTGGGATGCAGTTTTGATTCGCGGAAGAATCCAACACGTCAGTCTCAGCATGAGATGGCGTTTCACTCGAATCACAGGTCCAGGCCGCCGGCGCATTCGACAGTTCGGTTGTCACGGAGGCACACCATGAATTCCGAAACATGTCAACCCCGCGCTCCGGCGGCCTTGGACTCGTGAAACAGGCCGTTCCTTTGAACAAGCCCGATATTTTCGAGCTTCGATAAATACACATAGACGTCGCGTTCGAGCTGGTCACGCGAGATTGTGTAGTGAGTTTCCATCACATCCACGAGCCCGCGAAGATCGACTCCTGAAGGGCTCGCTTCCACTGTGCTCCAGACTCGTGCGGCAACGGGATTGAGGCTGTAACAGAGCCCCTTTCGGATATCGAGAAGCACAGCGCCATCTTCGGAATATGTGGAACGGACGTCTGGAGAAACCAGCCACATAGCGTTGGGATCCGATTTCACGCTTTCCCTCCGGCAGAAGTGTCTGAGTTCGAAGCAAACGGCCTTGGGGCCGGCTGAGGCCGTTTGTAAGACTAAAGGAGCAGTGTGAAGTCCGGACTTTTCGGACAAAACCCCTTCATCTCGCGCTACCGCTTGCGCGGCGACGCACTCGAAGGTGTCGCACGAATTCGAGTTGGTGTGTGAAAAAAGATGTTTCTGCTCCGAATCCGGGCCTATATTGATGAACTGCGAATGAAAAGTCTGTGAATGTAGTGGGCCGTCGAGGGTGTTGTCCTGTTGATTTCAAAGACTTAAGAGCAACTATTACCCTGGGCTGGGCATCGCTAAGGCGACGCGTATCGGTCGTAGTCCGAACCGCAATTTCCGTCCAAAGAGAGAATGGTGGCCGAGAATCCGACCTGACGTGCCTACGCCCACAGCGTCCTTTGGTATTGGTCAGTGGCGTAAGCCGCGTTGCCGAAAGCTTCAGAAGCCCCTGCGCGCTCACCATTCAAGAAATGTTGCGCTGTTCTGTTGACGACGCATGACACGACGCTACGCGGTGGCGCGAGAGGCCGGGCTGGGAAGGGATAAAATTCTTTATTCTTATTTGAAACGTTGGGTACTATTGCAACACTACCATCTGTAGAGTAGCGTACCGTTATCTTTATGGCGCGGGGTCGGGCACTCTCGTCTCGGAATCCTCCGGGCCCTCACGGGCAGCGCCTCAAGGCACTGCGCGAGGCTTTGGGCATCAGTGGTCGAGATGTGCAAACCCATAGCCGCCTAATCGCGCGTTCACAGGGGAACCAGAGATATTGTATCTCCCACAGTTCTCTGGTGGAGATCGAAAACTCCACCCGGGTCCCAAGCGTCCACAAGCTTTTCACACTCAGCGCACTCTATCGAATCAATTTCGTGGACCTTTTACTTTTCTTTGGGATCGATCTGGATCAGATCAACACAGCTCGCCTCGCTGTCAAACTGCCCAAGACTCATCTCGTTCCTTCCGAGATCTATGACACGGAACGCCGTGTGAGTTTTCCAGCGAGGTTCGATCCGGGAGCGAGGATCCAGGAGACAAATCTCCTCTCTCGTATGGTGCAGACCTGGGGTGAAATCCCCATCGCATTCGTCCAAAATCTCGGCCTTCGGAAATATCTCTACGGATTCATTGGGATGGATGACTACACGCTGTACCCGATGATTCGTCCCGGCGCTTTCATCCAGATAGATGACCAGGACACCAGAATTGATCCGGATCCGGGAGAGAACGAGTTTGAGCGGCCCATCTACTTCTTTCAGCTTAGAGAGGGCTATGCATATGGCTGGTGCCGACTGGACGGCAATGTCCTCAGCATCATGCCTCATCCTCTTTCTCGGGTACAATCTCGCCAATTCATCCACCCGGTCGATATAGACGTTGTGGGCCGCGTAGTTGCTGTGGCGATGCCCCTCAGGCGGAAACCGGTCCGGTCATCTTTGCCTGCCCCTGACACCAAGAGGATTCAGTGATCAGCGTGGACGTCCCGTTAGTCCCGGGCGTCAGAAAAGCGCGAGAACAGATGGATGCGCGATCTATGAGCGTGATAGTAATTAATCCAAAGAACGGACATGAAATAATTTATACGGAGGAGGAATACGCCAGGGTATGTGTTGAATCCTGTGAATGGCATCGAGCGCTCGAAAACGCTGTTGAAACGCCCGAAGAAGACCAGAGAGACCTGGTGAAATAAATAATCGCGGTCCCCAAGTGGGCTCAACTGATTCCAACTCTAGCAGCGACGTTCCCAAATCGGCACTGACCTAAACCGAAGTTCTATTGCACTCGCCAGCTACCTCTGTTCTGCTTGAGATACTACTAAAGAAGTAACTAGGCGATGCCAAATTGCACCCCGGAGAAAGAATTAAGGCGATTCGGAGACGTGTGGGGATTTCTCTGCGCCAAGTCGAAAAATACAGCCGGCAGATTGCAAAGACCGAAGGTAGTGCGAAATTCTATATTTCCAACAGTTGGCTCAGCCAGATGGAGGCGACGGGGCCAGTCCCGAGTGTTGAAAAGCTCTTCAGCCTGAGCGTCATCTACCGGATCAATTTTGTCGAGTTGCTGTCCCTGTTTGGGATCGACTTGGAGAGAATTGGCCTCCATCAAGTCGAACTTCGTTTGCCGAAGACGCACCTTGCAAAGCTGGAAGTCTACAATGAAGACAGGAGCGCCACTTTTCCCGTGCGCTTCCACGAAGGGTTTAAGGTAGAAAAGACAACTCTACTCTCGCGTATCGTGAAAATTTGGGGCGAGGTACCGATTTCGGTCATTCGGCACCTGGATATCAAGAATTCTGAGTACGGCTATGTCGGCCTTCGTGACCATACGATGGATCCCCTTGTCCCGCCGGGTTCTTTCGTGCAGATCGACAACCGAGTGCGCGAACTCCTTCGCCCTTCTTCTTGGCGGACAGAATTGGATCGACCAATCTATTTCGTAAAAATCCCTGGCGGGTATGCTTGCTCTTGGTGTGAACTGAAGAGGAATCAGCTGACCCTAGTGCCCCATCCGCTGTCACGTAGCCGCCTTCGGCACTTTGAGTATGCACGCGAAGCAGAGATCATCGGCAGAGTGACCGGTATCGCTATGCGGATCGTTCGTCCTGAAGAGCAGATTCCTGACGTGTCTGCAAAATCGCCAAAGCGATCTTGACATTGGACAAGAAAATCTCAGCGGCCGTTTCATCGCACTCCGACGGAATTGTGACCCTGTAAGATCCAAGATGTGTCCAGCTCTGCAAAAAGTCTTTCTGCCTTACCGATGTCGAGGAAATATAGTTTCGTAGCTCCTCGATCAGTTCTTCTAGAGAGCAATAAACTAGCCGATGGAAAATCTCGGCGTGGCACGCTGCCATTGCTTTGGAGGCAACGTTTTCACCGAAATGAAACGCCAGGCCGTCATGGGAGTAGTGGCCGCTGCTGAGGTCACGCGAAGAGGCCAGATAAACGAGCCGACTGAAGTCGCCCGGGAGTCTTTTGAGAGTGCGATTCCTCAGGTCCCTTAGCGCAGGCTCGATCTCGACATGTTTGGCTTCAAGACTCATATCTCAGCGCTATTTAGCCCCGAACCGCTCTGTGATCTAAATTTGTCCTGAGCGTTTTGCAAGTTGCAGGGTCAATCCTCGCCATGAGTTGCTCAAATGCACCCCGCAGCCAGGCCACGGTCCGAAGAGTCCGGCTAACCATCTTGCGAGTGCGCACCGGACCGCGCAGCCAGATCCAGCCAATCAAAACGTCGCACAATATGAGGAAAAAAAAGTAGCTGAGGGCTAACTTCACCTCCGACGCGAGTTGGAGATCCTCAATTTGTTGTGCTGCGGCCACGTGTGCGCGCATGACAAGGGAAGCGCCCCTCCTTGTGCGCCGAAGCCAGGAAATAGCAAGAACCGCGCGCTCACGCAGAAACATTTCTTGAATTTCCGAGGACATGCTGCGTGAAACGAAATGCCAATCCTCGAGACCGAATATCCTCTCACCAAGATCGCCATGCGAAGCAGTGCTTCCGCCTGCTGCTTGACGTTCTCGTGGCGCTATCACTTCGATTCTGCTTTTGCGCGTTAGGAAGATCTGCCGGGCCCACAGGGCCGCGACGACCAAAAGTAGCGACGCGACACCGAGATAGGGCAGCAGTTGGCTCATAATTCGCCACCCATCTTCAAGAATGAACGAGCTCTGGAAATGGCTCTTCTGGTCTGTTCTGCGATGAATCGATAGTCACGGTCGATTTTGGATTCAGTTTCCGCCACTGGATTGGGGGAATAAGACCAAAGAGCGTAACCCCAGATGAGTAGGGCAACTAGGTAAGCAATAGGCTGAACAAGCCGCCACCCTGGTCGCAGCCCATATCCCGGCAGCGATCCAAATGCCAGCGACACGATACTGGCGTAGATATACGCGCTATATCCAAAGATGATTCCTTTGAGATTTCTCCCGGTGGGCACAACGTAATAAGTAAGCAACGCGATGATACCCGCCAATAAGAGTGCTTGGACTGTACGCAGGTCGCGTTCGAGTTCCGTCGACATTGTAGTTGTTGACCAAACAGATCTGCTAACAGCATGCAATATAACTCTCAAGATTACGGCTCCGAGAATAGCCCACAAGAAAGTTCTTGCAATGCGCGCTGGGCCTGGTGAGTTGTTGAGTGCATGTTTGGAAATTTCAAGAATGACGGCATAGCCGATGGTTGCATGGAGAAATTCCGTGTACCAATAGAACGGCGCGTAGATGCTCGGGTGAAAACTAAGAACTGAGAAACGCAGAAGATCTATCAAAAGAACCGCAGTGAGGTAGATAAAGAAGGCGAGATACTTGTCGTAGACCTTGGCATTTATGGAACGCACCAGAATAAAAGCTTCTGTTGCAATTTCCATCCACCAAAGAATTTGTCCGAACACGTGCGCCGCCGGGGGGACGTAAACGGGATATTAACACACAAGAAGGGAAAAGAATGGACGTCTTTTCCCTCCCTGCATTGCTGTGGAATGTGTCAGGAATGTGTTGGGAACCAAGGGATTGGGATTGGCGGCGGTACGGGTGCTCCTCCATCAGCTTTCAAAACAGGTCTCGCGAAGGTTGAAGCAACGTGTGCACACGCCAGAGGTACTAAGCTCCCCAGGATAGTCAGAGATATCAGCCAAATCAGCTTTCTCGTTTTCATGGTAACTCCTTTTCTTAATTAGGGTTGGGGCCCATAAGAACAGGCTAGTGTTGTTCTGCCAGTATGGCTGCCGCTTTCGTCATTCCGCTCGGTCCACCGAGCACTTAGGCCGGGAATTGTCCGAAAAGGAGGGTTAGTCCTTACCTTTCTAGGCGTGCGTAGCCGTCCCCCAATTAGGCCTTGAGGTGTGGGAGTGCGATGCGGCGGCACCAAACCTTGGAAAGACGTTCATACCGAAGCACATGCGAGCTTTGAAGCGCTGGCGCGTAGTTTTGTTTTCGATGTTTATCGCTCTCGGGTTGCTACTCACACTTTCCGGCAAATATGTTTGGTTGTATGTCTCGCGAAAACCTGACCTCAAGCCACCGATCGCCAACTTTCTGCTGGATCCGCACGCACCGCAGAATCCTGAAATCCTGCTTGCTGAAGCAAACCGACTCGCCTGGCTTTTCAATTGGCCAAAAGCGGGGCCACTCTATGTTCGGGCTGAAGAACTGTTCAAGGAGAAAGGCGACACAAGGAATGAGACTTACGCCCGCGTAGGGAGAATTCGAGCCCACGCTGAAACGATGTCCTGGATTGATGTGTCGGAGATACTTGGACAGCAGTTAGAGCTTCCGATTGCGACGACCGACCTCGAACTACGGCTTTGGTGCCTTGTGGCGAAGGGATACACGGATTTGGAGATCAATCCCGCTTCTGCAAAGCTAGTTTGGACGGAAGCAAGGCAGATTGCTCACAGGCTGGGAGAACACGAATGGGAAACGCGAGCTGAGGGAGAACTCGGGATCATCGGTTTTCTTGAAGGGGATAGTCGTCGCGCAGCAGTTATGGTTGGTGATGCGCTCTTGTCTGCGAAGGCCAGTGGCGATGTGGGTGGCCAGGTTCGAATGCTCGAAATGCTCGGCAATGGGTTCAATGAGGCGAAACGATATGGGGAGGCTCTTGCGTTTTTCGAGCGGGCCATCAAGACGAGCGGCGCAACGCCGGATGCGGGATTTCCTTTCATGGCGTATGAAGGAGAATCCACTGCCTTAGTCGCCCAGGATAAGGTGTCAGAAGCCAAAGACAAGTTGGAGCGCGCATTGACCGTTGCAAGAGAAAATCAAAAGCTCGGACACGAGAGCATGATTCTTCAACTGATGGGTGAGCTGGCCATTCGAACTGGGGATCGGCCTGCGGCTGCGAAATATCTAGAGCAATCAGGCCAGCTCGCGCAAAAGTACAATTTCTATCGAACCCTGGGTCAATCAATGATTGATCTCGCTGGTCTTTATCGAGAAGCTGGCGACCTGAAAGGCGCCGAGGTTAGTGCTTCGGCCGGAGTGGACGCTAGCAGACGAGTGGGAGACCGATACTACCTTCCACGAGATTTGACAGTGCTTGCAGACCTCAAAGCTCAGCGCGGAGCTATCAACGAGGCAGAGGCCCTATACGGAAATGCTGAAGACGTGATCGACGGGATGCTCGTCAACTTGCATGAAGCGTATTGGAGTAGCTCGCTTGCAGGAGCGATGAGCGACACGTACCTTCACCATTTCGAATTAGAAGCGCGCCAAGGGAACCTTGAGCGGGCGCTAAGTGTATTGGAACGTGTCAGGGGACGAACCGCCGCGGCATTGCTTCAGAATAAGGTGTCGTTTGGCAAAGACGAATCGGCAGACGTGCGTGCCCTAGAAGATGAAGTCTCCAACCTCCAGCTTCGTCTTATGCGCTCTGAAAACCCGAAGGAGCGGGCCAGCCTGCTCGATCAATTGGTCGAGTACGAGCGGCGGATGGAATGGACGCGCACGGAACGAACGGAATCGAAGTCCAAATGGTTTGACACACCGGCCCCCCCTGAGGGCGATCCAATCTAGCTTGCGTCCTGAAGAAGTCGTTTTGGAATACGTGCTGAGCGAGCCGCGCTCATACTGTGTGTGGATTTCCCGCGGCCGCGGAGGTGTCGTCGTACTATCTGAAGGCCGGGGCAAAATTGAAGCTCTGACGCAAAAATATCTCACTGCGACGCGAGCGAGGCGCGAGGATGTTGATTCCGCGCGGCAGCTTTACGATGTGCTGTTCGCGCAGCTCCCTCCAGAAGCAAACCGCGAACAGACTATCGTGGTACCAGACGGAATACTGCATCTGCTCCCGCTCGATACACTCCGTGATTCAGCGGGCGCCTTATTACTAGAAACGCGAACTATTAGCTACGTTCCGGCTGCTACGGTCCTCCACGTTGTCAGAAATGAAAAGGCCACCATAGTCGGGAAGTTCACTTTCCTTGGTGTGGGAGATGTTCCATACCAGAACCAGGGGCACGTTTCCGTGAAGCTTGAGAAACCGAGTCGACTTCCGCAACGAATTGAGCGTGGACTGTCTGACGTGTTCGGTACCGCGTTGCACGACTTACCGGAGACCCGCGCAGAAGTCCTTACGGCCAGCAAGGCTGTGACGAAAGACCCAGTCTTACTTCTTGGTCCGAACGCGACGGAAACCGCGTTTAAGTCGGAGCCCCTGGCCGATTTCAAAATCGTTCATATCGCCGCTCATGGGTTTGTTGACACGCAGTTTCCAGAACGTTCAGGCTTGGTGTTGGGTGTTGACGCCGGTTCTCATGATGATGGTCTCTTACAGGTCCGGGAAATCATCCGGCTCCATTTCAATGCTGACCTAGTGACGCTTTCGGCTTGCAACACGGGAGTAGGGAAGATCGAGGGCGAAGAGGGCGTGACAAATCTAGTCGAGGCGTTTCTTGTGAGCGGAGCGAGGGCGGTTGTCGCAAGTCTTTGGAGCGCGGACGATACGTACACCGGCGCACTGATGGAACGCTTCTACATCCATATCGCGGAAGGCCAACCGAAAGCCACAGCCCTGCGGCACGCGAAACTGGACTTGCTCGCAAGGGACGGCGGCCATGTTCCACCGTATTATTGGGGCGCTTTTGTTTTGGTTGGAGAGGGAGAAACCGCGATTCCTCTGGGGGAACGATGAGTCTCGACTCGCAAACGAAAGCGAAGATCTATTCCCGCGTCTGTGAGCTTGTGACGCGGAAGCACTTCGATCCCGGTATGAACGGGGCGAATTGGGAAGAGTTGTCGAAAGCCAGGAGAGACCAAATCCTCGAAAGCCCCAACGATGAAGAATTCGAGAAGCAGATACAAGATCTCCTGGCCGAACTGAAGACGAGCCACACTGGTTTTCGCCATTCCAAAAGCGCGAAGATCCCCGGCCGCCACGCCATCGCCGCCACCTTCATGCGGTACAAATTCGATGGGGAAGAGCGCTGGATGTTTCAGGACGTTCATGAAGGCGGCCCAGCGCACGCCGCAGGTCTACGTCCAGGCGATATTCTTCTCCAGGTCCGAAACAAAGAATTGAAGCCACCCGAACCGCCAATTTTCCCGGTTGGCGAGGACTCCCAATATGCAGTCCAGAAGGCTGATGGCAAACGCATCGTGGGCAACTTGATTGTCCCGTCGCCAAGGTCGAAAAGTCATCCGGTGATCGTACCGAAGGCAGTTCTGTGCTCGCAGCTACCCGATGGGATCGGTTGGCTGAAGGTGACCATGTTTCCGGGAGCAGTCGGTATTGATCTTGCCAAAATGTTTGATACCGCCATCGCCCATCTTAAAGACTCAACCCGCTTGATTGTGGACCTTCGCGGAAACACCGGGGGCGGCATTGGTGGATTACGGCTGATGAGTTATTTGACTCCCGGAAAGAAGGAAGTCGGATACAGCCTTACGCGCAAACGAAAAGAAAAAGGTTATACGAGAGAAAAGCTACCAAGGTTTGGCCACATACCTTCTCACAAGGCGACTCTTTTGTGGCTGGCACTGCGATATGGCTTCATAGACAAATCAATTCTCGTAGTCACTGAAGGACTCGGTCCTCAGAACTTTCACGGTCGCGTGGCGATCCTTGTCAACGAGCACACTGCAAGCGCCGGGGAGATGCTGGCGGCATTTGCTGAGGAAAATGGGCTTGCCACAATCGTCGGGACAAAGACGGCTGCTCGCTTGCTGAGTGGCTCTACGTTTAAGGCTGGTTCCGGCTACATCGTGGGATTGCCGGCCGCTGCGTATCTCACTTGGCAGGGAAAACTGATCGAAGGTAAAGGCGTGACGCCGAGTGTTCCAGTCGAACTGTTGCCGGACGACCTTCTAGCAGGACAGGACCCTCAGATGCAGAAGGCTATCGAGATTGTAAGGGGAATGTAGCGTGGTTTCTGCAGTTAGTAGTCTACGGGGTCGTGTCTGTAATGGCCCTCTGACCAGTAATATACATCGACCTCGTATTCCTTCTCGGCTGAATCAAAAAGCAGAATGACATCTGAAGTATGCGCGTTGAATCTTTTCTTCGACGCTTGGTCGAAGAACTTGCCTATTGGCGTCCCTCGAACAAAATAGTTGGCTGCCCCGCCCTCGTCCAACTTGTCAAGAAGTTTGGCTTCGTAGTCGGATTGCCCTGGCCTCTGGCTAAATACGACGAACCTGTACCCCGCATCGGCGTTCGCCGTTGGGACGAGCAAGAGCGCATAAGATGGCGTTTGCGCACTCTCAAAGTACCCGACGGCGATTCCCGGGCAGCTTAAGGGTTTCTCCGATTCCCACCTTCCGTGGGCTCGCTGGCTGAGATTGGCAACTTCCTGAACCCTCCAAGAACCATACTCTTGCTTGAGACGATGCTGTATCGCCGTTGGAAGTGAATCAAGCCGACAGAGACTCGACTCTTGTTTGTTGGCAGGCTGCTGGCCCAAAGCAAGACCAGCCGGAAGGAGGAATATCAACGGAGTTATCCACAATGGCTTCATGCCTTTTTCCTCTCTGTTCGAGCCCACTGACATGAGTTTAGTATGGCCACTCGCATCCGCTATTCTTCTGGCGCATTTGTGTACATGCCTGGTAAATGCAGTAAGAAAGTACGTCCCGGTGCCTGGACGTCCGATTGGCGGGCACAACTTTATAGCAAAGGAGTCATCGCAATAAGAGAGGATATGAGTTCCACTCTGAATTAGGCTTTCGGATTTGCAAAACATATCGCCCAGAGGACGCGGAAGAAAGGTCAACGGCCGCTTCGATTGACGTAACACCATCTTTCAGAGAGGCGACACCATTTGCGGTGAAGATCGCGCTTCCCGTTGTAATCGCTATGCGGAGTTCGTATGGGCCCTCAGCGCTTCCGAGCGGCAGATAGACAGTGAGATGCATCACCCTCCGACTAAGTTCCAGTGGTTGCTCGCCAGGAGTGGGCTCACCACCACGCGCGACGGACCGATCCCTTAAATCCAGCACGGCCGCCTGAGCCACGAAGCTTTCGTTTCGCTTGTGGAGCAAAGCCCAGCCGAGGACTCCGACCGCCAACAGAATGCCGGCTGCAGCGGCGATCCATCTTTGCCTCCTCTGCCGTTCGAATGCTTCTCCGAATCGCTTGAAATCGGCGTAACACGGGCTGCAGGATCCCAGATGGTCGAGCCACTTCTGCGCTTCCGAGAGAGGCATGTCGTGAGAGGCAATTTTCTTGAGAACGTCGGCTCCTGGGCAGCCTATACGCTCGGGGTTCGGGAAATCCTTGAGCAGACCGCGGCCTAGCACATCGAGGATGCGCCTCTCGTCGCTCCGGGAATATTTTTTGCCGTTCAGATCTGCCTCCCTCTGTGAGTTCCGTCCCCGTCGCATCGCGAATATACACCCAGCCGGCCTCAGCCCGGTTTCTTCGGCGTCCTGCGTTTCAACTCGCGAAGAATAGCCTGACGGGTTTTTTCCAAATTGTAGTAGTACTTCATTTTTGCCTGCTGCTCGGTGATGCCAAGCCAACCCGCAATCTGTTTCCACGAGTATTTGTACTGTCGCGCCAGCCAAACTTTTTTTGTCCACGGATTCATGCGGCTTGTGATCTGGCGGGCGGCAATGTCGCGTTCGAGCTGTTCGGCCCATCTTGTGTCCAACGCGGCCTCGAACCGCTCAAGGTCAGCGACTGACGCAAACAACTCGATGGTTTCGGCCCTTCTCTGTTCTTGCCGCAGGAACCGATTGAAGCGGTGGTGGAAGACGCCAATCAGGTAGGATTCCAGGTCGGATATCGGTGGACGGCGATTATGGTTCCGTAGACGCGTCTTTGCAACTGACCGCAGCACCCGGTCCCAGACCTCGGCTGCCAGCCCCGTTCTTTCGGGGCCTAATTCTCGGTCAAATAATTCGGCCCGAACGTGTGCCAGAACGCGCGGCCAAGCTTTCCGTGCCGCGGCCAACAAGTCTGCATCAACGGGAAGTGGGGCTCCCTCGGGCCGGTCCTTAATCCCAAACAAGACCCACTCGCCGTAAGGGTCTGGTTGATCCACTGGGTCCATTGGGTTTACGAGCCGGAGCCTCGACTTGGCTCAGAGACAGCCTGCCATTGGGTTGCAGGGTTGGTCAATGGTACCGCGAAGCACTGGAACACCAGCGGAGGTTAGGAATATCGAAGTTGTGGACGGACGCCTATGGGACTGGCGTGGCCTTCTTAGCGTTGCGTTTTATTTTCACCGGGAGCTTCTTGATTTAGCTTTCGAATCCTCTCAAACTGCGCGTGGCAGCCTCCCTCGTACAAAAGCTCGCCGGCGTCGTCGTATACATAGAGCCAGGCGTACGAGTCTCCATTGCGGTCTGCCAAGTCTCGTGCCTCGTCGAAGGTTTCGCAGTCCTTCCAGAGCGGTCCGCTTGGCCATGTGAGAGTGTCGACTGGATCAAGTCCTATTACCCGATACTGACTTTCCGGGGCTTGCGTTTGCATGGTTCACCTCAGACCGGGGATTCCCTTAGGTACCCCAATGCCAGCACCAAAGCAAGCATAAAAGTCCGAGGACGCCGGCCTGCTACTCTTTCGCGTACAAAATATTTTCTTACTTTTTCCCTTCTCGATGTTCCCTAGTAAGTGAGGGGAGTTCTCGACGAACCTTCCCTTGGGAGCTTGGCCGACCTGAATTACCAGAGTGAACCGCCAGGCGTCGTGGACACCCCGGAGATGACGGAGGATGGAAGACCCCGCGTGACGGTCATCGGCAGGCAGGTTCGGGAAACAAAGAAGCAGTACGGGAAACTACAAGCGGCGTAAGACAGTCGCGTCACCCGTGAGGTCCTATGTATCCTGGAGTAGAGCTTCGACTCCATCGCTATGTCGTTGTACTTGCGGAGGAATTGAATTTCACGCGCGCTGCGCGACGTCTGCATGTCGCTCAACCTTCCTTGAGCAAACAAATCCGCGAACTAGAAGACTACCTCGGCGCGCAAGTTTTCCAACGCACCAAGCGAGAAGTGCGATTAACCGCCGCTGGAGAGGCGTTCGCGGCAGAGGCGCAACTGACACTACTCCACGCCGACCGGGCCGTCGTGGGAGCGCGTGCGGCCAAGGGCCAGCAT
>WNFY01001995.1_pt1 | contig 19410 bp, 20 predicted proteins | sample 5400091 | NCBI WGS metagenome assembly WNFY01 (sample SAMN13153364, study PRJNA577476) | soil metagenome | isolation source: 60 cm soil or saprolite under grassland replicate 1 | place: USA:California | collected 2016-06-15
GTTGCTCTTTTCGCCGTGGTAAAGATGGTGAAGACCTTGAGGCTGCACGTGCTCTTGTGCTGTGGCAGCCTGATTACTGGCACACCCATCGCGGAGTTGATTATCTACAGTACCTCAGCAAAGTCACAAAGGCTTGCCCTGATCTTCCCATCTACATCTTCCATGACTACCACACCGACAAGTACGGCGTGGAGCGGGAAGGTGGGGCCGGGTCTGGTAGTTGGGAAAGTCGCTTTCATTCAAAGACTGAAGCTTTAAGCATTCCCGAAGATGTTGATGTGGTGGTGCGTGGTCTGTGCAACGTTGGCAGTGTGTCAATGTGGGGTGCACTCCCGAAACACGGTAAAAGTTACCTCTTCCTATCGTTGATGAAATCGTTGCTTGCAGGCAAGCCGTGGTTGGGTCATTTCGAGGTGTCCAAATCACAACGAGTCGTGTACCTCGTGCCGGAAGTTGGGTTGCGTGGGGTGATGAAGAGGTTGCGCAAATTGGGGATGGTTGACCACCTCTATGATTCCGTAAAGAACCGTGAAGGCCGATTGTTTGTTCAGACCCTCTCAAGCAAAGACAAATTGAAACTAGATGACGCTGCCTTATTGCAGGCCGTGCAGAATGCGGACATATTTGTTGACCCCATCATCCGGTACATCGAAGGCGAAGAGAACAACGCATCAGACCAACGCATTCTGTCAAACAAGTTGCTTGCATTGATAAGTGCTGAAGCCCGTTCGGTGTGGTGCGCTCACCATTCCCCAAAAGCATTCAAGGATGTCACCGACATCACAACCCAAAACGTTCTGCGTGGTACCGGTGAGTTTGCGGCCTTCCCTGACCTCATCTTCGGTGTGTTGAAAACGAACGATGAAGCATCCCGGCTCTACATCAAGTGCACGGACGCACGTGATGATGATGAATACCTTGGCGATTTTGAAGTTGAGATGAGGCCATGGATTGATGAAACAGGTGATTTGAAGTTGGTTGTTCCACCCGGCACAGGAACCCCATTGCGAGAGCAAAGGCGCAGCAAGTCGGGGCCTAAGAGTGATCCTGACAAACAAGCAAAGATTGATTTTGTAAGGGAGAAAATAGACTCTGGTTGCTCACTCAAGAAAGCAACAGAAGAGGCTAATGAGAAGTTCAGTAGCAAGCACGGTGTATCAACGTTTTCTGAATGGTTGAAGGCCGCAAAACCGTTCGATTCTGACCAAGGAGAAGCACACTAATGAGCAAACAACACCGCACCGAAGTTATCAAGGTTCTAAGGCAGCAAATGGAAGCAGCCACAGACCCCAAAGATAAAGTTGAATTGGCAAAGCAGCTTGCGAGGCTGTTGCCTAAACCACGCCAAGCACGCAGACCGCGCAAGCAGGAAGCAACCCCATCGAACACCAAGCCTTCGATCATTGACAGGGTCACAGGTTCCGCAGTTGATGAATTATCAGATGGTGCGAAAGTGCAGCAATGGTTGGTTGAGCAGGTTGAGAAGATGCAAAGGGAACAACACCGAAAATTCACCACTGAAGAACTAAAGGCCATGCTTGAAAAGTTGGTTGAGGGATTGTCTGCACGCGACCGGGCTGCCCTTGGATCGCGGAACACGGCGACCACCTTTTAAGCAATAATGGGTTGAGACCAACATGCCTATGCCCACGTTTCACCTCTCCATCTCTGGGTCTGTGGTTGCAGCGTATGCTGCGATTGTCTCCACCATCACAGGTACCGTTCAAGTAGTCAATTATTTCCGCGACCGTGCACACATCATCGTTCGTGTGCACCACAACATGGAGATGATGGGTGATCCTCAATACCAAGGAATGAGTTTGACCGTTATGTATGTTGTTAACGCAGGTCGCCGCCCAATCACAGTTACGAGTGTGGGAGCGTATCGGCTTTTCCCGCACAATCCGTTTGTCGTTACGGACACAAGGCCCCAATGTCCCTGTGAACTGACTGAAGGCAAGCAGCAGACGGTCATCATAGATCAGCAAGGTTTAGATTTATCCGTCATGGAGTCTTGGGAAGCATACACGGCTACAGGTCGAACATTTAGGTTGGCCGTGGTTCCTTGGTATCACCGTTGGTGGAATCGGCGGAAGATTCGACGTGACGCCATTGCGGAAGGCAAGAAGAAGAAGGCGAAGGTGCCATGAGACGCAAAGAACGCGAACGCGAGGCCCGAAGGCAAACGTATCTAGCTTCCAAACAGAATTATTGGACACCCAACGGGTTGACGCTTGAAGACTATTTGAAGACCGTTAAACAACACTCACCCATTGCTGAAATACTTGAATATTTGGAAAAGAACCCGCGAGACTGGCAAATTGAGGGTGAAGAATTTGAGTTTGCTGAATCGAAGGATGGGGTGTGTGAGAAGTGTGCCGTTCGTGAACTTAAACGTGACTTGAGTGCGGAATTTAAAGTATCAACCAGCTGCTTTGATGGCACCGCTGAGATTGAGTTTAGCCGGTACGCGGCAGACCATTTCGCAAAAGGCAAGCAACCAATCATCCTGACCCCAAACTTGCACCGAGATTTCGTTTATCAGAGTTGGGTGGAAGCTGCGCACTTGGAGCACATCAAACAATACAGAGATGAACCCGGCATCATGGCTGTTTTTGCTCATCCTCAGAGGGGAGCAGATGGGAAGCTGAATGTTGGGCTTTCCATGCGTGCAGTTGATGGGTCACACCGGGCAGCCTTGACCTACAGAGAAGGCAGGTCGTCCTTTGCTGTGCGTGTGCTCACACCCATCGAAACGCTCAAATCAATATTCTCTATTAACAACAAGAAGAATCCTTTCTTTGCACTCAAATACTCGCCAGAAGTGGATGACATTTTGGAGCAGATGGCACGGGGAGAAATAGGCCCTCACGTGCCTTTGAAGTGAGATTTCCTTAAAACGAAACAATTTAAGCCTAAGCAACATCCGCTTTTCTGAGTTACAATGTTGCCCTTCCCCCACACCACCATTAGCCTTGTTCAGAACTGAGCAGGGTAGGGGAGGACTATGGCTGACGAGACCACCGCAACTGTAACCGAAGCTCCGAAAGGTAAAGCGAAAAAGAAGAAGGCCTCTAAGAAGAAATCAGCGAAGAAGAAATCCGGCAGTGGTGCAAAGTTTGGCCCCATAGGATTTCCAAAGCATTCCATCCTGAAGACGCTCAGAATCCCTCAAGCAGTTTTGGAAAACAATGCGGGGAAGGATTGCACTGACCGCGAAGCTGCCGCGTTCGCTGCCATCGGTTGGAGCGGTCAAGTAGCGGTCGAAATTAGTTCCGCGCTCAAATATGGATTGCTAACTCGTCCGAGTGCGGGAAGGGTTGAACCTACTGATCTTACTCGCCGCATCGTTCGGCCTCAAAAGCCGACGGACAGGATTGATGCTATACGTGAGTGCGTCTTAAATGCGCCGTTGATTTCTGATTTGTACAAGCATTACCGTGGCGAGAACCTGCCAGAAGACAATTCCTTCCTAATCAATACTGCAACCGAAACGTTCAACATCCCGGCTGATCGGGTTGCCGAGTTCCTCAATGTGTTTATGGAGGATTTAGAGGCGGGGCAGTTGTTGGAGGATGTCGGCGTCGGCAAGAAGCGTGTGCTTGACATCACCCACACTCCCTCTGAGAGTCCGGGGGTCTCTTCGATCAGCACCGAAGATCACTTGAAGAAAGTGAGCAAGGGTGTGTCAGTGACGGCGGGTGATTCGTGTTTCGTCATGATGCCGTTTGCGCCACCAATTGGCGGATATTACGAACAGATTTATGAACCTGCCATCAAGAAAACCGGACTCACTCCGGTGAGGGCTGACACCGAAATCTTTGGAACAGGCAAGATCATTGAACAGATATGGGCTGGATTGAAACGAGCGAAAGTGTTGGTTGCGGAACTGACCGGCAGAAATCCTAACGTGCTATACGAGCTTGGATTGGCACACGCTCTGCACAAGCCTGTTGTACTTGTCTCTTCAAACGAGCCTGACGTACCGTTCGATGTGCGCCATGTGCGAGTGATCTATTACGACGTGAATGACCCATTTTGGGGTGACAAACTGATAGCGAAGGTGGCTGAAAATGTTGCTTCTGCTCTGGCTAATCCGAGTGACGCAATTCAGTTCAAGGACTGAACCATGACACGTCGTCTATCTACCCGAACCGAAAAGAAAATCACAGCAATAGAACGGCGGAAGGTGATGCTCGACGCTTTGCTCAAGTTCTGTCTGCAACGTCAAACCCTCACCGAAGGGTCACGGCTGAAGTCTTTGCAAAACGCCAAGACTGGCTTGCAGTTCGGTGAACATGCCTTGATCGTTCCTAACTGGAAGAACGACCGAGTGGTGCTAACCCTGTTCCGGTCGGGAGAGGATTGGGTGAATTACGATGGGGAATTCAAGTGGTTGGTCGCTGAGGATGTGTCGAAGATGTCCGAGGCCCGATTGCAACGTCTAATCAGAAAGCTGTTCCACGAAGCCAATCCCGAAAGCGACGAGTAAGCCTAACCAACATCCTCCATTAGCAAATGAAAAGCGAAGTCATGCGACGAAAATGCGACGCGATTGGATCAAAATAGCGAGGGTCAGTGTGACCTGCGTCTTCGCTTTCGCATCGCTGATTCTTCGATTTGCTGACGCCTGCTGTTCGCCTTCCTTACGTCAATCAACTAAACCCTACCGACTCACTAGACTTATTGCATATTCCATTGCATTAAACGTGCAAACTAGGTGCGCACAGTGCCTCTAGACGCGCAAATTGCCTCTGCAAGCCGTTGAAAACACGTGGTGCAACATCCGCGAGGAAATTATGAGACCGTCGCTCTAGCCACCTGAGCTACACCGCCACATTCAAGATTGTAAGGGAACGCGGGAAGAACTTCCGAAGCTACACCGCCACATTCAAGATTGTAAGGGAACGCGGGAAGAACTTCCGAAATGCGTTCGCGCAGGCCGTCGTGCCGATATTTCCGGCCAAGCGTGATTTTATCACCCCCCGCTGCAATGAGACCTGGAACGCCCACGAAGCGCTTGCGTGACTTCCACAAAACATTGACACTAAGCCTTCATGAAAACGGTCGCCGTTATCCCTGCGCGCCTTGGCTCAACGCGCCTGCCGCGCAAAATGCTGCGCGAGATCAAGGGGCGCCCGCTGGTCGTGTGGGTCTCTCAGGCAGTGCGTTCGTCGCCGCTGCTCGACGACGTGATTATCGCGACGGATTCCCAGGAAATTCTCGATGCCTGCAATAAGCACTCCTGCAACGCGCGCATGACTTCCGCGACACACCGCTGCGGAACCGAGCGCGTCCACGAAGTTTCGCAAGCAGTCGCTGCCGAGGTTTATATAAACGTCCAGGGCGACGAGCCCATGATTCGTGCCGACCACATCGCCACGCTAGTCGAGTTGATGAAGAGTCCAGACGTCCCGGTCGGCACCCTGAAAACTCCGGCCGCCCCAGAAGACATTGCCAATCCAAACGCCGTCAAAGTTGTGGCCGACCTCACTGGCCACGCTCTGTATTTCTCACGCTCCGCAATCCCTTTCGACCGCGATGGCTCGCAGCCCCGCTACTTCAAGCACCTGGGAATTTACGCCTACCGCAGGCAAGCACTCGAACGCTTTGTCAGCCTTCCCGAGTCCTCGCTTGAACGCGCCGAACGACTAGAGCAGTTGCGCTTTCTCGAAAACGGGATCGCGATCTACGTCGCGGAAACTCCCTTCGACAGCATCGGCGTGGACACGGAAGAGGATCTTGCGCGGGTAGAAAAGAGGTTGGTAGTTGCTAGTGACTAGTGATTAGTGGCTAGTGATCACGACAGTTTTAGAGCGAAGCTGGATGATTAGCCACTAACCCCTAACCACCAGCCACTTGCCTCTCCCAGGTCTCCGCCGCCGCGACCCGTCTGGCGACCGCAGGATGCGAATGGAACCACCACTCCACCCATCGCGACGGTGTCCGCTCAGAGAGGTTCTGCTCGGCCAACTTGTTCATCGAAGAAATGAACGGTGCGACGCTGGCGATGTTCTCGAAGGCATATCGGTCCGCCTGGCGTTCATTGAACCGGGAGAACGCATTGAGTGCCGGCATCAGCAAGAACGACAGAATCGCGAAGATCAGCACGATCAACGGCAGATTGGCAAAATCATACAGGGCCGGAAATTTATGCCAGCGATCTACGGCGTAATGCAGTACCCAGTTTGCCGCCCAGAATCCAACCAGCGTCACTCCCGCCTGTACGCCTATGCTCTTCAAAATGTGTTTGTGAACATGGTGCCCGAGTTCATGGGCCAGCACCGCTTCAACCTCGTCAGCCGAATAATTATCGAGAAGGGTGTCGGCTAAAATGATGCGCCGCGTGTTCCCTAAACCAGTAAGGGCCGCGTTGGCTTTCTTGCTTTTCTCTGATAGCCGCCACTTGTACACGCCTCTCACGCGGGTGCCGGCGCGCTCACCGAGACGAACCAGCCGAAGCTTGAGGTCCTCATCTTGCAGCGGCTCAAACTTGTAGAAGATCGGAAACAATATCACCGGAGCAAGTTGTGCCATCAGGACCACAACTCCCAAAAATCCGAGCCATGCCAGAATCCACCAGTGTTGCGAAAATTGCCGAATGATGAAGTACAGCAACTCGACCAAAGCCGCGGCGAGTACGGCGCTGACCAAAAGTCCTTTAACCTCGTCCCAAATCCACCCCCGCAATTTTTGGTTCGAGAGCTGGTAGCGATGTTCAAGCCGAAAGCTGTAGTAATCCATCCCGAGGCCGAGGATCTTGCCAATCACGACCAGCATGACGGTGTAGAGAAAGACGGCAAGCGCATAGCTCTGAAATGCGCCTTGATACGCGAGATCGCGCAACCAACCCGTCCAACCTGTGATCACGAGTACGACGAGCAATGCCAGGCTCAGCGCAAATTCAGCGATCCCGAGCCAGCGCCGTATACGGTTATATCGCCGCGCCTCGGCGGAATCGGGCGGCAGAACTGGGCTTGCAGCTTCCATTGATTAGATTATGGCACCGGAACCGAATGGGCGCGAGGGAATGTCAGACTGCCGAAATCGTCTCGGAGCGGAGATATCACTTTTTCAATTCAGCTTTGATCTCAATCCGCGCGAATCCGCGGAATTCGTGGCCGAAGTTGAAATTAAGCGGACTGAACAAAGGCCTCGGCCGAAGCCAGCACCTCTTCTACTAATTCCTGCGAAGCCGCCTCCGCATAGATTCGGAGCAGAGGCTCTGTCCCCGAAGCACGAAATAGCACCCATGGCTCGGCGCCGTTGCCGTTTGTGGACGCATTCAAGAAAAACTTGATTCCATCCATGTGTTCCTTTTTTAAAACTGCGTGTTTTCCCAGTTGTCGAGTTTCTTTAGACTGCGCGCGGCTGATCGCGTTCCGTTTCAACTCTTCGGGAATATGCAAGTCGCGACGCCCATAATAGTGCGGCCCGAATTCCTTCTGCAGTGCCGCCACCAGCTCTCCAAGAGGCTTCTGTTCTTCCGCCATCACGTTCGCCAGCAGAAGCGAGTTTAGGATTCCGTCACGCTCAGGCAAATATCGTGAATAGCCGATGCCACCCGACTCCTCGCCGCCGATCATGATCTCGCGCTCCATCATCAGATCGGCGATGTACTTGAAACCGATCGGGCATTCGTTCAACTTACGCCCGTGTTTGGAAGCAATCCGGTCCAGCATGCGCGTGGTATTAAACGCACGAACAACTTCTCCGGGCCATTGCTTGCGCCGAAGCAACCAGTCCAGCAGGACAGAAAAAATCTTGTGCGAATCGACGAAGCTGCCATCCTCGGCAACCGCCCCTATGCGGTCGGCGTCGCCGTCTGTGGCAAATCCGGCGTGGCATCGTTCTCGAACCACGGTTTCCTGAAGCATGCAGACGTGGGGCACAATCGGTTCGGGATTGATGCCGGGGAACAGCGGATTGATCTCCTGGCGAATCGCGACGAAATCTATTCCGCTATCCTCAAAGATTTTCGCCAGAACACCGCGGCCCGAGCCGTACATCGAATCCACTGCAAACTTGAAGCGGGCCTTCGCAATCAATTTCAAATCCGCAAAGCCGCAGATCGCCTGCACATATGCTGCTTTCAGTTCAACTTCTTCAATGCTCGCTTGTTTGCCTTTTGGGATAACGCCCGCGGCGGTTTCCTGCTCGATAATTTTCATAATCGCAGGCGTCGCGGAACCGCCAAACCTGGCCTTGAACTTCACCCCATTCCAATTCCAGGGATTGTGGCTCGACGTGATGACGACGCCGCCGGCAGCTCCGGTGTTTTTCACTGCATAGGAAATTGCCGGGGTCGGCGCATCATCACTCGACAGTTTCACCGGAATTCCTGCCCCGGCCAGCACTTCAGCGGCCGCTCGCGCAAAACCGGGCGATCCGAAGCGCGTATCGTATCCCACAACGACCCCGCGAGTGGGATCTTCATGCTTCAGAACATATGAGGCGATTGCGCCAGCCACCCGGCGAACGTTGTCGAACGTGAAGTCGTCGGCAATGACGGCGCGCCAGCCGTCGGTACCGAACTTGACTGCGGCCGTTGGCTCTTGGCTCTTGGCTGTTGATGGATCGCCCACCGGAATTGTTTGTGTTTCCATTCTTTCTTACAATGCCCCACTGGGGCCAACAGCCACCCAAGAGCCAACAGCCGCTCTCTTCAAACCAGCTTCTTCAGCTTCTTCTCATCCAGATGCTTCACTACTTTGCCTACGTCCTGTGCATTTGCGCGAGTGGTGATCAGCAAAGCGTCTTCGGTCTCGACTACGACTGCATCGCTGATGCCCACTACTGCCACGAACTTTCCCGGCGCATGAACGTAGTTTCCACTTGCGTTCAGGGTGAAGATGCCCTGGGCAGAAATCAGGTTGCCGTCAGGCTGCGTGTGCTTCGAAATCTGGTGCTCGTGCAGCGCCGTCCATGAGCCCAGGTCGTTCCACCCAAAATCGGCGCGCAGGCAGTAGATGTTCGAACCTTGTTCACCTTTGGCCGAACGCGGCTCGAGGATCGCGTAATCCACGCTGATGTTTTCGCATTTCGGATAAAGCCGCCGGAAAGCGCCCGCAAATTTTGCCGTGCCAAAATCGGCTGCGATCTTGTCGAGCAGCGCCGCTGTTTTCGGCAGATGTTCATGCAGCGCATTCACCAGCGTTTGGGCACTCCATAGGAATATGCCGCTGTTCCAGAAAAAATTGCCGTTGCGAATAAATTCTGCAGCCTGTTCGGCGTTCGGCTTCTCGGTGAATCTCCGCACGTGGCGGGCATTTTCGGCCGAGAGAGATCCCGCTTCGATGTATCCGTATCCGGTTTCAGCACGGGAGGGTTGGATTCCAAGCACGACGATGTTCTCGCCCGAAGCGGCAATTTCAATTCCTTCGCTGATTACTTCATGGAAACGCGTCGCATCGCCAACCACGTGGTCTGACGGAAAGAGCCCAAGCACGGCGTCAGGGTCAGTACGCTGCAAGATGAAAGCTGCCAGTCCGATGGCCGGTGCGGTGTTGCGGCCAACCGGCTCGGCGATGATCTGGTCCTTCCGCAGCTTAGCAAGTTGCCGGAGGATTTCTGGCCGCAGCTCCCCATTCGTGATGACCCAGAACTGCTTCGCTGGGGCAATCCCAAGCAATCGCTCTACCGTCTGCTGGATCATCGTCTGCTTGCCGTCCAGCGCAAGCAGTTGCTTGGCGTGTTTCTTGCGGCTGAGCGGCCAGAAACGCGTGCCACGCCCGCCGGCGAGGATCACGGGATAGAAGTGGGCGCTCATTAAAATTCACATTTCAGATTTGCAGATTGTAGATGTCAGATTGAAGCCCGACTTTCAGAATCAAACCCTGTGAATCTTAAATCTGAAATCTTCAATCTGAAATTGTTTCGAGCTCCGTGGGTGCCCCGTCCTTGTCTCTCCGTTCTCTGGAGAAACAGGGCGAGGATCTCGACTTCTCACTTCACAAAACAACTTCCGGCTCCGGCACCGGAACTCCTGGCACAAACGATTTCAGAAAGTGCATTCTCGGCTGCGGTTGAATCCTAAACTGTGGCACCGCCGCAGGAACTACGACTGCGTCACCCTTGGCGAAATGGACAGGGTCGCAGTCGGGTGCTTGCAACACTCCTGCTCCCTCGATCGCAACCACAATCTGTACTGAACTGTGGTCGCGGGCGGAAAACTCCGCGATTCCCCCTTTTTCTAAATCGAATCGCTGGACAACAAAGTAAGTAGACGCCACCAAAGGATGCGGGTGGTTAACGTTTCTATCCAGACCGGCAAATGGTCGAGGCTTTACTTTTCCCGACCCGACTTTTTCCTTGATCACCCGCAGCCCATCTTTCAAATGTAGCTCACGCGGACGACCATAATCGTACAAGCGAAACGTCGTGTCCGATTGCTGCTGCGTCTCAACGATGATCGAGCCCGGCCCGAGCGTGTGCACCGTGCCTCCGGCAACGTAAATCATGTCGCCGGGTTTTAATTTGATCCAGTTGAGCAATTCCTCGGCGCGATTCTCCTGGATGGATCGCTCAAACTGTTCACGAGTCACACCTGCCTTCAATCCCAGCCCGATTTCTGCCCCAGGCTGAGCATGCACCACATACCAACATTCAGTCTTCCCCCAAGGTTGCCCGATTGCCCGCGCATCCGCGTCATCCGGGTGCACCTGTACAGATAACTTTTCATGAGGGAACAAGAATTTCGCAAGTAGCGGAAACCGGCCCTCATCAACCGGAGCGTCTCCCACAAGTTCTCTTCTATATTGGATCGCAAGTTCGCTCAGTGACTTCCCCGCGAGCGGCCCATTCTGCACCTTGCAATGATCGCCGGTGAGCCAGGATTCGCCAATTTTTTCGTCGAACTTCTCCGAGTAGATGGGCGCAAGGTCGTACGTACCCCATGGCCGCGGGTCAAACAACGGCGTCATTAAGAGTGGATAGAGATCGCTCATCAAGTAAAAGTGCGGAAACCCCAACTTTGGGGCTCCGCTTCTCGCCGTCTTCGCGAGAAGTGGGTGATTAGAAGCGTAACTCAGCTGGAACGCTGCCCGCAAAGGTCAAACCAGTGCCGAGGCGGGAAACAATGAGAAATACTTTGCACTGCTCGCGGTTCCGTAGTCTTACAGCGAACTCACGTACTTCGTGATCCGCTCCAGCGCTTTGTTGAGGTTTTCCATGCTGGTCGCGTAGGAGATGCGAACGTGTTCGGTGGTGCCAAAGCCTTCTCCCGCAACCGTGGCGACGTGGGCTTTGTGCAGCAGGCCGTGGGCCACGTCAGCCGCGGAGCGAAGCCCGCTTTTGCCGAATAGCGCCGAGACATTCGGATAGGCGTAGAACGCGCCTTCAGGCATAGTGCACCGAATCCCGGGAATTGCACATAATCCGGCCAGGATATGGTCGCGAAGCCTTATGTATTCGGCTCGCATTTCAACAACGCAGTCTTGTGGCCCGTTCAGCGCCGCCACTGCCGCCTTCTGCACAATCGAGGTTGGGTTCGACGTGGATTGGCTCTGCAGCTTCTGCACTGCCGAAACCACCGCGGAAGGACCGAGCGTATAGCCCAGCCGCCATCCCGTCATCGCGTACGTTTTGGAAAGCGATCCAACAACGAGGAACCGATCGCGATATTCGTTTAACGATCCGACCGAAAAATTCCGTTCTGTGTAGTTGAGATACACGTAGCATTCGTCGGAAATTACCCAGATGCCACGTTCGTGCGCCAGCCGCACCACTTCCGTCATGTCGGCGGGACTCATGACTGCCCCGGAAGGATTCGACGGCGAGTTCAATATAATCAGCTTAGTGCGCGGCGTGACCAGTCGCTCGACCATCTGCGCGGTTACACGAAAAGCTTGCTCCTCGTCGGCGTGCAGCAGCACACAGGTGCCGCCCGCGTAATTCACAATGTCTTTGAATGAAACCCAGTACGGCACCGGAAGAATGACTTCGTCACCATGGTCCACCAATGCCGAGATCACGTTAAACAAAGCATGCTTGCCCCCCACTGAAGCGCAGACTTCCTCGCGCTTGTAGGTGGAACCAAAATCCGTGGAATGACGATTAATGATTGCGTCTTTCAGATCGAGTGTGCCGCCCACCGCTGTGTAACGGGAAAAATTCGCGCGGATCGCCGCAATCGCCGCTTCCTTAATATGCTCAGGCGTGGGGAAGTGCGGCTCACCGGCGGTGCAGTCCACAACGTCAATGCCCTGCTGACGGAGTTTCTCCGCTTCTGCTACCGCAGCCATGGTGGCTGAAGGTTCAATGCGGTTGATGCGCTCGGTGAGTTTCACTGCTGCCGGTGCTTCGGTTACTGGACTCATGCTCTTCCTGCCTTCTCTTTTCTGGATTGAAGCTTGAATGCGGGATCGAGTTTTTCCCGCAGCCGCTGTTCCACGATCTCTGGGACCAGCTTACTGATGTCCCCGCCCAGCCGAGCGACTTCGCGCACCAGTCGCGAACTAAGGTACGAATATTTTTCAGCAGGCATCATGAACACGGTCTCAAGCTCGGGACGCAGCTTGCGGTTCATCAGCGCCATCTGCAGCTCGTATTCGTAGTCGCTCAATGCGCGAATACCACGCAGCATCGCGCTGGCCTTAACTCTAGCGGCATAGTGCACGGTGAGGCCGTCGAATACATCCACGCTGACATTCTTGAAGCCAGAAGTCAGCTCTTCAAGCATGTTTCGTCGCTCGCCGATGCTGAACAGCGGTGTCTTCTCCGAGTTTCGCAGCACCGCCACAATCAGTTCGTCAAAAATCTTGCTCCCGCGCTCGACCAGGTCCAAATGCCCATTGGTCGGCGGATCAAACGAACCGGGATAGATGGCAGTGACTTTTTTCAATCAGCCTCTTTGCTTCTTGTGGGGCGGGCGCCCTCGCCCGCCATGCCTAACTTTGTCCCCTCACCACCTTCCCATCTGTCATTCCGAGCGTAGCCGGATGGTTCGCTTGCGAATCATTCTGCGAACTCGAGGAACCTGCTTTCCCTTCGTTTTTCTACGCTGAAACAGGTCAGGCTGGGAATGGATTGATTTTATTCGGCAAGAACGGGAATGGCAATTGCAAGTCAAGGGACACTCTACGTTTTAAGCCAGCCATTCCAAACGAACAAGGCAAAATAGCTCGCTGCAAGAAAGCAGAACAACGCCGTCAGCAGCACGTGCCCAATAGCGAATTGCCTTCCATGGGGCCAGTCCGAACTTGAAAAGTAAAACGCGTCAACGAGGATACGCGCAGTCCAGTAGATGCTTATGAAGGCCGTAAGCCCCAAAGCAGCGCGGCCTCCATGGAGGAGTTCCGAATGCAACACCAACGTGAGCGTGCCGAAGGCAACGATCGTTATTACCGTGAAGGCGCTTTGGACCCAGAGCAGCTTGCGGTTGAGAGGCATCAATTGCTTCAGGTCCTCCTTCCAACGCAAGCGGTACGGCACTTGGAAACTGGCAATCAGAATTACGAAATGTCCTGCGCCCGCGAGCCAGAGATCAAAATCGAAGAACCGCGCAACCATGGTGTTGGTCATAGCGCGTGGATGGCCTTCATGAACGGAAGTATCACATTACGCACGAACGGCGGATGGAAAAGCCAGAAGGCTGGTGTTGCCGTAACTACTGCCATAAAGAGCCAGCCTCGAACACCATCGCGCAGGCCCAGATGTCTACCCACGCTAGACCGCTCAATCGCAACCCCCGTCCCTTGCAGCACGAAATACAGCGTCGGAAGCCCGTAGCCGCCTCGTGACGGGACCGAGATTATGAGATCGTGTAGGAGTCCTGAAACAATGAATACCAGAAATCCGCCGCCGCTCGCTCCAAGGCTTCGGTGTAGTGGACGAAAAATTAAATCGTGCGAAAGTTGGCGAAACCCAAGGTTCCAGCGCTTTCCCCAGAACTCACTGAGCGATTTTGAGCACGAGGGGGCAGACATGATGGGTGTTGCTGCAACTCCAAGGCTCTGCCAAATCAGAGCTAGAAGCTGGAAACTGCCAAAGTGAAGCAAAAGGGTGAGTCCCAGCATTCCCAGCCATCCGCGCAATAACGGTGCGCTCTCAGGAATTACGCGCGCGATGCTCCAGAGACAAGTCGCACCCAATGCGGTTTCGAATATCGCCGAGAACCAAGCTCGACTTGGGACTGGACCAGCATGTCTGTTTGAATCCAAAAATGGCTCGGCATCCATTCCAGGCCATGCCACTAAGTAGGCCGCCGAACGCCATGCTGCATGACTGATTTCCTTTCGAACTCTCCACCACGTCAACCACTTCAGTGCGGCATAGATGCTAAACGCCAGAAGCCACATGAAGCCCCAGGGCGGCAGAATGTTCCGGAGACCTAAGGCGCTCGCCGGAAGTGCGACCAACGGGAACCAGCCAATCCACTGTGACTGCGCGGTCTTACCCGTCTTCATATTTACGGTATCTACAGTTGGCAACTTCCAATTATTCATGGGCTGACGGTAATCTACACTGAGAAAGCATCGTGCCCGACGCTCACGATTCCCAGCCGCCGCCAACTTTGAGGCTACAAAGATTCTTGACTCTGGCCACAAGGAATTACAAAGGCTGGCCGCAATGCTACTCGAATCCGGCACTGGACTTGCATTCCTGCGTAGCGCCCATCTTTATTTAATGAAAGCACTTCAGCCGGTCCACTCCGTCAATGAGCGGCAGCTAGCGTCAATAACTCTGCAGAAAAAGGAAGGCTCGTGCAGTCAACGCGCAGCGGTTTTGGAGGCCATCGCGCGAGCCGCGGGTATTCCCACCAGAGTGCATGCTTTCGGCGTCAAAGGGAGCTTTTGGTATCTGCGTTTCCGGTTTACTAGACCCTTTATTCCAAAGTGCATTCTTCTCCTTTGGCCACAGTTTTATATTGATGGCAATGGGCTGGACTTTGATGAGCTTCACGCGTCAATTGACCAGTTGGCCACAAACACAACTGATGGATTCACCGATACCGGTGAATCGCTTTTCGAGGCTGTGGCGGCGACACCAGTCGATTTTCTTGGCAAGACTTGCGGTCTCGCGTGATCCAAGCCGGAGCACAACCTGTCGAAGTTCTTGGTAACAAATTACGGCGTCTTTGAAACTCGCGATGAGGCATTCGAGGGTCTAGGCTCTTTTCAAAACACCTGGCGTGGGCGTGCGTTTGAATCATCTTCGGGGGGCGCAAGAGTTCGTGAAGGAGTGTTTGCGACGGAATTCATGCGTGGACTCAGCGCCGTGGCGCCGCCTTCCCTTCCGTGCCCGTGGGCATAGTTGTAACACGCGCTCCCTGGCTAGCACCTTGTGCTGCACCCTGGGCCGCGCCCTGCGCTTGGGCCGCTGGCTGAGGTCCCGGCGCAGTCAGTCCCAGCGCCTTGCGGACTTCAACTTCGAGCTTCGCCATCGTGTCTTTGTTGTCCTTCAGGAATTGGCGGGCATTTTCGCGCCCTTGCCCGATGCGTTCGCCCTTGTAGCTGTACCACGACCCAGACTTCTCCACAATATTCTGGTTCGCCGCCAAATCCAACAAGTCCCCTTCGCGCGAAATTCCTTCGCCATAAAGTATGTCAAATTCGGATTCGCGGAAGGGGGCGGCGACTTTGTTCTTTACGACTTTGACTCTGGTGCGGGAGCCAGTGACCACATCACCTTCTTTGATTGCGGCGATGCGGCGAATGTCCACGCGGACCGAAGCGTAGAACTTCAACGCGCGGCCGCCGGTAGTGGTTTCGGGGTTGCCGAACATCACGCCGATTTTTTCGCGGATCTGATTAATAAAGATGAGACAGGTACGCGACTTCGAAACAATGCCCGTCAGCTTGCGCAACGCTTGCGACATCAGGCGCGCTTGCAGTCCCATGTGGCTGTCGCCCATTTCGCCATCGAGTTCGGCCTTCGGAACCAGTGCAGCGACGGAATCTACAACCAGAACGTCTATCGCTCCCGAGCGCACTAAGGCCTCGGCGATTTCGAGGGCCTGCTCGCCGTAATCCGGCTGCGAGACCAGCAGGTTGTCCACATCTACGCCCAGCTTCTTGGCGTATCCCGGATCGAGCGCGTGTTCGGCGTCAACGAAGGCGGCCATGCCTCCAGTCGCTTGCGCTTGCGCGATGACCTGCAGGGCAATGGTGGTTTTGCCGGACGATTCTGGGCCGAAGATTTCGACGACGCGTCCGCGTGGGAGGCCGCCAACGCCGAGTGCGGCGTCGAATGAAATCGCGCCGGTGGGAATCACGGCAATGGGGACGATGGCTTCCTTCGATCCCAACCGCATAATGGATCCCTTGCCAAACTGCTTTTCGATTTGCGCAAATGCCAAGTCAATCGCCCGGCTCCGGTCGTCCGCCATGAAAGGTTCTCCTGTAGGGCGGGCGCCCTCGCCCGCCGAATACGATGTGAAACTGGCTGGAGTATATCGCTTATTGTAAGCGAATAAAAGGCGAATCGCAATATTTCGTTGGAAAAGTTCCCAAAAAAGAACTGATCCCTACCAAAGTAGGTATTGCTGCGGCCTTGATCATCCGATTGTTGGAGGCGTCCGTTTCGGTCGCAAGGAGCCGCATCGAGGATACGTGAATGGAACATCAACGGCTTTCTCCATGCTACTTAGCGGCTGTACGCGAAGGTAGAAGATCAGCTACGGGGTTAAACCTGATTGCGCAGTCACCCGATTAACTGGGATTCTACGGGCGGAGCATAACTCCAAACTGCGCCCGGCCCGTCTCGCCACTGAGTTCTAAACAACCCGACAACCCGTTAAATCCAGGAGCAAAAAGTATGCAATCCAGGGCACGATCAGCCGTTAGTACCTTACTGTTCTCATCTTTCCTCTTCGTCGCAACCATCTGTGGGGCCCAGACCACCGCAATTTGCAAGTTCAGTACATTTCAACCCCCAAGCGGCTACTCCTGGGCGAGTCCTGCCGACGTCAACGATAACGGAACCATTGTCGGAGCGGTGTTGTCTCCGGTTATCAACAGCACCAGTTTCTGGCGAGGACTGGTGCGCAATCCTGATGGGAGCACGAGCACCTTTAAGTACCCCACCGTCACACTGAAAAACACATCGTTTACGAGGATGAATGACGCAGGCGTTACGGTCGGTTATTTCGGAGAAGAGTTTTTTCATGGTTTCGTGAAGAGTGGCAATAACCTGGTAAAGGTTGATTACCCGGTCGGTCCCACTCCAGATACGTACCTCTACGGAATTAACAAGTGGCACGCGATTGTCGGGGCCTACGTTAGTTCCAATAATGCGGGGTTCATCACCGGTTCCTTCAAGCTGATCAATGGGAAATTCATTCCGGTGAAGATTCCAAACGCGACTTACGTCTATGCATACACCATCAATGACAACGGCGCGATCGCTGGCAGTTACAGCAAAACTCCTTTTGGCAGCCCGAGGTTCTTCCACGGCTTCAGACTTCGCCAGGACGGCACTTATGTATCGATTGATCACCCTACCGGGCTACAACACAGTGGCACGGAAATTAGAGACCTCAATAGTGCCGGCGTCATGGTGGGGAACTGGATGAGCCGGGACACTACGTGCCCGATGTGTGCTTTGAGCCTGCAGCATGGCTTTATTTACAAGAACGGCCAATTTAAGAACCTCGCTTATCCAGGTGCCATGCTCACCACCGCTATGGGCATCAACAACAATGAGGTCATCGTCGGAACCGCGCGCATTCCGACAAACAATGGCGGGTACAACATCGTTCCGTTCAAGGCGACGTGCCAGTAATTTTTAGGAGCGAGAAACTTCTTAGTCACGGACTTGCACCGATAACAGAGATCTGAGAAGACTCCGTGTTGATCCGTGGCAGCTTTGTTAGTGACAGCGGCCACCTTGGTGCTGTCCTAAAGTTGCGTTGAAGAAATTACTCGGTCGTTTGAATCGCGCTTCCCGTGGTGCTACTTTCAATGCATGCCACGGCGCAATGATATTCGGTCACTGCGAAATATGATCGCAGAAGCGCATGACATTTTACGCACGACGCAATTGCCAGAGTCTCGCTCGGAACGCGCATACGAACTTCTCACCGCTGCCCGGCGAATTCCTCAGGCGTGAACGTGCTAGAATAAGCCGCTTTCGAGGCTTTCCTTAGCTTCAGGCTCCCGCACATCGCAACCGGACGCACCGTGGCCCAACACTCTTCCAAACCCATCACTTACGCGGACGCGGGCGTCAACATAGACCAGGCCAACCGGACCAAGCAGCGGATCAAGTATCTGGCGCATAAGACGTTCACCAAGGGCGTGCTCAGCGAAATTGGCGGCTTTGGCGGGCTGTTCGCGGTGGACAAGACCAAGTATCTCGATCCGGTGCTGGTTTCAAGCGTGGATGGTGTCGGGACGAAACTCAAGCTGGCCTTCGAAATGAACGTTCATCACACGATTGGCGCCGATCTAGTGAACCACTGCGTGAATGACATCGCCGTGCAGGGCGCGGCGCCGATGTTCTTCATGGATTACCTTGCTACCGGCAAACTCGATCCTGCGATTGCGGAGAAAGTCGTCGAAGGACTGGCTGAAGCCTGCAAACATAACGGCTGCGCGTTGATCGGCGGCGAGACCGCCGAAATGCCCGGCTTCTATCCAGAGGGCGAGTACGATCTCGCTGGATTCATTGTCGGAGTGGTCGAGCGTGGAAAAATCATCACAGGCAAGGCGGTCGAGCCGGGCGACATCATCCTTGGCCTGCCTTCCACCGGCCTGCATACTAACGGCTACTCCCTTGCGCGCAAGCTGCTATTTGAAGTTGCACAATACGAGCCGGAAACCTACGTCAACGAGATCAAGGGCAAAGTCGGGAACGAGCTCATGCAAACGCACCGAAGCTATTGGGCGATTGTTAGAAAGCTGATCGCCGCCGAGTGTGTCTCCGCGTTGGCGCACATTACCGGCGGGGGCATCACGGAGAACCTGCCACGAGTTTTACCGCGCGGAGTTTCTGCAGTGATCGAATTCGGTTCGTGGCCCGTGCCTCTCATCTTCACCCACATGCAGAAGCTCGGCAACGTTCCTCATGAGGACATGATGCGCACCTTCAACATGGGCATCGGCATGCTCGTGGTCGTCCCGTCTAAGAAGTTCCAGAAGGCGGAGACCGTGCTGGATCGAGCCGGCGAAAAATATTACGCACAAGTGGGGCGCATCGTGAAGGGCGAGAGAAAAGTCAGCTACAGCTAGTTGGAACCAGTGGCCAGTGGCTAGTTAAAGCGCCGGCAACTAGCCAGTTGGTCGAAAATGTTGTGCCCGCGTTTCCTATGTTGACGGGAAGGCGGGTTACGTCGCCGCTGCCACATTCACGATCCGTTCGGCAATCGGATCGAACTGATCGCCGGTTGCTAAGTTCGCAGGATTACTTCCGTGTTGTACCTCCGATGTTGCCGCCGGAAAACCTAGCCATTAGCATAGGAACAACCAGCCA
>WNFY01008145.1_pt1 | contig 19389 bp, 19 predicted proteins | sample 5400091 | NCBI WGS metagenome assembly WNFY01 (sample SAMN13153364, study PRJNA577476) | soil metagenome | isolation source: 60 cm soil or saprolite under grassland replicate 1 | place: USA:California | collected 2016-06-15
ATTGCCTGACGCAGAATAGTAACGCAGCGATCGAGTTGAGCGACAGGCACAAACTCGCCGGTGCGATGCGCCACGCGGATGTCGCCGGGACCAAAGACGACCGCTTCAGCGCCGAGGGTAATCATGCTCGGCGCCTCAGTGCCGAAGGCCACGGTGCCTGCCGTCTTGCCGGAATTCTCTTCGAGAAACCTGACTACCTTTGAATCGGCGCTGGTCTCGAAACTTTCATCGGCACGGGCCGCATCGATTTCGCAGGCGAAATTTTGATCTTGTTTTTGAAGATCCGCGGCGGCCTGCTGGACGAGCTTTAAGACATGATCGCTTTGCTTTCCCGGGATCGATCTCCACTCCAGCGTGAAACCGCACTCGCCGGCGACCACGTTCTTTGCCGTGCCCCCATCGATTAAGCCGACGTTCAGCGTCGTGTAAGGAGGATCGAAATCAGGGCGCTGGTCGTTCTTTAATTCCGCGGCGATTTTCTCAATCCGTTCGACTAAACGGGCGGCGCCAAAGATTGCTGACACGCCGAGTTGTGGATAGGCGCTGTGAGCTTCGTGCCCGCGCACCGTGATTTGCGCCAGACAATAACCCTTGCCGGCGCGCACTGGTTGCAGCGAAGTTGGTTCGCCGACAATTGCATAGCGCGCCTGCAATGGCTTCGCACTTGCGAGCCGCTTTGCTCCGAGACATCCAATTTCTTCATCAGCAGTAAAGATAAGCGCGAGCGGTCTTTTTATTTTCGCCAGGTCGAAGCTTTCGACCGCAGTCACGGCAGCTGCGATGAACGCTTTAGTGTCGCAAGCGCCCCGTCCGAAAAGCTTGCCGTCCTTTTCAGTTAAGCGCAACGCTTCGGTCCATTGGCGATCGTAGGGAACTGTGTCCGTGTGTCCAACCAGCGCTAGTTCTACCTGGGGAGAATCAGTGAAAGCATCGCCGGCTAGGGCGAGAAGGTTGATTTTCTCAGCGCCGGATTCATCGATGTGAGAAAACGACTTAGTCACAAAGCCGGCGGATTCACATCGCTCAGTAAGGTAAGAAATGATTTCCGCATTTGAGCGGGACGACACCGAATCGATGGCGACCAGATCTCTTAATATGGCTTCCGCTGTCATGTCTTAATCAAAAAAGCGAGGGCAAGCACCTTCCTGACCTGGAAGAAGTCAGCACCGCGTGCGTAAGCAGGAGGGACAATCATTCACGATTTCCTTCTGCTCAATATGCCGGCCATCCGAAACAACTGGTTTGCCCCCTACCACGACTTCGCGGATGGCTGCCCGCGATAGCGAAAAGACGATATTCGAGATCAAGTCGTCCGAGGATGAGCCGGCGATCGAAGGGTCGTTCAGGTCAACAGTAAAAAAGTCTGCCGGTTTTCCTGCCTCAAGAAAACCACCCGTGGCGCCGATGCTGCGCGCGCCTTTGATGGTGGCGCAATCGAAAAGTCGGGTCGCGATGGTGGAAATTTGGCCGTCAGGGCGGGTGGTGCTGTCCTTCCCATCGCTGGATTCCTGCGTTATTGACGATGCACCTTCTCTAACGGTCCGGTCTCCGCCACTAAGCACTCCTCGTTCGAGTTTCTGCAGACGCAAGTGATACTCGAGCTCGCGCGCGTCTTCCAGTAGATCGATTTGCGCGTGACTGTCAGTGCCCAGACACACATCAACATCCTGTCTGAAATATTCATCGACAGGCACTACACCATCGCCAAGATTTCGCTCAGTCGTCGGACAGGCACAAACGAGCGCACCGGTCTTTCCGAAACCGGCGATCGCTTTCGCGGTTACGTGAATCGCATGCACGGCGGTAAAGTTTTCGCTGAGAAATCCTTCGGTCTGGAGGAGTGCCACGGGCGTGCGGCCATATTCCGCGACGCACGATGAAACTTCCGCAGGTTGTTCGGCGACATGCATGTGGATTTTCAAAGCGTGTGGCCCTGCGTATCCAATCACTTCGCGGAGATATTCCAGCGGCACGGCCCGCACGCTGTGCGGGGCCAATCCAATCCAGGCTTTGTCAGAAGCCTGACTGTCAGGTGGAACCTCGCCGGAAACCGTACCCTGCCTAACGGTGGAGCTGCTGACGCTATCGACCAGCGACTCGAAATTCTTAAGAAAGCTCTCCGAATCACTTTCAATGAACCGCGCCTGTCTCGGATTCGTCCCAATCTGAAAACCTGATCGGGCATAAGCAACTCTCAACAAGGCGATGCGGAGTCCGACATCGTTTGCCGCGCGAATGACTTGTTTGGCTAACAGATTTGGATCGTCGTAAGGAGTGCCGTCGGGGGCGTTATGCAGATAATGAAATTCGCCCACCGCGGTAATTCCGCCCAAGACCATTTCCATGAAGGCCATACGCGAGGCATCGTAAATATTTTCAGGCGTCAAACGGGTCGCCGCTGAGTACATCATTTCGCGCCACGTCCAGAAACTGTCTGCCCGATCGTCGCTTCGATACTCGGTCCGCCCGCGCAACACGCGCTGAAAGGCATGAGAGTGCGCGTTAATCATTCCGGGCAACAGGGCGCGATTAGACAAGCGAATTCTTTTCTCGTCGGTCAGTTCATCGGCACGCGATAGACGAGCAATTTGACCGGAGGCGTCGCAGACGAGTGCCAGGCCACTTTCGAAGACGCCGCCGGTATAGAGCAGATCAGGGAGCCAGGCGACTAACAGTTCTGCTCTCGCCGACACAGTCATTTTCCTCCTGCATCTAAGAACTCGGGTGGAGGTGGAGGGACCGGGAACGACTCGGGCGCCGATTTTGATCGCAGAATGCGTGCGACCATAGTCACGCTGAAGATCGCACCCATTAAGGCGAGAATATAAGTAGCAAATACCAATCCGCCTGGTTCGCGCGCAGGCCAACCCAAGGCAATTGCGCCGAAGGCGTAAACCGTGCCAACTGCGAAAGCAACAAAAAGTTCGCCCGCAATCCACGCAGCTATGCCGAGTAAACTCCATTTAACCGCGCTGCGATTCCGTTCTCGCGCGAGCCGAGTCATTAATTTCGGAGTGCGATAGAAAATGAAATAGAGTTCAAGCATAAGTAAGGAATGCCTAAAGCTTACTTCGATTTCCCACAGGGTCACACTCTTTCGATCCAGCGTCAGCGTGGCCCAGTACCCTTGTGAGGTGAAGAAAGCGGGGAGACGGAGCTTATCGATCCGTTCTAAGAGTGCGCCGGTCCCGACGTCAATTAGGCGCGTTGACTTGTTGTTGGCTGCGATCAGGAAATTATTGTCGGGACTGAGGTAGAGTCTGTCCCAGTTTTTGATGAAGCTGCCAAAGTCCCAGCCCCAGTCAACGACCGCCGGGAGCGATGACTTTAATCGTCCGGTCGAAACGTTCCAAACCCTTAGTTTGTCACCGGCGGTGGCGATAGTCTGACCATCCCGACTCCAAATAATGTCGCTGCAGCCGCCTTTAGTGTCCTTCAGGGTTCTGATCAATTTCCCCGTGGTGACGTCCCAAAGCTCGACGATCGTGCCCGGGGTTCGCCAGCCGGCGCTCGCCAGTGTTTTTCCATCAGGACTGAATCGCACCGGCGCGGATGCCGTTTCAAGGTGGCGGATTAGCGCGCCGGTCTCCGCGTCCCAAAGCTCGGCGCTGAGAGTCATTTTGTCGGGTTGATAAGTTGGCCTTAATGTAACCGCGAGCTTTCCGTCCGGAGAGAACATCTCGGTCGGACCATCAGAGGGATCGTGGAAGATCGAATAAGAGGCTCCCGCAAGCACTGCTACGCGCTTGCCTGTACCGGCATCCCACAGGGCCGAGTCGCGATCACTGGACGTGGTGATTAGCCGGCGGCCGTCGTTGCTGAAATAGACGCCCAAACTACAAGCGTTGTCCCAGTCACGGGCGAGTTTCGTATCCAGCGGGAGAGTGGCGACCAACATCCCCGTCCGCAGATCAAAGAGGCTGGTGCTGCATTGTTTGATCGGCGGCATTTCCGTGATCGCCAGCAAATTGCCGTCGGGGCTAAAAGCGCTGCGATCATTATAGAGATCGCCGCGCACATTCAGCACGAGTTTTCCGGAGTTCAAATCCCACACCTTTATGCGACGTGGCCAGGATTCGTCACTGGCTGCCAGCATCCGTCCGTCGAGACTGAAGGTGATCGTTCTGAAGTAGCCGACCGATAGATCATTTATCGTGCGTTTCAGTTGGCTTCCTCGTAGATCCCAAAGTTTTAAGACTGAGTCCGATCGCCGCGTATCGTTCATACTGGAGACAACGCCCAGGAGCAGTCGTCGCAAACGTGGTCGCCGGAGCCGGCTGACTACCGTGACCATGAGACTGCCATCAGGACTGACGGCCATGGCATTGATTTCGTTCCGCTCAGCCGTGAGGGTGAGTTTGGGCCGGAGCGTTTGCGCGCTGGGGAGCTGCGAACCCTGAAGTGATATTGCTGCCGCAGACATACTCGATGGTGCGAGGCCCGAAGTACCAACGATCAATACGACGCCCAGCAAACCTGGAATGCGACCGCTGGCGACACGGTCGACGGGATGAAAAAGCGAAATCATCGGCACAGCGAAGCTGAGGATAGATCGCAGATTGATTCTCTGTCTGGGGGTACTGTGCCACTTTAACGACTGTCACAGATCGGTCGACATTTCACTTAAGGATCTCGTGAGGTAGGCGCGCAAGTCTGCGAGGGAAGAATCAGAAATCACGGGAAAGACCCGTACCCTACAGGCGGGAGGGAGATTCCGCGCGCTGACGGAATCGGTAATTACCAGCGCGGCTGATCGCAAACCCTTCCGCCAGCCAGGCGCGCGCGCGTCCCGAAAATCTAGCGCTTCAGCATTGAGACCTGCGGCCACCAGAATCGTGCGCGACGAGTTCAAGAACCCCGGCCAGCGTGAGGCGACGGCAACCAGAGCATCGATTGGCGGAGACTTTTCTCCTTTCAGAGAGCTGGCCACAGAGGTCGAATGAAGAAACAAACATTCGCGGCTCGGCCGCAATACCGCGCTCACAGATTTGGCCCGCGGATACATTGCGACGGGCGCGGCGCCGATTAGGATTCGGCGATCGCGGCATTCTTCAATGGTTGCGCCACGCGCGCGCCAGGCCGTGGCGGACTCGACTTCCGCGATCAGAATCCGGCGCAATTCGACGTCAGGTTCGATCACGAGTACATGATCGGGCGGCTGCAGATTCAGCCAGCGGTCGATGCTCGATCTGACTTTCTTGAGCGAAAATCCGGCTTGACGCGCAGACTTGATGAATTGCGACGCCATTCGATCGAGTTTCAGCGAGCCAACGAGTGTTGTCTCTTCCCGAAGCTCGATCACATAGACACCGCTGCCGCGACGGGAAACCAACAGTCCGCGTCGCTGCAACTCGCGGTAAGCGGCACTGACAGTATTCGAGTGGATACGGAATCGGCGGCCAAGCTCGCGTGTACTTGGCAGCTTTTCCCCGGCCTCGAGATCGCCACTCACCACGCCCAGTGTGATTTGCGTGATCAGTTGCTCGCGAATGGGAATCTGGCTGCTCCGCGAAAGCCACAATCGCATTGTGCGCGGAGCATACCATAAGTTTCGGGCCCGCCTTTACACTCATCATTCTGTACATTACGCGCTAAGTCTCTTGAGAGGTAGCGGGTAACGACGGGTGCGGAAAAACGCTCCGGTTGGCCTCCTGTCGCCAAGTCGTTAGAATGCTGACGCAGCAATGGAGGGATTATCATCATCGCTCGCGGTCTTAACCGCCATGATTACTCCTGCGGTATTTGAGTAAGTTGTGAGTTCCGCCTTCAGGCGGCAGTCGTTCGCTGAGCTGATTCCGCCTGAAGGCGGGACTCCCAACCGAGACGCCATGATCAGTAATGGTTTGAAAAGGATCGGGCCTTCATATCTCCCGGTCGCATCAATGGAAGTTTTCGACCAGCATGAGATCGAAGTCGAATTTCTCCAGGCGAGAATAGAGAATGGAGCGCTCATCAGGCGCAACGGTTAGTCCTATCATCGCAAACGGTGTCAAGGGCTCAAACGTCGTGAGCAGCGTCGTACGGCGCGTTTCGAAGTCGAAGAATTTGAGCGTGTAAGGATTACCTCGCTTCCCTTCAAGGAAGTAGATCCCGTGCTGCACCACCGCCCAATTCGCGGGTTCCAGCCATTTACCTGGCTCTGGGTTCTCTAAGACGCCCGTTTCCACGCCGCCTTCGGCGCTCACCGCCCACAACCAAGGCTCTTTTTCGTCGCGCAAGTAGTAAACCGTATGACCGTCCAGGCTGGGAATAGGATTGAAACCGCCGCCATGCGTCAACTGCACAGCGCTTCCTCCCGCCGCTGGCATCTTCCATACTTCTGCGCGTCCAGTGCGGTTCGAGCCAAAGTAAAGCCAGCTTCCGTCAGGTGACCAAATCGGCGTTGTCTCTGCGGACGGATCGTGCGTCAAACGGCGCACAGCGCCACCATTAGCATCGATCACTGAGATATCGGCGTTGCCGCTTTCGAGCGAGCTGAAGACGATAAGACGTCCGTCCGGCGACCACCTCGGCGTATCCAAGTAGAGGCCATCGGTTAACTCCATCAAGTTCTTGCCTTCCGCGTCGCATACCCACAAATTTGATTTGCCGGAACGATTTGACATGAAGACAATCCTTTGTCCATCGGGAGAGAAATACGGGTCTGAATCTGACCGCGTGGAAGAAATCAGGTTCGTTGGCGATCCTATCTTGCGGCGACCGCCGGGCTGGGCGATCACCTCGACACGGTGAATGTCGAAGTCGTCTGACTCTTGGGCGAAGGCCATGCGCCCGCCCTGAGCTGAGATTGAGAGATCAAAAATGCCATCGCCGAGACCTAAATGTTCGGGCGTTCCCCCCTTGACCGGCACACGCCAGAGGGTCGGACGGCTCGTGTTGCCGCGATCAGACGAGAAGACGAGTTCCGAACCGTCGGGTGTCCACGCTAAGCCTTCGATTGTTACTTCATCGAAAGTCAGACGCACGGGATCGCCGCCGGTCACAGGCGCAAGGTAGATGTCTCCGGGCGCGAGATAGATATCGCCAACTAAGTTATGTGAACGAACGAACGCCAACGTTTGTCCGTCCGGTGAGAAAGCTACAGTTGTGTCGCCGTCAGTCTTCGCAGGGGGCGTCGTGAGTTTGCGTCGCTCCCCAGTTTCGACGGAAAGCAGGTAGATGCACCACGGGTCTTCCTCGGCGGCTTTGTCGACAATGGCAAGCGTGCGTCCGTCTGGCGACCAGGCGACATCCTGATTCATGACTCCCCGCTGCTGCCAACCATACGCGTCCGTCAGTTTGCGCTCAGCACCACCAAGGGACGGAACGATGTAAAAGCCTTTGCGCTCGCCGGTGCCGCGCATGAAAGCTATATAGCGCCCGTCGGGCGACCAGGCCGGACTCATATCGCGGCCCGGATCGGTAGTCAGACGCAACGGCTCACCTGCCCCGATCAGTTTGACGTAAACGTCAAAGTTTGGTCTTTTATTTGTCCAGACAAAAGCGATTTGCTTACCGTCCGGCGAGAACGCGACGTTGCGCTCAATGCCCGGCAGGCTCGTCAAGGGCGTGACTTTGAGCGGCGCGGCGGGCCGGCCAGGTTGAGCCCGCGCGAAAAACTTGTAGAGGCCGAATGACAGGCCCGCGAGCGCGGCGATGAGAAGGACAGCGGTTAGTGCGACGCCCGTCTTGTGCCGCTTGATCTCGGTCACTGCGAATTCGAGACTCGAAGTCCGCGCGGCAGTTCCAACTTGCTCGGTTTGGGGAACACCTTGCTCTCGCGCCGACGCCACTACTACCTGACCTCCTGACGTCACCGCTTCGCCGTTCGCCTCCGACGCCGCGGACCGTTCGATCTCGGCCTCGACCTCGAGCCGGCGCCGCAGCCGCCTGAGATCAATCGACATGTCCTTAACTGTCTGGTAACGCTCCTCACGATCCTTGGCTAAAGCCTTCGTCACGATCCGCTCCAACTCAGCCGGGGCTGCCGGCGCCAGTCGCGCGAGTGGGGCCGGCTCCCGCTCCAGGATGGAAACGATAATGTCGCCGTATGTCTCTCCCGAAAACGGACGCCGGCCGGCGACCATCTCGTAGAGCACGACCCCTAAGCTCCAGACGTCGGTGCGGGTGTCCACCTGCAGGCTTCGCGCCTGCTCCGGCGACATGTACTCAGCAGTGCCCAACACCATACCGGGGTTCGTCCTGATGATCTCTCTGGTCGGAGCTTCGAACTCGCCCGCCTGGAATTCCGCAAGGTTCTCCGTCAGCTTCGCCAGGCCGAAATCCAGGACCTTAACGTAACCGTCGCGCCGGAGCATGATGTTTTCGGGCTTGATGTCGCGATGTACGACGCCTACCTCGTGCGCGGCGGCGAGGGCATCGGCTACCTGGGCCGTCACGTCGAGAGCCTCGCGCAGGCGTAGCGGCGCGTGTGTCAGCCGATCGCGCAGCGTCTCGCCTTCGACGTACTCGGTGACGATAAATTCGGTGCCGTCGACCTGCCCGACCTCATGGACGGTGACGATATTCGGGTGATTGAGGGCCGAGGCAGCCCGCGCCTCCTGCCGAAAGCGCTGCACCTGCGTTTTGTCATGCGTGAAAAATTCCGGCAGAAGCTTCAGCGCCACACGGCGGCCCAACTCAGTGTCCTCGGCCAGATAGACTCGGCCCATGCCTCCCGCGCCGATGAGCGAAAGCACACGGTAGCGTGCAATCGTCCGCCCCAGGAGCGCATCCGTCTCGCTCTCGGCGAGCAACCCGGCGGCAACCGCGAGCGCCGGAGATGCGATGAATCCCGACGCCTGCTGGTGTGACGCGAGCAACGACTCGACTTCGCGACGGAGCGCCGGGTCGTCTGCGCAAGCGCGTTCGAGAAAGGCGGCGCGCTCGTCAGAGTCAACCTCCAGCGCGGCGTGGAATAAGTCGCCGATTTGCCGATAGCGTTCGGGCGTCATAAAAAACAGTGCTACTGACGAGTGGCGACAAGTCTTCAAACTTGTCGATTGTCATTCGTCAGCAGTGTCTAAATCCAAGAGAGCGTCTGACCGTTTAGAGTTCCGCCTTTGGGTCGGTGCAGTTAAGAACAGTTTCCGCCTGAAGGCGGGACTCCCAACTTAAGATACTACCCACTCGTCACAGCGCTTGACAGTTCACGGTGAAGCCAGGCGCGGGCGAGGCTCCAGTCACGCCGCACCGTACCCTCAGAGACTTTCAATACCTCGGCGACCTCCTCGTTGGTCAGGCCCCCGAAGAAGCGCAGCTCCACAATCTTGCTCTGCCGCGGGTCGAGTTCGGCGAGCGTCACAAGCGCCTCGTCGAGTGCGACCAGGTCCGTGCCTTTCTCGTCCGCGACGAGGGCCGCCTCGTCGAGCGTGACCGCCCGCGCCCTGCCGCCGCGCTTGTCGTAGCCGCGCGCGCGCGCGAAGTCAACGAGAATGCGGCGCATCAATTGAGCCGAGACGGCGAAAAAATGCGCGCGGTTCTGCCAACGCACGTTCTTCCAATCAATGAGGCGGACGTAGGCCTCGTTGACCAGCGCGGTGGTTTGCAGGGTGTGAGCCGCGCGCTCGCGTCCCATGTAGTGGTGCGCGAGGCGGTGCAACTCCTCATAGACGAGCGGGGACAACTCATCGAGGGCAGCCTCGTCGCCTTCGCCCCAGGCGACTAAGAGCCGCGTGATCTCTTTCGGCGAGTGCGTCCGCATAAAACCTCTTCCTGCGGTACGCCGCAGAAATTACCACAACTGGGCCAGACACTCTAGCAGGCTCCTGAAAAACCATTTCCAGCCACAGAGACACCGAGACACAGAGGACGAACCAAAATGAAAGAGCCAGTATTTGTTCGGGATTCCAATTGATTTCCTTTCAGTCTTTCTCTGTGCCTCTGCGTCTCTGTGGCTGATTTGCTTTTTTTCAGCAACCTGCCAGGTGCTCGTGCCATGGGCAAAAAGAATCTGTCGCCGTTGGCACTTTCGCGAAGCGTTCCCGCTTTAAAGAGTAGAGAAGACCAAAAGCGCACTTAAGGAGGAGACGACGATGAAAAGAATGAAGAGACTTACTTGTGCAGTCGCAGCACTGACTGCGCTGCTAATGCAGCCCAACGCGGCGCTGGCTGTTTTCAAGGGCACCATGCGCGGTGATTTACCATTGACGTTCGAAGTCCAGCCCGCTAATGCGAATACCAATTCCACCGCCGTGACCATTACGTTTATCGACTCGAAAGGTAGACCGGACGTAGAAGCGCTCACGTTTGAGGTCGGCGCTGGTGAAGCAAATATTCACTCTGTCCCTATCCCAAGGGGCACCCGCCGCATAGTCATACAAGTGGACGACCCTCCTGGCGGCAGTTGTCGCTTTAAGATGGCGCAAGGTGGCAAGGTGTCAACTCGTCTGGTAGTCCAATTCCAGTCATTGAGGAAGTCGTCGATGGTGACATTCGATTTACCCTCAACGTCGTCTGATCGCGCTCCAGGTTCGCGAAGCTACGAGAGCGCGTCTTTATTAATTGTCCGCGGCCACCGGCGACCCGCGCGTGCCGTAACGAAAGCCGCTCGGGTTGGAGACCTGAGCGAAGAAAGGAGCAAACCATGAAGCACAATCACATTTTGAAGCTGGCAGCGTCCGTGATCCTGATAGCCCTCGCCTCCGCGTCGGCTGCAGCACAGTGCAGCAGTGCGACCGTAGTCGGCACTTACCGCTACCTCTGGACGGGCTACGGCTCGTTTGGCGGTGCAGCCGAGCCGCCGTTAAGGCCGAACGGGCCTTTCACGCCTTTCGCGGCCGTCGGGCTGACAACCTTCAATGCCGACGGCACGTCGTCGAACACCGATACCGTCCAAATCGCCGGCGGCGTGTTCGATCGCAGCTTCACTAACACCTACCAGGTCGGCGCCGATTGCCGCGGCACGATCACGGTCCAGGGGGCAAGCGAGCCGACCGCTCACATTGTCGTCGCGCCCGACGGGAGCGAGATTCTTTTCATCAACTCGATCCCCGGCGTCGTCATCTCCGGCTGGTACAAGCGTCAGTAGGCGCAAGAGCGTCGCCGCGATCGGTTTTCAGACGAGTCGACAATTTCTGTCGAGCGAAAAGGGGAATGCCTATGTCATGTCAATATATGAATGCCGCGTTCGGCACATTAATTCATAGAAGATCACTGGCCCTGCTTCTGCTGTTGGCACTGATGCTGATATCGGGCAGCGCGCGCGCGCAGTCAGTGCTGACGGATGACGCCCACACAAGCACAGCGCCGAAAACCATCGACTCGAACTTCGGCACAAACCCCAACCTGTTGGTCAACGCCGCGGGGAACGTGTACGTCAAGTTCAAACTCTCTTCGACTCTGCCCGTCAATACGCCCGGCACCGCCGTCGAGCGGGCCACGCTCAAGCTCTACCTCGCCAACATCACCGTTGCCGGCAGGCTGGACGTGTACACAGTCGCCGGTGCCTGGGACGAGGCGACGATCACCGGGCACAACGCACCACCTCTCGGTAACTTATTGACGACCACCACGCAACTTGGGCTGGACAAGCGCGGCAAGTTTCTCGTGATTGACCTGACCGGGTTGATTCAGCAGTGGCTTGGTGATGATGGGCAGGGGACGAACGGGCTGCCGAACTATGGCCTCGCCCTCGTCGCGCACGCCGTGGATGGGACTACACCCGAAGTGGCGAACATAACCTTCGACAGCAAGGAGAACTCACAGACAAGCCACGAGCCGCAGTTGAATATTCAATTAAGAAGCGCCGGGGGCGGGCTTCAAAAGGTCGAACGCGACGCGACGCTCACTGGCGACGGTACGGCAGTCACACCACTCGGGGTCGCCGCGGGCGGCATCAACACAACGCATCTGGCTAACAACGCTGTAACGAGCGCAAAGATCGCCGACGGCGCGGTGACTTCTACGAAGGTCGCGGTCCCACTATCGCTCACAAGCAGCGATGCCGGCGCGACGCTCTCGGTGACGAACACTGGCGCGGGCGCGGCCATCAGTGCCAACGGCGCGATCGATACCACCGCGCAATACAACATTCTTGGCGAGCGAGTGCTGGGTACGGCCGGTACTAACAACATCTTCGCGGGCTTTGATGCGGGCCGGCTCAATACAACCGGCAGCAACAACTCGTTCGTCGGCGCGCGTGCGGGAGAGTCCAATACAACCGGAATCAGCAACGCCTTCTTTGGCATGAACGCGGGCGGGAACAACCAGACGGCTTGCTGCAATGCCTACTTCGGCGCCTTCGCCGGCGAGACCAATACAACCGGCGCTTACAACGCGTTCTTCGGATTCGATGCCGGCTTTTCGAACGTCGCCAGCGGCAACTCTTTCTTCGGCAGTGTCGCCGGGCAAGGCAATACAACGGGCAGCAACAACTCATTCTTCGGCAGGTCGGCGGGTTCGCAGAATACAATCGGTGGTGACAACTCGTTTTTTGGCGCTCTTGCAGGCAATGTCAACTCCACCGGTATCAAGAACTCCTTCTTCGGCAGCTCTGCCGGCTGGGTCAACACGACCGGCAGCGGCAATTCATTCTTCGGCTTCCGCGCCGGCCAGGCAAACACGACGGGTGCCGCCAACTCCTTCTTCGGTAATTCAGCTGGCCTAGGCAACACCAGCGGCATTAGCAATTCCTTCTTCGGCGCGCAAGCCGGAGCTAGCAACACCACGGGCATCGGCAATAGTTTCTTCGGGACCCGTGCTGGCGGCTCTAACACCACCGCCAGCTTTAACGCCTTCTTCGGCAATGATGCCGGACTTGAGAACACGACAGGCGACGATAACTCCTTCTTCGGCGACTCCGCCGGCCGCTCGAACACCACGGGCCGCAGCAACTCCTTTTTCGGCACGGGTGCCGGCTCTGCTAACACCACTGGTAACGCTAATTCCTTCTTTGGCGATTCTGCCGGCCTGCTCAACACAACGGGCGGCGATAACTCCTACTTCGGCAGTGCATCCGGTGAACAGAATACAACCGGTCAAAGCAACTCCTTCTTTGGAAATCAAGCAGGCCGTTTTAATGCGACGGGTAGCGAAAACTCATTCTTCGGGAGCTTGGCCGGGCTGGCCAATACAGCCGGCGGCTTAAATTCCTTCTTCGGCGCCCATGCCGGTGTGTCGAACACGACGGGGAGCCTCAACTCATTCTTCGGAATCGACGCCGGGTATTCGAATACGACGGGCAACAACAACACCTTTTTCGGCGCCGCCGCCGGCACATTTAATACGACCGGTGAGTCCAATTCATTTTTCGGGAAAGGGGCCGGCAATACAAACACGACCGGCGGCTTTAACTCATTTTTCGGGCGATCGGCTGGCCGGGACAACACGAGCGCCAGTAGCAACTCATTTTTCGGGTACCAGGCTGGCGTAACCAACACGACCGGCAACGGGAACGCATTCTTCGGAACCGAAGCTGGGCTGTTCAATACGACCGGCGGCAGCAATTCATTCTTCGGAAGCAGTGCCGGCTACCGCAACACAACCGGCACGGGCAATACGTTCGTTGGTGAAGGTGCGGGAAGTTTCAATACTGCCGAATCTAACAATACCTTTGTCGGTTCAGGATCAAACGGAGCGGCGGGCATTACCAATGCCACTGCCATCGGTGCGAATGCCTCGGTGACGCAGAGCAGCAGCCTTGTGCTCGGTAGCAACGGCGTCAATGTCGGCATCGGCACGAGCGCGCCCAAAACGAGACTCCACGTTATCAGCGGCAAGATTTATGTGGAAGCGAATGGGCAGGGCGTCATCCTGAAATCGCCGGGCGGCGCATGCTTCGAGCTGACGGTGACGAACGCGGGGGCTCTCGCGATCGCGGCAGTGGCGTGTCCATAAGATCGGACTGGCCCACGACGAAGATCGTCGTGCCCGTGAAAGTGCTGGGGAATCTGGACAATTGGAATCCGGCCACGTGGCAAACAGACGCCTTCTACGGGAATCCACTGGCGGGCTTCGGCACGCCGTAGGCTTGGAGAAGGTTCATCTGCCAGCCGGCGATGGGGCATAGCCGTGGCTCTCTGCCGCGCTACTGGAGGTCACACCATGTTGAGAACCATGCTCTGCATATTCGCCCTGCTGCTTTTGCTCGGCGGGCTGGCCGCTGCGGCTGTGGCCGGTTATATGCTGTTCGCACCGAGTGACGAAGAGGTGCTCTATGAGCAAAAGCACAAAGAAATGACTGAGAAGTACCAGCAGGCCCGAGTCGCCAGGGATCCTTCAGAGAGGGTCCGCCTGGTGAAAGAATCGGAGGCGGCCGCAAATTCTGCCCGAGCCTGGGAAGAGGGCGCCAGAGCGAGGCGCAGGGGCGTGCAACTCGGCCTGGGCGCTGGTTGTGTGGTCGTTCTCTTCAGCTTCGTCGTCCTGTTCCTTACGTTTGTCGGGCGCAAGGCCGCCCTCGTATAATTCGCTACGTCACGGTCTGAACAAGATTCCAGTTAGGAACGTGAAGGTCAACTTGAACAAGCGTCGAGGATAACTATCACAGCAGAATATCAGCCCAATTACTTAGCCTTGTACGAATCCGGGGAGCTGGCGGAGAGGGTGCGAGCCCTTGAAAAGCTATTATTTAGCTGTACCGTCTGCCCACATGACTGCGGCAACAACAGGATCGAGAATCAGCTAGCCAGGTGCTTCTCCGGCAGGCTACCTATCGTCAGTTCTTACACCGCGCATTTCGGCGAAGAGCCGCCGCTCTCCGGCACGCGCGGGGCCGGCAATATTTTTTTCGGAAACTGCAATCTGCGCTGTGTGTACTGTCAGAATTATCAAATTTCGCAGGCCCACAAAGAACAGATCAAGAATGAAGTGACACACGAGCGGCTGGCGGAAATGATGCTTGAATTGCAGGCGCGCGGTTGTCACAACATCAATTTTGTTTCGCCCACCCATTTTGCGCCACAGATGGCGCGCGCAATTCTGATCGCGGCTGAGAAAGGGTTGCGCCTGCCTATCGTTTACAACACGAATGCCTATGATTCGGTTGAAGTCCTGCGACTGCTTGACGGCACCGTCGATGTTTACCTGCCTGATTTGAAATACGCTGAAGACGAAGCCGGTTTCCTGTATTCAAAAGTACGCAGCTATGCGTCGGTTTCGCGCGCGGCGATCGCTGAGATGTATCGCCAGATGGGCGATCAGCTCGTTTATTCCGAAGACGGACTGGTGAAACGCGGGCTGCTGATTCGCCTGCTCGTGCTGCCGAACGATATCGGCGGGTTGCGCGGTTCGCTCCGCTGGATTCGAGATGAACTTAGTCCGCGCATCGCGGTTTCGCTGATGGCCCAGTACTATCCGACCAATGCAACCGGAACGAATCAACGGTATGTCCTGCTCTCGCGGCGCATCAGCGAATCAGAATGGTTGCGCGCCGCGTCGGCTCTGGATGAATTCGGAATCGAACAGGGATGGATGCAGGAGTATGATGGGGCAGCATTTTACTATCGCCCGGATTTCAGTGATCGAGAAACACCGTTCAAGGACATCAGGGATTTTGCTACCTGATGACTCAACGGTCTTTCGCTCTGGCATATCTGGATAAGCCAACCATTTCGGGAGCGTAGGATGAGCATCGGCCCGCTAAAACGACGAAGTTCGTTGCCCTCCAGCTTTCTTACCGGGCTCATAGGTTGGAACGGCTTTTTTGTTATTGTCGCGGTGATCCTGGGCGACGCGAGATCTGCCGGAAAGTTATTTCTGCTGGCTTCGATAATAGCGTTGGGCCAAGTCCTCCTTTTGCGCCTCCTGTTCTTTGTTCTCAGACTTGATCGCAGCATGTTTGCCGGCGGGTTGTGGGGAGGAGTGCTGGGCGTACTAGGCGTCCTCGCCGAGACGCGCGCGACGCGAGTATTCGATCGGCATATTTTGATTTGGTTGGCGATCGGCGCTTATATCGGAATCGCTGTGGGCCTCTTTCTCTGTTATTTCTATCGAGATGATCGACGCATCGAAAAGGAGGCTGCGACAAAAGGCAGGCCAGTTGATTATGGCCGGGACGCCCATTGGTTGGAGCCGTTTTTCTTTGGCGCGGTCGCCTATCTCTTCGCATTCATTCCCAGGTCTTTTGCATTGGCTGTCATCGTTTTGGTCATTGGGGCAATCAGTGGAGTGCTTGCAGCCGGAGTAAGTCATTTCTTTATCTTCTCAACGGCGAGAAAATCCATCGTGCCGGTTTTGTTGAGTCTTGTAGCCGGCGCGATTCAAGGCTTCATTAGCGGCTTACTCTTTCGAGAATTTGCGACAGATTTTCTCTTATCTCCACTGCTACACGGTGCAGTCGCCGGAAGCCTGACTTACTTAATGACCGCGATTAGAGGAAAAGCACTGGCCAGCAGTGAGCTAACGACAGAAGTTCATCAGGACACTTTGTGATGCTGCAGCTTGTTTTTCGCGTGCTACATATCGCAGCAACTTGCACCTCACTCGGTGGACTGGTTTACGCCCGAATGGTGCTTTGGCCTGCATTGGATTTACTTCCCGAACCGCAGCGGGGAAGTTTCCTGGGTAGCGCGATTCGACGATTCGCATATATCAAATGGACTGGTGTGTCAGTTGTCGCTGTGACCGGGATTGTTCAGTGGATTTGGACATACCCTTATGTCATGGACCACCAGCTCTACCTGTTGTATTTTGTGATCAAAATGGCCGGAGCGGTCGGTCTTTCAGTATTACCTTCTTATTGGCGCTGCCCGCTGAGAAGTTGCGGGGTATGCAGACATACCGGGCATTTTGGTCGGGTCTGAATATTGTTTGCGGTCTAACGATTCTGGTCGGCGCCGCGCTGATGAGATCAGTTCCCAAAGTCTTTCCGTAGGTTTTCCGTTGATCAAATCCGCAAGCCGACGCAGAGCATATGAATAACGAGAAAGCCCAGGTTGGAAGTAGAGCCCCCGATTTCATGCTCGTGGATGATACTGATCATGAATGGCGTCTTTACGATAATCACGGAAAGGTGGTCGTTTTACTCTTTTACCCGGGCGACGAAACACCTGTTTGCACCAGGCAGATGTGTTCGCTGCGCAATCGTTGGCCGGACTATGCGGCGACCCAAGCTGAGATAGTCGGAATTTCCACCGACTCTGTCGAGTCGCATAAGAGCTTCAGAGAGCATCATGATCTGCCACTGCGTTTGCTCGCTGACGTTGATCGAAGCGTCGCGGATCTTTATGGCGCAAAATCTTTGATCCCCGGCAAAGTCGCGCGCTCAGTTTTCGTCATCGACGCGGAAGGCGTTATCCGTTATCGCGACGTGCGGCCGATTGGGTTGTTACGGCCAAAGGATGACGAGATTATCAAGGCAATTCAGGCGGCAAATAAGTAGTTTCAAGTTACAAGTTTCAGGTTTCAATTTAAGACGATTGTCTCTGGTTTTCGAAGCTTGAAACTTGAAACCTTAAACTTGAAACTGGATAATCGGTTTCAGAGAAAAAACAATTATGTCAGACCAAATCAAATGCGCCCGTTGCGGGCAGAAGCGTCCGCCACTCGGTTTTGCGCCCCTGCCGACGGAATTGGGGCAAAAGATGGCGAGCGAAGTATGCCAACCGTGCTGGTCGGAATGGCTGATGACGCAAACCAGAATCATCAATCATTACGGTCTCGACCTGACTAATCCCGAAGCGCAAAACTTTTTGCTCGATAACATGAAAGGCTTCTTCTACGGATCGAGTGACCTCGCGCAGATCGACACGAGCAAAGAAGGTTCGATCAAATGGTAACGCTCACTAATCGACTAAAGCCGTAGACCTGTCCCGCCTTTGTTTCTCAAAACTTCAATCTAGTCGGGGCCTCTCGTGTCAGTACCCCGAGCGATAGCGAGGGGATGTTTGCCACTCAAGTCAAGTTAATGATCCGGTCGCTATCGCTCCCGGTACCTCTCGTATCTGTACCCCGAGCGATAGCAAGGGATGTTTGCCACTCAAGTCAAGTTAATGATCCGGTCGCTATCGCTCCCCGGTACTGATACAGCCGGAGCAAATCAATACAATTCCCCTCAGTTCTTCGCAGAGTATCCTTCTGGTCTTTCTTTTTACTCTCATTTTTCTGACGAACGCGCATGAGAGTTGATTTGTCCTTACGGAAAGCCTCAGGACGATCTACGATTTTCTGCATCGTCAAGACCCCCACCCAAACAGACCAGGAGGGAACAAAGTCATGAAGAGCATAACGGCAATACTTGTCCTCGGATTAGCCGCAGTCATAACTGGATGCAGCACGACACGAAATGACAATGGTAATGCGAATGCGAATACCAACATGGCGCGAAATGAGAACGCATCGTCGAACGCCAACACCAACGCTAACACTTCCCGCAAGGGTACGCGTGAAGAATACGAAAAGAACAAAGAAAGTTATTCGCAGCAAGCGAAGCAACTGGGCCGAAAAATCGGCACCGGGGTTGATGATGGATGGCTATGGACAAAGACCCGTTTCGATCTCGCCGCCGCCAGCGATCTCAGCGACTCGACCATTAACGTTGACGTCGACAATGCCGTTGTTACCTTAACGGGAACCGTTCCTACGGCCGCGCAAAAAGCGAAGGCCGAATCGGTCGCCAAAAGTGTCGCCGGCGTAAAAGCAGTGAAGAATCAGCTCAAGGTTGGCGCGGCAAATAACAACTCCGGAAATGCCAATACCAAAGCGAATACCGGCAACAAAACCAAGTAGTGGCGACGAAGTGAAGGCGGACGGTTGCCGGTATTGGGGCGGCGCCGGATGCTTATCTTGAAAATCAACCGAGGGTATATTTGCAGTTTTTCTTGCATCAAGCGCCAAAACTGATCTAATATCCGCCGCGCTAGACGAAGTCTTAGGCTCAATTTCTTTGTCCGCGGTCCGCTGCAGTTGGCGGCGGCGCATTTCAGAGCCTTGACCTAATTGATGCACACCAAGCTTTTGAAGTCTTGCTGAATAGGACCTATAGAGGAGGTTTCATGACCAAGTCTCGAATCGTAGCTCTGATTGCTGCTGGATCGCTCACTGCCTTTGCCGCCGGTTGCGGTACCGCGTCAAATGACAACAACACGAACGCTAACGCGAATAAGGCGGCCAACACTGCGATGAATCAGAATGCTGCGGCTAATAACGCTAACGCGATGGCGCAAAACGCCAATGCTAAGGCCGCCAACGCCAATGCGAATGCCAAGGCGGCCAACGCCAATGCGAAAGTCGCTCCGGCAGCTTCAGCCAAGCCCACGGCGACCAGGAAACCCTAACGCGGCCGTTTTTACGATTAGTTAATCAAGGAGGGACGTGCGCCCGGCGCGCACCTCCCTCGGTCTTTTTCTGCCCACGGTGGGATGATCTGGCAGAAGATCAACCACATTCAAAGTCTGCAAGAGAGTATCCCTGGCCAAGTTTTCTTAAGGGGAACTGCTTGCTGTTTTCTTGTCGCCCTCTTTTTCCTTCTTGGGC
>WNFY01002275.1_pt1 | contig 19387 bp, 13 predicted proteins | sample 5400091 | NCBI WGS metagenome assembly WNFY01 (sample SAMN13153364, study PRJNA577476) | soil metagenome | isolation source: 60 cm soil or saprolite under grassland replicate 1 | place: USA:California | collected 2016-06-15
TTCCGTGTACCGATTGTTGCTCGAGGGCACGTGGGGCAACGCTTACGGATTCGGGCAGGTTCTTTACAAGGCAACGACACTCGCTTTCACTGGCCTGGCGGTATCGTTCGGATTACGGGCCGGGTTGTTCAACATCGGAGGCGAAAGCCAGCTCGCGGCGGGAGGATTCGCTGCCGCTCTGACGGGCCTCGCACTTCCAGTCGGCACGCCACTTCTGCTGTCGCTTCCGATCTGCATGATCGCGGCGGGTGTGGCAGGCGGAATCGTCGGCTTTGTCCCCGCATACCTCAAGACCAGATTCGGCGCACATGAAGTGATCGTCACGATCATGCTCAACTTCATCGTCCTGGCGCTGCTCAACTGGTTGATCGCCGGACATCTGCACGTGCCCGAAACTCTTCACACTCCGGAGATTCACGCCGGTGTGTTGCCGAGGCTCGCCGACATCGATCCACGATTCCACGGATCGGCGGCGAATCTCGCGCTCATAGTCGCCGTGCTCGTCGCATTTGCCGTTTGGTTCTATCTCTTTCGCGCGCGGGGCGGCTACGAGCTCCGTGCGGTCGGCCTTCAGCCTCAGGCAGCGGAGTACGGCGGAATCAGCGTCGGTCGAGTATGGATGCGCGCGCTCACTTTTTCAGGAGTGATCGCTGGAATCGGCGGCATCAACTACGTCCTCGGCTACAAGCACTACTATGAAGATGGTTTTGCGGGGGGAGCCGGTTTCCTCGGAATCGCTGCCGCGCTTGTCGGTCGGAATCATCCCTTCGGTGTGCTCGTAGCGGCGTTTTTCTTCGCCACTCTCTCGCAGGGCGGTCTGGCTATCCACGCGTTCGTCCCCAAGCAGATGATGGACGTACTGCAAGGCGTGGTGATTCTCGCAGTCGCGATGGCAGTGCCGGAAGTGAGAGGAATCCTGCGCGGCGCGCGTAGGCGAGCCGACGCGTGAATCCTTTTTCCTTTCTCACGCAGATGATACGGATTGCGGTTCCGTTTCTGTTCGCGGCGAGCGGTGGAGTTGTGGCCGAGCGCTCTGGCATCGTCAGCCTGACGCTCGAGGGATTCATGCTTAGTGGGGCGTTCGCAGCAGTACTCGGTACCCACTACTCAGGTAGCCCGTGGGTCGGTGTGCTGTGCGGAATACTTGGCGGATTCATTTTCTCGCTCATTCACGCAGTTGCGACCATACGTTATCGGGCTGACCAGGTAGTGGTCGGAGTCGCGATCAACCTCTTGGCGATCGGCGTTACTCGATTTTTCCTCAAATTGTTTTTCGCCAGCTCGTCCAATTCGCCACGTGTTGCTGGCTTCGGTGGAAACATCAAAGCCGCTGGATTCGACAACCCGCTGCTTTGGCTCGGCGTTCTGGTCGCGCCATTCGTGGCGTTCGTGATCTACAAAACGCCGTTCGGTTTGCGCGTGCGCGCAGCAGGCGAGCATCCGGACGCCGCCGAGAGTGTCGGAGTAAGCGTGACCCGGGTTCGCTACGCTGCGGTTGCAATATCTGGAATACTCGCCGGCCTGGGTGGCGTCTATCTGGCGCTCGACCAGCACCAGTTCACCGACCAGATGACGGCGGGCAGGGGCTTCATTGCGATTTCGGCTGTTATCTTCGGACGATGGGATCCGATTCGTGCCGCGCTCGCGTGTCTGCTGTTCGCGGCAGCCGAGACGTTGCAGATACAGCTGCAAGGGAGTCACGCGATTCCGTCGCAATTCGTCGAGATGATTCCATACGTACTGACGATTATTGCTCTCGCGGGTGTGGTGGGAAGAGCCGTTCCGCCCGCGGCGCTGGGTAAAGCGGAGGCATAGTGCCCTCAGCAATGCGCGGTCGGGTGTCGAGAGTTGCGAGCGGCAAGCTGTTCGTGCTGATCATCACGAACTTCGTCGACATGGTGGGACTGCTGATGATCATCCCACTGTTGCCGTTCTATGCGAGGGAGATGGGCGGCGGTTCGCTCATCGTCGCGATTCTCATGGGTGCGTTTACGGCGTCGCAGTTGTTGAGTGCGCCGATCTGGGGAAGATTCTCCGATCGATACGGACGGCGGCCTGCTCTTCTGGTCGGGTTGACAGCTGCCGGTTGCGCTTATGTCGTATTTGCCTACGCGACCTCGATCTGGCTGTTGTTGCTGTCCCGCATCGTGCAGGGCGCTGGCGGTGGGACCGTTGGAGTCATCCAGGCTTACGTCGCCGATTCCGTCGAGCCGCAGCATCGAGCAAAGGCGCTCGGTTGGCTCTCAGCGGCGACGAACGTCGGAGTCGCCATCGGACCGGCCCTCGGATCGGCCGCGCTCAGATTTGGACGCAGCGGGCCCGGACTCGCGGCGGCGAGTCTCTGCTTGGTCAACATCTTTTTTGCCTGGCGATTTCTCCGCGAGTCCCGTGACATGACTGAGGCGCATGAGAAAAAACCGCGCGGCTCACGCGCAGCAATCGCGCAGGTCATCACCCACCCGGGCGAGGCGGCGCCGCGCCTGATCTGGATTTACGCGATAGCGATGGGTGCGTTCTCCGGCCTCATGGCGATTCTCGCGCTGTTTCTCGCCGATCGGTTCGGAGTCGGGAAGGACCGGATCTGGATTTTCTACACCTACGTCGGAGTGATATCGGTCGTCACACGCGCCGGAATTCTCGGTCGGATGGTGGAGCGATACGGTGAGGCACAGCTATCGCGAATTGGCCTCACACTTCTGGCGACTGGCCTCGCCACGCTTCCGCTCGCGCGTGGCTATCTCACCCTCGCCATCGCTGTAGCGCTCATCCCGCTCGGCACCGCGTTCACTTTCCCTTGTGTGACGTCGATGCTCTCGCGTGTGATCTCGAGTCGCGAGCGCGGACTGTACATGGGCGTGCAGCAGACTTTCGGCGGCTTGGCCCGCGTCGTCATCCCGCTATGGGCGGGTTTCTCGTACGATCATTTCGGGAAAACGGTGCCGTTATTCACATCAGCCGCGCTGGTGCTTGCTACCATCGCGCTTGGTTACGGGATAGACGACGGAAGGAAGGCGGAGCTCCGCGTCGCGAGCTAGACTAATCAACTGCAACCGAACGGGCGGGAGGCGTCAGCCTCAAGGCGGGAGGCGTTAGGTCACTACGTCAGGACTTCACCAGCGGCCTTCCGGGTACAAGCAACTGCCTGTGCCAGACTCCGAGCAGAAACGTCCCGACGTCGTGACCTCGAGCCTCGCGCCTCCAGCGCTGACGCCTCCCGCCCGTTCAGTTGCAGTTACCAGTCTCCCGCCCGTTCAGTTGCAGTTCCAGTTTCAGTTACCCCGCCCTCAGCGCCCCCAGAACCCCGGGCAACGACCCGACCACCCACGTAATCGCAGCTGCGATCGCCGCCTGCTGCTTCGGAATTTTGCCGACGACGTGGATCCCGATCGCGAGCAGCACTGTCACCCAAATCGTAAACAGATCGACTCGACTCGCTAATGCGATCATCACCGGTGATGCGCGATCCGGATCCATGAACCGCGCGAGGTTGAGTCCGACGCTGTTGATCGCGTTCAGTTTCTCGGGACTCATGAACAGCGCCTGCGCTGCATTCACCAGAACCTGTACGAGGCGCGGAACCTCGGAGTAAGTCGCGACCATGATCGCGGCGGCGACCGATTCTTTGGCGTCGAACAGCTTACCCACGAGCCATAGCACGAGGCCAGTGCCAAATACGCCGAGGGTCAGGAAAACCGCGAAGAAAACTGGCTGAAGTGTCTCGAAGATTCCGCGACCTGCCGCCAGTCGTTCCGGGTCGATACTCGGATTCTTTCGCATCGCCGCGGCGGTCTGTCTGGCAAACTCCGCGTCCATGATCGGCTGCATGGCGTTCTTGGTGAGGAAAAACAGGACAACCCCGACGACTATCAGCAGAAGAAGCGGCAGCCCGAATTTTCCATCGCTTCTCCGCGCGAAGACCGAAGAAGGCGCGTAGAAGATGTCGACGAAGTCTTCCCAGAGACTCGCCTTCGCAGGCGCAGGCTCTACTTCTTTGATTGCATCAGCGTCGTTTCCCATTCATCGATCCTCGTCGCGGCCGACGTGTCTGCTGAAGCTGGCTTGTACCGCTCGACATCGGTGATCAGCCGGACACCCGCCTGGTACGTGAAATAGGCGTAAGCCCACTCTATCAAGACTACGATCCGATTGCGGAAGCCCACAAGGTACATGATGTGGACGAACAGCCAGAGGAACCACGCCGGCCGGCCAGCGAATCGCACCCAGCCGAAATCCGCGATCGCTCGCGACCGTCCGATCGTCGCAAGGTCACCTTTGTTGCGATAGCGGAAGTTCTTGCGCGGTTGGCGACGAAGCTCACGGAGAATGTTCTTCGCGGCGAATGATCCCTCCTGAATCGCCGCAGGTCCAACACCAGGAATCGGTCGACCGTCCTGCACCAGGATCGAGAGATCACCGACAACGAAAATCTCGGGATGGCCCGGCACCGACAGATCGGGACTCACCTGAATTCTGCCGGCGCGGTCACGCGGGCCGTCGAGAAGCTTCCCCAGTGGCGAGGCATTGTTACCGGCAGCCCAGAACGTGGTGCGTGCGCGCAGCTTCTCGGCTCCAATCCAGACGCCGTCAGGTTCCACTCCTGTGACCGCGGAATTGACACGCACCTCCACTCCGAGATCTCCCAGATCCCGAGCTGCACGCGCGGCCAGACTTTCCGGGAACGTCGGCAGAATGCGGGGTCCGGCTTCGATTAAAATCACGCGCGTCATACGCGTATCGATTCTTCTGAAATCCGGCGCCAGCGCTTTCCGCGCAATGAAAGGGAAGGCGCCCGAGAGCTCGACCCCTGTCGGTCCGCCGCCGACTACGACGAAGGTCATGTACTCCTGTTGCTCACGCGCGTCGTCTGATTTCTCCGCGAGCTCGAATGCCAGCAGAAAGCGGCGCCGAATCTCTGATGCATCCTCGATCGCCTTGAGTCCAGGCGCGTACGGTTCCCATTCATCATGGCCGAAATAGGCGTGACGAGCGCCGGCCGCGACAATCAGATAGTCGTATGGAATTTCCTTGCGCTCGTCATCGACGCGTACGACACGATGCGCAACATCGATCTCGCGAGCCTCGGCCATCAGGACTTCGGTGTTCTTCTGTCGGCGCAGGATGTAGCGAAGCGGGGAAGTGATATCGCTCGGCGCCAGAGCCGCGGTCGCCACCTGATACAACAGCGGCTGAAAAGTGAAGTGATTGGTTCGATCGATGAGCGTCAAATCGACGTTGGCGCGCTTGAGCGCCTGAGCGGCCGCAAGTCCTCCGAATCCGCCACCGATGATTACGACGCGCGGACGAACCAGTTTCTCAGGCAAGTCTCTCCTCGAAGGATCTGGCGGCGAGCGTCATAAGCAACACCAGAAGTATCAACAAAACACTGTACGCCGCCGCTGTTCCGAATGCCAGAGCACGCAGCTGCGCAAGAATCTCCATCGAGATCGGACGGTTGGCGTGAGTGTAGAGAACGACGCTCGCCACGAACTCACCAACGGCGGTCACGGCAGCGAGCAACCCGCCCGCAACGAGGCCCGGCCTGGCCGCCGGGAGAATGACGCGTCGCATCGTCATCAGCCATGACGCACCGAGTCCGCGCGCAGCGTCCTCGAGCGAGGCATCCATCTGTCGAAGAGACGATTCTACCGCTGACGCGACGAGCGGAATGTCACGAATGAAGTACGCGAGCGGCAATATCCAGAATGTGCCGACAAGCAGGATCCGCCCACTCAGCAGATCGTTGCGGTTGAAAGTCGCAGCGAGACCGAGCGCTATGGCAGTCGCGGGTATCGCCCAGGGCAGAGCAACGAGCAGCTCGAGTAACCCGCGACCCGCGAATCTGCGAAAGACGATCAGATATGCTGCAATGAAGCAGACGACAAGATTTCCTGCCGTTGCGATCAGTGCCATCGAAACGCTGTTCGTGATCGGCCTCCACAGCTCACTCTCCGAGAAGAGCCGCCGATAATTCTCGAGCGTGTATTCGGGCGGCAGAACCTGCGTGGTCCAGACTCCGTCCCGCGCAAAAGAGACGAGAATCACCATCAGGTGTGGAAGCACCAGCGCAATGACAATCGCCGCTGATGCAACACTCGTCAGAATCTGAATGCGCCTGGAGCGGATAATTCGCCGCCCGCGTCCACCTTTGCTGGCGAGAGTGTATCTACGCTTTCTGTCGAGCCATCGGAACAGCGCGAGGCCGGCGACAGCGCTCAACGCCAGCACCGTTGTCTCGACGTAGGCGAGTCCCATTGCCCCATTCGTTTTCGAGGCGAGGATCTGCGTCGAGAGAACACGAAGACCGCCGCCGAACACGTACGGCGCGGAAAAAGATCCCAGAGCATTCATGAAGACGAGCAGCATCGATCCGGCGACCGCCGGCATTAGCAGCGGCAGCGTCACTCGTCTTAATCTTTGCCAGGTGCTCGCGCCAAGCCCCGACGCGGCTTCGTCGAGCGTAGCATCGAAGCGCTCGAGGCCCGCGGACACGAACAGAAAAACGTAGACGTACATCGTGTAGGCGTGGACGAACACAATTGCGCCCACCCCTTTGAGCCGCCACGGCGCCTCGGCCATTCCCAACGCGCGCTGCACGACGCGCGTTATGACGCCGCTCTCACCGTAGAGAAAAAGAAACGCGATTACTCCGACGAGCGGCGGCAGCGCGGCGGGAAGAGTTGCCACTGCGCGAAGAAGTCTCCGACCTGGAAACTCGAATCGGCCGAGCAAAAAAGCGAGCGGCACTCCGATCGCCAGGGAGGCAAAGACTGACGCGACAGAAATGACCAGCGTAGTCCATAGCGCTTCGCGATCCGCGGGGCTGGCGGCGAACTCCCGCCAATGACCGAGGCCATTCTCGAAACTCCCCGCGATTACCGCCGCGTTCGGGTACACGACCGCCCACAGCAGAAGCGCAATCACGGGCAGCGCGATGAGCAAGTTCTCTCGACGGAAACGGCGCTTCAAGCTGGTACCAACGGAAAGGGTCCTTTCAGCGGCGAGACTGAAACATTTTCGTCTTCGCGCGCTTCACCCGATTGCGATTCGACATCGACGCTCACGCCGTCAGCGAGCTGCACACGGTAGACTACCACGCCTCCCGCGAACCGACGATTCGTAACACGTCCGCGCCAGGCAAAGACTCCAGCGCCTCTGGACAGTTCCAGTGCATCAGGCCGCAGCAGAACGTACGCCTCCTCCACATGCGGAGGCGCGCCATTCGGACGCGTGACGCTGAGATCTCTCGCGACACCACCGATCGTCACGGTTGCCGTTGCGCCTTTGTCGACCGCGGGGACGATGCTGCCTCGTCCGATGAATGCGGCGACTTCGCGCGATGCCGGTGCGTGGTACAGCTCCTCGGGAGTCCCTGACTGAAGAAGTCTTCCCTTTTTCAGCAGCGCGATGCGATCCGCGATGGCGAACGCATCCTCCTGATCGTGCGTGACGAACAGGGCTGGTACTCCTACTCTGCGCAGCATCGCGCGCAAGTCGTCACGCATCGCCTGTCGTAAGGTAGGATCTAGATTGGAAAGCGGTTCGTCGAGTAGAAGTGCGCGTGGCTCGATAACCAGCGCGCGTGCGAGAGCAACCCGCTGTTGCTCACCGCCGGAGAGCGATTGGATCGCGCGACTTCCCGCGCCGTCCAGCCCGACACTGGCGAGTGCCGCGCGCACCTTCTCGAGTCTCGCCTCTTTGCTTACTCCACGCGCTTCCAGACCAAACGCCACGTTCTCCTCGACCGGCATGTGCGGAAAGAGCGCGTAATGCTGAAACACCATCCCAAAACCGCGCCGCTCGGGCGCGACTCTCGTGATGTCGTTTCCGCCAAGCGTGACCGTGCCGGCATCGGGAACCTCGTAACCTGCAGCGATACGGAGAGTGGTCGTCTTGCCCGAGCCGGATGCGCCAAGTAGGGCCAGAAGCTCCCCCGGACCAACCTCGACCGAAAGATTGTCTACCGCCGTGAAATCGCCGAAGCGGCGCGTAACGCCGTGCAGCGCGAGAGTCACCGTCGCTGTCCGCGATTCCTGATGTTCGCGTCCCAGTACTTCATCCACTCGTCGAGGTGCGCGGCCATCACTTCGCGATCGACAGGCATCGGCTTGATCTGCGCCATCGCATCGCGGATCCATGAGGGAAGCTTCGACACCGGAATGTCCTTCCGCGCGGGAATGCGGAGAAATGAATCGGCGGCCGCAATCATCGCTTCGGGCGTCGTCACGTATTCGTAGTACTCCTCAGCCTCTTTTGGAAGCTTCGTCCCACGCACGATCCCGATCCCATCAACCAGCAGCGGTGTGCCGCTCCTGGGAATGACCCACTTGATCGGGATACGCGTGCGCTGCTCGAGCGTGGCGAAATCGGGCATGTCCCACATAGTGACGACGCCTTCCTGCCGTCCGAGCTTCTGATAGAGAATGGTTGGATTGAGAACGTACTCTCTCGTGTTCGCATCCAGTTTCCGGAGCCACTCATAGCCTGCATCCGGCTTGCCCGTTTGCGCAATCGATCGCACCATAATCGCACCGAAGATCGCCCGCATCGTACCTGATGCGATCGGGTCACGAACCACGATTTTCTCCTTCCACTTCGGATCGACGAGATCGTCCCAGTCTTTGGGCGCGTCGGCGTCCTTCACCGCATCGCGATTGTAGCCGATTACCTCGGGAGTGAGATATGTCCCGTACCAGTTGTCGTGCGCATCACGGCCCTCTGGATCGATTTCCGCTGCCCACGTTGGCTTGTATGGTTGCAGCAGATCTTCCTTAGTCGCGCGGTCGAACGCTTCCGCCGGAGCTCCGAACCAGACGTCGGCTTGCGGATTCGGTTTCTCGGCGCGCACTCGCTCCAGAACTTCCTGCGATCCCATGTCGACCCATTGCACGTCCACATCGGGGTGGGCCTTCTCGAATCCCTTTTCCAGGTACTCGAGCAGCTCTTTCCCGTGCGGGGAATAGACGATCAGTACTTTTCGATTGTCCGAGCTGCACGCGGATGCTGCGAGCGCCACGACGGCAGCGAGCCACCGCGTGCGCGTCATCGAATGGTGTTGCCGCCGAGGAGGTTGGCGAAAATGCGCGCGCTACCGGGAACGCCCGCCGGTAGCTGCCTGAAGAGAGCGAGCGGAACGTAGATGTATATGCCTCGGCCATAGGGCGCAGCGAGAATCGCGGCGCGATTCGGTTGCTCACCGGGATCGCTCATCGCGAGCATCGTTCGGTAATGCGGATCGAAAGTCGTAGGCATGTATGTCGCCCGTTCCTGGACCCAGCCCTTGAAGTCATCCTGAGTGATGTGGTTCGGCGAGTTCAGCAGTGGCGACTGAGGATCGGTGAACGTCACCGGTGCATTCTCGTCGGTCACGCGCTCCGCAGGTTGTTTCAGCGTGATCGGGTAGGGCATGATCCCCGGGCGCTGCATTTCCGCCTGCCCGTACTGGACGACGAGTCGCCCGCCGTTACGCACGTACGACAATAGATAGTCGTTGTTGACCTGAAGGCTCTGGCTCGACTGATACGCGCGCGGGCCAACGACGACAGCAGTGAAGCGGCGCAGATCGGTCTGAGGAATGTCATCGGGCTCGATGATCGTGAGCGGCACACCGAGCTGCTGCACCACCGGCGCGAGATTGTCACCCACCCCAGGTACATACGCGACGTTGAGACGGGGAGGCAGCGCGACATCGACCGCGTTGATCGTCAGTGTGGAGGGACGATAGATGCGCTGAGGATTTATGTGCGGGTACTCGATCGGGATATACCCGGTCTGATATGATTTTCCCTTCGCGGTAGCCGTTGCCCCAATCGTGTGAGTGCCGCGCGATAGGGCACCTCTTACCTTGAACGCGAGAGTGCGAGTTGACCCTGGTGCCATCACGACCGTGCGCGCGACCGAATCCGCCGACAGGCCGGCTGGTAGCGACAGCATGACTGTGACCGGGGTCGAATCGCCAAACGCTGACCGCAGAGTTGTCTTGAGAAGCTGACTGAATGGCCCGTTGGATGGCGCCATTGTTACAGCTTGATCGAGCGTGATCGAGATTCCGGGCGCGACGATGAGCGGACGCTGCACATCTCCACGTACGCGGTCCACGTAGTGAAATACGATCGGAGCATTAAGGTAAATCGGACCAGTAGCACTCGAGCTCACAAGAATGTGCGCACCGCGACGCAGCTCCCGCGCGTCCTCGGAGATTCCCGAGATCTTCGGCGTAAACAAATCGCCGTTTCTGGGAGTTGCGAGCCACCACGGCTGCGACATCTCGCGCCCGACATACCACTGGGCCCACCTGTAAGCAGAGTCAGGAAGGACGATCCGCGGTTGCCCGTCGACTTTGATGGCCGGGATAAGAATCGGCACTCGCCCTCGATTGAAGATCGCAAGACTGATTCTGGCGGAATCTCCGAGTGCAACCGCCTGCCGGTCGGCGACCGCTTCGAGCTCGATCGGAAGGGGACGGATCGGCGGGTTTGCTCGGGCATCGCGGACAATGGCTTTACCCGCGGTGTCGATTCCCGCAAAGATCGAAGTTTCCTCCTTCGCGGGCGGCGCGGGTACCCGCGAGTCGTCACGCGTTAGATAGTCCCAGACTACTCCCTTGCGTATGAGGGTGCCGAAACCCTGTGACTTGTGTTGGGAGCGGCTGGCGGCTGCTAGTTCCTGGATGGAAAGACCGAGATACGGATTGTATTCACCGACGTTGATCGCGAGGGTCCGATCCTGCGGCGAGAAAAACGCGAGTCGATAGAACTTGAGCGGTGTCCATGGCTTTCCGAACTGGGCGGACGGAAACCGAATAGTATCCGCCGAGAGACTGTACGCATCCCGTGCCACGATAGCCGATATCTGATGTTGCCCATGGCCGTCGCGCGGAGTTCCCGAGAATGTCGTAATCACTATGTGAGGCCGGAAAGCGCGCATCACGGTTATCACGTCGCGCAGCAGTGAATCCTGAGGCCAATGTTTTCGCGTCTCGTCCGCGGTCTTCGAGAAACCGAAGTCATAGGCACGCGCGAAATACTGATGTGCGCCATCGATGCGCCGCGCGGCGAGCAATTCCTCCGTGCGGATAACGCCGAGCGCTTCGCCCAGCTCATTGCCAATGAGATTCTGCCCACCGTCGCCACGACTCAGGGACATATAGGCTGTTTCGACATTTCGACCGCGAGCGAGCCATGCTATCAGGTTGGTGTCTTCGTCGTCGGGGTGCGCGGCGATCCAGAGCACCCGCATGGGCTCGGGACCAACATATTCGACGAGATCGGCTGTCGGCGGATCGACATTGAACAGCGCTTGAGAGCGACCAGAACGCGGTATCGCAACAGTCGCAGCGATAGCAGCGATAAGAACCGCTCTGTTCATTTTGCGTTGACGCCGATGCTCAGGTCTTGACCGTCATGCCGCGGCGCTTCGCGCCCGCCAGCTGCTGCACCGGCGCGTTCACTTCGGTGACGATGCGCTCCTGCTCCTTCTTGTGCGCTTCCGCATAACCTTCGGCGGGACTCGCGCGATCGGGACGACCGACGTAACGCGTCAAGAGCGCATTCCCCGTCGACATTCGAAGCCGCGGCGAGACGAACGACCACGCTCCCTGGTTCTTCGGCTCCTCTTGCGCCCACACCACTTCTTCGATCGCCGGGTACAGGTCGACGATCTGCGCGATCTGGTTGCCTGGCCAGGGGTAAAGCTCCTCAACTCGAACCAGCGCGACATGCGGAGCGCGCTTCACCGCGAGATCGTAGTAAATCTTTCCAGTGCAAAAGACGAGTCGCGTGATCGCCTGACGATTGTGCGATGCGACCGGATCATCTATCACCGGATTGAAGGTTCCACTCGCCAGATCGCTGATCTTCGATGCGGCCTCCGGCAAACGCAGCAGACTCTTCGGCTGCATCAGAATCAACGGCCGTCTCTCGTACAGCTGCGCCTGTCGCCGCAGAATGTGAAAGTACTGCGCCGGCGTCGATGGATACGCCACGCGCTGATTTCCTTCGGCGCACAGCTGCAGAAATCTCTCGAGACGCGCACTCGAGTGCTCGGGCCCCTGGCCCTCATATCCATGCGGAAGCAGCAGCACTATCGCCGAGTCCTGGCCCCACTTCGCGCGGTCGGCACCGATGAACTGGTCGATGATCGGCTGCGCGACGTTGACGAAATCGCCGTACTGCGCTTCCCAAAGCACAAGCGTGTCCTCGGCGGCCGTACTGTACCCGTACTCGAAGCCAAGCACTGCCGTCTCCGAGAGCGGACTATTGTAGATCTCGATTCTGCCGCTGGACTCACCCCCGCCATCGGCCAGATGCTGGAGAGGAACGTAGATCTCTCCCGACTCCGAATCGTGGAGCACCGCCTGTCGATGGGAAAACGTTGCGCGCTCAGTGTCCTGACCGGTGAGTCGCACGGATTTACGTTCCGTGAGCAGTGAGGCAAAAGCCAACGCTTCCGCGTGCCCCCAGTCGATTCCGCCGGCATCACCCATTGCGTCGGCGCGACGAGCGAGCGTCTTGGCAAGACGCGGATTCACCTTGAGAGTCGATGGCCACTTGAGCAGCTTGTCGTTCAGCTCTCGCAGTCGGTCTGCGTTGACCGCTGTCTCTCCGCTGCCTGCCCCGGACTGATCCGCTTCCGCGTCCTTGGCCGGATTGTACTCGGGACCGTGAATCTCGCCGGCCTTCATCGCCGTCTGGATTCGGTCGAAATTGGCGGCGGCCTCGACATCGATCTGTTTGACTTCTTCGGCGGTGACGACTCCTTCGGCGACGAGACGATTGCCCCAAACTTCTCGAGGAGATGGATGCGCCCGTATCTTTTTGTACAGCGTCGGCTGGGTGAAGGCTGGTTCGTCCGTCTCGTTGTGTCCGTGACGACGATAGCCCACGACGTCGATCAGGAAGTCCTTGCCGAATTTCGCCCGGTACTCGATCGCCAGTCCGACCACTTGGACGCACGACTCCGCATCGTCGGCGTTGACGTGAACGATCGGAACTTCGAATCCCTTTGCCAGATCGCTGGCGTAGCGCGTCGATCTCGCATCGATTGGATCCGTCGTGAATCCGACCTGATTGTTTACGATGATGTGAAGCGTTCCGCCCGTTCGAAAGCCGGTGAGTCCCGAGAGATTGAACGTCTCGGCCACCACCCCTTCACCGGGGAAGGCGGCATCGCCGTGCACACAGATCGGCAGCACTGCCGCTTCATCCCGGTGTCCCTCTCCCGCCAAAACCTGGCGCGCTCTCGCAACTCCCTGAAGCACTGGATTCACAACCTCGAGATGACTCGGATTCGGAATCAGCATGACATCGACTTCAGCGCCGCCCCTCCCCGCGGTCGACACCTGGCGCTTTCCTGCCGCGCCGAGGTGATACTTCACGTCACCGGTTTCGCTGACCGCATTGGTGGCGGCGTGCTTACCCTCGAACTCCTCGAAGATCGTCTCGTACGGTTTGCCCAGCGTGTGCGCGAGAACGTTGATGCGTCCCCGATGCGCCATCGCCAGGTTGACTTCGCGTGCGCCGTGCGTCGCTGCCGATTCGATTGCGACATCGAGCATCGGGACCAGGATGTCGCTGCCTTCGATCGAGAAGCGCTTATAGCCCTGATACGCGCGGCCGAGGAATCGCTCGAGACCATCCACTAGCGTCAGTCGCTCGAGCAACGCCTTCTTCTCTTCGGCGCTCAGTGGCGCGTTCAACCGCCCACTTTCGATCTGTTCGCGAAGCCACTCTCGCTCTTCGATTTTGCCGAGGTGCGATATCTCGAACCCGATTCTCGAGGAGTAGAGCTCTCGCAGTCGGGCGACCACATCCGCCGCGGTTCCGCTTGATGCACCGAGTGCGATTCCCGGGATGGTGGCGAGATGGTCCTCGGTAAGGCCGTGAAATTCCGCAGTGAGCTCGGGAGTTCCCTCGGGCGGCGTACCCAGCGGATCGAGTGGGACCGCGAGATGACCATAGCTGCGAATTGCGTCAACGAGCTCAGCCGCAGCGGCGATATCGCGAAGAAAAGCGGGATCAAGTTGTCCCGCTGCAGGAGCTTCGCCCGGAGCACCTGGTGCCGGAGCTGCTCGACCCAGATTCTCGGCGAATCGGAAAAACTGACGCCACGACTCATCGACCGATGCTGGATCGCGCCGATAGGCTTCGTAGGCCTCGCTTATGTACCCGTCGTTGAAGACGCCCGTGATCGGGTCGGAGCTCATGCTTCTAAATTTAACTGCGCTCTACTGTCCTTGGTGCGCTGGCGGGAAGGCGGATGGAGTACTTCGGACGCGCGGCAGCAGCGCGCACAATCTTGAGCGCGGATGCCCCGTCGAGCGTCGGTAGATAGAGGAATCCGGCGATTCCGTTCACGTCAAAAAGGTGCAGCTCCTCCGCATGTCGCGTGAGACTGACCGCGATGACGGGAGTATTCGAGAGAAGCGTATTGTTCTCCCATTTCTCGAGAGGGAGCGTCGCGAGCACGTCGTAGTCGCAGATCACGACGTCGGGCGCGACCTCACTGACTATCTGGGCGGCCGAATCGAGGCCGACGGCATTGGTCGTCTCGATGCCCAATTGGGCGAAATAGCGAGCGATGTGCTCGCTCAAAAAGCAATGGCGCGCAACACAGAGAGCCCGTAGGGGTGCATCGCCATTTTTCGACACTACCACTTTTGTTTCCAAAGTCATGCGGGGTTGATCCTAAAGCACAGTGAATCGAAGGGCAAGCGGAACAGTTCGGCAAATGCAACTGAACGGGTGCGAGGCGTCAGCAGCAGAGATGGCAGTTCTTCAGTTCACTACGCCCTGACTCTCCAGACGCTGGCCCGAGCACAAGCAACTGCCTGTGCCGTCATGCCACCAGTGAAGTCAGGACGTGGTGAACTCGTAACTCGCAACTACGCTACTGGGGCCTCGCACCCGTTCAGTTGCAGTTTCCAGGCTGAAGTTTGTAGTAGCCAGTGCTCAGGCTGACGACTTGTTCAGTGCGGTAAAAAGAGAAGCGCCCCGCACTCGATGAGTGCGGGGCGCTGACCAGACGTGCTAGTACTTCTTGGTTTTGTCGACGTTGTTCCCGATGATGCCGCCGAGTATCGCGCCGGCTGCGCCACCGATGATCGCGCCTTTCACCTTGTTCCTGCTGGTGACCGCGCCAATCACTGCACCGGCGCCTGCTCCGATCGCGGCATCACGCTTGGTGTGCTTCACGACCGTCGGCTGAGGAGCGGGAGCGCTATAAACCGGGGCGGTAGAATATCCCCCAGACGAGCGCGAGCTCGTGCGACGCACAGTCGACGTTCTGCGGACTGTAGTCCGCGGAGCAGTGGCTGTGCTTCTCAGCGCGGTAGGTGCTGTTGAAGTTGCGACACCTGCGCGCTCCGCAGCGGTGATGCTGTCCAGCGGAGTGTAGGGTCGCGCCTGTGCGGCCGTCGACAAATCGGAATTCAAAGCTTCATCGACCTTTTTGTCGTTTCCCCCGCATGCGAAGGCGAGGAACGCGGCCGGAAGGATTAGTAACTTTTTGTGCATTTTAATGCCTCCAGATATGACCCCCGCGCAACGCGACGGTCCTACAATAAAGGGCAGGCTCCATGCCAATAAAAGCCTGTAGTTATGCCACCGTAGCGGCGGCTAACTCGGCGGTTGGCACTGCATCGTCCCCTGAAGAGGCCGGTAGAGTGAGACGAAAAGTGCTGCCAACGCCAGGCGTCGAACAGGCCGTGAGCGACCCATCCAACAGCTGCGCCAGTCGCCTCGAGATCGGGAGTCCAAGCCCGGTGCCCGGCTGCTTCGATTCCGTCACCTGGACGAATTCCTCGAAGATGCGCGGCATGTCGTCCGGCGCTATTCCCACTCCCTGATCGATTACCTCCAGTTGTACACCCTTGTCGTCGTTCTGTTTGCAGCCGACACGGATTGGTTTTCCTTCGCCGAACTTGATCGCGTTGGAGAGCAGATTGAGAAGTATCTGACGCACCCGCCGTGGATCGCTCACAATCGTGAACGGCTCACTCTCCATGTCGAGACTGAGCATTGAGCCATACTCGTCCGCCAGCGGCCGGACGGTCACGAACAAGTCCTCGATTAACGCTGGGAACATCACCGGCTGGAGCGAGAGCTCGATCTTGCCCGCTTCGATCTTGGAGAGATCGAGAACATCGTTCACCAGCTCGAGCAGATGACGCGCTGCCTTGAGCGTGCGCTGGAGACCTTCCTTCTGTCTGACATTGAGCGGACCGTAAATGTTGTCGAGCAGGAGCGTGCTATAACCGATTACTGCGTTGATCGGTGTGCGCAGCTCGTGGCTCATCGAAGCATAGAAGCGGTTGCGCGCGCCCATCGCCTGCTCGAGAGCAACCTGACGCCGGTGCAACTCATCGTTCATCTGTGACAACTTCGCCGCCGAACGCGCCTCGGCTTCCAGCAGCGACGTGCGATGCTCCAGCTCCAGCTCACGCTTCTCGGCATTACGCAGCAGCTCGGCTTGTCGCTGCAGCTCACGCTGCTTGACGAAAAGATCGACGAACACCGCGACTTTCGATCTCAGCACGTCCGGATTGAACGGCTTGAACACGTAGTCAACGGCGCCCATCGAGTAACCCTTGAATACGTACGCCTCCTCTTTGTTGATGGCGCTGAGGAAGATGATCGGTATCGTGCGCGATCTCTCACGCGACTTGATGATCTCGGCCACCTCGAAGCCGTTCATGCCCGGCATCTGCACGTCGAGCAGAATCGCGGCGAAGTCCACAATCAGTACCTGCTTGAGAGCTTCGGATCCCGAGTTGGCGCGAACGAGGACTTGCCCCAACGGTTCGAGGATCGCTTCCAGCGCGAGAAGATTTTCAGCACGATCGTCGACGAGCAGGATGTTCGCTCTCTCGTCCGTCTTTGCGCTGATCCTGGCGGGATCGCTCGTGGCTACGCTCATCGCCCGATCGGTCGTCATACCCTCGTTCTCCTGCCAGCCTTCACTTTTGCATTTTCCTTACTCAACTCGATCAGCCGCCGCGCCAGCTTCTTGAGCGGAACTACCTCCGCAGTCGGCACCAGCTCGATCGCAGCCTTGGGCATGATTGGAATCTCGGCGGTATTGGGATCCTGTACCAGCGCGCGTCCGCCTCGCTTCACAATGTGCGCCAGCCCGCGCGCCCCATCGTCGTTTGCACCGGTTAAGACGACACCGATCGCGGCAGAGCCGTACGCATCGCCCGCCGATGTGAAGGTCACGTCGATAGACGGCCGGCTGAATCTCACCGGCTCTTCAACGCTGAGCGACAGGTAAGCAGAATCGATCAGCACGTGATAGTTCGCCGGCGCGAGAAGTACGGTTCCGGCGCACAGCACGTCCTTGTCCTCGATGTCGCAAACTTTGAGATCCGTCGCGTCCTGAAGAAGCTGCGCGAGCAGCTTCTCGGAATCCTTGCCCCGGTGCTGCACCGCCACGATCGGAATCGGAAACTTCTTCGGAAGACCGCCGAGGAGCTCCTTCATCGCGGACAATCCTCCCCACGACGTGCCGAGCGCGACGATCGAGTATGCCACGTCTATTTCACCTTCCGGAAAATTTTTTCCGGTGGCGCTATCTGTTCGTAGCAGTCTTCGTGGGTCATGAACCGAAGCGTTTCCTTGCTACCGAGGACCAGCACTCCGAACATCGGGAGACTTTCGTAAAACAAGCCGTGCACCTTCGACTGGAGCGTCTTGTCGAAGTAGATGAGAACATTCCGACAAAGGATGACGTTGAATTCGCTGAATGAGCGATCGGTGACGAGGTTGTGCTGCGAGAATACCACGTGCTTCGTAAGCGACTGGTCGAACAACGCACCGCCGTACTTCGCCGTGTAATACTCGGAGAATGACTGCTTGCCTCCGGCGCGGATATAGTTGTCGGTGTACTCCTGCATTCGCTCGAGAGGGAAAATTCCGGCTTTGGCTCGCTGAAGCACGACCTCGTTAATGTCGGTGGCGTAGATGCGCGACCGTTCGTAGAGGCCTTCCTCGCGCAACAGGATCGCCATCGAGTAGACCTCTTCGCCTGTCGAGCACCCGGCATGCCAGATTCGAATGAACGGATACGTGCGAAGCAGTGGGATCACGTGCTCGCGGAAGGTGACGTAGAAGCTCGGGTCCCGGAACATCGCCGTCACGTTGATGGAGAGGTCGAGCAGCAGCTTCTCCATCATTTCCGGCTCGTGGAGCACTCTCTCCTGCAGCGCGCTTATGCTGCTGAGCCCTTCCTCCTCGACGCGCTTCCAGAGCCGGCGTCGAATTGACGCATAGGCGTAGGCCCGGAAGTCGAACCCGTAGTGACGGAAGATTCCCTCCAGCAACAGCTCGATCTCGATTCGCTCGAGATCGGGCTTGAATAACTGATCCATCGCGCGTATGGCTTTCGTCGTTTCATACCCATCCATCTCGGGCATCATGACGTCCATCAGAATCACCTCGACGTTCGGATCTTTCTTCAGCTGCTCGATTGCCTGCTTACCATTCTCGGCGAAGCGCACGATCATGCCGTGGTCCTCGAGCATGCTCGTCAGCGAGAAGATGTTGCGGACGTCGTCATCGACCACGAGGATGCCCTTTCCGGCGACCACCGAATCGGCGTCGTGCAGGTGCTCGAGCATCTTCCGCTTTTGCTCGGGGAGCTTCGCTTCGACTCGATGGAGGAAGAGCGCTGTTTCGTCGAGCAGACGCTCCGGCGACTTCACATCCTTCACGATGATCGTCTCCGCGTATTTCTTGACCTTCGTCTCGTCCTCCTGGCTGAGCTCCTTACCCGTGTAAATGATGATCGGCAGATCATGATTGTCGGGATCCGACTTCACTTTCTCGAGCAGATCGAAACCGCTCATGTCGCCAGCGTGGAGACCGAGATCGAGCACCATGCAGTCGAAGTGCCTCTCGTGCAGCTTGGTCAGCGCTTCCTCAGCGGAGGGAACGGCGGTGATGTCGACATCTTCGTGGGCGATCAGCTCGACGATGCTCTGTCGCTGCGCCTCATTGTCTTCGACTACGAGCAGTCTCTTGGGGACGGTGTCGATGAAGGTCGAGATGCGCGCGAACGCTGCATCGAGAGCTTCCTTGCTCACCGGTTTCTCGAGGTACGCGATGGCGCCGGCGCGGAGACCCGCCCGTTTTTGCTCGACACCCGAGATGATGTGCACCGGAACGTGACGTGTCTCCGCATCGCGCTTCAGTCGATCGAGCACCTCGAGCCCATCCATCCCGGGCATGTCGATATCTAGCGTGATCGCATCCGGACGGAATTCGCGCGCTGCTCTCAGTCCTGCTTCACCATCGAGCTCGACGATTCCCTTGTACGCCTTGTCGCGCGCCATGTCGAGCAGAACTTTGGCGAAGTTCTGATCGTTCTCGATAATCAGCACCGATCGATCGCCTTC
>WNFY01001997.1_pt1 | contig 19386 bp, 14 predicted proteins | sample 5400091 | NCBI WGS metagenome assembly WNFY01 (sample SAMN13153364, study PRJNA577476) | soil metagenome | isolation source: 60 cm soil or saprolite under grassland replicate 1 | place: USA:California | collected 2016-06-15
GATTCGCTGGAAATCGGCAAGCCTCATGCATTGTGGCAGCCACGTCTTCAACCAGTGGTTCCACCCTATTCCACGCCGGATGGCAAGCGATTCTTGGCGACCGAAATGCCAGTGCAGAGCACCTCGCGCCTGAGTTTGATTGTGAATTGGGACGCGGCGCTGAAAAAGTAGAAACCGCCCCAATCTGTGCGCCGCCGAAGTGATAGTGCTGCCAGAAGAGATACCGCGCTGCACTCGCTTGTTCGCCCTTGCGGCCTCACCGCACACTATTCCGTTCAATTCGATCGGACTCTAAAGGAAATACTGAGGAGTGAATCCCCCGGCCCCCGGTTTGATGTTTGCTACTGAAGAAGGTTGCTGCTTCTAGCCTGAATTTCTCACAATTAAATAGAAAAAGGCTGTCGCTTCATGGCATAACTCTTTTGTCGAGAAAGAAATCCTGCCAAGAAGGAGAACAGCCTTATGACAACAGAGTGTACCCAGTTTGTCTTCGGATTTCATCCCCAAAAACGACGCGAGATTCGGGCCCAGTTCGATGGCGGAGCCATCACCAGCGATGGCGGTGGTCTGTTCCTGCGGGAGGTTGAGAAACGCATCGGGATCCTCCACCAGTTTGCCGCCTGCTTCACCGATTATCGGAATCCCGATCTGATCGAACATCGGGTGGAGGAGATGGTGGCCCAGAGAGTCTATGGTCTGGCCTTGGGATACGAAGATCTGAACGATCACGAGGAGTTGCGGAACGATCCCTTGTTGGCGGTGTTGGTGGAGAAGGCGGATCGCGGCAGTCCAGTCTTAGCCGGAAAGAGCACTCTGAATCGGCTGGAACTGACCCCAGAGACGGCCAGTCGGAAGGAGCGCTACAAAAAGATCGTGCTGGATCAGGGAGCCGTGGACCGGCTGCTGGTGGATATTTTCCTCGAAGCCCACCCGGAGGAGCCGAAAGAAATCATCCTGGATCTGGATGCTACCGACGATCCTTTACACGGAAACCAGGAGGGTCGTTTTTTTCATGGTTATTACGGGCACTATTGCTATCTGCCGTTGTACATCTTCTGCGGAGAGTTTCTGTTGGGTGCGCGGTTGCGACCGTCGAACATCGATGCGGCGGCAGGAAGTGTCGAGGAGCTGAAGCGTATCGTGGCCCAGATTCGTTCCGCGTGGTCCCAAGTGCGCATCGTGGTGCGGGGAGATTCGGGATTCTGCCGCGAGGAGCTGCTGGCCTGGTGTGAAGCCGAAGGCGTGGACTATCTGCTGGGACTGGCGAAAAACGAACGTCTGAAGGTCGAGATCAAGAAGGAGATGGAGGAGGCGAACGCACGATACCAAGAGACCGGACGCGCCGCCCGGTTGTTCAAGGAGTTCGTCTATCAGACGCGGAAGAGTTGGAGTCGGGCGCGACGGGTGGTGGCCAAAGCCGAGTGCTTGGAGAAAGGAGAGAACCCACGATTCGTGGTGACCTCTCTGAGTGGAGAACAATGGCCAGCGCAGGCGCTGTATGAAGAGCACTACTGTGCCCGCGGGGACATGGAGAATCGCATCAAAGAGCAACTGATGCTGTTCAGTGATCGCACCAGCACGCACTACCTGCGGAGCAATCAACTGCGGCTGTACCTTTCTTCGATCGCTTACGTGCTGTTGCAGATGCTGCGGCGCCTGGGACTGGAGGGAACGGAGTTGGCCAAGGCTCAGTGTTCCACCATTCGGCTCAAGGTGTTGAAGATCGGCGCGCTGATCCGCATCACGGTGCGCAAGGTGTGGGTTTCGCTGGCCGGTGGTTACCCCTATGTCGCGCTGTTCCAGCAAGTCTATGAAAAGCTCTGCGCCGTGCCGCTAAAGTCCTGAAAAAGAAAGACCCCCAACAACTTTTTTCTGGCTAATGTCAACAGCTGACACAGTGTGCGCCGAAAACGCCACGGAAAGAAAAAACTCTCACGCAAAAACGAGAACCCGATCAGCTACGCAACCGCACCTCGCGAACTATCTCGCAACTCACCATTCCAACAAAATTCATTCCTCTTCTGCCAAGCGGTGAGAAATTAGGGCTAGGTGTTGACTACAGCAAGAGAACCGGGCTGGACTCGAGAAGAGCCAGCTCTTTGTAGTCAGCACACGAAGTGTCGTGCATCACGAACTTGGTTCGCAGTAGTTCTTGTCCTGCTGAAAAGTAATCGACGATCACCCGGTTCCACTCACAACTAGTATTGAGCGCTCCGTATCTAATTGGCGCAACAACATTCCCTCGCTTGGAGTTTACAATGCAGTTCAGTACACGCATGACACTCGTAACGGCTGCTGTGGCAGTGTGCGCTCTAGCAAACAGTGCATCAGGCCAGATCAGCGTTACGTCGCCTACCGATGGTTCAACCAAATCAATGCCCATATGGATGCGAGCTAACGTCAGTCAATGTAATGGCGATTCGAATCTGACGCTCTTTGGTTATTCGATCGACGATAGCCCCTTTCTAACTCCTGGTAAGTCAACCACGACAATTGACAGCATTGATTATCGATTGAGTTCACCCGGAACCTATCAAGTTCATTTTAAAGCGTGGTCACAGAGCGGACAGTGTACCGCCGTGCAGAGCACGGTTACCGTGACGGGGCCAACGACCACAACAGTTCTTAGCGATTCGAACCCTGGACCGTGGAGTTGGGTGTTCGATCCCGCAACAGGCACTAATGCCTCCGCAAGCGGTACCACTACATACCCCATCACCAGCCCCGCGCAAGACTCCCACTCGCGCAAATTCACGATGACGTATACGAATGGTGGCGGGATGCGTGGTTCAACCTGGTATGCGACGGACACAAGTGCCACCCACTTTATTTACGACACGTATATGCATGTTACGAAAACACGAAGAGACATCTGGATATTTCTCCTGGGGCCGGGCCAGAACTTCGGCCAAGATTTCTCGGGACTCAGATGTTCGTTGAAGATGGCTTGGTTGCTGGCCTTAAGGGTTAATTACCGTGAACACGGCACTGCGCTTAAGGTTTGATAACCACACCATTCACTGGACGGCTGACTCCCCGAAGAAAATGGCGGCTTCGCAGCCGCCATTTGGTGCGAAACACGATTGGTGAGAAGTTCACTTGGCAGGTCGCTGTAAAACCATGCGGGCCGACGCTGCCTGGAACCGATGTATCCCCCGTGATGATCCCGCCGGCAGAGATGTTTCGTACTGTGACCTGCTGTCCATTAGGACCCACAATGTCCTTGAAGACGCCGTTCGCGTAGAGAAAGCCGTTCCCGTAATGGTCGCCGACGATCACTCCGTTGTTGCTGATGCCATAAACCTCGGTGTTGGTGTTTACCGTCTTCCGGTAATTTAACGGGGCAAAGCTTCCATTGCGATAAATAAAGCCGTGCACAATCCCGCAGCAATCGCCGGGGTTCGTGTAGCCGCCGACAACCACCCCATTGTCGTTGAAGGCCGACGGATCAGTTTCGACCGCGCCGGGAAAATTGGGCACCGCAAGAAAGGACCCGTCGCTGCGGCGCTTAAAGATGTGTTGATTGTGGTTAATGTCAGAGTACGTTCCGAGAAGCGTATTCAAATTGTTGATCCCAACCACCCTGGTGCTGTGGTAAACGGCTTTAGGATGGACGATCAGGCTAGTGGTCGATCCGTGCAAGTAGGCGGCGTGCAGGATCCCCAATGTGTCTACGTAGCCTCCCACCGTGTTCCCGAGAATGTTGCGATCGGTCAACCAGCTGTACTTTGCGTTCGATGGCAGCCAGTACGTAATTTTGCCGTTTGAATAATGCACGAAGCCTTTGAAGTTAGGTTTGTTGAAGTTGTAAAACGCCCTGCCTACGACCGTGTGATTGTCGTTTACGCCGTCCGATTCTTCGCTGGGATTGTTTAGGTCTGCAGGGTTGAGGACAAAAGTTTGCCAGTTGGTGCACGTAGCGTTTTGCGCCTGAAGCTGAAATACTGCGAGCAGGCACACAACCAAACATCCGACTACAACACGAAACGACCACATAAAGGTTCTTCTCCTGGGGGCCGGGCCAGAACTACGGCCAAGATATCTCGGACTCAGATGTTTGTAGAAGATGGCCGAGTTGCTGAGCCTAAGGTGACCTTGGGGAAAGAAAGCATTCCACGTACGAGGCATGGGCAAACACACTCACGCGGAAACCGTCGCGATTCGGCTGTCCTCAATAGTGGCTATTTGCAGGTGGCAATAAATCCCGTGTAGCCGGAGGACCCCGTGATCAAGTCTTTGCCCGGGCTCACTCCATTTGCGTACGTGGGCACGTTGCTATTCGGCATCACGATCTTCTTGAATGTGCCGTTCTTGTAAAAGAACGAACCGGTTGCGTTGCTGCCTTTGATCGTGGTTCCAATGACCAGATTTGAATTGCTAATCCCGGTGAGTTCGGTCTGCAGGGTGCTGTTCGGGTAATTTAGCGTTGCCCATTGACCGTTGTTATAAATGAAACCATGGCGCCACAGGTTCGGAGACGGAGTCTTGCTGAAGTACCCGACAATCGTGCCATTGTCGTTGATGGCCATTGCCTCAGTTTGCGCGGCTCCGGGGAAATCTAATGCGATTGCCTTGCCATCGCTAAAGCGCTTGAAGCCGTGCCGCTTGCCAGAGGAATCTGTAAATGCCCCCACAGTTGTGCCCCACTTATTGATTGACCAAACGGTGAACTTCTTGTAAGTTGTGCCGCCGATCGTCATCGTGAATGCAGTGAAGGTAGAGCCGTTCAAAAAAAATGGCGTCCCAGATGTCGTTCCCAGAGAAAATGGTGGACCAGCTACCCCGACGTTATACCGGCGTTACTGCGATCCATAAAGTAAGTGTCGAGGGAGTTGCGGCGGTAGTAGTTGATGCTGCCATCGGGCAAACGAGTAAAGCCGCGAACCGAAAAGTCAACGCTGTCGTCGGCATCGCCAACTACCGTACCGTTATCGTTAATGCCTCGCGGATCGAGAACACGGTGGCCGTTATTAACAAAGAATCGCGTATTGAACTTCACGAACTGACAAGACGCCTGTGTCTGAGCGTTGGCCGACCTCACGACCAGCATGAGGAGGACCAAACCGAAAACTGCGGAGCTCACGCGCCGGACACAATGTTAAGGAGACTCTGATTAAGTTCTCTTTTTCCACTGCGAGTAGAGATACAGTTGCGCCAGATGAAACAGGAGACCCTGGCGATGATGACCGGATTCGAGCGGTACACAAAGAAAACGCGGCGGGCTGTTTTTTTGGAAGAGATGGGGCAGGTAGTACCGTGGGGCGAGTTGTGCGCGCTGATCGAGCCGCATTATCCGAAAGCGGGGGGCGGGCGGCCTCCGGTGGGAGTGGAACGGATGCTGCGGATTTACTTTTTGCAGCAGTGGTTCAACTTGTCGGACCCGGGGGTGGAGGAGGCGCTGTACGATTCGGCAGTCATGCGCAGCTTCGTGGGCATTGACCTTGGGTGCGAGCCGGTACCGGACGAAACCACCGTCTGCAAGTTCCGCCATCTGCTAGAAAAGCACAAAGTGGGGGGAAAGATGTTGATGAAGGTGAACCTGTACTTGCAAAGTCAGGGAGTACGGATCACCACCGGGACGATTGTGGACGCGACCATTATCCATGCCCCGAGTTCGACCAAGAATCGGGAGGAGAAGCGTGATCCGGAGATGCACCAGACCAAGAAGGGCAAGCAGTGGTACTTCGGAATGAAGGCGCACGTGGGGGTGGACAGCAAGACGAAGATCATCCACACGGCGGTGGTGACGGCGGCCAACGTGGCGGATGTGAGCGTGCTGCCGGAGTTGCTACATGGGGAAGAGACGCGGGTGTGGGGTGATCAAGCCTATCGCGGGCAGGGCGCGGTAATTCGTGAATGCGCGCCCCACGCGCAGGACTGTACGCAGCGGCGCTACCGGTATAAATATTACGTCGATGAACTCGAGCGGGCGAAGAATCGGACGAAATCGAAGGTACGGAGCAAGGTGGAGCACGTGTTCGGGGTGATGAAGCTAAAGTTCGGGTTCGTCAAGGTGCGCTACCGAGGACTCAAGAAGAACGCCAACCGGCTGTTTGTCACCTGCGCGCTGGTGAACCTGTTCCTACTTCGCAAGAAGCTGCTGCGCTGGGCAACGGCGTAAACGTCGAGCCAGCGAAACCGACTCAGCGGAACAAACCGGCGCATGGCTTATCCTCACGCAAAACCGATGAAACCAGCTCAATCGCCCGCAGGACATCATCTACTCCTTAAAAGCAGTGCTTGTTCAGAGATTCCTTAACCGACCTGAACTAATTGCCATGACATACCTCACAAGAGAGTCCTGAGCAGCAACCGCCGCTCTAGTTTGCGCAGTCAGATGTACATGGAAGCTGTGTTGGTTGCCGGGACTAAGGTGGCCTTAGGGGAAGGAAGCAGTACGTGTCGTTAACCTGGAATTAACCAACTCTGCGGGCTTTTGTCCACGCGGACAGGAATGTCCGCGCCACACGAGCTAGGCGTTCGCACCGCAGCACTTCTTATATTTCTTGCCCGATCCGCAAGGGCAGGGATCGTTGCGGCCGACTTTGGCGGCGCCTCGGACGACTTGCTGCACGGGCTGACGATCGCCGGCACCGGCCATGCGTGCCTGTTCGAGTTCGCGGCGCTTGCGGCGCTGGAACGCTTCTTCGAGATCGTCCATCGAAGTGGCGACTGATTGAGGAGGACGGCGGCCGTTTCCATCAGTGCCTCCGCCGGAACGAATCACGGGAACGCCCGCCGGGCCGCCCTGGTCCTGATCTTGCGGCCCTCCGCCAGCGGGGCCGACCGGGCCTTCATCGCCGCGCCGAATGATCTGCATCAAGTAGAGATAGCGGGTTGTGTCTTCCTGGAAGCGCTGCATCATGTCTTCGAACATGTCGAACGATTCGCGCTTATACTCGACCAAGGGATCTTTCTGTCCGTAGCTGCGCAACCCGATTCCCTCTTTGAGGTGGTCCATATTCAGCAGATGGTCTTTCCACTGCTGATCGAGCACGCTGAGCATGATCATGCGCTCGTGATAGCGCATGGCCTCGGGGCCGATTAATTTTTCCTTGGCGTCATAACGTGATTTCAGTTTCTCGAATACGGCATCACCGAGTTCCTGGCGGTTCAGGGTCTCGGGCTTGATTCCCTCGGCGAGAATGTCCACGCCGAAACGTGTGAAGATCGCGTCTTTGAGGCCCTTGACGTCCCAATCTGCGGGATGGGCCTTGATGGGTGCATGCACGTCGAGCAACTCGCTCAGAATTCCGGCGACGTAATCCTCTAGGATCAAATCTTTCTGATCGACCCCTTCGAGCAGCTGGCGGCGCAGGCCATACACGGCCTCGCGCTGCTTGTTCATTACATCGTCGTATTCGAGAAGGTGTTTGCGGGCCTCAAAATGTTGAGCTTCGACTGCCTCTTGTGCTTTTTCAATGCGACGGCTGATGAGCTTCGACTCAATCGGTACGCCTTCTTCCATGCCAAGCCGCTGGAGCAGAGTTGAGACCCACTCCTTGGCGAAGATGCGCATGAGGTCATCTTCGAGCGAGAGATAAAAACGCGAAGCTCCGGGATCGCCCTGGCGACCGGCGCGTCCGCGAAGCTGGTTGTCGATACGGCGCGCCTCGTGTCGCTCGGTGCCCAGGATGAACAAGCCGCCCGCAGCGGTGACTTCGTCGTGTTCTCTATCGGTCTGCGTTTTATAGCGGGATAGGGCTTCGTTCCACTGATCGGTCGGCACAACGTATTCATTGCCGGCGTAGTACCAGACGGTGCTCTTCGAATCGTCCACGGCAACCTGGAGTTTGCCCTGTGCCACACGAAGAGGCTGGGCAATTCCCTTCTTCACGCACTCCTGCTTGGCCATGAACTCGGGATTGCCACCAAGGAGAATGTCGGTGCCGCGACCTGCCATGTTAGTGGCAATCGTGACCATTCCTTTGCGCCCGGCCTGGGCGACAATTTCGGCTTCCTTCTCGTGATATTTGGCGTTGAGAACAACGTGCTTGATGCCCTTCTTCTTTAGCAGGTCGGAAAGGCGCTCGGACTTCTCGATTGAAGTTGTGCCGACGAGTACCGGCTGCCCGGTGTCGTTGAGCTTCTGAATTTCATCAGCCGAAGCGAAATATTTCTCTTTTTCGGTGCGGTAAACGAGATCAGGATTTTCGACGCGCAAGAGCTGCTTGTTCGTGGGAATAACAATGACATCGAGATTGTAAATCTTGCCGAATTCGGCGGCTTCGGTTTCCGCGGTACCAGTCATTCCGGCAAGTTTTTTGTACATGCGGAAGTAGTTTTGAAAGGTGATGGTCGCGAGCGTCTGGTTCTCGCGCTCGATCTTCACGCCTTCTTTGGCTTCAACCGCCTGATGAAGACCGTCTGACCAACGCCGACCAGGCATGAGGCGGCCGGTGAATTCGTCCACGATGATGACTTCGCCGTCTTTCACCACGTACTCGACGTCACGGTGATAGAGCGCATGGGCCTTGATTGCCGTCTCGACGTGGTGTTTCAGCGCCCAGTTTTCTGGATCGGCAATGTTGCCGATTCCGAGCAGGCCTTCGACTTTTTCCCAGCCTTCGTCAGTGACGGTGACGTTGCGGTGCTTCTCATCTACGACGAAATCGCCAGTATAGGTAGCAGGCTCGCCGGGAGCGCCAGGAGTCTCCACGCCCTTTTCGAGCTTGGGAATAATCCGGTTCACGCGGGCGTATTTGTCGGTGGATTCTTCGCTGGCGCCGGAAATGATGAGAGGCGTGCGGGCCTCGTCGATCAGGATTGAGTCCACTTCGTCAACGATGGCGAAGTTGTGCGGCCGCTGCACGCAATCCTTGAGATCGAACTTCATGTTGTCGCGCAAGTAGTCGAAACCGAACTCGTTGTTGGTGCCGTAAGTGACATCGGCGGCATAGGCGTCCCGGCGTTCCTGATCGTCGAGATCGTGAACGATTACGCCGACGGTGAGGCCGAGAAACCGGTAGAGCTGGCCCATCCATTCCGAGTCGCGCTTGGCCAGATAGTCGTTGACGGTGACCACGTGCACGCCGCGTCCACTGAGCGCGTTGAGATAGACCGGAAGGGTTGCGACCAACGTTTTGCCTTCGCCGGTCTTCATTTCAGAGATCGTGCCCTTGTGCAGGACCATGCCGCCGATTAGCTGCACATCGAAGTGGCGCATGTTCAGAACGCGGCGTCCGGCTTCACGCACGACAGCGAAAGCCTCTTCGAGAATCTCGTCGAGAATTTCGTTGGTCGCATTGAGGCGTTCTTTGTCCAGTTCTTTGAGGCGCTGGGGGTCGGCCTCGGGCTCGTCGGGAATTCGGCTCAGGCGGTCGGCGATGCGTTTGCGGAATTCGTCGGTCTTTGCGCGCAGTTGTTCGTCCGAGAGCTTGTGCATCTCGGGTTCAAGCGCATTGATTGCCGCCACACGCGGCAGCAAGCGCTTAACTTCGCGCTCGTTCTTGGTGCCAAAGACCTTGCCTAATAGGGTATTGATCAACTCTGGAGTTCCTTCGGAGGCGGACGTCCGCTATTTAGAAAGCCTAGCATATTAGATGCTGGGTGAATGTTGGCTGACTCGGTCATTCGCGGGCGAGGTCGCCCGCGCCACACCATCAGCTTTTTCGTGTATATTTCCCGCACTGATGCCCACTTTTTACGATCGCTTCGTCGAGTGCGCTGAGCGCTGGCCGCAGAATGTTGCGGTTGAGGTCCAGAAGCCGGACGGAGTTGAGAGTTACACCTACGCGGAACTGCGGCGTATGGCAGAATCCATCGGCGGTTGGCTGGTGGGGAATGCCATGCCGCCGGGCGAGCGGATTGCGATCCTTGCGGACAATCATCCGCGATGGGTGGCCGCGTATCTGGGAATCATTGCTGCGGGCGGGGCGGCGGTACCACTGGACACCGCGTATCATGCGGATCAGGTTGCGAAGCTGCTGAAGGATTGCGGAGCTTCGCTGCTTATTTGTGATCAGAAGCATCTTGAGGTGGCGCAGCAGGCGATATCGGGGACGGAAATCAGCATTGTGCTGACAGATGCCGGGCGGGGCCCGGCAGGACAGCCGAGGGCGGCTGTCCCCACGCAAGTTGTGGCGGATGGACGGGCGAGGATCCCCGTTCCCCCACAGCCGGCAACTGATCTCGACAGCATATTCGCGGGGCACAACAGAGAATTCACTCCAGTTCCTCGACAGCCGGATAATCTGGCTTCCCTTCTCTACACTTCTGGAACCACTGCCGATCCCAAGGGCGTAATGCTCACGCATGCGAATTTGCTCGGCGAAGCGGATGCGGTGTTTGCGTGGGCACACCTCGGACCGGAGGACGCCATTCTGGGGGTGCTACCGCTGTTCCACGTACTTTCGCAGATGGCGAATCTGCTGTTGCCGCTGGTTGCAGGCACTCGGGTGGTTTATCTTTCCACGCTCAACACGACAGAGTTGCTGAAGGCGCTGCGAGAACGGAATATCACGGGGTTCGCTGTGGTACCACAGTTCTTCAATCTGATTCATGAGCGGATATTCAAAGAAGTGGCGCAAAAGGGCGGCTTCACGCGCTTCGCATTCGGTACGATGCGGCGCGTCACGGTGTTCTGCCGCAAGCTGGGACTCAATCCTGGCCGCGTGTTCTTTGGGAAGATCCATAATCTGTTTGGGAAGCAGATGAGACTACTAGTCACCGGCGGTTCACGCTTTGATCCGCAGATCGCACGCGATTTCCATTCGCTGGGAATTGACGTGCTGCAGGCGTATGGGCTCACGGAAACTTGCGGTGGAGCGTTCGTGAATCTGCCGAAGAAAAACGTAATAGGCTCAGTTGGCAAGGCTTTGAAAGGAGTGGAAGCCAAGATCGTTGATGCACAGCCATCCGACGACGGTTTAACAGCGAGCGGCGAGATCATTATGCGTGGACCGATCATGATGAAAGGTTATTGGAACCGTCCTGACGCCACGGCGGAGGTGTTCAAAGATGGTTGGCTCCATACCGGCGACCTCGGCTACTTCGATGCTGACGGAAATCTGTTCATCAGCGGGCGCAAGAAAGAGGTAATCATTCTTTCCAACGGGAAGAATGTTTATCCGGAGGAGATTGAGGCGCATTATCTTCAGTCGCCGATCATTAAGGAAATCTGCGTGATGGGGATGGAAGGCGCTGCAGGAGGCGACAAGCTTTTTGCGGTCGTCGTGCCGAACTTCGAAGTGCTGCGGCAACGGAAGGTCGTGAACACGAGAGAAGTAATTCGATACGACATCGAAGGCCTGTCGGCAAAACTCGCTTCCACGAAGCGAATCAGCGGCTACGAAATCTGGCAGGACGATCTGCCGAGAACGACCACCCGCAAGATCAAGCGGTTTGAGATTCAGAAGCGAGTGCAGGCGCGTAAAGGTGCGGACGCGGCGGGAGAACTGGCTGCAGTAAAGCCCCTGACTGATGAAGAGAAGTCGTGGCTAGAACGCAATGACGTACAGCGTGCGCTGAAGATCATTCGCGACTACTCCACGAGCGCGCCGGAAAATATTCGCCCAGGCGACAATTTGGAATTGGATCTTGGTCTCGATTCCATGCGGCGTGTGGAACTCCTGGTTGCGGTCGAGCAAGAGATCGGCGGCGATGTTCCCGAATCACAATTGTCTGATGTCTACACCGTCCGCGAATTGGTGGATGCGGTGCGGGAGAGCGCTGCATCGGGTGCAAAGCCGGCGGGCGAGAGTGGTCGCCCCACATTCGCCGGCTGGAGCGCGGTGCTACGAGAGGACCCCAATGATCCCGCAGTTACTGCGATTACGAAGCCGAGGCCTTTCACCGATACGGCTATTTATCTTCTGGCCGGTTTCATCGGCTTTGTGTGGCGAACGTTCTCTCGCATTGATGTGGAAGGGCTGGAAAACGTGCCGAGCAGCGGACCATTTCTTCTTTGCTCCAACCACCAGAGCTATCTTGATCCGGCATTCTTGCTGGTGATTCTTCCATTCAAGACGCTGCGCAACCTGTTCGCAGTCGGCACCAGCGAGATTTTCGGTACCGGCATCATGCTGCGAATGGCAAAGCTGTTTCGTGTGATGGTGGTTGATCCTGATGCGAATCTGATTCCGGCGATGCGTGCCGGGGCGTACGGCTTGCGGCACGGCCTGGGTCTGGTTTTATATCCGGAGGGCGAGCGCAGTATTGACGGCACGCCACGCATTTTCAAGAAGGGTGCGGCGATCCTCTCGATTCACCTGCAGGTTCCGATTGTCCCGATCGCAATTGAAGGCTTCTTTGAATCTTGGCCGCGCGGCAAGTCATTTCAGAAAGTTGCGCCGCTGAAAATCAAGATCGGTAAGCCGATGATTCCGCCGCCTGAGTCGAAAGCATCAGAAGAAGCCTATGCGAAGCTAACTGCCGAGCTGAAGGCCCGGGTGGTGGAGATGTGGGAGGAACTGCGGAGCATTAAGAACGAAAAGGTTTCTGCGTGAGACTATTTCGTCCTGTTGGGTTGGGGGAACTAGCGTTGATTTGGGACTCCGGGCTGCATGACTTCCCGCCCCGATTGCCGCACCAGCCTATTTTTTATCCCGTCGCAGACGTCGAGTACGCGCGGCAGATAGCACGAGAGTGGAATACTAAGGAAAGCAGTTTTGCGGGATACGTAACAGAGTTTGAAATCGCTGATTCTTACATAAGTGCTTTCGAACGTCACATAGTGGGCGCAGCTCACCACGCCGAGTTCTGGATTCCTGCTGAAGAGCTGTCAAACTTCAACCATGCAATTCAGGAATTCATACGCGTCGTAGAGGGATATTTTGGCACGGATTTCAAAGGCTGGATCCCTGAACAGTTCGGGATCAGAGGAAATGACGCTGTTTCTCAATTCGTAACCCTCACACAAGTCTGGGAATATAACCGCGTTGATTTTGCGCGTGAAGTCACGCTCAACCGTAAAGCGGTCTTTTTGAATTTCTTGTTCTGGAAACAATTTGATTTCATGGAACATGGTGTCGATCAGCAGCGAAAGACCGAGACACTAAGAAGACTCGCTGAAGCTTGGACCTTTACACCTTGCGAGCTTCCGGTTCCTGGGATTACCTAGCCGCGGATAGCGGGCTCTGGTTCGCGTTCCTGTTTCTTCTCCGGCCAGCCGGGCAGAGTTGTGTCGCCGGTGATCAGGCGCGCGCCGCGCTCATAGGTTAGATATGACCAGGCCCACTGGATCATTACGATGAGCCGGTTGCGAAAACCGATCAGGAACATGATGTGAATGAATAGCCAGGCGAGCCAGGCGAAGTATCCGGAGATGTGAATCTTCCCGATCTGTGCGACAGCTGCGGCCCGACCAATCGTTGCCAGACTTCCCTTATCCACATAATGGAAGTTCTTGCGGCGTGACTTTTGCAGGTCGCCGGCGATAGTTTCCGCAACGTAGCGCCCTTGCTGCATCGCCACTGGGGCGACACCGGGCAGCAGGTTGCCGTGTTCATCCTTCAAGCTCGCGAGGTCGCCAATGACAAACACCTCAGGATGGTCCGGCAGATTTAGATTGCTATTTACCATCACCCGGCCCGCACGATCCACTGGCGCGCCCAGCTTTTTCCCGAGCGGAGAGGCGGCGACTCCGGCGGCCCACAACACCACCGCGGCTGGCAGTCGCTCTTGCCCGACCCAAACCGCGCCGGGATCAATTCGCGTTACCATCGCCGAGGTGCGCACGTCTACGCCGAGTTTTTCCAGTTGCCGGACAGCACTCTGTGAAAGATCCGGAGCGTAGGCGGGCAAAACTCGTGGCCCAGCTTCCAGTAGCACGATTCGCGTGCGCCTCGGGTCGATGGAAACAAATTCGTCTCGTAGCACCTGGCGGGCGATCTCGGCCAGCGTCCCAGCCAATTCCACTCCAGTCGGCCCGGCGCCGACGATCACAAAATTCAACTCTGTCTCCCCTTCTCCAGCCGCAGCCTGTCTCTCTGCCAGTTCGAACGCCAGTAACACGCGGCGCCGGATTTCGAGCGCATCTTCGATCGTTTTGAGGCCGGGTGCCCATGGCTCCCATTCGTCGTGGCCAAAGTAGGAATGGGTTGCGCCGGCTGCAACTACGAGGTAGTCATACGGAATGTCCAAGCCTTGCAACTTCACGACGCGAGTTTCTAGATCGAAGCCGATGACCTCGCCGAGCAGAACTTCAACGTTCTTGCGGCCACGTAGTATCCAGCGGATTGGCGCAGCGATTTCGCCGGGAGAAATTCCAGCGGTCGCAACCTGGTAAAGCAGAGGCTGAAATGTGTGATGATTCTTGCGGTCGATCAGGATGACGCGCACGGGCAGTTTCGCCAGAGCTCGGGCTGCTTCGAGTCCACCAAATCCGGAGCCAATGACGACGACACGTGGTTTGTCTTCCTTATGGTTAATGCGCATGTTCACCTCCGGTCGCTTCGAGTGTCAGCGCCGCGCATCTGAACGTTATATAGATTCGCGTATGAGCCATAAGTCGGAAATTTTTGTAGGAGGCAAATCGGCTGAGTTAACGGGGGCTTCTCCGGCTAATTCGCACCACAGGCTACCTGATCTGGTGGAAATCTGCGCAGTCTTCGGGCCCGTTGTGGCGGCGGTCTGGACGCCGATGGGGCGGCTGAACTCGTTGTTCGTCTACTCGGCTAGCGCATGCGTGCTGGTATTCGTCGCCCGCGGAAGATGGAATGCGACGCCGATGGGGCTGACACGACCGGGTTCCGGCGTGGTGCAAATCATCTTGATTGGTGCACTGCTTTGTAGTGTGGTCGCGCTGGTTGGAATTCCATTGCGCGCCGTCGGGCCTGGCTATCATGTGCCCTGGCCCCAGGTGGCCGGATATGCGGTGTGGTCGCAGGCGCAGGAGTTCATTTTGCAGGCTGTATTCTTCTTGCGTTTCGAAGCGCTGTTGGGATCTCGCTGGGCGGTCTTTGCTTCGGCGGTGGTTTACGCGCTGGTGCATTTGCCGAGTCCGATACTGACAGGACTGTCCCTCCTCGGCGGAATTACTTTTTGTGAACTCTTCCGGCGCTGGCGAAATCTGTACCCGATTGGGCTGATTCACGGCGCGCTCGGGTTGACTATTGCTGCAAGCTTTCCCGACAGGTGGATGCACCATATGCGGGTGGGAATTGGATACTTGGCGATGCATTAGGGGCTGGCGCCAGTTCACCACGGAGACACGGGGAGAGGAAGGACGAAATCGAATTGTAGATTTCGGATCGTAGATTTCAGATTTGTTGGGAAAAGCTACTTCGTATCTATCCCAAATCCCAGAATCGCATTGACCTCAACCGACTCACTGCCGCGAAATGCGGGACTGAATTTCCAATCCGGCAATACCGCGAGGACCTGCTTTTCGAATTCGCCGCCGGCAGACTGAAGAATGCTCACGTTTTTGACGAGGCCGGTGCGGTCGAGCACGCACTTGATCACCAGGCGCGCGCGCGGGATGTCGGAGGAAACGTCGGTGCGCAGCGCCTGTGGTGCGACGAGATCTTCGGTGTATGGGTGGAGAGTCGATTCGGGATCGGCAAATTGCAGTGAGACCATGCCCGCTGCGGTCTTGAAGTAGATGGTGTAAACCCGATCTCCCTTCAACACGCCATAAAAATTCATAGCGCCACCGGCGCGCGGGCTCGCGACGACAGTGATCCCATTGCTGTTTTTGTGAACATCCGAACGACCGCCGGAACTCGGATCGGTCCCACCGAAACTCGGAAGCGTTACGACGTTGTTGCCGCCGGAGATGGAGACGCCCGGCACACGACCAGCGCCGCGGTAGCGGTCTCCGGAGCCGCCTGCACCGGCATAAGATGAAGTTCCGTTGCGAGGCGAGGCGTCTGCTCCTTTTCCTGCTCCGGTGAACGCAGCGCCTGAACCTGATCCGTTGGTGGAATTTCCGGAGCCACTTCCATGAGCAGCACCCGCGCCCCCGCCAGCACTTCCGGCTCCCGCAGAAGTACCTGCAGGGGACAAGGCCAGCATTGCGGGCTCTGGGTTTGCAGGCTGGGCAGCTTTATCACCGGGTTTGGGGGAAACGATCACGCCAGCGGTGGAAGCTTTGGTCTCCGAAGATGTCGACGAAGAACTTCCTGCAGGGGCCGCTACTGGTGAAGAGCCAGGCAACGACGGAAGTGCCTGCAGTCGAGAATTGAGGCTCACTAGAGGTGGCGCGACTGCAGCATTGCCCAGCGAATTGCCCGCACGTTGTGGTGGGTTCTGCAATTCCACCGGCGGCGGCGCAACCACCGGATTTCCATTCAGCGCACCCGACTGAGCGTGAGTGCGCAGTGAATTCAATTCCACCGGAGGCGGTACCACTACTTGATTTCCGCTGAGGCCGTTCGATGAATGACTGCGCGCGTTGTTCAACTCCACGGGAGGCGGTACAACATTGGCCTCAAATCCGGGCGACTCAGTTCGTGAACGGATCGGCGTATTGATGTCAGAACGCGGTGCGACGACAGCCGCCTCGGGGAGCGTCAGCCGGGCAGGATGGCTGAGAGCCTGCGCAGGCGCGGAAACTGGCGGAGGAACAACGGCGCTAGCCACGGGAAGATTCCGCCTTGCTGATGACTGCTGAACCAGTTCGACAGGAGGAGGTGCGACTTGCGGCTGTGCAAGTTGGGGGTGGCGAAGTTCAGTGCGCAGTTCCGGAGCCGCTGGTGCAACAGACGCCTGCAATGAGGAAACCCGTCGGGTGAGATTCAATCCTTCCGCTGGCGCCGGACCGGCGTCGGCTTTGTACGAGAGTAGGTTCTTGATTGCGGAATCGGACCTGGGCAGGTTCAATTGCGGAGCGTCTATGACTCGTTCTCGAAGGCTGTCGCCGCGCGCAACTTTTATGGTTTGGACGGCGTGATGAATGGACGTGCCGCCGGCTTTTCCTTCACTTCCCGCAGGCGCGCCACCCAGATCTTGCGTTCGCGGCAGCTCATTCGCGGAGAAAACAATTACGTCATGCGATCGTGGTTGCTCTTCGAGTGCTGCTAGGGCGGTGCTCTCACCCGGGTGTGCAACCGCGGTTGCAACTGCTGCCGCGATTTCCACCAATAACACCACCAAGATTCCACGCCATGGAAATAATCCTGGCCTTGTTTCGCCGTTGAGTTTTGGCGGTGAGCGGCGTAATGCAGGCCCCACAGCAGACACGAATTCCTGCCACGGAGAAGACCACTCAACCAGCAATTGCGGAATTTCGTTCAATTCACCTTCTCACTGAGGGCGCCAGGTTATGGTACAGCTCGATCAGCGCCGGGCCGAGCGTAACAAAGATCAATGAGGGGAGGACAAATACCACGAGGGGGATGACCATCTTTACCGCAGTTTTTGACGCCTGCTCTTCCGCTCTCTGGCGGCGCTCGGTACGGAGCGAATCGGAATAAATTCGCAAGGCCTGCACAATGCTGGTCCCGAAGCGGTCGGTCTGAATCAAAGATGCCACCAGGGAGCGGATATCGTCCACGCTGGTGCGGGCCGCGAGATTGCGCAGTGCCTCGGCACGTGGCTTGCCGGCGCGCATTTCGAGATTCGCCAGATAAAACTCTTCGCTCAATGCAGGGTGGGCATACTTCAAGTCTTCGCCCACGCGCATCAATGCTTGGTCGAGCGGAAGACCTGCTTCCACGCAAACCACGGTTAGATCGAGGGCGTCGGGCAATGCCACAGTGATTTCGCGCTGGCGATTGCGGATCATCCGCTTGAGGACAAACCGCGGCAGAAAAAACCCGAACGCGATCGCTCCCGCCATCAGGTAGATAGAGTCGAACCCGACTACCGCAACAGTTAACGCAAAAAATGCGACCGCACCGAGAATTCGGCTGACTACGTAGATGACCAGGTGCTGTCGCTCACGCAAACCCGCCTGAATGAGCCAGGAACGCGTGCGCGACACTTCGGCTGGAGATAGGGGCAGGGCTTTGCTTAAAGGATCGAGGATCTGGTCTATGCGCTCCCTGAACGACGGTTTGTCAGGCGCGACCGGTCGCTCTACTCCGAGAGAGCGCAGGCGCGCCGACAAAAGGGAGGAGGGCGCATAGGCTGCGGCGGCAAAGGAAAATATTGCGACCGCGACCGCTGCGAAGATGATGGCTGGAACAAGCAGCATAGGCTCAGACGTGAATCTGAATAATCCTTCGAATTACAAAATATCCTACCGTCTGCAACGTGATCCCCGCGGCCAGCAATGTATGCCCAATGGGATCGGCAAACAGTGGTCGAATGAAACTTGGGTTCATGATCAGCATGGTAACCACAATCGTCGGTGGCAACCCCATCAAGAGCATCATAGTGAGCCGACCCTGCGCTGTGTAAACCCGCACCTGGCGGAGAATCTTGAAGCGCTCGCGAATCAGGTGAGACAGATTGTCGAGAATCTCTGCGAGATTACCGCCGGTTTCGCGCTGCAACATGACTGCCGTAACAAAAAATTTTACATCCACCAATGGCATGCGTTCCGAAAGGTTCAGGAGCGCATCACGCACAGGCATGCCGTATTTTTGTTCCTCGTAGAGCTTACGAAATTCGCTGGCGGCAGGATCTGTGAGTTCGTTGCAAACGATCTCAAGGGCCACGGTGAACGCATGACCGGCCCTGACAGCACGGGCCAGCGTGTCTATCGCTTCCGGAAAGGTAGCTTCAAACTTTTGGAAGCGGCGACTCCTCCGCCAGGTGACATAGGAGTAGGGGACGATCATTCCAAGACCGACTCCGGTTCCGACAAACAGGAGGGTTTCCTGCGCGGGCAGCGGCTGAGAGAGTACGTACCCCGCAGCGGCCCCGACAGCGGCGCTGAGCAGGCACACGATCAGCAGATTCCCTGCACGCATGGAAAGGCCAGCTTGTTCGAGCAGGATTTGCAATCGAGAAACGTGCTCGGAACGCCGAAGCAAAGTGTCGAAGGCGGGAATGCGGCTGAACATCTCATCGCGGAGAAGCGCCAGGGTCTCGCGTCCGGGTTGTGTCTGTTCGGCCGCCAGTCGCTCGCGAATCAAACGCGCACGTGCCCTGCGTTGGTCGAGCAGCATTCCAGCAGCGAAGGCGCCACAGGCGACCGCCACAAAAACGAGGATTGGAATTGCCGCTTGAGTCATTTCTGCCCTAAACTTCCATCCGCGAGTTGAACCAGGCTGGATTCAATCGATGGCCTGCCGTCGCAAGGCGGTCTGCGAACTTTGAGGTCGCGCCCGTGGCCCGGAACGCACCGCGAACCTTCCCGTCCGGATCGATCCCGACGCGATCGAAGGCGAAAATGTCCTGCATCCAAATGCTGTCGCCCTCCATACCCGTGATTTCGGAAATGGAAACCACTTTGCGCGAGCCGTCGGTCAGACGCGCTATCTGCACTACCACATGGATAGCGGAGGCGATCTGCTGCCGAATCGCCCGTTCGGGAATGTTCAAGTTCGCCATGGA
>WNFY01003269.1_pt1 | contig 19386 bp, 20 predicted proteins | sample 5400091 | NCBI WGS metagenome assembly WNFY01 (sample SAMN13153364, study PRJNA577476) | soil metagenome | isolation source: 60 cm soil or saprolite under grassland replicate 1 | place: USA:California | collected 2016-06-15
TGTCGATCTTGAGAAACTTGTTCCGCTCCTTCCCGCAAACTGCTTATTTGTCTGGGAGATGCACCCACACAAGACAGCCGATCAGATTCGCAGGTCGGTCCAAGTTTGGAAAGAACACTTCGGCGAATGAAAAAAATCCTGATCACACTTTTCCAGCTCACCGTTACAATCGCGGTGCTCTATTGGGTCTATCACGATCCCACCAGACGCGCCCAAATGGCTGCGGCGATTCGGGATGCCCAGTATCACTGGGTTGTAATCGGCATCCTCGCATACGTTGTGGTGGAAATTGCCGCTGCCTTTCGCTGGCATGTTCTGCTGAAGGTCCAGGGAATTCATCTGAGTTTTCTGCGCCTGTTGGGATTGTTCTTGATCGGCATGTTTTACAACCAGTTTCTTCCCGGGGGCACCGGCGGCGATATCATGAAAAGCTATTACCTGCTCAAGGAAACGCCCGATAAGAAAGCAGGCGCATTGCTCGCGGTCGTGTTCGACCGCTTCATCGGTCTTGTTGCCCTGGTCGTCATCACCGGAACGCTCATCGGTTTGCGCTATGATTTCCTCTCGCAAACCCCGGAGACGCGAAATTTGCTATGGCTTTTGCTCGTCGTCCTCGGCGCGTCGATCCTGGCGTTGCTCTCCACTTTTGTAATCAGCGGATTTAATTTATTCCACTCGTTGCCGGAAAAATTTCCCGGTCGCGAAAAACTGATCGAAATCTCCGCGGCCTATCATCTTTACGCACATCATTGGCCTGCCACGCTTGTCGCGTTCGGCGCATCGATCGTTGCGCACCTTGCAACTTTCACCACTTTTCTGTGTGCCGCTTACGCGTTGGGCGCTGCTGTTCCGCTGGTCAATTTCTTCGCCGTAATGCCGATTGAGCGCACGATCTCGGCGCTGCCGATCAGTTTCGCGGGAATTGGACTTCGAGAAAAAGTCTTCCAGATCATGCTTAACGGCCTTTGCGGAGTGCCGGAGGCCACAGCCATCCTCATCGGGTCACTCAGTTTCCTGATCGTTCTTATCTGCTGCCTTCCCGGCGCTCTGGTTTACCTCTTTTACAAACCCAGCGGCGTAGTTGTGCACGTGAAATTGCGCGAAATGCAAAAAGAAGTTGCGACGCTGGAGCATGAGATCAGCGAAACGGAATAAAGTGGGTGGCGCCTCAGTTTCCCGCTCAAAGTTAAGTCGCGGCGCCCAGGGGCGGCCGAATCGCACCCGCGTATTGCGTCCCTTTGTCACTGCCACTTTCGCGATGACCGTGGATGGTAAAATCACTACCAGGACATTTGCGCCGGTCGATTTCACTTCACGCAAAGACAAGCTGCACTTGTTTCGCCAGCGCGCATTGGCCGATGCGGTCCTGATCGGGCACAGCACGCTGAAGCGCGACAACGTCCGGCTTGGTTTGCCGCAAACAGATTTATGCAAGGCAAGAATGAAACGCGGGCAAACGCCTTATCCGGTTCGCGTGATTGTCTCCGACAAGGGAAGGATCGACAATCATCTGAACATTTTTCAGTCGGACATCTCGCCGATCATCATCTTTTCCACCAAACGAATGCCGCGGAAATATCAGCGAGCCTTGGAAAAGAAGGCGACGCTCCATCTAAGCGACGCGGAGCATATCGATCTTGCCGTCATGCTGCACACGCTGCGCGATAGATACAAGATTCGCACGCTCGCGTGCGAAGGCGGTCCAACTTTGTTCCGGTCGCTGCTGGAACGTGGTCTGGTCGATCGACTCAATCTCACCATTGCTCCGTACATGTTCGGCGGAGCCAAGGCGCCGACGCTGGCCGGCCTGAGCAACGAATTTTTGCCGGCCAGTGTGCATTGCGCTTTGATCGATATGCGCGTTGTCGGCGAGGAGTGTTTTCTCACTTATCGAATCAAGCGCCGGCGGCGGCGCCCGAGCTAGACGGCTCTTCGCGACGCGGCCGTCGCACAAGTTCGCCTCCGCAGTTTGGACAAACGGCGTTCATTTGCTCGGCACAACTCGCGCAGTATGTGCATTCGTAACTGCAAATGTATGCCACTCCGCTCGGTGGAAGCGCCACCCCGCATTTTTCGCATGCTCTTTTCAACTCAAGCGCCATTTCTTTCTTCTTTCTATTTTGAAGGATTTTCCCGAAACTATCGTATCTCGAGCACAAGAGACGCAACATCGCTGAACGGCGTGGGTTATCATCTTATTCCCATCATCACGATACGCAGACTCGTCTCGCTCAACACGGTCGTCGCGCTTTTTCCGATTTCAGTTCTCGGGCAAGCCACCGTCGAGGGACGCGTGGAATTGCCTAAATCGCATTCTGCGCCGGTTATGTCCAAACACTACGAGATCGTTACGCACGGTGGCGTTCTCTCGACCCAGCCGCCACTGGCGGTAGTCTATCTTGAGGGTTCTTTTCCCAAACCGACTTCCCCGCCCACCAGACAGATCATACAGCAAGACTTGGCTTTCGTTCCGCCGCTATTGCCCGTGCAGCTTGGCACAAGAGTGGAATTCCCAAACCTTGACGATACCTATCACAGCATCTTTTCGTACTCACCGGCGAAACGCTTCGATCTCGGCCGTTATCGCCCGGAGGAGCGGCCCATCCCATCGGTCGTTTTCGATAAGCCTGGGCTGGTGACACTGCGCTGCGATATTCATGAGCACATGCGCGGATTGATTCTTGTTTTAAACAGTCCGTATTTCGTAATCACGGATGCCGAAGGGCGATTTCGATTGAAGGGACTTCCACCGGGTCACTGCACGTTGAAAGCGTGGATCGATAGCAAGACTACGCACGAACGCCCGGTCGACTTGAAGAAGGGCGAAACGCTGCATGTCGATTTCCGATGAGCTCCGCGAGCAGGCCAAACAAACGCAGGGTGACAAGGTTCCGGACGAAATTAGTGGCTGCGATGATGTTCGTTGTTTCTGGGTTGATGGCTTTCGCGCTTTATTTTGCTCAGCGTCATGTTACGGCAGCAGCGCAACGCGACTTGCAACAGAACTTTCAAGCCGAACTGTTCTCGCTCGATAAAGTGCAGGAACTGCGCAACGTAGCGCTCGCGGAACGTTGCGGTACGCTGGCGTCGAGGCCGCGAATCCACGCCGCGCTGGAGGACAACGCTCTCGATCTGCTCTATCCGAGCGCGAAAGATGAATTGCGCGACTTAATGGAAGACGAGGAGACCTCGCAGAGCGGGCCCTCGCTTCATGCAAAATTCTATCGTTTTCTGGATGCGACCGGCGCGGTGCTGCCGCCGCCGAATCCCAACGATGTCGGACAATTAAGCCCAAGGGCGGAAACGCAACTGATCTTGAAGAAATTACCCGAGACGCAGCAAATCGGTTATATCCGCGAAAACGCCGATGCCGCCGATGAGATTGTTGATGAAGTGCTGGCCGCGCCGATTTTTTCGACTGAGACAGGCGATGTGATCTCGGCTCTTGTCGTCGGGTTCAAGCCATTCGAGCTAAGCGGAAAAGGCGCTGGCGCCGGAACGCAAAGTGGCATTTGGCTGAACGGCCAATTGCACATGCCGTCGCTTTCAAAATCTGCGCAAGCAGCCCTGAGCAGCGAAATCGCAAAAACAGTCACGAATTCTGGTTCTGCGCAAAGCAACTTTACCGTCACGGTAAACGGTGCGCCGCAGCTCTTGTTTTACAAACGGCTCAATCCGAATTCGCTCTTGCCGCCGGCGTACGAAATCTGCGTTTATCCGCTCGCTGATTCGATGGCTCAATTGCATCGGCTCCGCTGGCGAATCGGCGGCGCGGGCGCGCTGCTTTTGCTGGGCGGATTCATAGCCAGCCACCTCGTCGCGGCACGGCTTGCAGTGCCGGTCGAGAAGCTGGAGTTGGATTCGGAAAAGAATCGCGCACAACGAAAACGCGCTGAAACCGCCCTCGCCTCGACCAGTGAAAAGTTGAAAAGATCGGCAAGATACTCGGCTGATGCTTCCCATCAGTTGAAAAGCCCGGTTACCGTTCTTCGGGTGGGACTCGAAGGATTGCTGGCTCGCGATGATTTCAAACCCGAAATCTACGAGGAACTCTCCGCGCTCCTGCACCACACCCACCGGTTGACTGGTGTGATCGACGACTTGCTTCTCCTCTCGCGCATGGACGCGGGTCATCTCCAGATCGATTCTCAGCCGGTGAATCTCAGTCAGATCATCGAGGAGTGGCTTGATGATCTTGGCGCGCTTCCCGATTCACCAGAAGTGAAAATCGAGAAAAAGTTTCCACCTGATTTATGTATTGGCGGCGAAAAAAGATATACGTCGCTCATCGTGCAAAATCTTCTGGAAAACGCGCGAAAGTACAATCGACCAGATGGCCTCATTCGAGTTACCGCGACAAGGAACAGAGGTGAAGTCGTGCTGACAATCGGAAACACCGGGCATCCGATCGCACGCGACGCGCAGGAACATGTTTTCGAGCGCTTTCATCGTGGTGGCACTGGTTCACACATTTCCGGTCACGGGCTCGGCTTGAATTTGGCGCGTGAACTCGCTCGTTTGCATGATGGCGATTTGCGACTGGTACGCTCCGAGGATGACTGGACCGAATTCGAAGCACGCTTTCTAATCGCGGCGCAACCGCGCGACGGCGCGACTCAAACCCCATGAAATTGTTGCGGGCGCTCACTTTTTGTCTGCTCGCCTGCACAGCACGCGCGTTTGAGATCGATGATTTTTTAGACCGGGTCGATAGTACCCTCACTGTCGCTGCTTTTAGGGACAATTTTCGCGCGCGATTAAGCGGCACACTCGATTTTGAAGCGTATCATTTCCAACAACCAGCGCCCGGGCTCATCGACAGCAACATCGACAATCTCTTCAATCCGCGATTGACGCTCTTCCTCGACGCTCAATTTGGCTCGCAAATTTATTTCTTTGCTCAGTCACGGCTCGATCGCGGGTTTGATCCCAGCGATCACGGCGCTCAGGTTCGTCTTGACGAATATGCGCTTCGCTTTACGCCGTGGGATGATGGCCGTTTCAATGTGCAAGTGGGAAAATTTGCCACGGTTGTCGGTAATTGGGTCCCGCGGCATTTGTCGTGGGAAAATCCGTTCATCAACGCGCCATTGGTTTACGAAAACGTGACCGCAATCCGGGACAAAGCCGCTCCCTATTCACCGCTGGATTTCATCTACGGGTTCTACTACTACGACAAGTACGCGTTCAATCCGGTGATCTGGGGACCGAGCTATGCCAGCGGTATCTCTGTCTCGGGGCGAATTGGCCGATTTGATTATGCCGCCGAAATGAAAAATTCGTCACTCTCTTCGCGGCCCGAGTCTTGGGACGTCACGGCGACCGGGTTCGATAATCCCACTTTTAGCGGGCGCCTCGGCTTCCGGCCTAACGAGGCATGGAACTTTGGCTTGTCGGCAAGCGAAGGCGTATATTTTCGGCCTGAAGCCGAGGAGACATTGCCGTACGGACGCGGTATCGGCGATTACCGCGAATTTGTTCTCGGGCAGGACGTCAGCTTCGCCTGGCATCACTTGCAATTATGGGCGGAATTTTACGAGGCGCGCTTCGAAGTTCCGCGCGTTGGCGATGCGGATACCTTCGCGTATTATTTTGAGGCCAAATATAAAATCACACCGCAACTCTTCGGCGCGCTTCGTTGGAACCAGCAATTCTTCAACAGCATTAACGACGGCGCAGGAGGTGATCTTCGCTGGGGCCAGGATCTCGGACGAATCGACGTGGCGGCAGGCTACCGTTTTACCTCGCATACGCAGTTGAAGCTGCAGTATAGTTTTCAACACGAAACCACCGGTCCCGGTAATGACAATCACTTGATCGCAGGACAATTCACCCTGCGCTTCTGAACACGTGCAGCTCTAAAATCCATGCGCATTCTTGTGGTTGAAGACGAAGCGCGATTGGCGCGCCAGATTGCTTCGGCGCTGACCGAGGCAGGGCACGACCCAATGATTGTCCATGATGGTGAAAGAGCTTTACGTGAAGCCATGGGCACGCCGTTTGATTTGATCGTGCTCGATATCGTTCTGCCACGGATGGACGGGTTTGAGGTTTTGCGCCACCTGCGTTCACAACATGTTGCAAGCCGCGTTCTGATGCTCACGGCGCGTGCCGAAGTCAAGGATCGCGTAACTGGATTGCAACTTGGCGCGGATGATTATCTGCCCAAGCCCTTTGCCATGTCCGAATTGGTGGCGCGCGTAAACGCGCTTGGGCGACGTTATCCCGAAGAGCCGACGCTCAACCTGCGAGTAGGCGACCTCAAGTTCGACCTTGCAAACCATGACGTGCATCGGAGCACGCGACGGATCGAATTATCCGCACGCGAGCTGATGCTGCTAAAAGTCCTCATGCGGGAGCCTGGCCGCGTTTTTACCCGGACCGAACTCTGCGAACGCGTCTGGGAGCACGAGCACGAGTACGACACGAAGCTCGTGGAAGTTTTTATCGGGCGATTGCGCAAAAAGATCGGCGATCCTCCGCTGATTCACACGGTGCGCTACGTCGGTTACACAATTCGCCAGCCGGTTTAGCGGAAGTCAGAGAGCCTTAAAGAGAACAGCGCGTGGGCTCGGAGAGGACGACAACTCTGCTTCCGTCATAAAGGCCCGCGGGCCATCAAAGCATTTTTGTGCCGCTTGGTCGTCAAAAGACTTACGATGTTTTTTATCGCAAAATCGGGCGGGTTTTCGTATGACTCGTTTATGAAAACGATAACTTTATCAAGAAATTCGATTCACAGTTCGCTTCGGCGGATCCTGGTCTCTCAAAATTGACTCAAAATCGGCTTTACCAGTTTGCGCTTGACCTCGCTGCTCCTGCTGAAACGCTGATTGCCATGCAGCCTCTTCCCGGTGAGAATGGCAAGAAATAGATGCACGGTGTGTGCTTTATTTTACGCACTTTGTGCGCACAATTCTCTTTAGACGCACTCCCACCGCCTCTTTTATGATTTCGCAAGCTGTATTCAAGATGGTGCTGCCGATGGCTAGTGCATGGGCCGAAGAACAAGAGGCCGTTATCCTCCGTGATGGCGTTGCACTGACGGCATCGCAGATCGCCGATGCGCGCCACATCGGTATCGCACATCCAGAACGCGTTCGTCTTCGAGTGGTAGAGGAAATACCATTGCCGCTGCATCCATTGCTACGCGAGGCAGCCGAGATCACCGGGCTGATTTCACCACGCACCGCGGGGCTGGCTCTCCGCTATGGGATTTTCATTCGGTCTGAGTCTTGGGGCGAGCGCAGATTGGTTGTCCACGAATTGGCGCACACCGCTCAGTACGAGCGACTCGGTGGTTTCCAGCCATTTCTTGAGCAATACTTGTATGAGTGCATCATACCGCCGGGCTACCCGTTTGGCCCGTTGGAACAAGAAGCCAAGCGAATCGAGCGTGAGACGTGTGCGTAACCATACGTTGCAGCAAACGGCGGCATCGCGCTCCTTCCATCGCCGCGCCTCGTGGCCGCCACCGACATAAGAAACAAAATTTTAAGCCGTCTTTTTATAACCCAAACGGGGACTAACATGAAATACCACGAAGTTTCTTTTAAAGCCTCGCATAACTCGTACGACAGGGATGAAGCTATACATGAGCAACTAGTTTATTTTGCGAATGATCCTTCCCGTTGTGGCTGCCGGGGGCTTGAGTTTGACATTTGGAGGCATTCATCAGCAACGGAAAGATTTTTCACAGTGAGTCATTCGAGTCCAAACGGAGGTTACCCGTTTGCTTATTACCTGGGGCTACTGCTATCCTATCATTTCAACCATCCACAGCATGATGTGATCCTTATAACCATTGATATCAAAAGCAGTTCTGGCTCAATACAGTCTTTACCGCAAGAGATAGATGGCTACATCACGGAATATTTCAATAAAGATCTCTTGTTTACTCCGGGAATGCTCTTTAGAAATCCTGAGCTTTCGCTTTGTGAAAATGTAATACGGTTCGGCTGGCCCGAAATAAAGTTAATGAAAGGAAAATTGGCTTTTTGCCTGAGTGGGACTACTGCCTGGAAAAATAAGTATGCCAATTCGAATATTAAATCACGTTTATGTTTTTCGGATAAAGATGTTGATGACGATGACAGCAACATTATAATCCCATCCCGTGGAAATTTTGTCTTTTTCAATATGCATATCTGGAGCGATGACCATTCAACCTGGAAAAATACACTTCCCCGCTTCTTCGCCAGGAACTTGGTAACAAGAGTGTACATAGCAGATGGTGAATCTTTATGGAATAAAGCATTGCATGCGAGCGCCAGTATAGTGGCTACAAATAAAGTTAGTGGGAAAGCATGGGCAAAAGTAGGTAACAGCGCTTTTACTGAAAGAAAAGTTAGTTAAAATAATGCGTGAACGGTAGTTCCTAACTAATAGCTCCTGACTACCCGCCTTCGCCAAAGCCACGGCGCGGCAGGCTTTACCCCGTGAGATAACGTCGGAGGTGCGCACAGATCTCCATGCCAGAAAAAGACCGCTGGCACAAATACTCAGATAAAGCAGGAGAATCAAAACGGAGCTAATCAAACTCGGCGGCATCCCAAACGGATCTGCATCATCTGCCATCTTCGCTTTGACAGGATCGAAAACTTCAAATCGGTCTTGGCTGTTCGGTCTGAGGAGCAAAAAGGCTCCAGCATTCGCCGCCCTCGTGAGTTCTAAACGCAATGGAACTCGGAACGAGCATCTAAGAGTTTCGATTTTTGTCTCGCAAAATCGGGCGGGATTTCGTACGACTCGTTTATGAAAACGAGAACTCTTCCCACAAATTCGCGTCACCGTCCGCTTTTGGAACGCGCTTTCCTTCTCATCCCATTACTGCTCGTCTGTTTTGGGCTCGCACCGATGGCGCAAGCGGTGGGTCCTGACACGGACGGTACCATACCCGGCTCCAACAATGGCGAAGGTATTGGGGTGCTGGTCAGCCGCACCACTGGGGTCTGGAATACCGGCACTGGTTTCGAGGCGCTTAACCACCTCACTGCCGGCAACCAAAATACGGCGACAGGTCTGCGAGCCCTGTCTAGCGATACCAATGGCGGCTTCAACACCGCCACTGGCGTTTTATCGCTCTTTAGCAACACCATCGGGTTTTTCAATAGTGCCAATGGCGCTTATTCGCTCGCGAACAACACAATCGCTAACTACAACACAGCCAACGGTTATGCTGCGCTCTATTAGAATACCGAAGGCGAGCAAAACACGGCCACTGGTCATGCTGCGCTCTATAAAAACACCACCGGCGTCGGCAACACGGCCAACGGCTATCTTGCGCTCTATAGTAACACCACCAGCAACCTCAATACTGCTACCGGTTATCAAGCGCTCTATAGCAACACTACCAGTGGCGCCAACACCGCCAATGGTACTTACGCGCTCTTTAACAATACCGGTGGCGACAACATCGCCTTGGGCTACTTTGCCGGCTCCCTTCTGACCACAGGCAGTAACAATATCGATATCGGCAACAATGGTGTTGGTGGCGAATCCGCTACTATCCGCATCGGCTCAGGACAGACAAGAACCTTTATCGCTGGCATTTTTGGGGCAACTGCCTCTGGCGGCATGCAGGTCTTCATCAATTCCACTGGACAGCTTGGTACGGCCACTTCTTCGCGCCGGTACAAGAAAGAGATTAAGGCGATGGAGCAAACCAGCGAATCCATCCTGGCGCTCAAGCCGGTGACGTTTCACTATAAGAGTGACGCCACCGACACGCCGCAATTTGGTTTGATCGCCGAGGAAGTAGCCGAGATAAACCCGGACCTGGTGGTGCGCGACGAGAACGGCGAAATCTACAGCGTGCGCTACGACGCGGTAAATGCGATGTTGCTCAATGAGTTTCTCAAGGCGTACGACAAAATGCAGGAGCAAGGATGCAAAGTCGAGCAACAGGAAGCGACGATTGCCGAATTAAAGTCAACCATTGCGGAGCTAAAATCTGGAATGAATGTTCTCACTGCAACGGTGAACGAGCAGGCATCGCAACTCCAAAAAGTGAGCGACGAGCTTGAAGTCAGCAGACCTTCGCCGCAAATTGTTGTTAGGAATCAGTAAACAAGCAAACATCTCGCGGCTGCACACTGGAGCCTGGGGGCACCAAGGCTACCTGTCTGAATTGCTTACAAAAGCTGAATGGCGATTGCACGAGAGTAACCTCTCCGCATCGGCAGCGTCACAGCTTTTCCGAGCCGGAATACTGAATGTCCGGCCGGTGCTTGTGGTCTTGGTGAAACACCACTTCGTCCAAGCTTCGTCGATCAAACATTCTCCGCATTCTGCGCACTCCGCGAAGTGCTCTTTTTCTTCGGGCGGCAGCTTTTCGAATTCGTCGGTTGTCATCGTCTTGCTCTCACTCACAGCATCCGGTCCGACTCACAGAACGCAATGGCGTGTTCGAGCTTGTCGGTCGAATCGAGAATACGAATTTCACGGGAGCGAAAACTCGCGCGGCCCTGCGCGTAATTTGATTGCGTGATTCTTCTCCGGGAACACAGGCTCAACGCCGGGTGCTTCAAAAACTTTCCATCCCCAACGGTGCGGCCTAACTTCAATTAGCGTCATGGTGTATCGCCTTGTACAATCCCGTCACCCGCGCGGTTCACGCCATGACCTTGAACGAGAGTAGCGAAGGATCATTCCCCTCGACAACATCCCCCTCGCTGATCCGCTCAAGCCCGCGCCCCAGCCGCTCGCAGATCCGCGTCTCCGTCTCCGGGGCATTGGCTAGGACTACCCCACAACCCCAAGCCCCCGGCGTGCCGGGATAGACCAACGAAGCCGGAAGCAGCACGTCACCACACCAAAGCTCGGCATGCGGAGCAAGCCCGGCGATCACGTCACGCGCCCACCCGCGCCGCTCAACAGAGTCGTACCCATACCAATAGACGAGGCGGTACCCAGCATCAGCAAGCCACCCTGCCAACTCCACAGGCGTCCTGCTGTCGCGCGAGACGCGCTCGAACGGCTCAAAGGGATCGACATGAACCAGCACGTCCCGCGCATCCACGCGAGCAAGCTGCGCCTCGCGTTCGACCGCCGAAACGCCGTCGGCGTCTACAACACGCACGTCGAGACCTCCGCGGGCATCTAGCAGGCTAGCCGCACTCCTAGGATCCACGTCACAGAAGAGATAGCTTGCACTCGTCCCCAGACTCCGCATCGCAAGCGTCGCAGAACCCGGATACACGCCCGGCTCATGCCTAAGCGCCGCGAGGTACGCGCAGCTCCGGAGATCTGGATCGTATGGAGCGAGGGACAGGAACGAAGAGCCCCGTGCAACCGCGACGGACTCTCCGTCAGCGGATAGGACGCCGATCCAGCGTGTGTCTCCCAATAGGCACGTGGCGGATCCATGCGCAGGATCTCGGCAAGGGGCAAGTGCTTCCACACGTCGCCCAGCTCCGCAAAGTGGTTGTTCATGCTCTCGACCCATCAACCGCAAGTGCCCCACCTGAGAAACGGCGGTCCTGGATAATTAGCGCAATCCTGTGATGCTGGAAAGTCCATCAAAAGTAGCAACCAAATAGCAACAGAGGATCATACACCTACGATGCAGTCTCCCTCTCAAGGCTGTGCCGAATTATCGGATTTAGGAAGCGGAATGATTCGCCCCTCGCGCAAAATATTTGGGACCTTCGCCCTCCAGTTTCCGTAGAATTCCGTAGAGGTCAGCATGAAAAAGCGTGGTCGCCGACGAATACGGTCCGCCGAATACTGGCGCGTGTATTACAGGCTGAAACAGCGCGAATGGCGCGCTGCCCATCCGCGCGCCCGAAGACGGCGAAAACAAAAACGTTCCAGCCCCAACGGTGCGGTTTGATTTCATTCAGTGTCATCGCGCGTGATTCTTTCAAACTCCAAAAAGACACCGACACAGTCTTCCAAATCAAGACACTTGCAGCGGTCGGCTTTCTCGAGCAGGCCCTTTATTCTCTTGGCTCTCGCAATCAGATCATCCATTTCGGTTATCTTGCGTCGCGCGAGTACTTGCCAGCGGTGGAACGCCGGAATCCCTTTGCCAAATCCGTGGAAGAGCTGCTTGATCTCATCAACTCGAAAGCCAGCGCGCTTGGCCGCGTTGATGACGGCCAAGTGGTTCAAGACACTGGGTTGTTAACGGCGCTGCCCGCTGATGCGCTCGGTGTTCGGGAGTAGGCCGATCTTCTCGTAGTAGCGAATTGCGGACGCTCGCAAGCCCGCCCTGCGAGCTACGTCGCCAATGATCATGTTCGACATATGAACAAATCGCTTGACTTAAAGCGCACTTTAAGTGGCGACAGAAGATCGACAAGCAAATTTCGGGCTGAGAATTCTGAAGAAAATCATAATGGAAAGGAAGCAATCATGAAGAGCAAAAAGAACAATGGCAGCGAATCGATTACCCCTCCCTCACCGTTGATCGTCAAGATCGCTATCGCGGCGACGTTCATTAACTCGTGGATAATCTTCGAAGAGACGGTCGTAGATCGTACCCGGCTCTGGCACTACGTGCCATTCTATCGAGTGGGATTGTTCTGCACCTGGGATGTTTTGGCCCTCGCGGTTATCCCGGCAGTTGTTTTTTTAGGGATTGCGCCGTTACGCTGTGCTGCCGCTCGAATGATTCGCAAGGTCTGTTTTTGGCGCCGATGAAAGTTTTGTCAGCAACCGGCCCGTTTTCACATCTGGACATGCAACCAGTCTAGCCGGCCATCGGTAAGCAGGTTCAGCAACGGTGGTCGCGCGCGTATGCGTAGCGGTAAATGACGATGATTCATCCTCGAAGACGCTTCGATTCGATCACTTCGATTTTCATGACGGGATGAATTTCCCAAGCGGTCGAGCGCCAAGGATGATGAAAGCCGTTGCTGCCGACGTACTGGATAGTTGATTTTTGTCTCGCAAGATCGGGCGTGATTTCGTAGGACTTTGTTCATGAAAATGCCAACTCTATCCACAAATTCGCGTCACCGTCCGCTTTTGGAACGCGCTTTCTTTCTCATCCCATTGCTGCTCGCCTGCTTTGCACTTTTGCCCAGAGCGCAAGCGGTGGGTCCCGACACGGACGGTACCATACCCGGCTCCAACAATGGCGAAGGTATTGGGGTGCTCGTCAGCCGCACCTCTGGAATCTGGAACACCGGAACTGGTTTCGAGGCGCTTAACCACCTCACTGCCGGCAACCAAAATACGGCGACCGGTCTTCGAGCCCTGTCTAGCGATACCAATGGCGGCTTCAACACCGCCACTGGCGTTTTATCGCTTTTTAGCAATACCAGCGGGTTTTTCAATAGTGCCACTGGCGCTTATTCGCTCGCCAACAACACGGACGGCAATTACAACACCGCCAACGGTTACACTGCGCTCTATCGCAACACCGCAGATAATAACACGGCCACTGGTTTTGCTGCGCTCTACCACAACACCGTTGGCGAGGAAAACACGGCCAATGGCGCCTATGCCCTTTTTAGCAACATCGAAGGCGACTTCAACACAGCCAACGGATCTTTCGCGCTCTATGGCAACTCCACCGGCGAGCGAAACACGGCCACCGGCGATAGCGCGCTCTATGGCAACACCACCGGCAACCTCAACACGGCCAACGGCAATGCTGCGCTCGTGAGCAATACCTCTGGCAACTTCAACACCGCCATCGGTGCTGGGACGCTCTTTTTCAACGCTACCGGCGATCAAAACACAGCCACCGGTTATCAAGCGCTCTTTAATAATACCGCCGACGACAACACGGCCTATGGATATAAAGCGCTCACTGGCAACACCATGGGTGTTGCTAACGTCGCCATTGGTAACGCCGCGTTGCAGGGAAACACGATCGGCACGAGCAATACGGCCAACGGTGATGACGCGCTCTTACACAACAGCACCGGCGGCGGCAACACGGCCACTGGTTTTGACGCGCTCACTAACAGCACCACTGGCGACTACAACACGGCCAATGGCCTTTTTGCCATGGGTAACATCACCAGCGGCAGCAACAACACGGCCTTGGGCCGTTCAGCCGGCTTCAGCGTTACCACGGCCGATAACGTTATTTGTATCGGCGCTATGGTCACTGGTGCGAACGTGAGCAACAGCTGTTATATCGGGCAGATTTTCGGTGCAACCTCTTCCGGAGGAACTGCGGTTTTCATTAACTCAGACGGCAAACTTGGCACCACGACGTCCTCCCGGCGGTTCAAAGAAGAAATTAAGCGAATGGAGGGGGCCAGCGAAGCGCTCTTCGCGCTCAAACCAGTCACCTTCCGTTACAAGAAAGGGATAGATCCGCAAGGGATTCCGCAGTTTGGGCTGGTGGCCGAGGAAGTGGAAGAGGTCAATCCTGATTTGGTGGTGCGCGATAAGGAGGGCAAAGTGAACACGGTGCGTTACGAGGCGGTCAACGCCATGTTGCTCAACGAGTTCCTTAAAGAGCATCGCACCGTGCAAGAGTTAAAATCTACCGCTGCAAAGCAGGAAGCGACTATCGCGGAACAAAGGAAGGACTTCCAGGCTACGATTGCGCAGCAACAGAAGGAAATACAAGCTCTCACTGCAAGCGTCAAAGAGCAGGCATCGCAAATTCGGAAGGTTAGTGACCAGCTTGAACTAAACAAGCCTGCGCCGCGAACGGCCCTCAACGATCAATAAGGTTCTGTAGTTCTTTCGGAAAGCTTTCGAAGGTAGTCGAGGCGACGCACGCGGAGCGTCATCTGTAGCCACGGCCCTGTGGGCCGTCGGGGATGGACGTGCCACAGGCACGTGGCTACAACGAACAATGATGCTGCCTTCGAATGATGCGAATCGGCGCGACAACCAGACTCGGTCTCAGTCCATTCACGTTTCTTCGTGCCTGCCGGCCGTGGCGGGTGTTTGCCTTTTTTTATCTTGCCAAGCTGGCGGAATGTTTTGCACAATTCTTTCTAACAAGACCTGAATTGGCGGAGGAGGATGTTTTCCCCGGGACAGCTTTCTCCCTCTTTCAGAGCGGCAGTCACAAAGGTAACCCGCCCGGGAAGGAAAAGGAAAACTTAGCAATATGAAAACAAAAACAAGAACTCTACCTATCAGCAATCCAATGAAGCATTCATCCCGCGACTGCCGTCCGATCGCAGGACTTCTTATCCCGCTCGTGCTTGTCTGTTTTGGGCTTGCACCGATGGCGCAAGCGGTGGGTCCCGACACGGACGGTACCATACTCGGCTCCAACAATGGCGAAGGTATCGGCGACGGGTCTTCGAGCCCTGTCTAGCGATATCAATGGCGGCTTCAACACCGCCACTGGCGTTTATTCGCTCTTTAGCAACACCAGCGGTTTTTTTAACGTCGGCACTGGCGCGTATTCGCTGGCGAACAATTCCACCGGACTCCGCAACACTGCCAACGGTTACGCCGCGCTCTATCGTAACACCGCCGACGACAACACGGCCACTGGTTATGCTGCGCTCTATCACAACACCACTGGCTTCCAAAATACGGCAAACGGGGCATTCGCCCTCATTTTGAACACCACGGGCAGCGACAACACAGCCAACGGTTATCAGGCGCTCTTTCACAACAGCACCGGCGCCAACAACACAGCCAACGGTGTTAATGCGCTCGGTAGCAATACCACCGGTTCCGGCAACACAGCCATCGGTAATTTGGCGCTCATTTTCAACAACACCGGCGGCAGCAATACTGCTACTGGCGCGGGCGCTCTTTTGAGTAACACCGATGGCGGGAATAATACAGCGAATGGCGTTCTGGCGCTCTCTAGCAACACCATCGGAGCCGAGAACACGGCCACCGGTTTTCACGCGCTCTTGAGCAACACCGGCGGCAACAACAACACGGCGAACGGTGCTGGTGCGCTCACGAGCAACACCGGCGGCGCTAACACGGCCATCGGTCATAACGCTATGTTTAGCAACATAATGGGTGGCTCCAACACGGCCGCCGGTGCTGGTGCGCTCTTTAGCAACACAACCGGCATACAGAACATCGCTTTAGGCGATTCAGCCGGCTCCAATCTCACCACGGGCGATAATAATATCGATATCGGCAACGTAGGTGTTGCTGGTGAGTCAGCCACCATCCGCATCGGCAACTCAAATTTTCAGACCGCCACCTTTATCGCCGGCATCAGCGGGGCAACCGTTGCCGGCGGTATACCAGTTGTCGTAAGTAGCAATGGTCACCTCGGCACAATAGTTTCCTCGCAGCGTTTCAAGGACGAAATCAAGCCAATGGACAAGGCGAGCGAAGCGGTCCTCGCACTCAAACCGGTCACATTCCGCTATAAAAAGGAGCTTGATCCCGAGGGCATCCCGCAATTTGGGCTGGTGGCTGAGGACGTAGAAGAGGTCAATCCTGATTTGGTGATCTGCGATAAAGAAGGAAAGCCCTACACCGTGCGCTACGATGCGGTGAACGCGATGTTGCTTAACGAATTCCTCAAAGAACACCGCAAGGTCGCAAAACAGGAAGCGACCATCAGCGAGCTAAAATCAACCGTGGCGCAGCAGAAGCAAGATTTCCGAGCAACCGTTGCCCAACTCACAGCGCGTCTCGAAGAGCAGGCGGCGCAAATCCAGAAGGTGAGTGCCCAGCTTAAGGTCAACAAAACTGCCCCGCAAATGGTCGTTCACAATCAGTAAAGCCGGTTGGAGTTGGGGCTGCGTCTCAGCCGTCGATTCCAACGGGCGAACGATCTGGATTGCTGACGCACATCGCGATGACGGTCAACGCTTTATTGTGTGAGCGGATGGAAAGCTGAGAACTAGGTAGAATGAGACGTTTTCTCGCGAACAATGCTGTTGAGCCTCTTTCTGATGCGGATGTGCAGAGCCTCCTAAACGAGCATCTGCCTTATCGTTTGCAGATGATCTGCGATGGTAGAGACCGCGTGCCCGCAAAAACTTTTGCGGATGACCAAGCATTCGAGGCCGCTGCCGTCGCAGGACGCAGCCTGCTCGCGTTTCTAGGTGTTGCCTTCGACAGAAAGAAGGGCGTGCTTGTTCCATACCATTCTCACATCAGGCTCAAAGGCGGTCTTACCGATGAAGTAAAAGTCACAGACGTCGGCGGACGATATGTTGAAATCGAGCGCTTGACTGCGCAGGACGCTGCGATTCTGGCGCGCTTCATTGAAGGTGTTCACAAAGCATGCGCTCATCTTACTTGGAAGTCAGAGCACCGACTTGATGGGCCTACGTTCGCAGAAGCTTCCAATCTAATCTTGCGTTTGTATGCCGAACACATCGAGACGGACAAAGACCAAAGATGAAGGTTCACATCGCTCGTAACGGAGAAGTGCTCGGCGAATGGACTCAGACCGAATTATATCCTTTGCTCCGCGCCAGCGAAGTTTTTCCGAGTGACTATTATTGGCATGAGGGAATGACTGAGTGGAAACGACTGGCCGAGTTGCCCTCTGGCAAAAGTGTTCTCGCGACGCCAGCCCAGCGCCAGATGCTCACCGACCACGGGCTGCCTTACGACGAATTTACTACTAAATATCAAGTATCGAAACTGATGGAGTCACGGCCTTGCACCGACAAACAGCGGTTGTTCATGGACGATTTAGGAATTGCGCATTTCGACGGAATGACGATAAAGGAAGCGTCCGATCTGATCGAAGCGGAACTGGCTAAGCAGACTCCAGACGGCCCGGCGACACCTAAGCAGGTGGCGATTCTGCGTGCTCTTGCCGCAGCCGGTGAAATTGAATTAAGCATTTCTTCGCCAACACGACGCGACGTTGCCGGTGATATTCAGGCTCTTCGATGTGTCGCGGGCATCCCGCGATAAAAAAAACAGAAAAAAGGCAACTCACCACTCTTTGAACACGCCTGCTTGCTCGTACGTGTTGATCACGTTGCCAGCGTCATCGTAAACGCGAATCACAGCATCATGTGAACGGCTGTAAAATTTCGCGAATCCGATTGCATTCCTGATTGCATCGGTTCGCCCTACCACAAACGACCAAATGGCAGCGCATCAGAAATTAGATCAACGCCGCGCTTGTCGCTGTCCGGTCGCACTTCGTAAACGTGTGCATTCATTTTGGCTAAACAGGAGTGAATTGCACAGTGGTGACTCACTGTTCATCGCTCAATGAAGATGTTACCGAATAACTTCATATGATCTTTGCAATACGAATCCACCGTCGAACCGATTCTAAAACCGTACTGTTCGCCAGCTTTGGCAGTAAATCCTAGCTCGATAATCCCTGTTCCGAGATCGGGTACTGGCTTTACTCCAACAAAGCCTGATCCGGTGAAAGTTCATGCGATTCGTACGATTCGTTTATTTCCTCGGCGTCTTCCGTTGACTCTGGAGTTGGCGTGGCTTCTGCGTCGGCCTTTGCGTCTTCCGAAGTTTGCTTGGCAATCGGTTCTTCAACCTGCGGCGATGGCTGCGCTCTTACAGTTGAAGTGGTTGCTGGTGGTGACGACAACGCAGGCATTGGCGACGCTGATGAACCGGAATGTGATTCATTTTTTTGAGCTTTAGGCTGAGTGAAAAGGGCAATCAAAAAGAATGCCCCTCCAATCGCTGGCAAAAAAATTTTCGCAAAGCGGAACACCCCGGCCCAGCAATCAATTGTGCGTGTGGAAGGCCAAGGCGTCGATTTGCCGATGTTTTCGGCAAATTCCTTCTCCCACCTCGTCACGTCTTGCTCAGCATACTCAACTCGCTTGCGGAGCAATCGTCCCAGCCACCCATTACCAAGCAAACTGATAACCAAACTCAAAATAACAGACGCTAAGGAAATTTCCGCGCAGATGTTGTTAAGAAGCTTGTCAACTGAGCCAAAGACAGCCCAGTTTGCGCCGATAACGGCTAGGGACAAAGCGAAACTGCTTTCCGTCAATTTGCTGGTCCAATAAAAATAATCATCCCGGATTGATTTCAAAGCCTCTCGCGGGGTCTCGTAAAGTCCAGTCGGCGGCTGGACCTGAGGTGAGGCGCCCGGCTGACCATCAGGAGTCGGCGTTGACGGAGGTGGCGATGAAGGAAAAGTCACGAGCGTTTAAGTGTACGTCGTCCGGGACCGGGACCAAACTCCGCACCTAGACTTGCCGCCCAGCGAGCCTTCATTAATTGGGAAAGGCGTTTTCGCCCGGCAGGAGTGATTCCGCCTTTCTTTTTGGCAGGAGTTGTTTTCCTTCCGACCTTTAGCCTTGCCCAACGAGCTTTGGCGGCAGCCGAAAGTTTGGCTCGAGTCGCGGGCGAAAAGTAGCGCCCTACTTGTGTAGGGCCTGTGGGTCTCGGAGCTGAGCCTCCCAGGATTGAGGAAAGACGTTTTTCCAAACTATCGATTTGTCGGCGAATTAAGATCGCTTTTTGTAGAGCTTCAACAGATATATCCATGGTGGTTGCGTGCGCTGTCTTACCAAATGAAGGGAGGGT
>WNFY01004571.1_pt1 | contig 19385 bp, 18 predicted proteins | sample 5400091 | NCBI WGS metagenome assembly WNFY01 (sample SAMN13153364, study PRJNA577476) | soil metagenome | isolation source: 60 cm soil or saprolite under grassland replicate 1 | place: USA:California | collected 2016-06-15
ATACATCAGATGTCGATTATCTGTCATGTGCCAGGAGCATGCCTAATCAATCTTCGGGTGGGGTTGAACTTGTAGGTGAGCTGGTGAAACTCGAGCCTGCGAGAGGAACGCCCAATTGTTCTGCTTGCAGACACGCAAATACATAAAAGTTTCTGTTTGTTGTACTCCCCGCACTTTGTAAAGCTTTTCGGTCAAAAAACTCAGGAGGTGATCATTATCGCGACAAACCACTTCGGCCAGCAAGTCAAAGCTGCCTGCACAAATAATGAGGTAGATTACTTCTTCGAAAGCCGAAATCTCATTCGCAACTTCCATAAGGCGATCACCCGAGACTTGGATTCCAATCATGCTGGCATGAGAAAAGCCTAATTTCACCGGGTTCGTGATTGCCACTATTTGCATCACTCGCGTATTGATCAGATTGGCAACGCGTTGGCGGACACTTGCTTCGGAGATACCTAGTTCGGCAGCGAGTTTGGTAAATGGTCGCCGCCCATCCAATTGCAACACTTCAATGATGCGCTGGTCGATTTCGTCTATCGAATTTTTGCTGTTGTTTTGATCCATAGTTGGCTTATCGTATCATCTGCAAATGATGTATGCAAGCAGTTTGTTGATCTTTTTTTCGTATAATGAGTATATGCTATGATTCCCGCGAGGGCCTTAAATCTTCATTGTAGAAAGGATCCTATCTATGCCAATCGAACGTACTGGCCTTGTTTTCGATGAACGTTTTCTGGCTCACGAGACCGGCATGCAAACAACCGTTTTAATGCGCAACAGTTCTTTTCAACTGGCGCCTGAACCGCATCCTTCTTCCGTATATATCACACAGCGCATCAAACAATTTCTCGATGGTTCTGGTCTAACAGCGCAGATGCAATCCATCCCTGCGCGTGCCGCGAACGAAGATGAACTCGCCGTGTTTCACACACGCGAATATATAGCTGGAGTGCGCGCGCACGTTAAAGGCGGTCCTATGATAGGTGACTGGGGTGAGATAGAGAGCGATACCCCTCTTAGTCGTGGCTCATTTGATGCGGCTATATTTGCAGCGGGGGGAGCGGTGAATGCAGTGCGATCCGTAATGAATGGCGAAGTGCGAAATGCCTACGCGCTTTTGCGTCCGCCTGGACATCATGCTCTGAGTAATCGGGCGATGGGATTCTGTATCTTTAATAATGCTGTAATCGCTGCTCACTACGCGCGTAACATCTATGGTCTCGAACGTATCATGATTGTTGACTGGGATGTGCATCATGGTAATGGTACTCAGAACGCTTTTTACGCGGATCCTGGTGTACTATTTGTCTCCTTGCATCAACACAACTGGTATCCCAAACTTTCTGGAGAATTAGAGCAAGTAGGAACGGGCGCAGGCGCAGGCTACACCGTTAACATCCCTCTCCCGGCCGGTACTGGAGACAGAGGATATCGCGCAGCATTCGAACAACTGGTTGTTCCGATTGGCTTACAATATCGTCCGCAACTGGTGATAATCTCGGCTGGCCAGGATGCAAACTGGCTGGATCCTTTAGCCCAGATGATGGTTACCCAGGGAGGATTCCGCACTATGTCAGAACTGATATTAGGGCTGGCGGAAGATACTTGTGAAGGACGGCTGGTGATGTTGCAAGAGGGAGGTTATAGCGCGGCTTATGTCCCTTACTGTACCGTCGCTGCTATTGAGCCTCTATTAGGCGTTGACCTGGGCATTGTTAATCTGTATGCTGGCACAGCAGAAGTTGATCGCAGCGAGACCATTTTTACTCAGGAGACGCAAGATGCGCTGGCCGCAGCAAGGGAGTGGCATAGGGGCTGGTGGAAGATTTAATGTCCTAATTACCCTTGACAATTGTGGAAAAAACGCTAAAATCTCTATAGATTACCTCAAAGTTTTGAGATAAATGAGATTTATTTGCATACATCACACAATGAACAAGGGACTACACCATGTCGCCGCACACTGGAGCAACACGTTTTCTTGCTGCCTGTCATCATAACCAGCCTGACGCTACACCTATCTGGTTTATGCGCCAGGCTGGTCGCTGTCTGGCACCATATCGTGAGTTACGCAAACGTTATGACATTCTGACTATGGCAAAGACGCCCGAACTCTGTGCCCAGGTAACCCTGATGCCCGTCGAACAGTTTGGCGTAGATGGAGCCGTGCTCTATGCCGACATCATGCTTCCTCTGGAGGGCATGGGCATTTCTTTAGAAATACAACCAGAAATTGGCCCAATCATCCACAATCCTGTCCGAACCATGCAAGATGTGGAAGCCTTACGTGTCATTGACGCAGAGGATTCTACCCCTTATGTGATGGAAGCCATTCGACTCGTTCACAATGAACTGGAGGGGAAACAGGCAGTGATTGGTTTCTCCGGTGCTCCTTTCACCCTCGCCTGCTATTTGATTGAGGGACGCCCTTCCCGCGATTATGCCCACGCCAAGTCACTCATGTATGGGCAACCAGAGGTCTGGAATGCCCTCATGAAGAAGCTAACCGAAGTAGTTTCTCGCTACCTGGTTGCCCAGATCAATGCAGGTGTTGATGTTGTGCAGCTTTTTGATAGTTGGGTTGGTGCTCTGGGTCCTGGCACTTACGAGCGTTTCGTTCAACCTTACACGCGAAGAATTTTTGAAACGATCGGGCGCACAGGCACTCCCTCTATTCATTTTGGCACTGGTACCGCCAGCCTCCTGAAATTGATGGCCGAAGCCGGCGGCGACATCATTAGCGTCGATTGGCGTGTTGACCTGGATGAAGCCTGGAATTGCATTGGTCACGATCGAGGTATTCAGGGTAACCTCGATCCAACACTTCTGCTAACCTCTTGGGAGGTTGTAGAGCAGGGCATGTATGATGTGCTGCGACGAGCAAATAACCGTCCTGGCCATATCTTTAACCTCGGGCACGGCGTACTCGCTGACACCAATCCAGACATGCTGCGCCGGCTAGTTGACTCTGTTCACGAGATAACGGCACGAAAGTAGATACCAGGAGTGGATGACGAAGATGCCCAATGAAACCATTGTAGGAGTCATATTGATGACATATGGTTCACCCGCGACCCTGGATGATATTCCTACTTATCTCCAAAATGTACGTGGTGGAAACCCTGCCAGTGAAGCATTAATTTCAGAGTTTCGAAGGCGTTATGGACTGATCGGTGGTTCACCACTGTTACGCATCACTCGCGAGCAGGCTGCTGCACTGCAAGAGGAATTGAATGGGCACGATGGCTCGAGGTTTCGTGTTGTAGCTGGTATGCGTTTTGCGCCGCCTTATATAGCCGATGTTACTCCGGAAGTTGCTCATGACTCACAGCAGTTGATCGGTGTGATTATGTCGCCGCAGTACTCACCTATCATCATGAGTGGCTATGTTCGGGCATTGGAAAGTGCTGTTGCAGGCCTGCAGCGGGATGATCTCGATCTCAGAATAGCGGGATCATGGCATCTCCAACCCTATTTCATACAGGCCTTAGCAGAACGAGTGCAACAGGCACTCGCGTGCTTCCCACCAGAAGTACGCGAGCGGGTCCCTGTGTTGTTGACTGCTCACAGCATGCCTAAGCGCGTGGTAGAGAAGGAACCGGATTACATCGACAGCTTGAAAGAAACTGCTGCTGCTGTAGCCGAGTTGGCAGGTCTTCCACCTGAGCGCTGGATGTTCTGCTACCAGAGCGCGGGCCACACTCCAGAGGAATGGCTCAAGCCGGACTTTGCCGATGTGATGCCTGAACTCCGTGCTGCTGGTCATACACATGTTTTGATCGCTCCGGTACAATTTTTGGCTGACCATCTTGAGATCCTCTACGATATTGAAATAGGTGCTCGCGAACAGGCCGATGCGGCTGGTATCCAGTTCGCACGCACCGAGTCGCTGAATACTTCGCCGCTCTTTATCAAGGCTTTGGCGGCTGTTGTACAAGAGACAATGAGATGAGGCTATGATGCATATTGTCGTTGTTGGTGTCGATCATACCACTGCGTCCATTGATTTGCGTGAACGATTAACTTATTCAGCGCATCAAATACCGCACGTACTCAACAGAGCGCGACAAGTTGTTCAGGAGTGCGTCTTGCTCTCAACGTGTAATCGCCTGGAGTTGTATGCTGTTTGTTTGGAATTATCTATGGGTCAGATGAATCTGCTCAATGTGCTGAGTGAGACCAGCGAGGTTGAACTTGCTGAGTTGCAACCACATTGCTATGCTTTTGCAGATGAGGAAGCTGTAACCCATCTCTTTGAAGTGACATGCGGGCTTCATTCGCTTGTGCCTGGTGAGACGCAGATTCAAGGGCAGATAGCAAAGGCCCTGGAAATAGCCCAGGATGGTAGTTACTCAGGGCCAATTACATCAGCATTATTTCGTGGCGCTTTAGGTGCAGGCAAGCGTGCTCGCAGCGAAACGGGGATCAGTCGCAATGCAGCTTCCGTGAGCCTTGTCGCAGTGCAACTGGCAAAACAACTGTTTCCCGAACTTCACGACGCAAGCGTTCTGCTGGTTGGTTCTGGAAAGATGAGCGAACTCGCGACCCATCACCTCTGCGATAATGGCGCGCAACGACTGATCATTATTAATCGCACACCTGTTCATGCTGTAGATCTCGCTCAACGCTTTGGCGCTACACATCGATCCTTTGCAGAGCTTGCCACATCTCTGGTGGAGGCAGATGTGGTAATAAGTTCGACGACGGCTCCTCGAGCTCTAATCACCCATGAAATGATGCAAGAGGTGATGCAGCGTCGTTCCGGTCGCCCGTTATTGCTGATTGATATTGCACTTCCGCGTGACGTTGACCCGGCAGTAGCATCACTGCCAGGAATATACCTGTATAACCTGGATGATTTGGAGACCGTTGTCAGTGAGGGCATTCGTCTACGACAGCAGGAAGTTGAACAGGTACAAGAGATTATCACTCAAGAAGCGAGCGCGTTTGATCGATGGCTATGTTCACGCAGCGTAGTCGATACTATCAGTGACTTGCGTCAACTTGCAGATCTGTTGTGTCAACAAGAATTGACGCGCACACTTCGACGCCTGCCTTCCACACTTACAGAGCGCGAGACCACCGCTGTACATGAACTGGCCACGCGCCTGGTGAACAAGTTGTTGCATGTCCCCACATTACGCCTTAAAGATGCTGCCGCGCATGGTCAGGGTGACATCTATGCCGAGGCACTGCGCTATTTATTTGATTTGAAAGAGCAACCAGATGAAACGCATAGTCATAGGAACTCGAGCCAGCAAGCTGGCAATGATACAGACACGTTGGGTAGTCGAACAGTTGAAACTACTGGAGCCAGCACGAGAGATAGTGATCGAGCACATTCGCACAACGGGTGATGCCATAACCCATATCCCATTAACTGAGATTGGTAACGACGGTGTCTTCGTGATTGAAATTGAGCGAGCTCTTTTGGAAGGGCGTATTGATTTGGCAGTACATAGCCTGAAAGATTTACCTACTACTCAACCTGAAGGATTGTCTGTAATTGCGGTTGGTGCACGTGAGGATGCAAGGGATGTATTAGTCGCAAATGGTCAGCTTGACCAACCATGGAATACGGATCATCTGACCGTGTATAGTAGGGGCGGGGCTTGCCCCCGCCCTGAATCTTCTGGCGGTTTTCCACGTGACCCTGGCGGTCGCCCTGCTGACGGTTACCCTGCTTGTGATCGCCCTATCGTACGAATAGGCACGTGCAGTTTACGAAGGACAGCGCAAATTCGAGCGCTTTTCCCGGAAGTCGAAATTTTGCCGTTGCGTGGAAACGTTGATACGCGACTGCGTAAGCTGGATGCAGGTGATTACGATGGTATTGTGCTGGCGGCTGCAGGATTGCATAGATTGGGTGTACATGAGCGATTAGCCGGTCGATTGAACTACTTACCAATAGAAGTGATGATGCCAGCGCCGGGTCAAGGTGCGTTGGCATTGGAAATGCGCGATGAGCCTGAGATGCAAAGCTTGATAGCGCCTCTCGGAAACGCCGTAACACAGGCCACGACAAGCGCTGAACGTATGTTTATGCGCCGGCTGGGAGCCGGGTGTTACCTTCCTATCGGTGCTCATGGAGAGATCACTGGTGAGACGCTCATCCTTAGAGGGCTGGTGATTAGCCTGGATGGGCAACAACAGGTGCGAGTGCTTGATAGCATACCCTGGACACCAGAAACCCATGTTGAATATGCCGCACAACTGGGAGTACAACTGGCAGAGCGAGCATTGGCAGAGGGTGCAGCGGAAATAATCAATACGCTGCATAATACGAGGTTTGGGGAGCATCAGCATGTCTGAGTATGGAGTAAAGTCTTTGCCGTTGCAAGGTCTGAGCATTCTTGTTACGCGTACACACGAGCAAGCAGGCACATTTAGTCAGCAGTTGAGTGCACTTGGAGCTATACCCGTAGAGTTTCCGATAATACGTGTTGTGCCTCCAGAAGATTGGGAGCCGCTGGACAATGCTTTGAGGCGGCTGTGCGAAGCAGTTTGGTACGATTGGCTGGTATTTACCAGCGCCAATGGCGTGCGAATCTGCTTTGAGCGCCTGCAAAGATTGGGGTATGGTGCCCGGTCTCTTGGCGATGTGAGAGTGGCTACTATCGGCCCTGCAACTGCTGAGGTGCTGGCAAAGTATGGCGTCGCAGTCGATCTTGTGCCGGCTGAGTATATTGCAGAAGGTATCGCTGTTTCATTGCTTGATGATGCCAGGAAAAGGGGAGAATCATTAAAGGGGAAAAAAGTGTTGCTAGCACGCGCAGCAGAAGCTCGTTCTTCCACTGTCCGCAATTTTATGCACTGGATAATCCAGTGCGATAGAGACGTTGCCAACTCATTCTTGAGCAATGTATCTAGGCATACACGACCAAAAATAGCTTGTATTGGCCCAATAACTTCACAGATGGCGCGTGAGTTTGGACTGGATGTACATATCGAAGCGCAGGAGTATACAATTGCTGGCTTGATAGAAGCAATTATTCGAAATGAGGAGAAATCATGACAGAACAGGCAATGCAACCAATTCAGACAACGCTATCGCAGACTGAGCAAGAAGTGCGCGAGCAACAGGCTGCTAATGTAACCAAGCCTAAGCAGCCACGCCAGTTAGTGCGCTTTACGTTCTACAAACTCGATCCGCAATGGCAATTGCTCCCAGACGAGAAACGCCAACAGGGCAAACAGGAACTACTCTCTATTGTTGAAGCATATGCCCAGGGGTCGCTCATGCGCAGTTTCGGTCTCTACGGTTTGCGTTCCGATTGTGATTTCATGTTGTGGCAGGCAAGCTACGCAATTGAAGACTTGCAGGGTATAAGCAGCAACATCCGGCGCAGTGTAATAGGTCCATACCTGCGTGAAACACACGCATTTCTTTCGATGACCAAACGTTCAGTGTATGTTGGCAAGAATGCGCGTGGAGCGCACGATCCGCGCCTGGTGATTACTCCTGAGGATAAGAAGTACCTGTTTGTTTATCCTTTTGTGAAGACTCGCCCCTGGTATGCGCTTCCGCTCGCAGAGCGTAAACGGATGATGGATGAGCATATACGTATCGGACTGACGTTCCCATCGGTTTCATTGAATACCACTTACTCCTTCGGCCTGGATGATCAGGAATTTGTCGTAGCATTCGAGACGGATGTTGTTAGTGATTTCCTCGATCTAGTACAACAACTGCGCGAGACCGAAGCAAGCAGGTATACCTTGCGAGATACGCCGATGTTCAGTTGTGTAGCGCAGCCATTGCATGAGATTTTAGAAGCTATCGGTGCCTGAGGATAAGAAGTATGGATAAGCGGAACTATATGGGGAGTGGCGTAACACTCAACCGTTCACATGTTCTTTTTGAAGAGGCGCAGAAGCTCATGCCGGGAGGTGTGAACAGTCCTGTGCGTGCTTTTCGTGGCGTGGGAGGCGAACCAGTTTTTATCGATCATGCCAACGGCCCCTATCTTTACGATGTGGATAGGAATCGCTACCTGGATTACGTTCAGTCGTGGGGGCCTATGATTCTGGGGCACGGTCATCCGGCAGTGTTGGAGGCTGTGACACGTGCCAGTATGCGCGGTTTTAGCTTTGGTGCGCCCACCGAGGCCGAGAGCACTCTGGCGCGATTAGTGATTGAGAGTGTACCATCAATAGAAATGGTGCGTTTTGTCAATTCCGGTACTGAGGCAACCATGAGCGCGCTGCGTCTTGCCAGGGCATTTACCGGGCACAATAAGATTATCAAGTTCAGTGGCTGCTATCATGGCCATGCAGATATGCTGCTCGTACAGGCAGGTTCGGGTGTGGCTACGATGGGATTGCCCGACAGCCCGGGTGTGCCAGCGGAAGCGACAAGTAACACGCTGATTGCCCCTTATAACGATAGCGCTGCTGTCGAGGAGTTATTCCGAACCTATCCCAATGAAATTGCCGCTGTCATTGTAGAACCTGCTGCTGCCAATATGGGGCTGGTGCTGCCTCTGCATGGATTTCTGGAGAAGTTGCGGAGTTTGTGCAACACATACGGTGCGTTGTTGATCTTCGACGAGGTGATGACCGGTTTCCGTGTGGCTCTGGGTGGCATGCAGGAACGGACAGGTATCACGCCTGATTTGACCTGTCTTGGGAAAATCATTGGAGGTGGTCTTCCGGTAGGAGCTTACGGTGGGCGACGGGAGATTATGCAATTGGTCGCGCCACTGGGGCCAATGTACCAGGCAGGAACGCTTGCAGGCAATCCCCTGGCGATGGCCGCTGGCATTGCCACGCTGCAGGAGTTACGCAAGCCTGGACAATATGAAAAGCTCGAACGCAAAGGGCAACTGCTGAGTGATGGCATTAAGCACGTGCTGCTTGAGACGGGTGAGGCAATACAATTCGTGCGCATTGGAGGTATCTTCTGCCTGTTCTTCACTGCGCAGTATGTTGTGGATTATGCCAGCGCTAAGACTGCTGACACCCAACGATTTGCGCGATTTTTTTGGCGCATGCTGGAGCACGGTGTATACTTGCCGCCATCTCAATTCGAAGGATGTTTTATTTCGCTGGCATTGGAGGACGAGATGATTGAGGAAACGGTGAAAGCTGTGAAATTGGCGTTAAGAGAGAGTCTGGAGTAAGCTATCATGTCAAATTTTCCTATAGTGCGTATGCGGCGCACACGGCAAAATGAGAGGTTGCGTGGTCTTGTGCGTGAGACGCACCTGAATGTTGAGCAGCTTATCTACCCCCTTTTCATTGCAGAGGACATTGATGAGCCTCGCGAAATCTCCGCCATGCCAGGAATTTTTCAATGGCCACTGGAATATCTTGGGCGTGAGGCGGTACGTATTGCTAGCCTGGGTATTCCAGCAGTGTTGCTTTTCGGCATCCCATCTGAGAAAGACGAGGTGGGGTCGCAGGCGTATGCTTCGCAGGGCATCATTCAACAAGCTATTCAGCGTTTCAAGGCGGAGGTACCGGATTTGTTGGTAATGACCGATGTGTGCCTGTGCGAGTATACCAGCCATGGTCATTGTGGGATGATTCACAATGGTGAAGTACAGAATGACGAGTCGCTGGAATTGCTGGCGCGTATGGCACTCTCACATGTTGAGTCAGGGGCTGATATAGTAGCGCCGTCGGATATGATGGATGGCCGTGTTGGTGTGATCAGACACACATTGGACGAACATGGTTTTAGTTCGACACCGATCATGGCGTACTCTGCCAAGTACGCTTCGGGTTTCTATGGACCTTTTCGTGAAGCGGCGGCTTCAGCCCCTCAGTTTGGTGACCGTCGCTCTTACCAGATGGACCCGGCTAACGTACGCGAGGCGCTGCGTGAGATTGACCTGGACATTGCAGAAGGAGCAGATATCGTGATGGTCAAGCCTGCGCTGGCTTACCTGGATGTTATCCGGCGAGTGCGGGAACATTGTGACCTGCCGATTGCCGCCTATAATGTGAGCGGCGAATTTGCGATGATTAAGGCCGCCGCTCATAATGGCTGGATTGATGAACGACGCATTGTAATGGAGGTATTGACGGGAATCAGGAGGGCTGGGGCGGATATGATTATCACCTATTTTGCGCCGGAAGTGGCTGGATGGTTACAGGAGAAGTAGAGCACTTCGCACCTCTTCTCGGGCTGCTTTGAGGGATTAAGATCATCAAATATTGTACAGCTTACTCCCCGCTCTCTTTTTGATCCCTTGCCTGTGTTATCGTGCTTTTCGAATGACTTTTCCGGACGATTTATAGCAAGCGAGGAGTGATGAAAATTGGCGTTTCGGCTGTCTTCTCACTTGCTTGCTAAGGTCGAGATAACTTTTTTTACCCTTTGGTTTTTTAGCTAGCCACTCGAGCCATCATCAGATTTAAGTTCCTGAGCGAACTTAGCTTGTATTGCATTGGCACGTGCCTCTAGCTCTGTGCTCTCAACCGTGCGCTTAGTCTGCTTCAAAATTACAGCATAATCATGTAGAATTCGTGCCAATCGAGGATGGGGATATTCTGCTCCGAAAACTTTTTCGTAGATCATTAAAGCGTGTTGGTAGCAAGATTCTGCCTTGGAGTATTTACCTTCTTTATAGTAAAGCTCCCCTAAATCGGTGAGAATATTGGCTACCGTGGGGTGTTCCTGACCAAGGATCTTCTCATCGATTGCCAACGCTTGCGTGTAGAGTGACTCTGCCTTGCGATGATTATGCTGAGCATCAAAGATCATAGCGAGTCTCCAGATGGTAGAAGCAACTAGATGGTGCTTTGATCCTAGGGCTCTTTCTGTAATCGCTAACGCACGCTGGGCATGCGTTCTTGACTGGATCAATTTACCTTGATTATAGAGAACAGCTGCTAAAGCGGCTAGGCTTTGAGCAGTATCGAGATGATCTCGCCCAAGTTGCTTCTCACGGATTGTCAATGATTGTCGTGCGAGTTGCTCGGCTTCTGAGTAATTCCCCAGTTGAGACTTGGCAATGGCCAGATTATTGAGGGACATAGCTGTATCAGGATGTTCTCGCCCGAGTTGCTTCTCATGGATTGTTAGCACTTGTTGAGCGAGCTGCTCGGCTTGCGTGGACTTGGCTTGTTGTCGGTAGATTGTCCCTAAGTTACTAAGGCTAATAGCTGTTTCAAGATGCTCCAATCCTAACGCTTTTTCACGAATTGCTACTGCCCGCTGCAAGAGTGATTCGGCTTCTAAAATTTTCCCTTCGCTTGCGTAGTTCGTCCCTAGGTCGTTAAGGCTTTCGGCCACCTTCGGGTCTTCTTGGCCTAATATCTTCTCTCTGATTGTTAATGCGCGTAGCAAAAGGGGTTCCGCCTGGGTATACTTGTCTTCATCTTGGTAAATTACCCCAAGGAGATTAAGCGTTTGTGCTACCTCCAGATTCTCTGGTCCCAGTACCTTTTCCCTAATCGCCAGGGTACGGTAAATGAATGGTTCTGCTTCTGCAAATTGTGACCGATCCCATAAATAATGGCCTGCTTTATAGAGCAATTCTGTTGCTTCGGGAAACTCCATATTCCACCGTTCGATGAGTGATCTACACATTAGTGCGTGAGGAAGATACTGTTGACAAAGAAGCCAGGTTGAAAAATCAACCTCTGGAAATGCTCGACTAACGGCATGCACCGCTCGCTCTGCCCACTGGCATTGCGTATCCTTGTCCATCCCTTCCTTGAGCGCTGCCTGTACAAGACGGTGAAGAGTCAGCGTTCGTGCATTGGGATCTCGCCGCACGAGGGAGAACTTCAGGAGCTCTTCGATTGCTTCATTCAATTTGAGTGGTTCAGTAGCAATGATGTGAAGACCTGGGCTGAGATCGAATATCTTCTTATTGATAATTCCTTCAGGAATCGCATCGGGGTAAAGGAAAGCACAGAGCCGTAGTAGGTCAGCAGCGGCAACATTCGCTTGTTCCACCTTCGCGAACGAGAGTGACCAGGTGGTTATTACAGGTTCGGGATGACCTGTGGTAGGTTTACCACGTCGTTGCAAAAGCTCTCGCTGTTGTGTCTGAAAGAGCTCGAAGTAACCAGATAGGCCAAGGCTCGTTTCCTCGATGTAGGCTCCGGCTTGGTCGAGTCCGAGTGGAAGCCCGCCCAGAGACTCCGAAATTTCTTCTGCCTGTGTAAGATCGGCATCAGAAACTTTGTCAAGGAAAGCATTTTGTGTAATGATATTCGCTCTCCGAAGGAGTAAGAGGGCTCCTTCGTTTGGTTCCATCGGCTCGATTATCACTCGTTGGGCCCATCCACTCGTGGCCTGCATTTGTGTTGTTAGCAGAACATGACCTTTGTGTTCAGAAGGAACGAAGTTACTGATCATCTCGAAATCTTCAACATTGTCGAGGACTAACAACCAATTCGCGTGGTTGTTCAGCCAATGCTTGACACCATCAATGACTATGCGCTGGTCTTTCACATTTTTCTCAGTTACCTCCAATATTTCTGCAATAGTCATGAAGTCCGAGATGAGTACCTCTTGTGATTCGGCTCGTGCCCAAAGCACGGCCTGGTATTCGTTGCGGTAGCGGTAAGCATATTCAACTGCTGTCTGGGTCTTGCCAACACCGCCCAGACCGCTCAGCACCAGGGGAAGTTTCGCTCTTCTTCCTTTACCTTCTTTAAATGTCTTATAGAGCTGACCAAGGATTTCCTCTCGTCCTGTGAAGAATGGATTCTGCTTATAAGGAACATTCCAATAAGGTGCGGGTACATTTGGGTTCCTCTGCTCTGAAGCATTAGATGATGTTAAGCTGCTGATGACTTCTGTTGGATGTGTGGGTGGTGGAGCGAGTTCCCTTACAGTTCTGCGAATGCCCTTTGCAACATTTAAGAAAGCTTCGTCACGATTTGACCAACGAGTTACAGCCTTACCATCTGAAGGAAGGGCTTTGAGCTTGCCAAATACAGCACTTTTCCAGTCCGCTGGTCGGAGAATAATGGGTATGACACGCGCTTCTCCGCGTTCATGCCGTTCCATAGTACGTTGCATCTCAATACTATAGCAATAGTCTGAAGCTATAAAATCCGGACTGATGAGCAATAGAATGATCTGAGCTGAATCCAGATGCGTGAGAATTTCACTTTCCCATTCTTTTCCTGCCATAATTTTATGGTCGTACCAATCGGTGATGAGCCCGTCCCTCTTCAAGAGGCTCAGTTGTTTATCTAAAGCTTTCCGTAATCGTTCGTCTTCATGAGCGTAGGAATAGAAAATCTCAAGGGACCTGGTAGGCTCTGATGTGGAGGACATAGTTTTTCCCAGCTTTCAACTATACTACTGCTGCTCTTGAATTTGAGCATTAGTATAGCCCACTTGGAGTAGTATATCAAGCATGTGGTAATGACAGCAATGAGTTTAGCAAAAATCTGATCAAATGCCTTGGGTAAACAAATGATAGTAGCTTGCTCGCTATTTTACTTGCAGAAGTTTAGGGTTCGAATCCTAGTCGCCAGCGTTTTAAAGCTTCCATAGCTATGGTATTATAGTACGCACAAGCTGAAGCAGTTCACTGCTATCCGTTACTATAAAGATAGTATTTTTTTGACTTATCTGGTATGGAGAGGAGCATGAATGAAGAACTTAGCGAGCCAATGCGTACGGAACTTTTTGCCGCATCATTGCGCGCCGATAAGGCGGATTTAAAAACATTTCTAGAGGCCCTGGCTGTCAAGTTGGAGGGATCACTACCTGATTATACGAGAGTTACACGCCAGGGTATTTTCTCACGTGAGCATCCCGTGAAGGAAGTTGCGGTGTCGTTGGGTGAGTATCAATATCGCATTGGTAGGGAAAAGCAAGGACCGCTGGTGGCAGTACGCTCACATGTGGTGCGAGGCATCGTGCTCAAAACTGAACAAATAGCGGTAGAACAGTGGATTGAGGAATTGTCAGAGGAATTGGCACGGCTGGCGGGACGAAGTGCGCAGGCACGCTCAGCCCTTGAGCGATTTCTGCTTCAATAGATGCCGGTCGGAACTCATACCCTGGTTTTCCTTTCCTGGTGTAGGAAAACACCAGGAAAGGAAATGTATTTTATTTCTATGAAAAAGAAGGAGTAACTTTATGTCCAGTCAAACACCCCCGCAAGGTAGTGATTTACCAGTACATGCCCGCGAACGGCTCAATATTATGCGAGGTGATGCCACCCACCGGGGCCTTTTCACCAGTGATTTAAGTGTGAATGAGTTTCTACTTGTGCGCGAGGCAGGTTTTGACCCGGTCGGCCTGGTGGTAGGAAGCTCGATTTATCATATCGGGTTTCAATTTTCGGGGTGGAGACAGAACATGGAGGTGAATGTTCTGACTCAGGCGATGTATCATGCCCGCAATCTGGCCATGACACGCATGGAGGAGGAAGCCGATGCCCTGGGCGCTGAAGGTATTGTAGGTGTGCGGCTTGTGATCACCTCGTATGAGTGGGGTGAGGCAATGGCTGAGTTTTTGGCTATCGGCACTGCTATCCGCTCGCGCAGTGGTCAACCATTTCGCAATGCTCTTGGTAGGCCATTCACCTCAGACCTTTCCGGCCAGGATTTCTGGACCTTACTCAAGGCGGGATACCGTCCAGTGGGCATGGTAATGGGTAACTGTGTCTACCACGTTGCCCACCAGAGTATCGGTCAGGTGATGAGACAAATCGGTCAGAACGTCGAGTATGCCAACTTTACCCAGGCCATCTATGATGCGCGCGAGCTGGCGATGGAGCGAATGCAGGCGGAAGCTGCCAGTCTGGGTGCGCAAGGAATCGTCGGTGTAAATATCAATGAGGACAGCCGTGGTTGGGGTTCACATGTTATCGAGTTCTTCGCTGTTGGCACAGCAATTATGCCCATCACAGCCGATCATCAGATCCCGCCGCCAGCGCTTACGCTCTCGCTAAATAGCTAATGAATGTGGTTCACCTGGGTAGTGGAGGCGCTTCCCCTGCTCAGGTTGACCATAAATCTTGTTTCATTGCAGTAATACATACTTTCCATTTTTCAAAAACAATTCACCATCAATCCATACTTCACCTTGCTGGCGCAGGTCGCACACCATATCCCAGTGCAGCGCGGATACATTTAGCCCGCCGGACTCGGGATAGCTTCGACCCAGAGCAAGGTGAAGTGTGCCACCTATTTTCTCGTCGTAGAGGATGTTGCGGGTTGCTTCACGTATACCGTAATTCATACCAAAGGCAAATTCACCGACGCGGCGTGCCCCTTCGTCAATATTGAGCATACTGAGCAAAAACTCTTCACTGAATGCCGCATGCGCTTCTACTACCCGTCCCTCTTCAAAACGCAAACGAATATCATCTACAGCATGCCCATCATAGCTGGTGGGTAGTGTGAAACGTATCGTTCCTCGGGCGCTGTTCTCTACAGGACCGCAGTAAATTTCCCCATCGGGAAGGTTGATATGTCCATCGCAGGCCAGAAAAGGGCGATCCTCAATCGAAAGTGTTAAATCAGTGTCTTCTCCCAGGATATGTGCTTCTTTGCGCCCATTTAACCAGGCAATCAATGTTTTTTGCTGTGCAGCCATCTCTTGCCAGCGTGCTACAGGGTCTGGTTCGTTGAGCATGCAGGCATTGCAAACGAACTCCCAGTAGTCTTCTAAGGACATATTTGCGTTTTGCGCATAGGCGTTCGTTGGAAATTGGGTATAACACCAGCGCATAGTTCCCTGAGCAGCTCGTTGTGACCAGAGCGTATCTACAGCATCATAAGCTTTCCGTAACTTTGCTGCCCGCAGCGGGTCAACTCTCGAAAGACGTCGTGTGTTTGTCTCGGCATCAATATAGAGCAGGCAATCGTATCTCTCGGTGATTAGCTGTGTGACAGGTGAAACGAAGTTCAGTTGATCTTCATTGGCTTCTTTCAGGTAGATTTCGCGGGCTTCTTCCATCTCCAATTTGAGTTCTGGATGTCCTCCCGCCCGCAGAATTTCACGATAGATCTCGCGCAAAAGTGGAATAGCTTCGCTCCCTCCCTGGATAGCGACCAGGTTACCGGGTTGCACATTCAAAGAATAGCGAACAAGTACTTGTGCCATGCGACACAGCCGATCATCAACAATTGCCATAATGATGTGCTCCTTAGATCCTTCGCGGAGTTTACTCTGAGCGCAGCGAATGGGCTCAGGATGACACTGTTTGGCCTGATAATGTGTTTGATATGATATACTCTACATCATCAACGATGGAATGCATAAAGGGTGACGTATGACAGATCATGAAAGTGAATCAGGCGACAAAAGCATCATTGAAGACGAAGCTACACTTGATGATAATAGAACTATACAAGACGAAAATTTGGCAGGCGTAACTGCACTCCCGGATAAGGGAGATGTAAGTTTACCAACTCAACCTTTAAGTACGCCAGTTGAAACTCAACGTATTGCTGGAGGTGCTTCATCCCCAACACGTCGTCCGCGGAATGTCAGAAGTATTGTACTTTATGCGGTCTTTCTTTTGATTGGTATCGTATTGGGAGCTGTGGGGGTGTTATTATTTCAACTGTCTATTGGTGGTAATAGAGCTCCCCTACCGGTTACTACACCCACTACATCATCGGGAAATGTCACCGTACATGCTGATGCATCTGTCATAACCCCTCTACTACAAAATAGTGTACAACAAATAGATTTACCGGCAAATGGGAGTGTTAGCAATGTGCAGATCCAATTTACGAATGGGTCGCAGATGAACATTACCGGTAATTACCAGATATCTGTATTAGGTGTGCCGGTGACGCAACCTTTTACTCTTAATGGCCAATTGGTAGTAAATAATTGCCAGTTGCAAATCCATATCCTTCAGGCCAATTTCTCTAATATTTCCATAACGGGCCTTGTGGCCTTATTCGAGGATAAGATAAATCAAAAATTGGCCCAGTTGGTTCCACAAAATAACTTACCAGGAAATATTGAGCTTTGTTTGATTAACCTTGCTACTGATGCGCAGGGTATTAATGCAACGTTTGATCTGGTTGTTCCTTCTACTCCCACTCCTACTGCAAATAGTAATAAATCAATAACTCTGTTGTAGCCTCATCGGATGTGTCGTTTCCATATGATCCAGGTGAAATCTTGGATGCACAAATCGTTCAAGATTTCTGGGAGGAATTGAACAGTGTCAACTCATTCTGATCCTCCCCCGCGCCTCCTTACAACGCGTAACACCAAGAAAATGAGCCGCACGAGGATTTCAGGCTACGTGATGGTGATGACCGCAGCAGTATTGTTTGGCCTCAATGGAAGCCTTTCGCGTTTGCTTTTCGATGACGGTATTACGCCTCAAACGTTAATTGAGTTTCGTATGCTTATCGGTGGCATCTGCTTGATGGCTGTACTCATTATCGGGCAGCGCAAAGGGTTGAAAGTAAAACGTGGATACTGGGGATGGGTTGTCGCTTTTGGCATATCTTTAGCATTTACAACTTACACCTACCTCCTGTCGATCAGTCGCCTGCCCATTGCTATTGCGTTAATTATCATCTTCACTGCTGCGGCCTGGATGGCTCTCTGGGAAGCGCTCTGGCATAAACGTATGCCTTCGAAACATGTGCTTATCGCATTGGGTCTGACCATTGGCGGAGTTATACTATTGACTGGTGTCTGGCGCGAGAATCTCAATGGGCTGGATCTTTTTGGATTATTTTTTGCCTTCCTCGGCGTTTTTACTTATATTGCTTACCTCGTGCTCGGTCGTCGCATTGGACGATATTTACCCTCCATCACCTCGACTGGTTACGGAGCGCTTGTCGCAAGCATGTTCTGGTTTATTTTCCAGCCGCCCTGGTCTATCCCAGCAAATACCTGGACACCTTATCATCTTTTCCTGATAGCTCTTGTCGGAATTGTCGGAATGGCCATTCCATTTTCTCTCATCCTTGGCTCGTTGCGCCGTATTGACACCACACGTGTTAGCATAGTCAGTATGCTTGAACTTCCAGCAGCGGGGATCATCGCCTATTTCTGGTTAGGCCAACGTCTCGATATATGGCAGATTTTTGGCTGCGCATTAGTGCTCATTGGGATAGTAATCCTCCAATACGAGAAGCCTGGGGAAATCCAACCAATAGAGTAGCGTTTTCTTATAGCCATAGACTACTTGTTTCACTTTTACAGAATTGCCAAAATTTGCCCACCGATTCTCACCATTTACAATCATTGACCAACTCAAGAATATTTCGCAGATCGAGCATGCTCGTCATCGCAGTCCAGTCAATTTTGTCGTGCATTTGCTTGCCGGGCTCATTGCCTACAGCCAAGAGGCACAAATAACCAGGTCTGCATCTCGACGAACACGCTCTTCTGGCTGCTTGATCAGCTTGGCTTATCCAGAACTCATGTCAATGACGCTCTGCTGGCCAAAAGCGTCAGCCAGCATCTATCCCAAATACTGACTCGTCAGCGAATGCTTGGCGCCGAGGAGTTCTCGCGGTGTCCCCTCGAAGATGACCATGCCGCCCTTATTGCCGCCTTCTGGACCCATATCAATGATCCAGTCGGCGTTGCGAATCACATCGAGATGGTGCTCAATCACCATCACGGTGTTCCCGCCATCGACCAGCCGATTCATGATGGTGAGCAGGCGACCAATATCCGACAGGTGCAGCCCGGTCGTTGGCTCATCCATGACATAGATACTGCCCTGCTTGTGGAGTTCGCTGGCCAGTTTAATCCGCTGGCATTCTCCGCCAGAGAGGGTGCTCATGGGCTGGCCGAGGGTCAGGTAGTCCAGACCCACGTCGCTCAAAGCCTGGAGCTTTGCCTGCACTTCTTTCATCTTCAAAAACGCCAGTGTCTGGTGAACGGTCATGTTCAACACATCCGCAATGGATTTCCCGTTCAAGGTGTAGGTCAAGACCTTGTCCTTAAAGCGTTTCCCGCCGCACACTTCGCAAGGAAGCTTGACCCCCTCAAGGAAGCCGAGGTCAGTGTAGGTGACACCGAGTCCCTGACAATTGGGACAGGCACCCTTTGAGTTAAAACTAAACAGGCTGGCATCGGCATGGTTGGCTGCTGCAAAAGCCTTGCGCACGTCATCCATAATGCCGGTATAAGTCGCGGGATTAGAACGGCTGGATGTGCCTATGGCTTCTTGATCAATCACCACTGCCTCCTGGTGCTGGCGGAGGAAGGCTTCAGTGATCAACGAGCTTTTGCCTGAACCGGCCACGCCGGTGATCACCGTTAACACACCGGTGGGAATGTCCACACTGACATTTTTCAGGTTATTGACCGTGGCGTGGACAATCGGCAAGACACCGGTAGCCTGCCGGAATGTCTCCTTGAGCGGCCTTTTGTGCAACAGGGAGGTGCCGGTGAGCGTATCAGCTTTGAGCAATCCAGCAAAGTCGCCCTCGTAAACGACCTGACCGCCTTCACTCCCGGCACG
>WNFY01001998.1_pt1 | contig 19381 bp, 12 predicted proteins | sample 5400091 | NCBI WGS metagenome assembly WNFY01 (sample SAMN13153364, study PRJNA577476) | soil metagenome | isolation source: 60 cm soil or saprolite under grassland replicate 1 | place: USA:California | collected 2016-06-15
CGTTTGACAGCGGCGACCATGAGGCTTGGTAACAAACTTGATTCGGGCTATCCCAGCTCGTTTAACTATCCTATTACCTGTTCTTTGGCGCCAGGCAACCTGCCGCCGGAAGTTAAGGGAACAATTCTCGCGGCGACGAAGATCGCGCATGAATTTGGCCATCTCGATCGCACCATGGCAATGGACGTGCGGAAGTATGAGTTGCAGAATCGCTTGATGCTCGAATACAACCGGATCTTTGATAGCAACGGTCTTGACGTTCGGGATCCTCGACTGCTGGAGCTGGCAGAACAGATGGATGGCACGCCCGTTTCTATCAAACAGGATCGTGAGTGCTGGGCTGAAGTGGGGGCACTCCTCTATCTTAAGGAAAGATTGGCTAAGAATCGGAAAATGAAGATGCCCGAACCGATTCGCGAAGCTATTGAGGTTTACTCTCTAACGTATCCCGGTAGAATGGACTGACCGGCGCCCTGTTTGCGCCCAGCAGCGTTGCCTCCGCTAACCTGGGAGACCTCTGTCCTTATTATATATGTAGCAATATAAGTCCTGCCCGTCGGCGCTCGGGTCACAACATACGCACGATACCCTGTTTTCTTCAATTTCCTAGGGATCAGTGTGACTTTATCGTTCGCGGATCGCCTTTGGTAGTCTCTTTGCCTCCCATCCCATTATAAGAGCCGCCCGGCCAGCTTTCGCCAGTCAGACGATTTTTTAGCATTTCTTCGCAGATTAGAGTGAGATTTGGGTGCCTGACGATACCTATTATATATAGGAGCATTCTGGCCGGACTGCGGACTATCAATGAAACTCGTCGCCAAGACCACTCCAGTTTCCCACGAAAATCTCTTCATCGAGCGCTATCAGGCCATCCGTAGTTGGGCGCTACAGATGACCAACGACCATGAACTGGCCGAAGACCTCGTCCAGGATGCCTTTATCCAATTTACTTTTACCCGTCCTGAAATCGCCGGGGTTCGTAACCTTGAAGGCTATCTCTACGTTCTCTTGCGCAATCTTCATATGTCGCAACTGCGCCGCGCCGCGCGGGCACGGCTCCAGCCCTTGTCGATTGTCGAGTATGAATCCGCGGAAATGAGCTTGCGGGCGGCGGACGCGCGCGAACAAATCAAGGCGCAGGACGAGTTGCGTCAGATTTGCCAATTCGCCTGCAGCCGCAAGGAATCGGCTTGGGTGGGAAGCGTGCTCATCCTGCGTTTTTTTCATGGGTACTATCCATCAGAGATCGCCCAAATCTTGCGCACCTCGCGGGCTTCGGTGGATCAGCGTCTAATGCTAGCCCGCTCTGAGGCGCGGCTCAGCCTGGAACAACCCGGCAGATTTGATTTCGTGAAAGCCGGCCCGACCATTCCGCTCGCGCAAACTGGCTTCGCGCGCGAACCCAACGAATTCCTGCTCGAGCTGCGTCAGATGATCTTCCATTCTCGTCATGGACGCTGTTTTACTCGCAAACAAATTCAGACGCTTTATAACGCCGAAGAAGTGACTCAAATGAAAAATGAAGAACTGGCGCACATCGTCAGTTGCCCTTCCTGTCTCGACGAGGTCAACAAGGTTTTGGGGTTGCCACTCCTTGCCGAACGGTATCCGACGGACACGCTCGGTAGAGATCAGCGCGGCAAGGGCGGTAAAGATGGCGACGGTGGCGGTAGTAGTTCCGGCGGCAGCGCTACCGGCGCAATCAAACGTTGGCGCCGCCGCGCACGCGAAGCTTTCGAGCATCGTCCGAAGGAACTCCACATCTCCGTCAACGGTCTGCTGCAAGGCTCTCAGAGAGTCAATTCGGAATTGAGCGAGCAGACGCTGGATGTGGACATGACTGAGCAGATCAATTTTGTCGAAGTCTTCAGCGAACTGGGAGTACGTCTGCTCTTGCTCAATGTCGATGAGCCGCCGCCGCGGGGTCAGGTTGAACAGGTGACTCGAGTTGAGTTCAGCGATCGTCGGACGTTGGATCTCAAGTTGAGATTCAGTAGTCCCTGGCCCACGCTGCAAGTGGCGTATGTCGATCCCTTAATGAGGACGAACGGAGCGGAGCAGGCTGCTGACGAAGCGACGGCCAATAGAGGGTCGCAGCGAGAGGTTGCGAGAACTTCTGGAGCATTTGCCTGGCCGCGCCCTGTCTTGGCTCTCTCTCCCCGGCAGATTCTTTCACATCTGGGGAACTGGAGCTTCTGGGTCAGGCCTGCGACCGTCACCGCGCTCGTCGCCGTGTTTGCTATTACTGCATTCGTTCTCACTCGTTTGCACGGGCCGGCAAAAGCGCCGTCAGTTGCGGAACTGCTACAGCTTTCCATCCAGCAGGAAGAGGCGCTTGCTGCGCGCACGGATCAGGTGCTGCATCGCACCATCAATCTGGAAGAACGCCGTGTAGGACAAACTGTCAGTTTGTCCAGTCCTGGCGAGGTCGTCGCTCGTCATAAGATCGAAATCTGGCAAAGCGCGGAGAAGGGAATTACTGCTCGGCGTCTCTATGACGATAAAGGGTATCTGGTTGCCGGTGATTGGCGCAGAAGCGATGGCGTGGAAACGCTTTACCATCACGCGACACGGCCGCAACTTCAAATCCGAAATGCGCAATCGGCTATTCGCGGTTTCGATGACGTTTGGCAGCTTGATCCATCCGCCAAGGATTTCAGCTCATTGATCGCGGCCAACGAACGGGCCAACGTTGAAGAGAGAGTTGATTCCTATCGCATCAACTACGAAGCAGACGCGAATGCACCAGGATTAGTGAAAGCCACCTTGGTTCTGAGCAAAGCAGACCTGCATGCGACAGAGCAAACTTTGACCGTTCGACAGGGCGATGAGATCCGCGAATACAGCTTTGTTGAAGCGAGTTTTGAGCGGCGCGCGCCATCGACCGTGGCACCCAAAGTCTTCGAGCCTGAGCCAGAGTTGCTTTCTCCTGCTGAACTCGGAAGTCGAAACTCGAAACCCGAGACTTCGGTGACGACCCCTGGCTCTCAGCCCCCAACGCCCGCCGCGACAGCGGCGTTGGAAGTCGAGGTCCTGCGACAGTTGGACCAGGCGGGCGCTTTCTACGGAGAGCAACTGAGTTTGGCGCGGACGCCTGAAGGGCAACTAGTCGTTCAAGGTGTGGTTGATAGTGCCAAGCGGAAAGGAGAGATCAGGCAAGCGCTCGCCTCGTTTCTAAAAAACCCGGCGGTGCGGTTTGAAGTGGAAACTGCCGAAGAAGCCGAAAGACGACAGACGCGGCAGGCGCGTCGCGGAGAATCGAGTTTGCCGAGTGTGAGTAGTGTTGAAGTGGAGCAAGAGCGCGCGACGCCTGCGGATGCGGATTTGCGCGCCTACTTCTCAAGGCAAAGTTTATCAGGCGCGCAGCTTGAGCAGGACGTGCGACGGTTTTCCGATCGCGCGCTGGCGCACGCTCGACAAGCCCGGCGACATGCTCTTGCGTTGAAACAAATCGTGGAGCGGTTCTCAGCGGATGATCTGCGCACGATGGATGAGTCGTCGCGACAGCAATGGCAAGCCCTGATCGATCAGCACGCGAGCAGTATTCGCCAGGAAACTGAAAACTTGCGGCGCGAACTTCAGCCGATCTTTTTTCCTAACGAGTCTCAAAGTGCCAGTAGCACAGGTAACGCCAGTGACTTGGCGCAGGCAGCGAAGCAGTTGTTCGAGATCGCTGTCAGCAATGATGACTTGGTGCGTCGATCTTTTACATTAGGCAGCTCCGGATCACCTCCGGTGAAGTCTTCTCAATTCGCTCGGTCGTTGAATAGCACGATTGCCTTAGCCGTCGCTATCAGTAAGCAGTAAGCCTCGAGCGGTAAGTCGTAAGCAGCGCATTTATCCGTAACGTCCGAGATTAGGTGACAAGGGGAGAACCGCAAAGGCCGCTCAGGGTTGCGCAGAGGTATGAAAGGGAGTTCTACTCTGCGGCCTTTGCGAACACCTTAGCGCCCTCTGCGTTGAAATCACCTTACTCGTGACACGATCTGATCTCTGACATCCGATCTCTGATCCCTGTGGGGTCTCTCTTTTTTCCGGGTGAGATTAGCGTCTTGATTTACAACTATTAATCAGAGACATTTTTGTAATGTCTGTGAATAAATTTCTGAACTCGCGTCCCTGAACGTCTAATCTGGAGGATAACGCAGTGACCTACCAACACCTTTCGCGCTTTGCGCTTCGCTTTTTGCTCCTCGTTGCGCTTTGCTATTTGCCCTTGGCTGCCGTACGCGCGCAAAGCGCGACCGCGACTCTGAGCGGCACCGTGGAAGATCAGAATGGTGCGGCCGTGCCCGGTGTAGAGATCACCGTTATGAATCCGTCCACCGCTTTAGAACGGCAGGTTACGACGAATGATCAAGGTTCTTACACCGTACCGCTGCTTCCGCCAGGCAAGTACGTCGTCACCGCGCGCCGCAGCGGATTCGCGCCCGCGGAGATCAGAGATGTGGTGCTGAACGTCGGCGATCAGAAGGCATTGAAGATCGAATTGAAGGCGGGCGATGTAAATGCGACCGTGCAGGTGACGAGCGAAGCGCCGCTGATTAATGAATCGCCGGCGGTTGCGACGACCATTGACCGGACGTTTGTCGGCAACTTGCCGCTCAATGGGCGCAGTTTTCAGTCGCTGATTTTACTGACACCCGGTGTCGTCTTAACAGAATCTCGTACAAGTACTACTCCCGGTCAATTCAGTGTTAATGGTCAGAGAGCAAGCGCCAACTACTTCACTGTTGATGGCGTAAGCGCAAACGTCGGAGTCAGCTCTGTTGAAGGAGGGGGGGCTGATTTCAGCCAGAACGCGTCGGGTGCATTGCCTGGGCTTAGCGCCTTTGGTAGCACGACGACTCTCGTTTCGATTGATGCGCTCGAAGAATTCAAAATTCAAACCTCAACCTACTCGGCAGAGTTTGGCCGGGAGCCTGGCGGACAAGTTCAGCTGGTCACCCGCTCAGGAGAAAATCAGTTTCACGGTACAGCATTCGAATATCTACGCAATGAAGTCTTCGATGCCAACGACTGGTTCTCGAACCGTGCCGGCCTGAAGAGAGCTCCGCTCAGGCAGAACCAGTTTGGCGGGACATTTAGCGGACCGGTGGTACTTCCGCGTTTCGGCGAAGGCGGCAAGAAGTATTGGAATGGCCGGGACAAGACCTTTTTCTTCTTTTCGTATGAAGGGCTTCGCCTTGTATTACCCACGACCTTCAATATGATGGTGCCGTCGATAAGGCTGCGGGATTCGGCCACAACTGCGATGAAGCCGCTACTGAACATGTTTCCTGTCCCTACCGGACCGGAGGCAACAACCGATGACGGCCCGTCAGGCGTCGCCCCGTTCGTGGGGAATGCTTCCAGCCCGTCCACACTGGACGCGACAAGCGTCCGTATAGACCATACACTTAGTAATAGGCTAACGTTATTCGGTAGATATAATGATGCCCCTTCCAGTAGTTTGAATCGGATTCTCAGTAGCCTCACAGGATTGAAGAATAGGACGCGTACACTTACTATCGGGTCAACTTTCTCATTTACTCCGCGACTGAGTAATGAGCTTAGAGTAAATTACAGTAGCAATAGGGGTAGGCAGATCCTCGCGCAAGATAATTTCGGCGGGGCGGTTCCGGTGGATCTATCGTTACTAACATCTGGATATAACGGCCCAGGAAACAAGTATGGCCGTATACAATTCACGATAGGTGAGGCTGGACTGCTGGCTGGACTCGGCGATCCGATAGACTCCTACCAGCGACAAATCAACGTCGTGGACAACATATCGCTGGTCAAAGATTCCCATCAGTTAAAGTTCGGTATCGATTATCGTCGGCTTTCTCCGGTCTTTGGACCTGCGCCGTTTTCGGAGCAGATTTTCCTCTATTCCCAATCTCAAATCGTAAACGGAACAGCGACTTTCCTTCTTCGAGCAAACCAAGGATCGCGTCCGGTGTTTGATAATTTTTCCGCCTATGCCCAAGATAGTTGGACTCTCTCCCCTCGATTGAACCTGAATCTGGGCCTAAGGTGGGAACTAGACCCTGCACCGCACGATGCAAATGGTTTAAAGCCGGTGACAGTTGTCGGTGTGGACAATCTGCCAACCGCAACACTAGCACCTCCAAACGCACCGTTCTACAAGACATTTTATAAGGCCTTTGCACCGCGTTTAGGAATTGCTTATTTACTTAGTCGCGCGAGTGGGAGAGAGACAGTGCTACGCGGGGGCTTTGGTGTTTACTACGATTTGGGGAACGGCGAAGCGGCGGCCGGCTTCACTGGATTTCCGTTCAGCGCCTTCAATTTCATTCATAACGGCAACGACTACAATGTACCGTTCCCACTCGCGCCTGCGCTGGTTGTGCCACCGCCGTTCCCGACCGCCGCGCTCCCAATAACGGACCAACTTTCCGCACTGAACCCAAATCTCAGGTTGCCGTACACATTACAGTGGAATGTCGCATTGGAACAATCTATGGGCAAACAGCAAGTGCTGACCCTTTCATACGTTGCCTCGGCGGCGCGTGACCTGTTGACGTCAAAGACTCTGAATCAGGCCGTAGGAATTTCATCGGTTCGGCCAAACCCGAATTTCGCCACTATTAATTACGTAACGAACGGACCGACGTCAGACTACCAATCGCTCCAGGCACAATATCGAGTGCGTTTGTCTCATGGATTGCAGGCTCTTGCGAACTACACTTGGTCTCATGCCATCGATGAAATATCTAATGAAGTTGAAACCGATTTCCTGGATCGTGGCAATGCAAGTTTCGATGTTCGCCATAACTTCTCAGCCGCAATTACCTATGATTTACCCAAACTAAAGGCAGGGATACTTCTAAGATCGCTCTTGCGCGACTGGTCAGTGAACGCTATCGTAACTGCCCAGTCGGGCTCTCCACTGGACATTATTGCCGGCACCTTTATTCGCGAGGACGGTGTCCGTGTCGGTGTTCGTCCCGATGTAGTCGCGGGCGCGCCATTCTGGATCAAGGATTCGGCTTCGCCGGGAGGCCAAAAAATCAACTCCGCGGCTTTCCGATTGCCTCCGATCGATGATTCCGGTAATTTCCTCAGAGAAGGTACATTGGGGCGCAATGTCGTGATCGAGCCGGGTCATTACCAAGTAAATATGGCGATAAGGCGGCAGTTCACGCTCGCGGAGCGAGTGAAAATGCAGTTCTCGGCAGAAGCATTCAATGTATTTAATCATCCCATCTTCGGCGGTTACGAGGAGTTTTTCTATCCCGGCAGTAGCTCTTTTGGACAGGCGACGGCCACTCTGAACCGTACTCTGGGTGGACTCAGCTCGCTCTACCAAAGTGGAGGGCCGCGGTCTATGCAGTTTTCACTGAGGCTCAGCTTCTGAACAGGAGTGGAGAGCGATGATAAAAAAGTTGGGAGTTCTAAACCACCTTCTTCGCACGAGCGTCTTGCTATTGATCTCACAAACCGTTGGGGTGAGTCAGGCACGCGTGCAAGTGTCTGTACCGGAAGAGGCTCCGATTATCACCGTTGGCAGGAACGTCATGGTGAGCGCCAAGCATCCAGGTTGGGAGCACGTTGAGTATGTGGCCGATGCAGACCCGCTTGATGCGAACCACCTCATAGTATGTAGCATGCGCTTCTCCGGAGCGAGAAACCAATTGACGTCAGCGGTTTATGTTTCGAATGACGGTGGGCGTGTCTGGAGCATCGGTTACGACGACAGTTCTTCCCGCTTTGCAGGCGTCTACGATCCGGCCTGCTCGTACGGGATTAAGCACCAAGCATTCTTTGTAACTCTTCCCAGTTCCGACGAGGCGCCCGGTCGGTGGGAGACAAAATACGAGGACTGGGGCAGAGCCGGCAGTAAAGGAATGCACTTATTCACCTCCACCGGAGGAAAAGAATGGGCGTATTTGAACGATGTTGACTTCATCGACCGCCCTGACCTACGAGTTGACCATACCCATGGCCGCTATCGTGGGCGCATCTATATTTACGGCAATAGTTCCGGTGAAAACGCGTGGCTAGCTTTTTCGTCAGACGGATGCCAAACCTGGATCCGATCGACCCAAACTCATATGGATCGGGCTAGTCTTGAGGAAGATGGCCCGAGCACAATCCTACCGGACGGAACGTTGGTTTTGCCCTACTGTATCGTCCGAAAGGTCCCGAATGGCCTCTCTCGAATACAAGCGATCGCTGTGAGTACTGACGGGGGCGAGCATATTACGCAGCCGTTGGCAGTGCTAACTAGTGCGCCCGTTTGTCACGAAGGGAGCATCAGTTTGGCGGCGGATCACTCGTCGGGGCCGTTTCGCGGACGGGCGTATGCAGTTTGGGCGGAAGGCAACGCTGTTTTTGTTTCGCACTCCGATGATAAAGGAAGAACTTGGTCCGCTGGCATACGCGTTAGCGGGGCGTCAAACGCGGCAACGATGGATGTTAGACCGATGTCTCGGATTGCTGTAAATAGTAACGGGATCGTGGGCATTACTTGGTATGATTCAACAAAAAAGAACGGTCGACGAGAAAGTCTATTACGCTTTAGTGCCTCCGTTAATGGTGGTGAAACATGGCTTCCGAACATTCCTGTTTCAACCCATGGTTTCGTCGAGAAGCAACCGCCGGAATTCTCTGCTTACACTCTGTCATTGGGCGGCGGAAGTCGAAGAGAGCTGAACGCAACCGACACCATAGATGTGCGTGTTGGACCATCTCCCCGAAGCTATTACATTTGGAATGCCTGGCCGGGGGATTACAGTGGTATAGCCGTGGGAGCGGATGGGGTATTTCACGCATTTTGGATAGACAATCGAACCGGCCGAAGCGAGCTATACACAGCCAGGGTAACTGTTCGGGGTGACGTAGCTCTGCCCAAAGCACAATTCAAATATCAAGCAGACGGGGGATTACATCCTGAACCGGCCAGCGCGCCGTTATCTACTGATGAGCTTGACCAAGGAGCTCCGTTCAGGTCTGACAGACCGATTGCACGGACGCTGGTTTCTCAGAGCGAGATATCACGGGGATTTGAGAATGTAACATCCTCATTGGAGTTTCAGTGTACTTCATCAGTTTGGAATCCGATGGGCCGTTTCCTTACGATTCGATATCAACTTCTCAACACCTCACAGAACAAGATCGTGGGTCCCCTTAACATAAAGATCGTTAGAATCGAGTCGGATCTTGGCGTACCGACGCTCTTTGCCGCAAACGGCCGCCAAGGCAGTGGACGCGGGTTAATCGACAGTTTGCCCTTGACTATTTCGGGTGGGCTTGCGCCAGGACGGAAGAGCAAACCACAAACTTTACTAATTAAATTCAAGATTGTTCGGGGGTTGACCGGCAACCACCGAGATCTCTTGCATATGCAACTTATGGCATACAGCACAATGAGGCGTCGAGGGACGTGAGCGCGGCGCGGACGGCGACCGGTAGGCCACCGATGACCATGAGAAGTCCGCTCATTGTCTTGAGTAGCTCGCCCATGGCGATTGGTAAAGCGCGCATTGGCTTTGGTAGCCGGCCATGGAGGAAAGGGACCAGGCAAGTCAAGCACGACAGCTTTGCTAATTCGCATCATGCGATGGATCGCTGGGAACAGACTCCGCTTACGAACTAACTTATTATCAGGAAGACTTGATACGATCACTCGGGTATGTTATACAAGACGCACGTTATCTTTGACATTGATTGATCGTGGCGATTTAGGCAACTTGCTCCACGTAAAAAACTGCTAAAGAGCGGCTAGGATCTTCCAAGCTTTCATCGGAACCTCGCGCACTCTGAGGCGCGGGGCTTTTTAATTTTTCTCCGCACCCACTATCAGTTTCACGCCTAAATTTTTCGCCACGCGTTACCCGGTCGCAATTGACCACCCCAGCGGGGCTGCCGCCGGGGACCCCGGTTGCTTGCGGTGCCGACAGCACACATGGAGGACTGCGATGGCCACAATTGACGAACAAATTACAAACTTAGAATTGCGGAATGCGGATTCACTCGTGTACGCGGGCGGATTAAGTGGCAAACGAGCTGGCGCGGGCCAAGGGCCGAGGAACCGGTATAAGTACTTACGATTGAGTTGTTTGTAGGCTGCTGATGATCCCCGCGTCGTAGGCGGATATTTGGCAATCGGGCGCCGCTTTAGGCGCTTTTTTGGCAAACCGGAGTCGGATCGACGGCTCGTCGGGACATCAAGTGGCAAACGGCGTGCGGCGAAGAAGGAGGGAGAAACTCCCACTAAGCGTTTGCCCCTGAGCAGCTTATCACTGGTCCGGGCTGCGTCCCGAATTTTCACATTCGTGGCAAATCGAAATTGCCACTTAATGAGCCTGTGATTGCCACTCAATGCGCCTGCGTACACGTGCATATGAAAGTTATGGTGTATGGCCAGCGTAGAAGCACGTTAAGTCCCTCAAACTCCCGCTAATTCGCTTTAACCATTTCAGATAAGGCATCTTTCAAGCGTTTATGTAATGGGAGTGGCAGGAGTGTCTATCCGTTGAGCTAAGACCAAAGCGGCAAACGCGAAGGGGGGTTAGAGCAAGGGGAAAACACAAGGGTAGGGAGCTAAGCGCCAAGGGCCAGGAGTCGCGCGAAAAGTGAGAAAGTGATGAGAGCATTCGTAAGCGCTGTTTCGACTGTCATTTTCCTGTTGGCGTTTCAGATTTCAGCCGCTGGTCAGAACCTCGGAGTAATGCGGTACAGTGCCGACAACGTCTCAATCCTGGAATGTGATTCGTACCAGAACCTTTTGCCCCTCTACCGGTACTGTCATCCTTGTTCTGACAACGAGCCTACGTATGCTGAGACAGGTTGTCTGTCTCAGGGTAACCCAAGCGAGTCTCGCTGCTGCCATCCCACGATCCGGTCATCCATTGAGAATTCGCGCCCCCAGTTTGTCTATAAGCTTACGCCGAGCAATGAAGGGACGAAGACGATCCGCGCGGTTGAGTGGGATTACATCTTTTTCGATCGTGAGACGCGAGCGGAGGTTGCGCGCCACCAGTTTCTCAGCGAGGAAAAGCTTTATCCCAGTAAACGCAAAACCCTGGTGGAATATTCAACCTCGCCCCCAACTAAAGTCATCAGCATCACTCAGCTTTCACAGCCCCAGTCTGAGCGCTTTCTGGAGCGAGTCGTAATTAGGCGAGTCATGTACCAGGACGGTTCTGTCTGGGAACGCCCGGCGTTTTTGTATTGAAGAGAGAAGTTAGTTCTTTGAAGTCGGGAGCGCCAGCGAAGCTGGCGTCATACGGTAGCCCACAGCGCGAGCTGTGGGTAGTAGGAGGAAAGAAGATTACAAGCCCGCGAATGCGGGCGGCATAAATCAATCCCAAAGGTAACGTTCATCGTATTCAATCTCGTGCTTTACGAGGAAATCGAGAAACTCTTCCTTGAACGTAATTTTCCGATGATGCTCTTCCTGGTTGCGAATGTATTTCAAAACCTTAGGGACGTTCGATCTGCTCACACTGAATGCGCCGTAACCAAGTTGCCAACCAAATGATCTGCGTCTGCGCCATTTATGATGGACCCATCCGGAAGAATTGGACTTAATGAAGCGCAGGGCTTCGGAGATTGAGACAACGGGCGGCAGGCCAATCAGCATGTGCAGATGATCTTCGGTTCCGTTAGTTGTGTAGGGCTTGCCCTTTAACTCTTTCGTTAGCCCTGCGAGGTAAGCGTAGAGTTCCGGCTGCAACTCGGGAAGAATGAAGGGTTCCCGATTCTTGGTGCTGAAGATAAGGTGCGTCAGCAGATTCGTGAATGTTCGGCTCATGGTATGTCGCCCCTCCAGGGCTTGCTGACTCCACGGGATTCGTTACCCACAGCTTGCGCTGTGGGCTAAGAATATATCGCCCGCCTTGCGGGCTGGTTAGTACGGCCTTGAACTAAATTGATTTGCGACACAGCCGCGCTAAGATTCAGTCCAGGCCGTGACTCATAAGGACGCTAGCAGCAACTGAATTATATCGCCAACGTCAAAGGAACATGTCACCTGCCAAAGTTATTCAAATGCTGCTAGTGCGGTGCCTAGTAATGGGCTGCTTTGTTTTGACAGTAGTCGCACAGCCGGCACCTGATGAACCACCAAAGCGTTTCGAGAAAGATGGATTGGTATTTGAATACGAGCCAAACTGGGAACTAAACGATCAAAGCAACGCCGCGGCGCAACAACTTGTCCTCAGTGAGAAGACTCTGGACGCACAGATAATGGTTATCGCTTTGCGGAGCCCAGTTACAAACGATAAGCAGGAAGAGCAGGCGAAGGCCGCGTTGATTGAACCATCGATTACTCGTCTACTAAAGCAGTACGAGATTGCCGGAATCAAAATCGAACGGGTTCCTCTTAAGACGGAGGTCGGCGGGATCTCGGCCGACGGAGCCCAGTTGCGTTTCGCGGTCGATGGCCAGCCGGGCAGCACCGACATCTTCTGGTTTGTGCGCAATCAACGCCTGACCCAACTCTTTTTCATCAGGCCCGAAAAGACCGCTGCGAAAACCACTGCGTGCTGGGATTTGGTGCGCACAACGTTAACAATTGAAAAGCCGGCCGGGAAAACGAAGCAAGAGAAGAAACCATGACAAAGACGAGAGTTGTGTGGCCGTGCACGTGGATTACTTGCTTGCGGTCGGATAAAACTCGAATGGCAAAATGATTAGTCCGGCAAGCAGACTCGCCAATTTCCAGTACGCCATTCGCCACGTAGTTGACGCAGCGGAGAGGCTGGAGTCTGAAGGCCGTTCTGTTACTTACCTCAATATTGGCGATCCGCAAGCGTTCGGATTCCGCCCGCCGGAATACATTGTTGAGCCAGTTTGTCGCGCTCTGCGAGACGGCTTCACCGGGTACTCAAATTCGGCCGGCTTATACGAAGCCAGAGAAGCGATTGCTGATTACGCGACTGGTCTCGGCGTTCCAACGACACGTAGCGATGTCTTGGTGACGGCGGGCGCCTCAGAAGCTGCTGACCTCACGCTCTCGGCGCTCTTGAACCTCGGCGAGGAAGTTCTTTTGCCTGCGCCGGGTTATCCGATCTATCCGGCATTGTTAAGCAAGCTCGGAGCAGTTGCTCACCACTATTCACTCAATGCCGAGACTGGCTGGCAGCCATCAGTCGAGCAAGTGCGCTCGTTGATCACTAAACGCACGCGAGCGCTGGTGCTGATTAATCCTAATAACCCCACCGGGGCTGTTACCGCTGACGAAACGACAGCTCGCCTTTTGGAACTAGCAGCGGAAAATAATTTATTGGTGATCAGCGATGAGGTGTATCGCGATTTGTGTTTTGGCGCGCCGCCGATTTCGGCATCGGTGATGGCACAAGAGATCGGCGTGCCGCTGGTCACGCTGGAAAGTTTGTCGAAGACGCACTTGGTGCCGGGTTGGCGAGTGGGCTGGATGCGGTTCACGAAAGGGGACAAGATGGGCGACCTGATCGGAACGATCACTCGTTTGGCGAGTGGGCGTTTGTGTTCACCAACGCCGGCCCAATATGCAGTACGACCGGCGCTGGAAGGCGATCGGACTTTCTTAGATGAATTCATCGCGGAGATTCAAGCCAGACGAGACTTGGCGGTCTCGCAAGTTAGAAGTATTGAGGGCTTGTCGTGCACAAATCCCGATGCGGCCTTCTATTTAATGGTCAGAGCAGAAAATCTAGGCGGTCGGACTGACGAAGAATTTGTGCTTGAGATGTTAAATGAGACCGGAGTGCTGGCAGTTCATGGATCGGGTTTTGGTTGCGATCCGCGAGCTGGCTACTTTCGGCTGGTGTATCTGGCGCCGTCCGAAATCCTCAATTTAGCTATCTCGGAGATGGGGCGTTTCGTGCAAGCCTCTGAAGTTCAAGCTGAATTGGCATCGGTTTGACACCTTCGGTTAGTCCAGCTTCCACGTTCTGAAAGAAAACCATTACGATGGCGATGCCTTTATCCAAGATAGCTCATTTCAAGCCGGCTGTGGCGATTGCTAACCGTTTATTGGCGGCATTGCCGCCGGATGAGTATGCCCGTTTGTCAGCCAGGGCGGAGTCGGTAAGTCTTCCGAAGAACCGGATCCTCTATGAAGTGGGCGACGTGATGCACTACGCCTATTTCTTCAAAGGAGGGATGACAACGCTGCTGGCCATCAACGAAGATGGACAAACAATCGAAATCGGCATGGTGGGCAATGAAGGTTTCATCGGGATTCCCATCATGTGCCGGATCGGAGTCACGACTTGTCGAGTGATGACGCTCCTGCCGTCCCCAGCTCTGAAGATACCGGCAGCACATTTGCTCTCCGAGTTCAATCGAGGCGGCAAGCTCCAGGAGCTGCTGCTCCGTTATAGCCAGGTGCCGGAGACCCAGATGGTCCAGTCGACTATCTGCAACCTTTGTCACGGAGTTGAGGAAAGACTTTGTCGTTGGCTGTTGGTCACTCAGGATTGCGTTGGCGGCGACCACCTGGAGCTAACGCAAGAAAACATCGGCATCATGCTCGGCAAGCACCGGAACCGCATTAGTGTCGCTGCCGGCGAGTTGCAACGAAGAAGATTAATCGACTACAACCGTCGCGGCCGGATCACGATTGTCAATCGCCGAGGACTGGAAGCCTTTGCCTGTGAATGCTATCGAATCGTGCGGGAATCAGTCGACGCTTGTTTCAATTTCTAGTTTTTGAGTGTTGGCATGATTGAGCGACCCGTCTACTGTGACTAGAGAATTGATTTTCGTAAATGCAGTCAATATCTATCGATGAATTTGTCTCGGGACTCTGTGGAATCAGAGAAGAGCAATTCTCATCAGGCGTCTATGACTTCCTGAAGGAGTATTGTGTACGGGAAACCACACTCAAGCCTTACACGTTCTTCAGTGAGAAGCATTACACCCGGAACTTGATCTTTCGGAACGAGCTGTTTGAGTTAATGGCCATCTGCTGGGAAGTGGGTCAGTCCTCTCGCGTCCACAATCACTGGGGCCAGAACTGCTGGATGGCGGTGCCAATCGGCAGGCTGCGGGTGCAGAACTTCAGTATCGTCGAAGAAGATCGCGCCAGCGCGTTCTGTCGTCTCGATCGTGCTGAAGCATTTGATATTCACAGACGTAGTCCGGCTGAAGTGGATCCCACTGAGCCCGTGCATCAGGTTCTGAATCTTCCACAATTCAACGCACGTGCGGTGAGTCTCCACATCTACTCCCGTCCCTACGACCGCTGTCTAGTCTATTCACCCACGAAAAACAGTTATGAAGAAGTAACCCTCGAATATACCAGCGAACGCGGGAAGCTTCGTGCGGGCGTTGCGCTTTAAAACCGGTGTTCCAAGAGTCCACGGATTACTAACAGGCCTAGCTCCTAGTGATGTAAACTTACTGGGCGGAGCCGACTCTTTATGAGCCAAGTCACGATAGATTTAGATAATGATGTTCTTTCAGCTCTGCGCCGGTCACCGGATGAGTTCGTGAAAGAGATGCGTCTCGCAGCGGCTATTCACTGGTCTGAGCACGGTGAAATCTCTCAGGAGAAGGCCGCGCAGATCGCGGGAATGGATCGCACAGATTTCTTGCTTGCGCTGTGGCGCGCTGGCTCGGACGCCTTCCTTGTAGATTTTGCCGATCTGGAAAGGGAACTCCAACGTGAGTGAACGCGCGGCGGTAAATGCCTCACCATTAAGAGTAAGTTGCCTCTCTTTCCCTTTCCCTAATCTGGCCGCCTGCTAGCTTTCCGCAGAATTCCTTCCGTCGCCCTTAATTCCGCAATAAGATCACCCCCGAAATAATAGATTTCTGCTTTTCCTGGCGTCATTCATTACAGAGGGATGTTGCTAGGGGAACAAGCGTAAAAAAGCGCCGCGACATTGATGCTAAAGCTCTCAAAACCGCAGTCGAGCCATGAAGAACTCTTCATGCAGCGCTATGAGCGGCTCCGCTCCTGGGCGCTGAAGCTGGTTCTGGGCGATAAGCAGCAGGCGGAGGATCTTCTACATGACGCTTTCATCCACTTCACATTACATAAATCGGTAATTGAAAATGTCCACAATCTCGACGCTTATCTGAACACGATGCTGCGCAATCTGCACCTGTCGCAGGCGCGGCGACTGGCGCGCACCCCGCTGGGGCATCTATCGCTGCTGGATTATGACTCGGCGGACATCGGCTTGCAGTCGATCGATCCACGGGATCAAATCAAGGTGCAGGACGAGCTGCGGATGATCTGTCGCTACTCATGCATTCGCAAACAGACTTCAAAGGCGGGCAGTGTTCTGATTCTGAGATTCTTTCATGGTTACTACCCGGCTGAAATTGCCCTCCTCCTGAATTGCCCTCGAGCGGCAGTGGACAGTTTTCTCAAAGGCGCCCGCGGCGAAGCCAAACTCTTTCTGCAAAATCCCGAGGCGCTCACATTTATCCGCGAGGTCGCGGTCGAGGATTTGCCCGCGTTCGGTTTTGGTCGCGTGTCGCCGGACATTCTCGCAGAACTGCGCCAGACGATCTTCAGTTCGCGCTGCGGCGAGTGCTTATCTCCGGAACAGCTTCAAACCATTTATGCGCGAGAGGCGACCGAGTTGGTTGACGTTGCCACGCTGAATCACCTTGTGAGTTGCGCGGATTGTTTGGACGAAGTTAACAGGTTGTTGGGCTTGCCACTTCTGGCGATGCGTCAGGCGACTGAAACCGTGGGTCGAGACAATCGGCCAAAAGGCGGCGGTGGACCGACTGGAAGCGGATCGACCGGGGCAGCTTTTCTAAAGCGAAGCCGTCGCCGCACCAGGCATGTCTTCGAACATCACCCGAAGGAACTCCATATCTCCGTCAATGGGTTTGTGTTGGGGACACAGACCATCAGTTCTCGCCGTAGTGAACTCACGCTCAATGTGAATCTGGACGAGAAGATTGCGTTCGTTGAAGTGTTCAGTGAGCGTGACGTGCGTCTGTTCTTTCTTAACGTCGACATGCCTCCGGAAGGCGCGGTCGATCAAGTCTCGTCAATTGAACTGAGTGACGGACGCGAACTTGATCTCGCGCTCAATTTCTCTGAAACGTGGCCTCAGCTCCGGGCGCTCTACGTCGATCCGATGCTAGCTGAAGTTGGCGAGAGCGCGGACGAAGCGCGGGGCAGTAGCCCGACAGTTAAGGAGGGCTCCAGTAGTGGTGTTCAGAGATCAGAGGTCAGAGATCGTAAGTTTCGACAGTTGCTTCGCAGCGCGCGGACGCTCTGGAGGCGTTTGCGCGACCGTAAGTCAGATGTTGGACTTTGGACGTTGGGTGTTGGACTCTTTGCTCGCCCGGCAGTGGTCACCTTGCTGCTCGCAGCCATTGTCGTTGGTGTATTCCTGATGCTCCGCATTGGGACGCCAGTCGCGCCGATCACGGCCGCGAGCCTATTGCAACAAGCACGGGCCAACGAAGAGGTTTTGCTTGCCAAACCCAATCAGGTAATTCACGAGAGCGTAACTCTTGGAGAACGAAAGTCTCCGAGTGGCGAACTGGTCGCCCACCGCCGTATTGAAGTTTGGCAAAGCGTCGATCGCGGGATCTCCACGCGCCGGCTGTATGACGAGAAGAATCAACTCATCGCTGGTGATTGGAGACGAAGCGACGGCGTGCAAACGCTCTATCACCATGGAACGGCGCCGCGAATTCAACGGACAGGGAAACCCGGGGTCGCCATCAACTTCGAAAACGCATGGGAACAATTACCTTCGGCGAGCGAGTTCAATTCGCTGATCGCAAATGCCGCGAACGCGCAGGTCGAAGAGCGGCCGAGCGTTTATGTGATTACCTACGACGTGACGGGCGCGTCGGGACGCGAAGTCAGTACCGCGAGCGGTAGCGACCGGGTAGTTCCGCTCCCTGCGGATAACTCTGCGCACTCTGCGACGACCTCTGCGGTTAATAAAGCCGAGAGTGTCAGTACCGCGAGCGGTAGCGACCGGATCAGCACATCTCTTGCCAAAGCAACGCTGATCCTAAACAAATCCGATCTGCATCCGATCGAACAATCGCTAACAGTTCGCCAGGGCGACGAAACCCGCGAATTCAAATTCATCGAAACCAGTTTCGAACAGAAGTCTGCCGCCGCCGTCGCTCCAACAATCTTCGATCCCGAACCGGAATTGCTTTCGGTAATAACACCCGAAACCCGGCACCCAACACCCGACACCGAAGCACTGGCTCCGGGCTCCCAACCCCTGACCCCTCTTGCGACCGCCGCGCTTGAAGTCGAAGTTCTGCGTCTGCTCAACCAAGCCGGTGCCGACATGGGCGAGCAGATTACGGTCACGCGTACTCGCGAAGGCACTTTGAAGATCGATGGGGTGGTCGACACCCCGCAACGCAAAACTGAAATTCTGCGCGCTCTGGCACCGGTTGCGAATGATCCAGCAGTCCACGTTCAGATCGTCACCGTGCAGGAAGCGCTCAAAAAAAGACAAGCCTCATCGTCGAGTCCTATCGCCGTTGAAGGAGTTGGTTCGTCAGCCAATCCGATTCCCGCGGATGCTGACATGCGTCGCTATTTCACCGGTCGCGGTCTTTCCGGCACGCAGTTGGAAGACGGAATCAGTGGCTTCGCCAATCAGGCGCTCAACCACTCGCTGAAAATCATGAATCACGCCTGGGCGCTCAAGCGTCTGGCGGCCCGGTTCTCGATCGAGGATTTGCGCAACCTTGATCCCGAGGCGCGCGCGAAATGGCTGGCGCTGATCAAGCAGCACGCCGGCAGCCTCGCGCAGCAGAACGAATCAATGCGGCGCGAGCTTCTGCCGATTTTTGGCGTTGGCGGCGTGGGCGACGAAGGGCAGGGAATTGCAGTTAAGAGCGACGACGATCTGGTCCGCGCGAGCGAGCGCTTGTTCGAAGTCTGTTCAGCAAACGATCGAGTCATTCGCCAGGCCTTTGCGATCACCCCTGACGGTTCTAGGGACTCGACTATTAGGACAGTGCAATTCTGGCGCTCGCTGCGCAACGCGGAAAAGATCGCAGAGACGATCGGGTCAGTAGCCCGACCGTGAGGGAGGGCGTCTTAAAGTTCCCCTCCTTTTCAAAGGAGGGGTGGCCGCTTCGGCCGGGGTGGTTGTGAGATTGTCCTCTACCTCTGGGGAGTTAGACGATGCGGGCCTATTCCCAAGATGACAAATCATCAATGTCCAATGACGAATGGAAAATCCATAATTTATTTTGGAGGACTCAAACCATGACTTCGCTCACTCTTCGTGCTGCCAACTGCCTACTGCTTACTGCGGTTGCTGCCTTCTGCCTACTGCCTTCTGCTTTCTCGCAGTCGACTACCGCCACTTTGAGCGGAACCGTCGTCGATCAAAACGGCGCGGTGGTTGCGGGAGCAGACGTGACAATCATCAATACAGGCACCGGCTTGCAGCGACAGGCGGCTACGAATGACGAAGGCTATTTC
>WNFY01002762.1_pt1 | contig 19376 bp, 12 predicted proteins | sample 5400091 | NCBI WGS metagenome assembly WNFY01 (sample SAMN13153364, study PRJNA577476) | soil metagenome | isolation source: 60 cm soil or saprolite under grassland replicate 1 | place: USA:California | collected 2016-06-15
GCGCGTTGCGGCAACAGATCGGGATGGTGACGCAGGAAAGCTTTTTGTTTAACGGCACCATCCGCGAGAACCTGCAAATCGGGAAGCCGGATGCGACGGATGAAGAATTACTGGAGGCAGCGGCGGCGGCAAACGCGCGTCCCTTCATCGATCGGCTGCCGCACGGATTGAGCAGCGTGGTAGGCGAGCGCGGAGTAAAGTTGAGTGTGGGCGAAAAGCAGCGGCTCTCGGTTGCGCGGGCGCTGTTGAAGGATCCGCCAATTCTGATTCTGGATGAAGCGACGGCGAGCATGGACACCACGACGGAGCGACTCATCCAGGAAGCGCTGGAGAATCTGATGTTCGACCGCACTTCCATCGTAATCGCGCACCGGCTTTCCACTATCGTGCACGCAGACCAGATTCTCGTGCTTGATCACGGCCGTATCATCGAGCGCGGAACTCACGAGCAATTGCTTGCCCTTGGTCAGAGATACGCGCGGTTGTGCGAACAAAGTTTGCTCGAAACGGCGGAAAGCGAGCCGACGATAAAGCGCGTCCGCTTCCCGCAAGCTGCGACGTTCCTCGCGGAGGCTGCGCTCAAGATCGCGAATGCGCTCCTCGAATCGACATCCATTGGGCGGCGGGCGAAGCGTCGGCAGCTAGAGCATTCGATCGCACGTGGTCGTCTATAGGACTTTTGGGCGATACATTCGCCCATGCTGTCTCCGCGCCTTCGATGAGGCTAGATTTTAGCTAGAGTGACCTAACGCAAACAAAGCCCTCACCACTCTTTGAACTCGCCCGTGTGCTCGTGCGTTTCGATCACGTTGCCCGCTGCGTCGAAAACGCGAATCACAACAACATGTGATCGGCTGAAAACTTTGCGTATCCCGATTGCGTTGTTGATTGCGTCTGGTTTGGCGTGCCACAGCCGATCCAATGGCAGCGTGTCGGAGATCAGATCGACGCCGCGATGATCGCGGCGGGCCCGGACTTAGTATAAACGCGAGTTTCAAATTTCCTCCGAGCCGCCGTATTGAATGTCCGGTCGTGGCTTGTGATCGGTTTCATGAAACAACACATCGTCCAGTTGGCGCCGATCAACCATTTCTCCGCATCGGCTGCATTTATAGAAGTGCCTTTTCTCCACTTCGCTTAAAGTCTGCGGTATTCACAGTTGCCTGTTGTGTTCCGGTGAAATCACCGAACGACAAAGATAAATTCTGATATTTGATTTGGAAACGCTTACAATCCTTCGCAAAGCGTTTGCCAGCCAGCATCAGTCGGCGGAGAAGAAAAACGAGAAGTCGACCATCCGAGTTAGACAAAAGCTCTAATTGGCGGCGTCTTTATTGAGGAGGGAAGAGAGAGAAGCGAAGAACAAAATCCTGAATCCAAACAGCGGACATTTCGCATCATAGGAGTAAGATGGAGCACGCCGTCGCCGTCCCAAAAGCAGAACCTAAAAGCGTTGAAAACGAAAATTTTCCGATCGCAGCGAAATCGAATGAATCAGATCAATCGGCTGACAACGAGCAACTTATGTCTCCAGAGATTGCATTGGTACGTGCTTTGCAACAACTCGTGAGCAAACCAGAAAACTGAAACCGAAAAAGTTCGGAATTTTAGCCGTCAACCTTCAATTCGACCCTTATCATTGTCCTCTGTGATCTTATTTACGCTCTCCTGAGTTTTGTTCCCTCGTACCCCACGGGATCTGCGGCCCGCGCCTGGAGAAACGCAGCTGGATCCGCGGGCGCTGGGTCGAGAAAGCGGGACAACGCCGGCGCCGGTATTATCGGTTGACGCGGGCCGGCAAAAAGGTGCTCGCGGCGCAACGCGACGGCTGGCAGGAATTCGTCGGCGCGATCAATCGCATCACAGGGATCGCCCATGCCTGATTTCAAAGCCGAGATCAGAAAACGGTTGGCGAAGCTGAAGTTGTCGCCAACGCGCGAGGGCGAGATTGTGGAGGAGTTGTCGCACCATCTGGAAGATCAATACGAGCAATCGCTCTGCCGCGGCGCGAACGAAGCGGAAGCTTATCATGCCGCGGTGGTAAAATTGGCCGGGAGCGATTTGCTGGCGCACGAACTTCATCGGCTCGAGCGGCGCGCGCCGAAGCCGGTCATTCTCGGAGCCGAGGGCAAAACCAATCTGTTAAGCGATCTCGCGCAGGATTTACGTTATGGACTGCGAATGCTGGTACGCAACCCCGGATTCACCATCATCGCCACACTCGCGCTCGCACTTGGCATTGGCGCGAACAGCGCGATCTTCAGCATGGTTAACACGGTATTGCTGCGGCCGTTGCCGTACAAGAGTCCGGACAAGTCGAATGCATTCTCGAAAACGCGGATCACAGGGCCGTGGCAAGGGTTGAAAAGCTTGGCGTATATGATTGCGGCGTTCGCAACCCTAATACCACAACCGGCCAAACGGCAGGCGTTTCAATCAGACCAACGCGGCCGCGATTCACGCTTCGAGAAAATCGTTGGAAGTACTATAGGATTTTGTCTGATTGGACAATCATCCGCCGTCCGGATTGTGCATTTTCATTCCAGGCCGATTTGAAAGAAAGAAAAAGTCTCGTCGCAAAGTGCGACCGACCAATCAGTAAATTCAATAAGTACAATAAAGAAAGCATCCATCATCGCGTTGGCGGAAATGACAAGCGTGCGGAACTTAGGAAAAAATCAACGGGAGATTACCAATGGCTGAAGAGAACAAAGCACAACAAACTGGTTCTGGCATGACAGACACTCATGAACTACAAAGTACTAGAACTCACGCACAACAAGCGGCCGAGGATTTGAAATCGGCGGCAGGTGCAATCGCTGGAGAGTATCGCGGTAAGGTTGAGCAAACCTGGGACGATGCCCGAGATCGCGTCCGGACATTCCGGGAAGATGCTGACCAATATGTGCGCGAAAATCCGACCAAGGCAGTATTCACAGCGCTTGGAGTTGGGTTTGTCCTAGGCCTAATCTTCCGGCGTTGATCGCGCTGCCGTCGGATGATCAGCGAGACGACTCGCTCCCGTAATCCCGCGGGGCATGCCGGTTTGCTTGAAAATCTGTTGGGGCTCGCGAGTGCGCTGACAGAGTTTTTCGAAGGCCGCTTTGCTCTTTTCGCTCAGGAGTCGAAAGCAGCTCATTCTACTCTTGGTTGCACGCAGCCGAATGACTAAGCCGCTCTTTCGCGCGACATTAACTGAATTGAAGGAGGATCGTGAATGGCTGAAAAATCTGGACGCAACAAATCAACCGACGAGCTAAGAACGGAGATAGCCCGTTCACGCGAGCGTGTGGGGTGCGATCTGCGCGGCCTGCACTATGAACTGGATTTTCCCGCGAAACTGCGGAGATCATTTCGAGAACAAACAGTTTCCTGGCTCGCAGCCGCAACCGCGGTCGGCGCGTTGATTGTCCTACTGCCCACGCGAAAGAAAAAAATGTATGTCGATTTAAAGAGCGGTCGAAAAGCAAACAAGAAGCTTGTCGAAACCGGCTTTGCTCTCGGCGCGCTGAAAATTGGAGCGAGCCTGATCCGCCCAGCGATAGTGGAGCTGGTTAAAAACAGACTGACGGCTGTTGCCGACCAACCGCGGGCAAGAAGCAGGTAGATGTTTTTAACAGGCAAACCTCAAGGAATATCGCCGCAACTTACACCGGGAAAGCCCGCGTAACGGTTGCAAAGGCTGCCCCGTCAGCTGGAAAGCTCTATCGGACCCAAGGGAGCGCGGTTATAGGATTCCGGCCACCTGCTCGAGCGCATTTCGGGCGCGAGTAACGCTTCGGGCCTTTCGATCGACGAGCGTTCCGTTTGGATTACGAGCACAGAAAGAGAGCCCTTCATCGTTTTCGTTAGCCTTGCCCGCGCCGCGGGGTCGCGAAATTCTAAACGTCTAAAATCAGGCGCGAAGGCGAGTAGCTGCCATTTGATCGCCGGAAGAATCCGACGCCCTCACCAGAGTTGAACAATCGCGTCGATATTCCCAAGTCATATCCTATAAGTGTGGATATGAGACTTTGGCGAAAGAATGGCGATCGCGTTTTGGTGGTTGGCATTTTCCAAAGCCCGGGGACCGGTCGGGCCGTACTGAAGAATCTTTATCGGGTCCGGTTTCGCCGCGTCGCCGCAATCCATGCTTCGGCCGGAGGCCGGCCACGGGTCGAGGAATATGGCATCTCGGCGATTGGCGGAGCGGCCGCCGCCTCGGCCTTCGGCCTGGCCATCGGGGCATTAATTTTTTGGCAGCGCGGAATTCTGGCGGATTACCGGGCGGGGGTGCTGGCGCTGTTGCTGGCCGCGTTTGGATTGGCGGGCGCTCTCCTCGGATGGATTCTCGTCCGGTTGCTTCGGGAGCATGTTGATGAGGCTTGGCTGGCCCGGTGCGCGAGCGTGATCCTGCCGGATGAAACGGTTGTGATGGCCGAGGTGGAAGCCAGCGAAGCGGCGCGCGTGCTGGTGATTTTGGGGGACGTGGAAGCCGAGGCGCCCGTGACGTTCGCTTTTCGTTCGCCGCGACCTTTCTCTGTCGAATCGACCACGCGATCGCTCTCGGAGGAACGACCTTCGATTCAGCATCTATCGGAAAATGCCGCGCAGCTCGCGGGCTCGATTTCGGTCAGCCGGGAGACGCAACCGCGCGGGCAATCCTTTTTGCGGCGGTTGCGAGAAGTAGAGGGTGCGCTGGAATGGGCGAACACGAGTCTGACGATGTCGGCCAAAATGCATCATGCCTTCACGCTTTCGGCGGAGTGGCTGCTCGATAATGCCTATTTGATTCGGGAGCAGGTGACCGATCTGCGGCGGAGTCTGCCCCAAAAATACTATGGAGAGCTGCCTCTCATCGCCAGCGGTCCCGAGGCAGGGCTTCCGCGTGTTTACCATGTGGCCTCGGAAATGGTATCCGAGAGCTGCGGTGCATTGGGGCCGGAGATCATTCGGAAATTTCTGGTCGCTTTTCAGGCGATCACGCCACTGGACATCGGAGAACTCTGGGCCCTGCCGCTGATGTTGCGTTTGCAGTTACTCGAATGCCTATGCACGCTCGCGATCCAGGTCGAGCAACAGCAAAGCCAGAGCGAGGAGGCGGATTTTTGGGCCAATCGGCTCATCACCGCCGTGCGGCACAGCTCGCCACGGTTACTCAAGATGCTGGAAGAACTGGTGGAACGTCATCCCGAGCCGACCGCGCATTTTGCGAGCGAACTGATGGTGCATCTTTACGATGACGAGGCGGCGCTCCCGCTGGTGAGCGGGTGGCTGGAACGCTCTCTACACGCGCCTCTCCTCGAAGTAATGCAGCAGGAACATCGGCGTCAGGCCGTGCAGCAGACTGCGCTCGCCGATGTGATCAATAGTTGCCGCCTCCTTGCGCAAATCGCGTGGCCGGAATTTTTCGAGTCGATCAGCTGGGCGGAAAGCGAATTGGCCGCCGATCCCGCTGGAGTTTATGCCCGGCTAGATTTTGAAACGGGCGATCGTTGCCGGACCGCGGTGGAGGAAATCGCCCGATGGTCAAAGCGCTCAGAACAGGAAATCATCGACCAAGCGCTGGCCTTGGCGAAGGCCGCCGAGGAGGAAGTCGGGCGACACGTCGGATATTATTTGATAGACGCGGGGCGGCTGGCGCTTGAGCGGGCAACGGGTGCCCGGGTACCGCTGGCGGAACGGTCGCGCCGATGCCTTCGCGCGCACGCGGCGGGCGTGTATTTCGGAAGTCTTCTCGTGCTCGCGGTCACCATGGTGGCGGCTCCTTTGCTTTTCATTGCCGCCTCGGTGCCCGGGGTGACGATCGGGTTACTCGGCCTTTTGCTTCTCTTGCCCGCGAGTGAGTTGGCGGTGCTGGCCGTGAATTACCTCGTGACCTCCCTTCTGCCTCCGCAGGTGTTGCCGAAGATGTCTTTCAAAAAAGAAGGCATTCCCGGTGATTGCCGCACGCTGGTGGTGGTGCCGACGGTACTCACCACTCCAAACGCAATCCAAAGCGAGCTCAACCGCCTCGAAATTCGCTATCTCGGAAATACGGATGCGAATCTACGCTTCTCGCTCCTGACCGATTTTGCTGACGCACCGCGGCAGAGCCTGCCGGAGGACGAGGAGTATATCGACATCGTGGCTCGCGGGATCGAGAAACTGAATCACCGGCACGGAGCGGGGCGCTTCTTTCTTTTTCATCGCGGGCGCTCATGGAGCGAGAGCGAGCAATGCTGGATCGGCTGGGAGCGCAAGCGTGGCAAGCTCGAGCAACTCAATCGATTCCTCATCGGCGAATCCGCGCCCGAGTTGGAAGGATTTCTCTGCGCGGGCGATCGGACTCGGCTCGAGGGCATTCGGTTTGTCATCACATTGGATGCCGACACGCAATTACTCCGCGGCGCCGCGCGGAGGATGATCGAAACCCTCGCGCATCCGCTGAATCAGGCGCGGTTTTCACCGGATGGCCGCCGCGTGATTCACGGTTACACGATCATTCAACCAAGCGTGAGCGCCACGCTTCCGAGCGCCACGGCGACATGGTTCTCACGCATTTTTGCGGATCCGCGTGGGATCGATCCGTATACCCATGCAGTCTCCGACATTTACCAGGATCTGTTCGGTGAAGGCAGCTATCACGGCAAAGGCATTTACGAATTGCGGACGTTTCATCGTCTTTTGTCCGAGCGCTTTCCAACGGCGCACTTGTTGAGCCATGATCTGCTGGAAGGCAGCCACGTCCGCGTCGGGCTGGCGACAGACATCGAACTGCTCGACGTCTTTCCGAGCAGTTACATCGCGTGGTGGAATCGGCAGCACCGCTGGATTCGCGGCGACTGGCAAATCATTGATTGGCTCAAGCTGCGGGTGCCCGTCGGCGGCGGCAGGGTTGAACCCAACCCGCTTTCCGTCTTCAACCGGTGGAAGATCTTTGACAATCTGCGCCGCAGTCTGGTGCCGCCAGCGACCGTGGCCCTCCTCTTGGCGGGCTGGCTTTTCACACCAGCGCCGATGCTGTGGAGCGGCATTATCGCCGGCCTGATGTTGTGGCCGGTCCTGAATTCTCTCCTCGCGCTTCTGTTCCATCCGCCGCCGCCCGGGACGAGATTCTGGCGCGAACCGCGCGACCGCCTGCTGCGCTCCATATTGGCGGTTATTTTTCTGCCGGATTATGCGAGCATGGCGCTCGATGCCATCGCTCGCGTCGCCTACCGGCGAATCGCTTCCCACCGGTTACTACTCGAATGGGAGACGGCACAAGACGTCCACCGACGCGCAAAAAATCAGCAGCAGCAGTTCGTTCTCAACCGGCTTTGGATCCCGGCTGCATCCGTGCTTCTCCTCGCCGGCGCAACTTGGCGGGGAACATCGGCGATGATGGCCGTGGCGCCGTTCCTCCTTTTGTGGGCTCTCTTTCCGGTGGCGGTAATCGTGATCAATCGCCAGGCGAAGAGCCGGCGCGGCGGAATTTTAACGGCGGATGATCGGCGGTTCCTGCGCACCGCCGCGCGAAGGACCTGGAGATATTTTGATGATTTTGTCGGGCCGCAAACCTCGTGGCTGCCGCCAGACAATGTTCAGGAAACGCCAATGCGGGAAATTTTCCTGCGCACTTCGCCGACGAACATCGGGCTCTGGATGCTCGCGACCGTGGCGGCGAACGACTTTGGTTATATCACGATCGACGACCTAGTGGCGCGCAATCTGGGCACGCTCGAAACAGTGAGTCGCCTGGAGCGTTTCGAAGGCCATCTCTTCAATTGGTACGACCTGAGCACACTGAAACCGTTGCATCCTCGCTACGTCTCGACAGTGGATAGCGGCAATTTGCTCGCGAGCCTTTGGACTTTCGAGACCAGCTGCAATGAACTGACCACGCGCCGCCTTCTGGATGTGGGCGCCTTGCATGGAGTCGCCGACACGCTCGAGGTGATGCGGCAAATCGCGGCCACGATGAAGGAAGCGAAACGTCCTTCGGCGCTTCTGCGCTTGGCGGAACTGACCAGGGGTCAGCCGGCTAATGTGGAGGAAATCATCCTGCGCTTACGCGCGGCTCGAGCGCCCGCGCAGGATCTACTGCTCTTCTTCCACGGGCCCGAAACCGATCCGCGCGCTTACTGGGCGCAACAAGTCGCCAAGCAGGTTGCGGCCTGGAATGCCGTCATCGATAAATATTTTCGGCCGGTGGAAATCCTGATGGCGTCGCCGTCGCAGTTGATGTCGTTAGGCAAAGCGACGCACGAATCCCGGCGTGAGGCGCTCGCGGCGACCTTTTCGCTGCAAACCATTGCCGCCGAAGGAATCCCCGGACTCGTACCGTTGCTCGCATTTCACGGGCGACGAGAGGAACCGGAGCTTCCTCAACCTGTGCGCCAGTGGTTCGATCTTCTGGTGACGGAGGTGGAGCGCTCGCGCCAGTGTGCCTCCGAGCGACTCGCGCAATTGCACGAATTGATCGCCCAGAGCCAGCAACTGGAAGCCGGCATGGGGCTGCGGTTTCTTTACGACGGGGAACGGCGGATTTTTGCGATTGGGTATCAAGTGGCGCAACGGCGACCCGACACTTCCTTCTATGATTTGCTCGCGAGCGAGGCGCGCCTAACGAGTTTCCTGGCCATCGCGCGCGGGGAAGTGTCGGTGGAACATTGGTGGGCTTTGAGCCGGCCCTTTGGCTCTGCCTACGGTCGGCTGCCCCTCCTTTCCTGGAGTGGGACGATGTTCGAATACTTAATGCCGCTCCTGTTTATTCAGACGCATGAGAATTCGCTGCTCGATCGCGCCTGTCATGACGCCGTGCACTGCCAGATTGCTTATGCCCAGCAAAGCCGCGTGCCGTGGGGCATCTCGGAATCCGCCTTCAGCGCGCTCGACCGGCATAACGTTTATCAATACCGGGCGTTCGGCGTGCCGGCGCTGGCGCTGAGGCGCGGACAGGAACAGGAGTTGGTCGTCGCTCCGTATGCAGCAGCGCTCGCTCTCGGCGTGCAACCGGCCGTCGCCATGAAAAACCTGCGGAGGCTCGCCACGCTGGGCAACTCTGCCCTGCTCGGCGACTACGGTTACTACGAGGCGATCGACTATTCACGGCGGACCGAACCCGGCGGCGCGGCCGGGATCATCATTCATTGTCACATGGTGCATCACCAGGGGATGTCACTGCTCGCTTACGACAATGCTTTACATGACAATACGATGCGGAGGCGTTTCCACTCCGATCCGCGCATTCGCGCTACCGAGCCGCTCTTGCACGAGAATATCCCGGAACAAATTTTGCCGACCGCCGGTGAGGTGCACGAAGAGCGACCCCCGCCTCGGACGATTCCGAGCCTCGGCAGCGCGGTCGTAATGCAAACACCCGATATCGCCTCGCCGCGCATTCATCTGCTCTCCAACGGAACGTGCTCGGTCATGGTGACGAATTCCGGCGGTGGTTACTTCCGCTGGTTGGATCTGGACGTCACGCGCTGGCGCGCCGACACGACCTGCGATGTGCCGGGCGCGGTTTGTTATATCCGGGATTTGGAAAGCGGCACGATCTGGAGCAACACCCATCAACCGGTGCGAAGTCCCGAGCGCCGTTACAGCTGGAGTTTCACGCCGGACAAAGCGGAGTTCCGGCGGAGAAGCGGGCCATGCGAGACTTTTACTGAAATTGTCGTCTCCGCAGAAGACGACGCCGAAGTCCGGCGCATGACTTTGGTCAACATCTCGCGCAAATCGTGCCGTCTGGAGCTGACCACTTACCTCGAGCTCGCTCTCGCCCCGCACCGGGCCGATCGGGCGCATCCCGCTTTCAGCAAGCTCTTCATTGAAACCGAATGGCTTCCGCATTGCGAAGCTCTCCTCGCACGTCGTCGCCTCCGCGCTCCCGACGAACAGCCGATCTGGGCCGCGCACCTCATAGTCCCTGAGTCTTCCTCGTTCATCGGCAACGCTGAGTTCGAAACCGATCGCGCCCAGTTCCTCGGCCGGGGCCGCACGCCGGAAAACCCCGTTGCCCTCAGCCGCACCCTAACAAACCGGGTCGGTGCCGTGCTCGATCCGATCTTCAGCCTTCGCCGGTACATCACGATCATGCCTAACCAACGATTTCAGTTTGCGCTCGTCACGTTGGCTGCGGAATCGCGCGAAGCCATCATCGGGCTGGCCGAACGCTACGCGGAGTTTCACACGTGCGCGCGTGCCTTCGAGACTGCGTGGACTCACTCCCAACTTGAAATGCGCCGGCTCCACATCCGCCCAGGAGATGTTCAGACTTTCCGCCAATTGGCAGCACACGTCCTCTTTCCGCAGGCTCAATTGCGACCGCCACCCGCGCGTCTCGGCCGTCGCGGGGAAGGTCAGCGCGCGCTCTGGCGGCAGGGCATTTCCGGCGACCTGCCAATCGTCGTCGTCATGATCGGTCATATCCGCGACATCGAAGTGGTGCGCGAAATTTTGATCGCGCACACCTTTTGGCATCTGCGTGGGTTGAAGGCCGATCTCGTGCTGGTGAGCGAAGAACTGGCCAGCTACGAAGAACCGTTGGTCGGCGATCTGCGCAGGCTCATTGAAGCGCAGGCGCATCTGACTGGCGTCGACCAACCCGGAGGCGTTTATCTCCGCTCGGCGACTAAAATTTCGAAGGAAGACCTGATCGCACTTCAGGCCGCCGCACGGATGGTCGTGGTCGCAGCCCGCGGCACGCTGCGTCAACAACTTGCCGCGACCACACCGGTCACTGTGAAACCCCAGCTGCTATCGCCCGGTCGGCAGTTTCGCGAAGAGCCCTCCGCGCCTCTCGCTTTCATGAAGCTGGAATACTTCAATGGTCTTGGCGGCTTTACCGAGGACGGAAAGGAATTCGTCATCTATCTAGGCCCCGACCGACAAACGCCGCTTCCCTGGGTCAACATCATGGCCAACTCGAAGTTCGGGGCCCTGGTTTCCGAGTCGGGCGCTGATTTTGTCTGGGGCAGCAACAGCCAGACCGATCGCCTCACGCCCTGGTTCAATGACCCGAGCTCCGATCCGCCCGGCACCGCTATTTACATCCGCGATGAAGATATCGGCGTCGTTTGGTCGCCCATGCCCCAGCCCATTCGGGAGACGGATGCCTATCGCGCACGGCATGGGCAGGGTTACACAACCTTTGAACACAACAGCCATGCGATCGAACAAAGATTGGTTACCTTTGTGCCGGTCGATAACGCCGGCGGTCTGTCGGTGCGGCTTCAGAGGCTGCACCTTCGCAACAGCTCGTCGCGCAGGCGGAAGTTAACGGTCACCTCTTACGCCACTTTTGTCCTTGGATCCGATCCCGAGGAAACCGGCATGCATCTGGTTACGAAATGGGATCTGCAAAGCCAGAGCCTGTTTGTCCGCAACGCCTACGAACCGGAGCTCTATGAGCGCATCGCTTTTGCGGCTTCTGCGCCGGTGGCCACCTCATACACCGGTGATCGCGCCGCGTTCATCGGACGTAACCGCTCGCTGCGTGATCCTGCCGCGATGGAGCACGAACGATTGAGTGGTGACACTGGCGCCGGCTTGGATCCTTGCGCCGCCTTGCGGGTCATGGTCGAGATCGATCCAGGACAAACCGCCGAGATGACTTTTCTCCTCGGTCGAGCGGACCACGAAGAAAAAGCGCGTGCCATCGTGAACCGATTTCGAGATCCCGCCAACGTCGAAGCCGCCTTCCGGGAAACCCGGCATTGGTGGGACCGGCTCCTGAGCACAATCGAAGTGGAAACGCCTGAGCTTTCCACGAATTTTCTGCTCAACCGCTGGCTGCTTTACCAGACTCTCAGCTGCCGCGTCTGGGGCCGCTCAGCCTTTTACCAATCGAGCGGCGCTTACGGGTTCCGCGACCAGTTGCAGGACGTAATGGCCCTCGTGCACGCCGCGCCCGAAATCGTGCGCGACCACATTCTGCGCGCTGCCGCGCGACAATTTGTGGAAGGTGATGTGCAGCACTGGTGGCACCCCGAGTCAGGCGCTGGCGTTCGCACGCGGATCAGTGATGATCTTCTCTGGCTTCCTTTCGTCACGGCGCACTACGTCCGCACCACTGGCGACGCCGCGATCCTCGATCAAATAGTTCCGTTTCTGGAAGGCAAACCGCTCGAGGTCCAACAAATAGAAAGTCTCTCGATTCCGGTCGCTTCCCACACGGAGGGTACGCTGCTCGAACATTGCCGGCGCGCCATCGCCCGCTCCGCGACCGCCGGTCCGCATGGACTGCCGCTGATCGGAGGGGGCGATTGGAACGACGGCCTCAACCGCGTGGGACTGGGCGGCAAAGGCGAGAGCGTTTGGCTCGCCTGGTTTGAGATTTGTGTGCTCGATGAGTTCACCGAATTGCTCACCCTGCGCGAACTCCATGAGGAAGCAAAAGCCTGTCGTGCTCGCGCCGCCCGGCTCGCACAGACTGTTGACGCTCAGGCTTGGGACGGAGGGTGGTATCGCCGCGGATACCTTGACGATGGCACGCCCTTCGGATCCAGGGAAAACGCCGAAGCCCGCATCGATTCGCTCCCGCAAACCTGGGCCGCGATTTCCGGCGCAGGCGACTCGGATCGCGTAGAGGTCGCGTTGCGATCGCTGGAGGAAAACCTCGTGCGTGAAGCGAACGACCTGATCTTGCTCTTTACTCCGCCTTTCGACAAAACCACCGCCGATGTTGGCTACATCAAGGGTTACCCGCCCGGCGTGCGCGAAAACGGCGGCCAATACACGCATGCCGCCACCTGGGTGGCCATGGCTTTTGCGCGCCAGGGCGATGGCGATAAAGCTGTCCGGTTTTTGCGGATGCTCAATCCGGTCGAGCACGCCCGGAACGAGAAAGATTGCGAACGCTATAAGGTCGAGCCGTACGTCATGCCGGGCGACGTTTACTCGTTAGCTGGCCACGTCGGGCGCGGTGGCTGGACGTGGTACACGGGCGCGGCGGCTTGGACCTATCGCGTCTGGCTCGAAGAAATTCTGGGATTCCAACGCCGCGGCGACATGCTCACGATCAATCCGGTCATACCGAAAGATTGGCCTGGCTTCCGGCTGCGATACCGTTTCCAGAACACCATTTATCGCATCGCGGTCGAGAATCCTGATCACTGTTCACGAGGTGTCGCCCTGGTGGAATTGGATGGAGTCGCGGCAGCCGACAAAATCGTGGCGTTGCGTGACGACGCGCTGCCTCACGAGGTGCGTGTTGTCCTGGGAACCAAATCGCCGGCGTGAGAACCATCTGCTCGCGGCCGCCACTCCCGGAGCAGATATCGTGACGGTCGCCCGGAATAGGTAGCATATTCCGTAACCCGGTAAATTCTACCTCGGATCGGTCGTGGTTAAGAGTCACTGGCCCAACGCAATCTAAAGAGACAGAAGTCGGCTTCGAGTCCTCAAATTGGGCTCCATTTCTCTCTCGGCCGTCCCTCCCGCTTCCAAGTTATTATCTACAGCGTAAACCAACGGGAGCGCTTCGCTCGATTCGTAAGGTGAGCGCCTTTTCACCATCAATGAAAGGCAAATTCTCCAGCTGTTTTGTGAAGGTCTTCCGATCTCGGCCAGTCAGCTGCGAAAGCTGGTTGATGGACAACAGCATTTGCCGTTTTCCCTCGTGTCAGTTGCAGTCTTGGTGAGCACTGAGCGAACACTTCAGCTAGAAAACGACGACGGTTGAATCAACCTGCCGCCACCAACCCCACCAGGAAGGACCCGCGCCCTTGGAACTTTTTTGGAACTCGATACGTAGGGATCGGCTCGTTTACCTATGAAAGCGAGGTGAGCCGGGAGCGGAATCGAACCCGCAGTCGCTCAATCTCGCTCAGCCTTTCTCCGGCTGTTTTGTACGGCGATGACCGTCTTTTGAGGTTAGGACAGATTACGTCAGAACACGAGCGCGATGCCTTTTACCTATGAAAACGCGCGTGAGGCTAAATGAGAACAATTGGGAGTAATTGCCAGGCAGATTTGGCAAGGAGGTGCTCTACCACTAAGCTATGCCCGCGTTTTACCTATGAAAAGTAGCCTCGGATTTCGGTGGTTGAGGTGCTCGACCTCGTGGAGCAATCAGCGACCCTTCCGCCAAACATCCGCCAGCGGTTTGGCCTCTGCGGCTATCGAATATTTTTCGATTCGCCGAATAGCCAAGTGACTGAGACTTTCAGAGCTTTCGCGATTGCGAGCGCCTCGTAATCCATCACGTACCGCTGGCGGTTTTCCAACTTGGGAATTCCAGTTTGCGTGATTTTGGACGCCCCTCGCTGCCAACCGACTCGACAGGTCTTCCTGCGAGGAGGCGGACGCATCGCAAGGCGCGCAAGCCGTACGCGTTCGCCGATCACGTTTTTGAATTCAGAAGCCGAACTGACGATTCGGACTCTCCGCGCGTGTGTGGACGCGCGTGTGTCCGTGTGTTCTACTTTTGTTCTACTTTCGGCCTTCCGTTGGTCGTCTCTCGATACGCACCGAGGTTGCCGCTAAAAAGCTGATTTTGCCTATAAAAAACGCGATCGGCTTTTAACGACAAGTGACCAGATAAAATCGGTGATTTCTGAATTTTGAGTCCAGCGCGTCTGCCAGCCTGGCGCGTCTGTGCCGATCAGTTCCGGCATAAGCGATAACCTTTAAGCTGCCGAAAAGTTTCCCGGTTAGATCCTTGACGGTCTCATTGCTTCGTTTTCTGCGCTGCCGTGAGGTGACTTCAATCCGCATCGGCGGCTGCATTAAGCGCCCGCACCTTATTTTTGAACGTTCTTACGATCCAGTTGTAGGGGCGAAGAATGGGCTTGCGGTTCGTCACATAATCGTCGAGCGCTTTCCGCAAAGCCTTCACATGCTCGCGTGATTTACCTGCGTGCCTTAGCCACCAGCCGCGATATTTCGCTACTTTTTGGAGTCCGGCGATTCTCTCGAGGCGATCCATCTGTTCCTCTAAGCCAGCTACAGCGGGCCTGTTTTCGGTAGTCGGTTGTTCTTCCTGTACTGGTAACTGGCTATTCGCGCTTAGCTCCTTATTACTGGTTTCCTCATTATCACTACTGAATTCAGTATTCCTAATAGGGTACGAAGCCGGAACTTCCATCTGGCGGAACTTCCGTGCAGCGGAAGTTCCGTTTTTGTACATTTCCGTCGAAAGATCGGGCCTCTCGAAAATCAAGATCTCCTTACCGGCGAACTTTCCGCCCGGGCCTCGCGCGAACATTACCAGAGCGTAACCGCACGTTTTCAGCTCCCGCATCGCGCGACGCACAGAGCGAATGTTCCCGCGCCCCTGTTTGACGAGGTCTTTTATCCGCGCTTTCCAGCCCGCCGGCTTGGAAAGCAGGTACGCGAGCAGGCCCTTAGCTTCGAGTGACAACCTTTGGTCTGACAAGGTCCGCTTGTCGATTTGCGCGAAAGGCTGGTCGCGCTTAGCGATTCGAACAATCAATCGGTTAGCACCTTCTCCCTCGATTGTGCGCGCATGAAGCGCGCCAGTGGCGTTTCGATGAAAACGCTACGCGCTTGACCAGGGGAATCAGCCGCGCTTGAATGAACGAAGCGCTGCCCTTTGGTGGCACCCTTTTTTTTGCGTTTACCCTTTGGTGGTGACTTCATCGCTCGGCGGCTTTCGAAATTTCCTTTGTGAGCCGCGACTTCATGAGTTTGTCGAAAGCCGAAATCTGCGAAGTGGCTTTCCTTGTGGCTCGCCTTCTGAATTGCTCAATCAGCGCGAGGACATCGGCGAGCCTATAGCGTTTCGCATGACCGATCTTGACGGACGGCAATATGCGATCCTCTTCGCTCCATTTATGGAGCGTACGTCGGCAAATTTGAAATGCGCGGCAGGTTTGCGCGACAGTTAGCAACTGCTGATGCGGCGGCAAAATCGCTTCGCCGAAAATTTCAGCGAGCGACAGCCCCAATTCTTCGTCTTGCCTTGTCCTGTGCATTCGCGCGCGAGGATTCTTGCACAGGCGCAAGTGCGGGCACTGGTGGCATCAGGCGCTAAATGGTTCCGGGAATTTTGTTCAAACCGCGGTTGGAAACCAGGCAAATCAGGCTTTGAAACCGCGTCGGCCGCAATTTGGCGAACGTTGCGGAAGCATTTAGTACCCTCGAATCACTTTATTTGCGGAAGCGATTTTTTCGGGCACGATCGAGATGTTTGAGCGCCATAGTGTATTCACGGTCCTCTTGATCGAGCAACCGTGTCAGGAGGTCGTCAACGCTTTCTGTCGTTATGAGCATCATGCGCGCACCACTTACTGCGGAGCGTCTTAGGACTCCGTTGGCCAAGTAGCCGTCCACGGCGCGCTCGGAAATTTGCAGTTGTCTTGCGACATTTTTCTTCGTCCATCCGACGCCGCCGATGCCGCGCGGATTTGCCGGGATTGCGGTTTTCAGCACTTCTGATCCAATGGGGATTCTACGTGACCAGAGAAAATTCGCCACGGCGCGGGCTCTAAAGAACAGCTTGCGCGCTTTTTCGTGGTTCAGCGTCTCGGATTCCAATTGTCGCGTATGAGCAAACGATCTGACGTGCTTAGGCGTCGAGCCGATCGCTTCTGCGACGACGCGGGTCTCGAACAATTTGGATTCGGCGTCGTCATTGATCGGAAGATGCTCAATAGCATCAGGTAGGATCATTAAGTCGGCGATACTTTTTCGAAGTTCCTCGACATCGAGCGCGTGACGCATCGCGCGGTCATCCGCGCATCCGAAACACTGGCGCGCGATTCGATCACGCTCGCGTTTATACCGGCGCCGCTCTGACCAGCCGTCATGCTTGTTCTTCATCGGCCCGCTCTATTGGCCTCGCGCCTCATCTGCACGACGTTGGCTGCCGCTCGCGGCGCGATGCTGAACCAAGCTTTGGCATCGTGTTCGTCCGCGAGCTCGCGATAATTGCTGAAAAGCATTTGTGGCGAGTTGCCCATTTCGAGCGCGACGCGCGCAGCGTCCTGACACTGCGCCAGGCGATAAGTCGCGTAGCTGTGACGCAACGCATTACGCGGCCACTCAACGCCGGCATCTTTCGCGGCAGCGATGGCGCGGTCCGCCGCATGTTCGCTTACAAAAACCCGCCCGACCTTGCCGCGATACGGCGCGAGCCACTGCATCAAGTTAGGCTCAATCGGTACGAGCCGACGCGTGGCAGTTTTCGATTTATGCTTTGCGACTTGGATGTGTTCGCGCGCGAAATTTAAATCCTGCCACTCTAGGCGAATCAGCTCTGCCGATCGCAAGCCGGTAAAGGCTCCGAGTGCGAGATAGAGTCGCGTTTCTTCGTCGCCATTTTCGAACAACCGTGCGAGTTGCTCGGGTTGCAAAACACCGATCTCGCCGCCGCGATCTTTGGCCTTAGCAACGTGGTCCGCTTCCGTCGGAAGGTGCTTCGGCAGATAGCCGCGCGCTTTCGCGAAGTTAAAAAGCGTGACGATCGAAAGCCGGATATTGTTTCGCGTTCGGGGCCTTTGTTTGGCTCGCCGCAACCATTGCTCGATCAGCGCGCACGTCATCGTGCCTATAGGCATCTGGAAGTGCTTACCGAATCGGCGCAGATGGCTGCGAAGCGATTGCACGTAGCGCAGGCTCATTCCGTCCTGCTCTTTTGCTTCAAGAAACTCTTCGATTACGTCCGAAACGGGCTTGCGGACTGTCCCGGTTTGATTGCGCCGGCCGTATTCTTTCGCGGCCGCAATCAGTCCCGGGCCCGCGTGTCGCTTCGCTTCGAGGTATTCGGCAACGGCGACGTGCAAAGGCACGCCAAGCGGGCGAAGCGCGTCGATGGCGTGCAGGTATGCCGTGCGATCGTTGCTGGTTAGCTTTAGAACATCGGCCTCTCCGTTATGGATTGCGGTCGCGATCCGGCTTGCCTCGAATCGCGCATCTTTAAGCAATGCGAACGATTGGCAAATCCGAATCTTCTCGCCGCTCTCACCGTTCGGCCGGTAATGCGCGACGATGAACCGCTCATACCGATGGCGCCGACCACCAACGACCTTAAAATAGATCTGATGATAGATGGGACAGCGCGCGCTGCCGACTTGAACAACTACCGGCCGCCGCCTGGTTTTTCTAAGCGCGCGCATTTCGCAACAGTTCGCAACAACGATATTGCACAATCTTGCACAATCGCGCAACAACTAAATTCAAGTTCGCAACAACCTGGCGCCACTCGCGTACCCGTAGGCTATGGGCGATTTTTGTTGGGAAGCGTCGCAGCTAATTTATCAGGTTCGAGCCCCGTAGGCTCCGGATTTGCTTTTGCCTATGAAAAAGCCTGTTTTAAATGCACTTGTGAACCGAGTTTAGGACGGCTTTAGGACAGGCCCGCCTAGATGCTTGGAAATAGTGCTTGCGCGCGGGAAGAAACGGGCGCTTAACGGTTGCATGAACAACAACATCTTCACGGTAGAAAAAGAAAACGGCGTGGTTGAATGGAATCTCAATTCAGAATGCCGGCGCGTAGTGCAGCGCATCGCTAACGAATTCGGAATGTCGATCGAGCAATTCCTCACGCTTTACACGCGCGGCCGCTTACCGGCGCAATTGGTTCGTGGAGATGAGATCGACCAAGAGAATCCGCCGCCCGGTTTCGCCGTTATCGCATGCGAAGATCGTTTAATTTGGAATCGAATCCGGCGGGCCGCTCGGTTCATGGGGACAAGCGTCCGAGAAGATGTCTGGCAATCGATCGCAAGTTTGGTGAACGACGCTGAGGAACATATGCTGCTCTCGCCGAAAACTGGCGAGCCGATTGACGTTCGCGATTTGGAAGGATTCGTTATCCGGCGCGAGCTCCACGCAATGTAAGAGCGCTCGCTGGATTGAAATGCCGCGGCCGTCGAGCTGCTTCAATCTCGTTCTCAGAATGGGCAATTATTGAGGACAAGGCGTAGGCGTAGGTGAAGGACAAGTAAATGTTGGGCAATTCGCTGGCTGATCCCGGTCGAGTCTTCGCGCCTGGCCTGCCGGAATAATCTGGACCGCGATAGTTACCGCGCAAACCGGCCCCTCGTTACGCAGGAGGTGTACGTCCCCGCAGCCGAGGTCGGTGAAGCTGCCGCCTGTTGTGTAGATCTTGGGCGTGCAGTTGGGGGCGTCGGCCTCATATGCGGTAATCGTGCCCGCCGTGACAGTGACCAGGCTGGGACCCGGATGCGTGTGCCACCCGGTGTGAGCTCCCGGGGGAAACGTGTTTTGGACGATATAGACGTCCGAATCTCCCTTCACCTTCAGCTTGAGGTCCCATCCATACTGGTCAAACTCGTTGCACATCAAGTCGAGCGAGCCAGACGGAAAGTGGCCCGCCGGCACAGGAGCTAAAAGGTTGGTGGATGTAAAACCGCACGAGGGCGTTGCGCGGGCTGGCACGGCGACGATGAGCGACAGTGCGATGAGAAGTGGCAGAATTGGTATTTTTTGAATTGAGTCAGTGG